>VOFC01005875.1_pt1 | contig 26764 bp, 55 predicted proteins | sample 5384161 | NCBI WGS metagenome assembly VOFC01 (sample SAMN12384722, study PRJNA508395) | human gut metagenome | isolation source: healthy gut B | host: Homo sapiens | reverse complement strand
CCGCCGTGAAGAGTGCATTTCAGGCCGCTCCCCGTCATGGCGCTGCGCCCGCACGCAGGGCGATAAATAGATGGTCCCCATGGTGGCCTTGCCGGTCATGCCGCCGTCGGCCAGCCACTTCTGAAGCGTAATGGTGACTGGCTGATGAGGCCGCCCAGATAGAGCAGCGCCACCCAGGATCACGGCGAGGACGATCCCCGCTGCGCGCACAGGGGACTTACTTTTCATCGCATCAGCTCCGCTTCAATGCCCCTCCTGCTCTGGGTCAAAGGCATGCTGAATCCGGCAAGCCCGATCTCCACGCAGCTATTTTGGCGCCTATGTACCTGTCCACAAACTGATACCGGGAAGCACAGGAATCTCGCCGGCGCCGCATGCTCCAGCGCCTGCCGCACAGGCTTGGGCGATGTCGCCATCCAGGTGGGAGAAGGTCATCTGTGCGTCATACTCTATCACACCGGGTAACCTCACGCATCGCTCAGAATACCACGGCAGCACCTGCTCATGCCAGTCTGGGGCGATCAGGAGGCGTGGAGGCGGGTGCCCTGCTCCGTCATGGGATAAAATGCACACTGGGGATAGATCCGGTCAGCGCAGCTCCATGCTGACTCTTGTCCCGGACTCCAGCAGGGTCTGCAGCGCCCAGGTCCATATGTTCCCCAGCAGGATGGCATGGTCTGCCCGGGCAGGGGCCTGCATTCATGCGGGCCAGTTCCTCATGTCTGGCGGTCTTAAACTCGCCCATACCACTCCACTTCATCACGGCGTCCCTTGTGTTGTAGACAGCGTAACAGTACCCCAGGCTGAAGAACAACGCACCAGTCAGGCAGGTGAAGATGGTCTTGTTCATCTCGGTATTGTCCAGCTGCTTGACCGATTTGCCGGGTAAAAGCAGGCATATGCCGGCACACCTGCCCGGATCGCCTGTTTCTGCAGGGGCGGCAGCAGGAAGGGCGTGTCTCCACGCCCGGCCCCCATACAGACCGCCACCGATTCCGCGACCCGTGATTTCTCCACATGGCTTGCACTTCCCGGAGAACGGTGACCGCCGGTGGCGGTCAAGATACCAGCTGAGGGGGCTGCCGGGTGCAGGGCCTGCATGAGCGGCAGGGCGCTCTTATACAGCCGGATCGTCCGCCTGTCCCCCCTCCCGCTGGTGGTGCGCATTTTGCAGGCGCCGGTCTGCCCCGGCGGGGGTACGGCAGTGCTGCACCACCTCCAGCCTTCTGACCAACTCCTCCAGCGTCCGGACACTACCCAGCAGGTGAAGGAGCGGTAGGGGTATTCACCGCAGATGGCCAGCAGGAGCAGCAGGCGCCAGACGTGGCTGCCGGGCCGGAGCGTGATCATTTGGACTGCCCGGGGGTATCGGGATTTAAGGCATGGCTGTTTCTCTCTTTGCCGCAAATCGGCTCCCGGTCGCGCTTGGAAACCCCTGTCTTTTCGAGGGATCTTCCGCCGTTTCGGATTTACGTGTGCCTGCGGTCTGAAACGGGCCTAAAATCCCGTATCTTTTCAGGCCCATATTTCGCTCGTTTCATACAGGGTATCACTCCTTCAGATCGTCCGCCTGCTCCAGCCGCCAGCCACTCCGGGAAACCGGCTCGCGGGCACTACATCCTCTGTGCAGTCCACCTCTCCGGCGGCGCTGCAGTAGTAGTGGGCGCGCACCGCCGGGGGGCGTCATCCGGCATCAGATAGAGTGTAACGATGTCGGTCACCATGTTGACCTCAATGTTGTCATGGTCGCGGTAGGCCCGCTCCGGCCTGCCGCGCTGATACATGCCGGTAAGCCAGCACGCCAGCTGCGGTAGCACGCCGGCGGCTTGCCGTCGAAGTAGCGGCGTAGCGCAGGATAGAGATATTGCTGGATGTAGATAGGCGAGCGTTCCCTTCTTCGGAAGGAGCGCGGGGATCTTCAGCAGAAACCATCCCCGACCTGGCGTAGCCCATCTCAATGGGCACGGTGTCCAGCAGCATCTGTTCCGTCAATTCCGCTGCCTTCCGGATGCCCGGTATAGGCCGGAAGCACCCGCGCGAGCAGAGCCAGTTTCTCCACCTCCGCGGAGAGGGCAAAGGCAGACCCGAACGCGCCCGCCATATCCTCCCGTTCAGCAGGCGCCGGGTGCGGGCAAGCTCTACGGCGGCGCGCTCCATCCGGCGCTCGGCCCCGGCCAAAGCCCGCCCAAAGTCAGACTGCGCCATCCCGGCCTCCCTCGCTCTCTGTGTAAAAGCGCACATCAGGGCACCTCCTGACCGTTGCTTAGTCCACCGTGGCAAACAGGCACGGGACACTCGAGCAGCACACCAGCTCCTGCGCCATCCGGATATGAGGCAGGACAAAAATGTACCTGCAATCCTCCTCCTGCGGCTGGAGCAGGCGGGCCAGATGCTGCTCCCCGTCGTAGAGGACGACGATCTCATAGCCGATGTCCTCCTTTGAGGAAAAAGATCTGGGACGGATAGGTGGCGGATAGTGAGCCATGGGCTCCACCTTGTCAATGAACTGCAAAAAGCACCCACACCCGCGAGGATCATGCGCGGGTCCGGCTGGCACATGGGGTCAACTCCCAATAGTACCCGCCGGAAATGTCATAGAGCAGCACGTCACGCTTCAGCCCCGGATAATCTTTCTCCGCCGTCTGGGGCGGCTTGTCCTTCAGCATGCGGACCACCTGTGTCTTGGTCAGCGCGCCATACTCCGTCAGCCAATGGATAATGTACTGTTCCTCCTGCAGCAGCATGGGCCAATCACCCCCTTCCTTGTGTGCATGAATCTCCAGGAATGCGTAATCTGCTCCTTATGCGTATTTCCTCATGGCGCAGCGCCAGAGCCTGCAGGAGGTGGTCAGCAGAAGTCCGACGAGTTTGGCGTCCAGTTTCATTACGCCGGCAGGCTGGAGCCGTCTAGCGCATGGTACGGGCGGCAGTCAGGGCCTGCTCTGCGGGAGGCAGAGGATCAGGATATGGGCGCCGACGGCGATGCATACGCATGATCGCATGTCAGCTGCCCGGGCAGGATGGCCGTCTTTGAACAAAATTGGGTAACTGTCCTCACCTCGATTTTGGCCAGCAGTTCGGATAGTGCCGCCGTTGTGCCTATTCTGGGGGAGGCAGAGGTCCTGGAAAGATTCATAGTGCCCCTCCTTAAAAAAAATACCAGAATAATGTGCAGTATTTATGGAGCGCGGGAGGAGCATCTTCAACTTTGCCTCACCGTCCGGGACAGCGGCAGCCTCTGCGGTATCGGCCACCGCCTTTCAGCTCGTTGAGCATGGCCTCCAGCTCGGCGCGGTCAGTGGTGATCATCTGCTGCTCCTCCCGGATGCCTTGTGATGACCGGCACTTTATTGCTGTTGCTGGAATCAGCGCCTCGCCGCGCTCGAACTGGGTGATACTGCGGATTTCGGTCCGGGTGAGCTTCAGGACATCCTTGACATACTCAGCCTCGTCTGGCTCCAGGTTCAGAATAATCTTTGTCTTGGAGTTATTGAGAATGGATCTCCCGTAGCGGCCATCCTCCAGCCCGAAGAAATCGGACAGGTCCTGCGCTGCAACGCAGGGCCTCCACCGTACCCTCGGATAATTTTTAAAAATCTCCAGGCAGAACTCGGCCGCGAGCCGATTTGCCGCCGCCGCCGATCAGTTTCCAGATCTCGTCGATAAATACCATCTTCTTCTTGCGTGCGGTCTGCCTTCACCTGGTCCCACACATAGTCCAGCGCGATCATCATGCCAACGGGGAGCATCTTGCCCTTCAGCTCGGAAATGTCCAGGACAACATAGCGGTTACTCAGATTGATGTTCGATTGGTGGTTAAAACTCTGGGCGCTGCCGGTGACAAAACGGCTGACGATTGTGGCCAAGCGGGTGGTCAGCGGGTTCTCCTTGAGGACCTCATAGAGGTCGCCCAGAATGGGCATGGTCTTGACCTTTCCGCTGCCGGGATCCTCATAGATGGAACTGTTGTCGTGGGTGATGCCGAAGTTGGCGTAGGTTTTACCAACGCCTCGTCCAGCAACTGCTCCTCCTCGTTATTCATATCCGGGATCAGGAGGGAGAAAAAGATCATCAGCTGCTGAATCTTCTTCGCCAGCATGGAGTCGATATCGCTGTAATCAAGCTCGTCGATCAGCTCCATCTCCGGTGTGAGGGTGGGCCGGATCTCCATGACGTTGATACAGGCGCTGGAGCCGGGGCCAGTTTGATATAAGTGCCGCCGATTTTATGGCAGGCCCGCTTGAACTCATGGCCGTTGAGCGGCGCCAGGATGTAAGCACTGGACGCCGCGCATTCTTAATCGTAGTGCCATCACTTGCATAGTAAAGGTCTTGCCGCGCCAGAGGTGCCGCAGATGGTGAAAATTGGCGTTCTTATTGACCTTTGGTGTTGAAAGGGGTCAACGATGCACAGTGAGTTATTGTGCCGGTTGAGGCCCAGCAGGATGCCGTTGTCATCCGAGAGTTCAAAACTCGTGAACATATAGGTGGATGCAGCCCCTGATGTGAGCACGTTGCGCTTAGGACTTGCGCTCCAGGCTGGGGTCGAGGTAAGAAACGGCATGGTGGAGCGCAAGCGCCTCTTCCTGCTGGAAGACGCAGTCGCCCACCTGAATGTCCATTGACTTGAGCATGTCGGTAATCTGCTGCTTTCGCCACTGAAGTTCGTCAAGGGTGGCGGGCGGATACCGTAATGAGTACGGTCATGTAAAACAGGTCCTCATTTCGGCTGGACAGCCCCTGCTTGATGTAGTAGCCAGCCTGAATCGAGCCGGCCAGTTCCTCATAATCCGTGGATGTGTCCTGCAATTCCCGCAACTTGGTGCGGTTGAGCCGGATGCGCTGTGCCACACGGTCGATGGTCTTGCCGCGGATCTCCCGGCGCAGATGCAGATCCACATCGACGCCCTCGCCAGCATTGATCAGGGAGGACATCCAGCCGCCCCGCACCTGCTGCGGGGAATCCGCTCTTGCGGATATAGAAGGTGTAGTACATACCGTCCATGACGATATAGCCCGGATGGCTCAAATCGAGGCCACGGGGCGCCACGAAGTTGACTGCGCGGATCTTTGGACTGGATCGACTCCCACCACTCGTTTCTTGCCGTCATGGCATCCACCACCACGCGGTTGAGCCGGCTCTGGAAAGGGTCTTCCACGCAGGAGCGGCGGTTGAAGTACATATAGAGGATCTCCTGCCACAAAGGCATCTTCATCCTTGGGCTGCACAATACTGTTGCCGCACTGGGCAAAGTAAGTCCTGGCGTTCTGCGTCACCGTCTGAAGGGCTGCATAGACCTCCCCGTAGTCGGTGTCTGACTGCCGGCGCACCGCCTCATACTGAAAGATCAGGAAAAACCGGCGGGTCAGGGCCTCCCGGCTCCCCTCCTCCTGGATAAAGCGGATGGTGCCCTCGCCCAGTTCCCGGCAGGCGGCAACATCTTCCTTTTCAATGTCCGCCTCCAGACCGGCCACATAGCGGTCCGAGTCGGCCTTGCGGGTGACGGATTTGAACTGCAGGCGCATGGGCGAGATCTTGAGCCAACTGGCAAAGGTGGAGATGATGCCCCACTGCTCCTCATTGGAGCGGAGCAGGAAATTGATGGGCTCGATCTCCAGGATCTTCAGATAACGGCCGTCTGTTGTTTCAACGATACCATTTCGAATTTCTTTGAGCGGAATGTAGTCCTGGACGAACTCCAGATGCTCGCCCTGATTTCCCCTGCCGGGCGGGGCCTTTCGACGGCGGGTGTTTTTATGCGTGTCTGATGTGCCATAGTGATAACCTATCCTCCTGTAATGGAGCTGGCGACGCCGCATCCCAGAACAGAACGATGTGCGTGGCAAATTGGAGCAGGGAATCTCCCCCTATTCCCATAAGCGCGAATACCCCCAGCGGCAGCAGCGTCATGGTCATAACCACGACCTTTGCGGTGACCGGCAGGTGCATCCACATCAGTTCCGGGTAGCCCACAAGCAGAAGCAAAACACAGCCTCTATCGTGTTACGGGTTTCCAACATGCCGCCCATCAGTTTGCCGGAGTCGGTGTAGTTGGGCGGAATGGTATAGATATTACTGAACTCCCGGTCATCCACTGGTGCCGGCCTCCTCCACATGAGCTGCTGGGACAAGATCGCCCTCCAGGTCAACATCATTCCTGCGGCGGTACTGGGTCACATAGTCAGGTGAGTTGAGGACCACGCCTGTCCCGCTGGCGCAGTGGACCCAGAGTTTATTTCCATCGGCATCCTTTCCCGCATAGAGCAGGACGTGGTTGACAGGGACGGTGCCTGGCACCGCCATAAAGCCCAGGTCACCGGGCAGCAGTTCTTCCTCTGTGATGGCATGGGTAGCGTCCCACTGGTTCCAGGTCCCGTCATAGAGGGTGACACCCAGGGCCGTCTGGATAAACCCATTCCGTGAACCCGAGCAGTCCAGCCCGTAGGGCCGGATCGTTCCTGTGCTGCTGGAGCCGGCGGAAGTCACCAGCTTTGGCGTGTTCCACTCGCTGTTCCAGCCGGGGCGCTTTTCCCGCCCCAGAAATATGGAACACGGCCCACCAGGACAGGGCGCAGCGCATCAGCTCCTTCCGCTTGCCGCTGCAGTCCAGGCTGGCCAGGAACAGGTTCAGTTCCGCATCACTGATCGGCGGCACGCTTCCGTCGCTGGCGGTTCCGTACATGGTCATCTTTAGGGCATTGGACATATTGAGGATGGCCTCGCCATAGGTGATGCTGAACTGGTCATAGGTGGCGTCCACATCCACCCGAAGGCATCCAGGATCACGGACTGGTCGAAGGGATGGATGGTGCAGACGACATATTCCACCGTCTCCATTTCCGGCTCCTCTTCCGATTCCGGAATCGCTGCCCTCCCCGCCTCATCCGTATCTTCCCCGCTCTCTGCCGGAACCTGCGCCTCCTTTACCTCATAGGTCACGCGATACATCTGATCGGCCACCGCATTGAGTTTGCTCTGCAGATCTGCCTTTGTGGTGCCCCGCTGGCCCATGGATGCGGAATAAGCCGCCAAGGCGTAGCAGGTATCGTAGTCTGCGGATACGAGGGCGTTGTTGACCAGCGCCCCATGGAAAGCTCATAGTCGTAGCCGCCGTCCGCTATGATTTGATCTACCTTGGCCAGGGCGGCATCATAACCGGCCTGGATACAGTCTGACACCACAGCGGACAGGTCATCGAAATTGGCGGATACCTCCGTCGGCCCGTTGGGATCGACGGTGGATGGATCTGTGTGGAAAATGTTGTTGAACACGATGGAGGGCAGGGACACCACCGCGATGATAATGAAGAGAAGGAACAGGCAGATAAAAATGAGGATCTTGAACAGAGTGTGCCGGAGCGACCAGGCGGCGGACAGAACGGCGCCCCACGGGCCGCCGACTGCGGTGCCCGCCGCAATTCCTGACACCGCTTTGCCAGCCTCTACTCCTGCCTTCACCGTCGCTGCGGCCGCATTGGCCGCGGCCTCCCCGCAGCAGAGCCTGCAGCTCCAGCGGCGCCGGCCTGCAGGCGGCGGAGCCAAACTGCCGCGCTGCCTCCGGCCGCCTGCCGCATGCCTTGCAGATAGTTGTCCTGCCCATCGCCGAAATCGCTGTTCTTCAGACAAGGGGATCACCTCGCTTATGATAAAAGGGCAGGCAGACGCGCCCGAAGTTGGATGCGTCTGCCCGCAAATTAGGGTTTCTTCCGATTGGGCGGCTTGCGCTCCGTTGACAGGCCGCTTTGGGGCTGCGTATGGGACGGTGTTGATTTGTAGCGCATGGTTTCCACCGTCGTCGTCTGCAGCTTGTCGCCATCGTAGACCGGCCTGCCGTCCTCATAGACGGGCCGGCGCCCACGGCGGGAGTGCCGGGAATGGCATACCACTGGCTGCCGCCGCTGTCCTCGAACACATGGTAATCGCCACGGGGCGCCTGATACATAGTCCGGTCGTAGAAGGCCGTCCCGGTACCGTCCTCGTGGCGCACCTCCAGAATGCCGTCGGCGGACCGTGAACTGTCCACGGATACCACCGGCTGGTCAGCCAGGCATGAACTGACCAAAGAGCGCCGCGTTGTACTGGGCAGATGGGCTCAGACCACCCGACGGCGCCGGTGTCTCCGGCTCGAACTCCGGGACTGCGGCAGCCGGTGTCATCGCGTACCAACTCAGGCCGTCCGCACCCTGGATAACCTCATGGGGAGCATCCGGCTCTTGGAAGTAGGCGCTGTTGTACCAAAGGCTGTTCCCGCCATCTGGGTAACTGGCTTCCAGGGTGCCTTCGTCCACCTGCCGCAGCAGAGTGCCCTCCGGTGCGCTGGGGAATGCCCTCGGCGACCTGGGCCGCCTCAGACACATCGCCAGTAAAGGCGGGCGTGGCATAGAAGGCGCCCATGCCCTCCCCGGAGGCAACCTGATACCACTGACTTCCATCGGCGGCCGTGACCACCGTGTGGCGTGCTTGGCGCCCTTCATGCTGGGCGGTACTGTATAGGTCTACCTTTTAGCCTGCCGCCCATCCGGCGCGGTGGCGGTTGGGTACGATGTGCCCAAGCCGGTGATTTGGGTGCCGGAATAGGCATATTGGCCGTGGCCCCCCGCCAGTTGGGGCATATAGCCCGAAATGCATGCTCTGCTATCTCTCCGCCGATGGTTCCGGATACGTTGGGCGGCCGCGGGCCACAGAGGAGATGGGAGTTTGGCGTCAGCGTGGCCCCCGTTCCGGCCGCCATGCCGCCCCGAAAGGCCCTGCCCACGAAGCCTACGCCGCCGCCCGCGCCCATCCGGCTCCCGCCGTCCACAACGGCATCGCGGACAAAAAGCTGTTGGGCCGGTATCGGTTCATAAAGCCGGACAGGATCCCGCCCGCGGCGACACCCCCGGCCGTTCCGGCAGCAGAGCCGGCACCGCCCCGCGCTCCCTCCAAAGACAGATGCGGCATTCCCGCCACCGCCTCTGGAGAAACCGGTCAGCACCCGGGCAGCCATCAGCATCTCAATGCCCATACTGCCCGTTTGAGCAACTGATAGGCCCAGCGCCGCCAGATAGCTGTCGCATTTCTGAGCAATCTTCAGCAGCGCCAGGGCACAAAAGAGCCATAGGAAGATATTGCCCTGGCCATTGGTCAGCGCCGCCGTTTGCAATGAACTGGCCGACCGACGAGTTGAAGGCGCGCAGGAACCACACATTGAGCACCAGGAGCAGCAGCTGGGAGCCGACCATCCGGCACCAGCTCTGGAAGACCCGCGAGGTGGCTTTGGACGCGCCCATGGCGTAGGCAAGCGGCGAGGTATAGCAGAGAACGCCCACGAGCACATACCGCTCCACAGTTTCCAGAAGCAATTTGAAGTAGTTCCAGGCCAGGGCGATCATCAGGATAATCAAAAGGATCAGGCCGACCACCGTGGATACTGAGACGAGGGTGGTCAGCCCATTGGTGAGCGCCTGCTCGATCCCCGCGAAGGTAAAATCGCCGGGATCCAGCGTGAGTCCATGAGCGCCGTGTACGGCGCCCGCGCGATGTCCAGGGCGAGGCTGAAGATGGGTTTTTTGCATAGGCGATTAAAAAGCGAAAATCGCGCCCCGCGCCAGAATGGCAAGAGGGTTCTCCGTCTCCGCCAGCGGGCCGCTGAAGGCGCGGGAATATCTGCCAGACCGCCACCAAGAAAGAGCAGCGCCCAGGCCGTATACTGGATGATGGTGTAGGCACCGACAGCGAATGGGAAGTATTCTCCATCGCGGTCATGTCCGTGCCCAGCGCCCCGATGAACACCCCGGAGATGGCATCCATGATCTGGGTCATCACGCTGGCCACCCAGGTCGCTATGCCCCTCAAAGATCCAATCTAACATGGTTTCGTTTCCTCAATATAGATGGGAGGCGGCACATTGGCCGCTCCCATCACTGATCGGTTCTGCTTAGTAGCCTGTCCGGGGCAGGGTCGGGAACGACCGCCGCGGTAGATGATGGTCACCCACCGGTCGGTCGCCTGAATCCACTGGTTCTTCCACATACCGCCCACATCGCACTTTGTTGGCAAAGCGGTATTCGTGGGCAGGTCGGACAGGACATCACAGTAAATGTACGGTGTTCCACCTGCCGGAAGCCGCCGGGGACGCGGCCGAACAGGAAGGTGACCTGGGTCACATACTCGTTGGAGGCCAGCCCAAAGCGCCGCCGGGGGCATCGAGAATATAGTTCTGCAAAGGTATTCAGGTTGTCGGCCAACACCCGCTGGGTGTTGGAGAGGTTGGTCTGGAACACGACTTTGTAGTTCAGCCGGGCCGAGTAGGTGCCGGTGACGATCTTGTCCAGCCGACGGCATCGGTCGGCAGCGTGTCACGCCAGTAGAAGCTATCCAGCGGCACAGTGGAGTTGTTGCCGATGCCCTTTGAAGGTCATAGCGAATCTGCTGCCTAGGCATGACCTCCACATAGCCGTTTTCTTGATGGAACATTGGTGTAGAGGCTCTTGTTGTTCATGGCCGCCTTGACGATCTGCCCCTCATGCTCCATCTCCGCCTCAATGGGAGTCTTGTCCAGGCCATAAACTCGGCTGCCTTTTCACGACCTTGTACCGGCCCAGAGGCAGAGGCCGGGAGGACTGCCACGCCATTTTTGTCCGTCTTGATGGTATCCACCAAATTGCCGGTTGGGCGTTGTAGATCTCAAACTCCGTGTTGGGAATGGGGGTTCCGGCGGGCCAGCCGTTCATGGCATTGTCGTCCGCGCTGGTTTTCCAAATCTGGATCTGGGCCGGTGATGGCGGTGTTCTCCCACTCAATCTCCGTGGTGGTGCCGTCCCGTGATATAGACGGTCTTCAGCTGCTCATCCACCATGTAGCCTTCATTGTCCAACTCCCGACAGGTAGTAGCGCCCACTGGAGAGTCCTCGATGTAGACATAGCCCCGGTCATCGCTGACGTACTGGCCGATGGGGTTCTTATTGCTGTCATACACCAAGAAATGTCACGCCATAGATGCCCTCACGGGTGGTCCGCGTCGACCTTGTGGATCAGGATGCCGCTGAAGGCCTTGTTGTCACCGTCGGAGGGAGACGGTCTTGCCGTCCTCCACCTCGAAATAGTGCGGTGTGGGATCGTCTAAGCGATACCCTCCCTGCTGCCTCGGTCTCAACGGCGTAGTAGGTTCCATTCTCCAGAGAGACGAAGACGCGGCCATCCTTGCCCGTCGTGACGGTGTCGATCAGTTCATCGTCCATCTTGCTGATTTCAAAGGTCGTGTTCGGGATCCGCTTGCTGGTTCGGTTGGCATCAACCTTCAGGATCTCCACGCCGCCGATGGGATCGTTATACACCGTGATCGTCTGGGTATCCTCCGGGTTGACCACTACCGTCTGGCTCTGGCCGCCGGGTCGATGGTATACCCGGGGATGGTTTTAGTTTCCTTGACCACGATGGTGCCTGTGATGCCCGCTGATGCGGATCTCGCCGTTCTGGTCGTGGTCGTAGAGGCCCTTGCTGGACAGGTGCCCGTTATCGTCATCCACATAGCCCCCGTCCGCATAGGTCAGTTCAAACTCCACCCCAGCCAGCGGCTCCTTCGTCACAGAGTCCAGTTTCCGGATGACGAGGGTGCCCTTGCTTCGTTGTAAAACCGAGGATCTGCACCTCGCCGGCCTTGATTTTAATCGACTTCGGGGCGCCGTCCAGGACGTAGCCCTCCAGCGTTTTGATCTCCCGGGCGGTGAATGGTGGTGCCCGGCTCCAAGTCAGTGATGACGATGCGGCCCGTTTTCATCGGTGATGTACTCGCCGTTGGATGGGGCCGACCACCGCGCCGCTGGAATCAGTCACCAGGAAAGTCACACCCTCCAGGGCGTGGTGGTGCCCTCGATATACTTTTCAATGACCAGGGTGGTGCTGGGGGTGTTGTAGAAGGTCAGCGTCTGTGTGTCGTTTGAATTGACCTGGACGGTCTGCGTCTGAGGGCCGGGTCAATGGTGTATCCGGGAATTGTGGCCGTTTCGGTGACCACCAAGGTACCTACCACTCCATCAATCTGGATCTTGCCGTCCTTGTCCGTCTTATAGAGGCCGTTACTGGAGATGTAGCCATTCTCGTCCGGTACATACTCGCCGGTACTGGTAGTCACGCGGAAGGTGACACCTTCAGGGGCTCACCGGTGAGAGAATCCCGCTTGTCGATGATGAGGATCCCGCCTTAGAATTGGTGATGACCACCGTCTGGGTATCGCCACTCGGGCCCGATGAGCCACATTGGTGGACGCCTGATCCATAACATATCCGGACGGGCTCCGGATCTCGAAATGACGTATGCGCCGGGTGCCAGATTGGTGATGTGGATCTCGCCATTGAATCGGTAGTAAACACCCCGTTCTGGGTCAGCGTGGTCGCCAATGACTCCGTCAGGCCCACCTCGCAGCCGGCGGCTGTAGTCACCTGGAACTGGGCGCCAGGCCAGAGGCTGTCCCGTGGAACGATCCTGTTTCTGGATGATCAGCTCGCCCTTCGGCTGGTTCTTAAAAGGTAAGGCTGACGGTCTGCCCTCTTTGATCTGCACCGTCTGAGACTGGGTATCGATGATGATAGCCCGGCGGTGCCTGGGACTCCCGTCACCACCACGCTCTTGCCGGGGGCCAGTCCCTCAATTCGGATCTCGCCGTTTTCATCGGTCCGATAGATGCCGTTGCTGTCGCCGATGAGGTGCCGTCCGCATAGGTGACTTTGAACTCGGCATTAGGCAGGGTAACGCTGGGGTTGGTGGCGCAGACCTTGCGGACGAGCAAAATCCCGTCCGGCATATTCTGGAACTCACGGTGATTACGCGACTGCTCGCCGCTGTCGGCCAGGTAGACCGTCTCAGAGGACTGGATAATGCTGTATCCATCCGCCGGATCCACTTCTTCCAAAATATAGGTGCCCGCAATGAGGCCGGTCCAGATGGCGGTGCCGTTTTGCCGGTCACTTTCTGCCCGATGATGGTACCGCCTGTTCCGCGGTGCCGCCAAGGAACCTCAATTGGAAGAGTAGCTCCGGCCAGCGGCTTCGCCGGTGACGCTGTCATACTTCTCGACAATGATGGCATTGAGCGGCATATTCTCAAAACGCACCGTCTTGCTCTCGCCGCCGTGGAGGATAACTGTCTGGCGTGGTGGGCTCCTTGAGCTGGAATCCAGGGGCGGGCGCAACTTCCTCGATGGTGAACTCACCGGGGTACAAACGCTGGCCCTGCTCGTGGAGCTTGATCTCGCCACTGGCATCGGTGAGGATCTCACCAAAGTCGATGGTGGCAGGCGCGTCATGCGGCCTCGCCATTGCTGGTGTAGGTCACATGGAAAACGCGCCCCTCCCACAGGAGCGCCTGCAACACTGTCCACCTTATAGATGGTGAGTTCCGGTGCCTTATGGTCCTTGAACACCACCTCTTTATCATCACCGGCATTGAGGGTGATGGTCTGCTCCCGGTCTGCGTCCTTTATCGGGGAGGTAGTAAGGGGGCCGGGACGGACAGCTCTGTGATTTTGTATGTGCCCGGCTGAACCCGCAGGGTGACGGTGCCATCCTGGCCGGTGGTCACATCATGCTGATAATCACCGTCAATTGCCTCAATCCGAAAGACGGTGCCGGGTATAGGGGTGGTGGAGTCCGCAGCGTCTACTTTGCGATGGTGAGTTGGGGCTGCTTGAGGTTATCAAAAATCAGCTGACTGTCATCGCCGGGGCCCAGCCAGATGGTTTTTGGGTCGGCTCTGCTGCCACCACATAGGGGTCTGGGACGGATACCTCCGTCACCTCGTAGCTGTCCACAGGAAGGCCGGTGAGGGTAGCTGTTCCGTCCGGTCCGGTGGTCACGTCCATGTGGTAGCCGTGGTGGATGCCTGTGATTCAAACACCGCGCCGGGGACTACCTCGCCTGTCTGTCCATCCCGCTTGAGGATGGTGAGGGTCGGAAGCATCTGATCCACCGCCGTGACGGTGACGGTGCCGCCGCCGTCCACAGTGGCCTGATCCACATGGGCGATGACCGGCTGCTGCAGTTTAGCGTAAGGGGCCGGGACAGGATACCTCGAAAAGGGCGTACATCCCTCGGTGACATTGGGAACGATAATGCTGCCGTCCGCGTCGGTGGCCTCCGTGGCAACCACCTGGCCGTCTTTGACCACATTGAACACGGCGCCCTCAATGGGGTCATCTCGAGTCATCCAGCTTGATCAGCTGAACTTTGACCTTGGCGTCGTTTTCAAAAATCAAATCGACATCATGCTTGCCGTCCCAGTAGAACTCCTGGCGGACTTTGTTGGGATCGCTGCTGGTGGTGGTGTACCCATTCGGCGGGGTGACCTCTGACGCGACAAAGAACCAATAGGCATGGTGTCCCAGGGAACGTCCTCCAGATAGCCCCCTGCGCCGGTGATGTACGTGCCCACGAACTCATTGTCCACGCCCTCGTCTTGATGACCGCGCCTGCCAGACCCTTGGTGGGATCGTCGGCATCGACTTTGCGGATGCTGCCCTCGCCCGTGCGGATAGGGGGTGTCAGTGAAGGTCACAGTTGCAGTCGTTTCACCAGTAGCGCTGGGCAGAACGACATACTGAGGGCCGGCATTGTCGATTTGGTAATTATCCGGCGGATCCAGTTCCGTCACAGAGTAAGTCGAGGCCTCCAGATTGGTGATCGTCACAGTTCCATCACTTCCGGTGACGACTTCCTGGCTAAAAGTGCCGTTGGCATTCTGCACCAGGAATCGGGCGCCGGGGGAGCGCAAGATTGGGATTGGTCGCATCCACCTTTTTGACGGTCATCTGGTACCGCTCCCGTGTGACGGTCAAGTCGCCAATGATGATCCTCTGGACGTCATAGGCCGGATGCTGGGCGGAACCGGGGCCGGCGTAGTCGTACTCGTAGACTTCGCAGTCGCCCCAGACGCCCTGGGCTCCCAGATCCAAAATATACTGCGCCCGGTCGCGCAGAGTGGTCCCGTCTACAACGTCGTCAATACTGGTGTAGTTGGTGTGCTCCAGATTGTTATAAACGTATATGCAGCTCCTCGCCGCGCAGGCAGCTACCGGATCGGAGAAGAGATTCTTCCTGATAGCGCCACACCACCGCCTGCACCCAGGCGTTCATGGTCCAGGTATAGTCACTGCCCCAGACCTCATCCACCCCCAGGGCACGAGCCTGGTCTGTAAAAATGCCGCGGCTGTGGGCGTAATAATACGCCATCATGGTCTTCACGGTGGGGTCGGTAATTTCCCGGGGATTGTTCCATTCATGTCCCTCCAGCGACCAGCCCATGCCGCCCCCGTGGTCGGCGCAAAAGCCTATGACAGTATCGCCGTTGTAGTCGAATTTCATCTGGTGCAGCCAACAGGTGCTAAGGGCAGCAGACTCATAATAGACACCGTTATGCGTGCAATCCTCCATAACGATGGTATTGGGGCCGGCCGCGAAAAGCGGTGCTGGGCAGGAGTCCGAGCATGCAGATCAGCGCCAGCAGGATACAAACGAGGCGCTTTTGCGCAGCAGGAAATTGTTTCAGTTTTTCCATGCAGATAAACTCCTTTTCTCGAAAATTGTGTAAAAAAGCCTCCCAGCTGCTGCTGGAAGGCTTTCCGCGTTTGAGGTATTATGCGTATGGATTGATGGTGCCGGACATTCCGACAAATAAATAGCAGTAGGTCACCCCATACCGCACGACACCGACGCCTAAGCTGTCCGCTTTCTCGGGTCAATCATTGCCCGAAGGTGTCCAGGGAGTTGCCAGTTTTTCACCGCAATTCTGGGCGCTCCTCCGCGGACTCCTGTGAACTGTTAAATTGCAGTTAACCCGTGTGGATATCCGTGTGCGAGAACCAGCTCACACTCCTCCTGGCTGTCGTGCCAGGTGTTCCGGCCGCGTGGCATAGTCCTGTCCGCGTCCATGAGCGACTGATCGGCCGGAGCTGCGGACTGGCCGTATTCTGACGGACCTGGTTGACAAGGGCAAGGATCTCTGTTCCGGATCTCAGGTTATCTGCGTAATCAGTTCCTGCTGCCGGCCGACCTTCGTCAACATCGGATACCGTGATCGTAAGACGGCCCTGTTCCCCGTCTGCCGTAACAGCGAAAACCCTTGCGGAACCGGGCGATTTTGCAACCGCGACCCAATTCCCGGCAATCTGCTCTACCGCAAGGATTTCCGGATTGCTGGATACCAGCTCAAGTTTCGCGTCCGACGGATGACCAGCAGGCCGCTTCGTGTACCCCGCCTCCAGGATGTTCCCCTTGTAGCTACTGATGGAAACAGATGCTCCGGTCGCTCCAGCGAGGTCCTCTGGAAGTTTCCGGTCAGTGCGCGGTATAGCATGACCGCAAGATCACCGCGTGAAACAGTTCCCTTAGCCGTCATGGCAGGCTCACGTTTAGGCCAAGATCACAGGCGACTGCTGCAGGCGCTGTTGTAATCCCACATCAAGTCCGGCAGATCCAGATACCGCAGAATCACGGTGCAGGCTGCCGCGGGCGTCACAGGATCCTCCGCGCCAAAAGGCCATCGCCATAGCCGACCATGAGGCCGTGGTAGGCGCAGTAACCGGCATATTGCCGGGCCCAGTCTGGAACGTCCTGAAATTGGCACTGGGCGGCATAGAAGTCTCGGCTTTCCTCCACCTGTCCGGAGCCGCCGTGAAGCCGGGCAAGAATCGTGGCCAGATGGGCGCGGGTCGGTGGGGCGCTGAAGTTCATATTCCCCCCCGTCCCCGACCATGATCCCATGACTGTTCAGGTACTGCGAAGCGGCTTTCAGTTCTTCGTTGCTGCTTTCCGCCGCATACGCCGGCAGGGCCAAAGAAAGCGCAAAGACGGCAGTAAACAGCAGGATGGGCAGTTTACGCATACTGATTCCCCCCTTTTCTTGATATTTGACTTAATTACATCGAAAAGAGGTCAGTTTTGCAAAAATACTGTCAGGTGATCTCCCGGGCCTGCACGCACCAGCGCATCTCCGGCACATTTCGGACACAGGTGATCAGCGTGATCATATTCTCACTGCTCCGGCCCAGGCGGGAGAAATCCGTTTCTTCAATCTGCCCCACATAGAACACCTCATAGGTGCGCGTGCCGAGCTTCGTGGTGTAAGTGATCTTGTCGCCGTCCTCCAGGGTGTGGATCTGTCCAAAGTGGTTGGCCACACCTCTGTTATGGCCCGCAAGCCCAACATTGCCGTCCCAGCAGGAGGTGGATTTGAAAATGCCCGGCGCCTTTGGCAAGGCTCTCCAGGCTTTCGTCCTCATACACCTTTGACGGAAAGCCCCAGAGAGGGATCTTCAGCCGGCCCAGGCTGCCGTCCTCATAAAAAAGGCCGTCCGGAGGGTGAACTTGTTGCTGCTCAGGCTGGTATCCGCGGCCGGGGTGCTTTCATCGTAGGAAGCCGGCGGCAGGTAGATGTTTCACCGCTGATGGTGCTGCTGCCAGTTGATGTTCCGGACTGGGGGATCAGTGTCGTGCCGGCACCAGGCAGATAGGACTCCGGACTGCCGAAAGGCGGCGCAATGACGGCGGTATTCTTGCTGCGGTCGATGTTACTGCTCTCTGTCACCCCTCCGCCAACCACGATCACCTGGTCAACGGAGGTGGGCGGAGCATACATGGGGCCGTCCGAGTCGTCAAACTCATACTCCGCCGCCAGTGCCGGGGTCGCCATCATCGCTGTGATGGCCAGCAGCAGCATCGTTGCTTTCAGCCAGTTCCTCATACATCTTTCGCTCCTTCCGTTTCATGAAAAGTATGTTCCTCCGGTACCGGCGCCGAGCCGCCAGCGCGGGCAGGGCCACCATGAGCCAGTTGAGGCCGCCGCTTTGGGACTGCTCCTCCGCAACAGGCTCCATCGGCGTGCCGGTGAAAATGACGGTATAGCGGATCACTGTAACGCCGGTTCGGTAGACCTCACCTGAGGTAGTTGGCTGTGGTGGTATAGCCCGTCACATAACTGACCGTTTTGCTCCCGCCGTAGGTGCAGACAGCAGTAAAACGATCCCCGATCTCATAATCATCGGCATTGTAGGTGTTGTTGTCCGTCTGCCACTGGACATCCTGGAGTGTCAGGGTTCTGCCACCCTCAGTGATGCTTTTTGGCAGATGGTTGAGGTCCTGGTTCGCCAGATTGGGGTAGGTTCTGGTGGCTGTGACCGGCTGGGTGCTGCTGCCATAGCCAGCCGCCTCGGTCTTGATGCTGTCCAGATCAAGGGTGAGAGTGCCGGTAAACCCTTCTTCCGTGGTGACCTCCTTCTCCTGGGGCAGCAGTGACAAGATTGTGTCCATATCCTTTTTGTCGCTGTCCACCTGCTCCTCCTGGGTGATGACCTGCGTCTCACTGCCGATGATGACCTCCCGCAGTACATCACTGCAGTCATACAGGAGGCCATCCCGCTCAAACTGCCCCATAGGAGAGCGTAGAGGGTCGGTATTGGGCGAAAGATCATACACCTTGCGGATCTCTTTGTTGTCCTGGTCGAGGGATGATATCGACCGGGAGCATGGCGTCAGGATCCGTCACGTCCAAGTGACCGCGCCCGCAGGCAGCGTCAGCATGGTCAAAAAGCAGGAGCGATGCGGTGAGAGATAAGATTTTGTTCTTCACTGACATATCCTCCTCAGGTTTGATTTTGCTCTTTCTGGAATCATGGGGTCGACGGCGTGTACTGCCCGCCCTGGATCAGCGGCTGCAGGTAGGCGACCACAAAGCCCAGGGTATTGAGCACAATCCAAGTCACGACAATTCTTTCAACCAACTGGTCGCTTCAGCGACGGCCCGCTCATTGCGTGAGATCATCCGCACCAGCAGCGCCACCGCAGCCGCAGTCACTGCCACGATGGTGGAGATGCCCACCAGCTCGCCATAGACATCTGCGATAATCGTGCTGGAACCGCGTCCACATGGTGTCCGCTGCAGCGGCCGGCTGGGCGAAAAGCACCATCATATAGCAGGACACCATCGCCATCTGGAAAGCGTTGCGCAGCCGCTGGGACGCCTTCACCCAGCGATCCTATCCTGCTCTCGTCCTTTGTCCATTTCCTTCCCTCCTTTTTCGTCATATTTTTGCAACAAAGAGCCGCCTCGAAGCGACTGTTCTCAATCACTTCAAGGCGGCTCCCTGCCGTCAGGTCCACTTTTGACGATAACAGGATAGCACATCTGCACTCCCCTTGTCATCCGCACCGACCTTGCCAATTTTCTGCCATTTTTCTGCCGCAGAGTAGGACATCACCCCCTCCAGCAGCGTCAAAAGCTCCAGCCAGGCATCCAGACAGCCGGCTGGGGCCGTCCACAGCCGGATGGAGAGATGTTGACCGCCTGCTGGCGAAGCCGGTAATAGTGCCGCTCCGAGATATCCAGCCGGTATAGGATATCCGATTGGCTTGGCTTGTCCGGCGTGATGAACGTCTGAAAGATGATGTTATACATCAGCTCCCCGTTGCCCGGCTTATGGCGCAGGACCGTCAGGGCCTCATTAATCCGATCAAGTAGCAGCCGGGACTTCCGAATGCTGAGCAGACGGTGCTCCAACTTCGCGTTCCCCAGCGCTACCTGCGTATCTACTACACTGAGCAGCGCGTCTAAGTCCTTCAGTGGCTGATCCAGTTCCTGTGCGACTTCACTGGGGAAGCATTCCAAGGCCCAGACGATGTCCCGGTAGTGCTTGAGCATGACCTGGGTGTTATGGTACATATTCCGACGAAGCCCTGCTCCGCAAGCCGCGCTTTCGCATTAGGGATGTCCGGATCTCCCACGATCCCCCTGCGCTCCAGCAAGGCGCGCAGCTGCTCCTGGGGGATCGCACTATCCTGATTCGGCAGTTCACCACAGAGGATGCCTTCAAATCTGCCATATTCAATACCTCCATCGTCCTGTTCCGCAGGTCCCGGCCCGTGGCAAGGTTCCGCGGAATAATTCAAAATTCGGCGTTGCTGGAGAATTCCCTTGGCAGTCCTCCCTAACATACTCTAAAATCTTACACGGAGAAAAATACACGCGCGTAATATAGCAGTCCTCAGATGCAACACGACGCTCCTCTTGTTCCCGGGGCAGCACCGCACGACTGTACCAAGCGACCAGCTTGCAGATGCGAGCATGGTCGCTCTGCTGGTTTTCGTACGTATTCCCGTCTTTTGTGCGTATTTCTCTCAAAATGCGCTCGACCTTTGTCCTGGGACGGCAAGGTGAATTGTTCTCCAGTCGGATAGACTGCATTGAAGATGAGGCAGCCGAAAGCGCCTGGCAGCTTATACAGCGGGAAGGCATCCGCATGTTTTCTGAAAAAGCGCCAGACCTTCGTCTTTTCCCATCCCCAACGCCTGCCAAGGGATTCCAATGTCAAAACAGCGCCGTACTGCCCAAACTGAACAGCCGGCGCCGAGAAGGAAAACGCATTGCTGGGCTCCTGCCAAACTGTGTGGCACCAGAGGTCGAGCCATGCGTCTGCCTCAGCAAATTGATAATGCCGCTCTGCAAGCCTCTGTGTGACGTTTCTGGGCAGGCAGAGGAATCCATACCCCTCTGTCGCATAAACCGCCTCACGGCCCATACAGGGCTCCGCCAGAGCATCTTACGACCCAATCTGTGACTTGATAGGTCAGTTTCTTTGTTTTTGTGTCCAGTGAGTAGGTAATATAACCGAGGTCAGCCAGAGTGTCCATATGTTCAAGGGCCTGCCGCCGACGTTTGATTGCCAGGATACTCTTCAGACCAACGATGCCGCCTGCCCAGCCCCCGGCACTCACTTTGTTGGTGTAACCACAGTACCGGGCCTGCCCAGTCCTAAAGGCTGCACGGGAGGCCAACCGAGCCCAAGAGCCCATAATGCCCTTGCCGGGCGGAAGCTGATTGCGGTAGTTTGACCCATTGATATTTGAGCACCTTATCCGCAACACAGAAACCTTATTGTGGGAACTACAAAGGGCAGAAACCGAATTGTGGAAAGAACCGCCGGAGCCTTTACTGGATGAGATTGCCGAACTTGTTATGAAGGATAAATCCTTTTGGGAAGGCTCGGCAACGGAACTGGTTTTCGCTGATAAAGGTAGAAATTCAGCCCCATGTCATCACACGAAAACTGAATGTTCTTTCAGGGAGGTTGTATGCGGAGCATGGCATTTATTATAAGAGCAACCGCACTCACGATGGAAGAAAAATACGGTTTTGGAAAGACGATACGGAAACAGCGTGACAGTTGGTGACGGTTGTGACGGTATTTTTTGACAGTGGAGGGCGGTATTAAAATAACCGTCACAACTGTCACATACCGTCACGGAAAGGATGGGATAAGATGAAAAATGTGCAAATATCACAGGAATTATTTATGCAGCTACTCCGTTTTCATTTGATGAAAGATGAGAGTTGCGAGAAAGAAATTAAGAAAGAGTTGGAGAAAAGTTGGACAGAATGGTCATGCGTGACCTTTTGGAAAATCAAAAACTGCACCGACAGAGGAAGAACGGGAACGGGCAAGAAAAAAGAATATCTGGACAGACGAGGAGTGTTGGAGAGTTTCTGTTGGTAATTCTTCCTTGATGATAAGGACAGGGGGTGTGGCACACCCCTGTAAATAACAGACAAGGCAGGAAAGGAGTATTGCGGATGTTAAAGCAGCCGGAAAGAGAAAAAGCAGAAATGTGAATGATTTATTTTATGAGATGGAGGGCAGACAGATACAAAAAATGAACAAGGTACTGGCAAAGAGTGGAACTGACAAAAGCAGAGGAAAAAACTCTGATTTGGCTTGCCGGATGGGAAGAAAGTACCGTAGATCATCTGCTGTCAGTCATAAAAAAGCAGCCCGGATACGGGCAGAGAAAAAAGGGCGGATACGCCCATATATGAAATCGCAAGTCTGAGTAGTAATCAGATTATGTAATACAAAAATAGCCCTCGGCGTTTGAGAGCGAATACACCCATCGCACAAAACTAAAGTTTATGCTCTGTATATTTCGCCCTGCCGGGAGCAAACCGCCGACAGGCGGATAGGTTCAAAAACAGGTGCCTATGCACCTACTCACAATAAAGTCGGCGAGAGCCGGGGAAGGAGGATGCTTATAGGCAGACATTCATTTATCAGACAAAGCAAGCTGTCCGATGTGGCAGGAAGGATTGATTATATCTCCAATCCGAAACGACAGGAGTATCTCTATGAGACCTATCAGACAGAAGGGGCAACACCGGAGTTTTGGAAAAATCTTGCAAGAGAAAATCAGTTGGATTTTAAGGCGAGTGGTTCAGCAGGGAAATGTATTGAAGGGCGTGAGTTTATCATTGCACTTCCTGAAAGTTTTGTTCAGTACAGGGCAGGTGATGTGGTAAGACTTTTTACGGAAACTTTCTCATAAAAGATATGGTATGGAGTGTAGTGCCGCCCTTCATCATAACAAGACAAAAACGAATTATCATATCCATCTGGTATTCAGTGAACGGAAAATGTTAGAACAATCCGAAGTAAAGATTGCTACCCGAAATATGTTTTATGATGAGCAGGGAAAGCATAGACGCACAAAGAAAGAGGTTTTGGACGAGCAGGGTAATCTTCGGGCGGGGTGCAGTATTATCCCCAAAGGGGAAGTTTATGAAAGCCATATCTTCACGAAAAAGGATGAATGGTTTAAGAACAAAGCCTTTACCAAAGAAGTCAAGGAACTGTTTACCGATACGATCAACCGATATGTAAAAAGAGGAATCAGAAAAACTATCCGTATTCCAACAAGGCGGCGTATATCTGGCAACCAAGAAAATAGGAAAGAACAATCCGAAAGCAGAGGAGATAAAGGCAGACAATGCGGCAAGGCAGGAATGGAATCGGACAGTTGATGTGGCATTAGTCGAAGGTGTTCCAGAAGAAAATATTTTGAAGATCAAGCAGGAAAAAATCACAGATGAAACGTTACAATCTATCAGGACACACGGTTGGCTGCCGGATATGTTCCGTCAGATTATCCGAGGTGCGAAAGATTTTTACAGGAAGTAATTTTCAAATTTAAACTGCCACCAAGACCTGTGCCAAAGATTGATTTGCAAGAGTGGAAAAGATATGCAGAAGGTCATGTATGAATTGCAGAGACAGTCAATAGAGATAAAACGCACACAGCAGGATATTTCTTCTTTGAAAAAACAACTGTCAGAGCTGCGAGGATTATTTAAAGGCAAAGAGCGAAAAATCTCTGGAAGGGCGAATTGAACTGTTAGAGGATTTGGAAAAGCATTTGCACAAGAGTTTGGAACAGATAGTAAAACGGGAAGGTTATCCGAATGTGCAAGCCTTTCAGAAGGTTTATAACAAGGCAGAAGAATTGATTATAGAATACAACGAAGAACTAAGGGTATGGAAAAATCAGACGGAACAGAAGAAAGAGAAACCGTTAGAACAGCCGAAAAAAGCGAGCGTACTGGAAAAGCTACACCGCTATCAGCAGGAAGGCAGACAGCAACCAAAACGGTCAGTTAAGAAAAAAACTATGGATAGAGAACGATAAGAAAGGTGGAAATGACTATGAAGAAAACAATTTTTGAAGAAATGGGCGGCACTTATATCAGACATGGGGATTATTTTATCCCCTGCCTTACCTTGACGGAGGAAGAAAACAAAGTGATCGGCGTATGGGGGCAAAGGCATTTGCGTTATCTCAAAGAATATCGCAGGGGTGTATATCTGAATATGCTTACAAGTGGAAGGTTGAATGATTATTTAGCCGATATAGAAGAACAGGCACAGGAATGTTTTGAAAGAATTGTAGAGCAGATGAAACAGGCGCAGGGGATTACAGAACAGTTAAAGGCAGAAAATCAGATGGAATGGGTAGCGAGAATGAACAATATATAATCGTGTGCAAGGGAGATTGTGGATACAGAGATGGTTTATCAATAAGTGGGATGGTGGAATGCAAGTTTGAAAAGGGCTTGCTTTTTGCTTTTTACAATGTGGGTGGCTGATGTATAATTATGATAAAGAGATAAACTAGAAGTTACGGAGGTGTCTTATGAAACGAGAATTAGGAATTGCCAGATGTGGTCTTGCGTGTTGCTTATGCACAGAAAATGCTGATTGTAATGGATGTGGCTCAAACGGTTGTCCAGATAATGATGTTTGTGAGAATAAAAAAAATGTTCGATTGCAAAAGGACTGACACATTGTTATAAGTGTGAAGAAAATTGCAAGAAAGGGTTATTAGGCAAAATCAAACCCTACGCATTTACTTTATTTGCTAAAAAAATATGGAGAAGAAAAGCTTTTGGACTGTTTAGAGAGAAATGAGAGAAATGGAGTTGTGTATCATCGAAATGGCATAAACGGAGATTATGATGATTTTGATGATGTAGAGCAGTTAATGAATTTTATCTTGACGGGAGTGAGATAACTTACAGTTTTGGAGGTAAGAAAAATGAAAAATTATAGAGTGATATCTAAAGTAATATTGACTATTTGTTTATGTGGAATTGTTTTAGCGGTTATAAATGGTTTTACAGGCATTATCAATAATTCTATCCAAATAAGCGGAACGATAATTTGCATTTCTGCATTTGTTGTTGCAAGTGTTACAATTATTTTATTAGAAAATGGAAGAATAAAAAAAGTAATAGATAAAAGCTGAATTCGTAGGAGAGAATACGATATGAATTTAACATACAAGAGAGCAACGCTTGAAGATATAGATATATTGACAGAAACAAGAATAGAGGTATTAAGAGCAGCTAATAAACTTTCTGCTGATACTGACATGCAAAACCGCTTATAATTTGAGGCGGAATATATTGCTATTATCCACAGTTGCAGAGCAAGTGTTATCAATACCGATAACAAAATGATAACATTAGTTCATATAGGCAGGATAATATGGATAAATCAAATAATCAAAAGAAACAGGAACACGACAACAAATAATCTCTAAACAAAATTGATTAGTATACAGATTTTTTTATATGGTAGGTAATCTATAGATTATCTGCCATATATTTTTGTTTTTTAACAGTATAGATTTTTAATGATATACAAGAATAACAAGAAAACAAACAAGAATGCAAGAAAAGGACTTGACTCTAAGATATTGCAGAGGTATTATTAAAGTAAATTAGGAGGGGCAAAGATATGACAATGAGTTCGACAATACAAGAAGTTGTATTAGAATTTTTATCAGACAAACAAGAACATAGTGTGCAGGACATTAAGCATTATCTTCGAGAACAAGATGTTCGTGATTATACAGAGGGGCAATTTGCAGGCTCTTTGAATACTTTAATGAGAAATGGATCAATAAAAAAGTGGATAGAGGTATATATTCTATAAAATTAAGGAGTGAGGATATGAAAAAATGTTTTTGTAGTATCACCAATAGTGATGAAGGGACGCGAAATAAGAAAACGGGCGGATCAAATGTTCAAATATATAATCGCACCTGTATGTGAAGAAACTGGATTTGAACCTATAAGAGTGGACAAGTTAAATCAACCAGATTCAATAACCCAATTTATGAGATGGGTTACAGAATTCAACATTAAAAATAGAATTATTGTTTTATTTGAAATGTAAAAATGAAAGGATTCCTTTTGACATAGCTGGAATCAGAGCATTTGATTATGACCTTAGTGACTTGGATTCAGTTGAAGAGATTAAATCCAGGTTAATCAAAACAATAGGGGCCCTATCGTTTGATACGAAATCAGATCAAAATAATGAAGACGATTCCGATACTAAGGAGATGAATGGAGATATATCTCAATTGATTCCAATTTTATATGAAATTCAGGACGATATATCCCAGTTAAAAAGGAAATTCATAATAAGGATACAGAAACAATACAAGCAGTTATTAAGGCAGCAACGCCATCTGCGCCTATAGAGGATTCCAATACAGCAATAATGAAAGCAGTTCTTCCTGAGCTGTTAAGAAATCCCAATTCAATGAAAACATTGATAGAATTAAGTGAGCTGGGAAATAAAAAGAAGTAAGGGAGAATGGAAAACAATATATTGGCGTTTTTAAAGATGATATAAATAAAGGGGAATCATATGAAAAACATGAAAATAGATGACAATGGAACAGAAATCAGAGTGATGGGCGATGTTGTTAATGAAGATGCTTACATTTTCACTCACGGATATTGCAAAATATAAAAAATCCAGACAATGCTTTTATTGTAGTGGCAAACTGGATGCGCAATCATTCTACGATTTCATTTTTGGGCTTGTGGGAACAAATTCACAATCCCAATTTTAAACCTATCGAATTCGATAGGTTTAAAGCGGAATCTGGAGATAATGCTTTTACATTGACACCGCAGCAGTGGATAAAAGCAACGGATGCAATCGGCATCGTATCAAAATCAGGTCGATATGGCGGTACTTATGCTCATACGGATATAGCGTTTGAGTTTGCTTCATGGATTTCTCCGGAATTTAAGCTTTATATCATCAAAGATTATCAGCGTTTGAAGAAAGATGAAGCAGATCGGTTAGCGATTGGGTGGGATGTAAAGAGAGAACTTTCAAAAATAAACTACCGAATTCATACGGATGCGGTGAAGGAGTTTTTATTGGATTACACCGACGTTGTCCCAACAGGAAATGGCATTATACATATGCTTCTGAAGCGGACATTTTAAATATGGCTTTGTTTGGAAAACAGCATCCCAATGGAGAAGCGAAAAAAATAAAGGGGAAGAATTCCAATATCAGAGATTTTGCTTCTGCGGAAGAATTGGTCGTGCTTATCAATCTGGAGGATACAAACGCCGATCTGATAAGGCAGGGAAGTGCCTCAAAATTG
>VOFC01002219.1_pt1 | contig 26772 bp, 36 predicted proteins | sample 5384161 | NCBI WGS metagenome assembly VOFC01 (sample SAMN12384722, study PRJNA508395) | human gut metagenome | isolation source: healthy gut B | host: Homo sapiens | reverse complement strand
GCTGCTGCCCATGCCGGCGATGGCAGGCGACGCCAAGTCATCACGGACCTTTCGGGCATTTCCGCGGGAGGATCCTATGTTGTCGATAAATCCGTCAAGGATATCGTCCTCTCCGCGCCGCTTACGCTCGACAAGGACGTGACGCTCGAGCTGACCGGTCAGACGGTCACTCTCAAGGCTCGCCGACGGCGAGAGCTATGCCGACGCTTCCGTTTTCCATGTGGAGAGCGGCAGTCTGACGCTCAAAGGGCTCCGGCACGGTCAAGGTGCCGGATAACGCCTCCGGCGTCGTTGTCGCGAAGGACGCCGCCGTGACCATCTCGGGCGAGGTCGGCATCTCCGGCGGCGCTTCCGGCGTGAAGGCCGTTGTCGGCGCTTCCGGCGTGAAGATTCGCGTGAATACGCTCGGCAAGATCGAGTCGGCAAACGGCATCAACCTGTCCGGCGCTTCCGGCGAGATCAAGATCGCCTCCGGCACGGTCAAGGGCAGCGTCTGCGCCATTGCCCCCGACAAGGACAACGCGCTCACGCTCGGCAAGATGCTCGACGGCTCCACGCTCTACATCGGCGGCACGGCCGCCACGGGGAGCAGCTCGCCGCCGCTCCCACCGCCGAAATGAAGGAGCTTGTTTTTGACGACGGCAAAGCCCCCGCGCTGACTATTTCCTCCGCCGTGCGCACCTCGGAGACCGAGGGCAGCGTCACCTTCACTGCCTCGAAAGCCGGTACATACTACTACCAGCTCGACGGCGAACCCGCTTCCGCGGCGGACATCATGAAGGACGAGGCGAAGGCCGAGCTCGTCCGCGGCGTGAACACGATCTCTCTCAGGATCTCGACGCCAACGCCCACACCGTCTACATTGCCGCGAAGGACGCCTTCGGCCATACGACCGAGCTTCTGACCGCAGCGATCCCCGCGGTGCTCGCCGCGCCGACCGCCCCGTCTGGGACGGCAAGAAGGCCGCGTGGACCGGCGTGGAGGGTGTGAATGATTACACCGTGCAGCTCTATCTGGGCTCCGACGCCTACGGCGATCCCATCCCCGTGAATGGTGCGTCCGCTACGGATGATCTCTCCGACGTGATGAAGGACGACGGCGTTTACATCGTTCGCCGTGCGTTCCGTCGGCGCGAACACCGTCGGCGCGTGGTCTGAGCGCAGCGCCGAAACGGTGCGCGACACCGCCGCCCCCATCCCTCACGGTGCCGGCCGACGGCGTCAAGCGCACGGCGCAGGACACCGCCACCGTCGCCTTCGTCTCCAGCGAGGACGGCAAGCTTTACTATGTTCTCAACGACGATGCCGCCGATGTATTCGCCTCCGGCAGCACCATGGCGCTCACGAAGGGCGAGGACAACACGCTCACGCTCACCGGCCTTGCCGACAGTGCCGCCGTCGTCGTCCGCTACGCCGCCGAGGACGGTCTCGAAACCGCGGCGAAGTGCAGACCGTGACCGTGCCGCTCTATCTCGCGGCCCCCGCCACGCTCACCTGGGTGAACGGCACCTCCACCGCGATGTGGTCGGAGGTCCCCGGCGCTGCGTCCTACTGCGTGCAGCTTTTATAAGGACGGCGCGGAGGTCGCGCCTGCCGTTACCGCGGATACGACCAGCTACACCTTCACGCTGGAAGAGTCCGGCTCCTACACCTTCAAGGTACAGGCCGTCAACGGCGATATTCTGAGCGCGTGGTCGGAAGCGAGCGGCGCTCGCCATCGATAAGACCGCGCCCGCCATCTCCCGGCGAGAGCGCGAGCCGCACGGACGCTTCCAACGGCTCCGTGACCTTCACCTCCGACGAGGCCGGCAAAGCCTACTACATCGTCGGCGGCGAGAAGCCTACGCAGGATGCTCTTCTTGCCTCGGCAAACGAAGGACATCGCCTCCGGCGAAAACGAAGATCGATCTCCGGTCTCGGCACCGAAGCAACGAACGTGTATCTTATGGTCGTGGACGCCGCCGGGAACAAGAGCGACATTAAGACCGTGAAAGTTCCCGTGTATCTCGCAAAGCCCACCACGCTCACCTGGGTGAACGGCACCTCCACCGCGATGTGGTCGGAGGTCCCCGGCGCTGCGTCCTACTGCGTGCAGCTTTATAAGGACGGCGCGGAGGTCGCGCCTGCCGTTACCGCGGATACGACCAGCTACACCTTCACGCTGGAAGAGTCCGCTCCTACACCTTCAAGGTGCAGGCCGTCAACGGCGATATTCTGAGCGCGTGGTCGGAAGCGAGCGGCGCTCTCGCCATCGATAAGACCGCGCCCGCCGTCTCCGGCGAGAGCGCGAGCCGCACGGACGCTTCCAACGGCTCCGTGACCTTCACCTCCGACGAGGCCGGCAAGGTCTACTACATCGTCGGCGGCGAGAAGCCTGCGCAGGATGCTCTTTCTTGCCTCGGCAAACGTGAAGGACATCGCCTCCGGCGAAACGAAGATCGATCTCTCCGGTCTCGGCGCGGAAGCAACGAACGTGTATCTTATGGTCGTGGACGCCGCCGGGAACAAGAGCGACATTAAGACCGTGAAAGTTCCCGTGTATCTCGCAAAGCCCACCACGATCATCTGGGTCAACAACACCGCGACCGCCATGTGGAACGCCGTGTCCGGCGCGGAAGCCTATAACATCCAGCTTCTCCGCGACGGCAGCGCGATTACGGCAACGTGATCGTCGTCAACGGCGGCTCCACCACGACCTCGGACCTTGCGCCCCATGAACGACGACGGCGTTTACCCTTCCGCGTGCAGGCGGCCGCCGCCGGAACGCAGAGCGAGTGGTCGGACGCTTCCGCTACGAGCTATAAGCGCGACACCCAGAAGCCCACCATCAAGGGCGAGCCCTCAAGCGCATCGACGCGAAGACCGCGGAGTTCTACTTCACCTCCTCCGAAGATGGAACGTATTACTACATGGTCGGCAGCGTGAACGGCGGTGTTCCGACCGCGGAGCAGATCGCCGACGACAAGAACCCGCACGGCGGCTGCACCAACGCCCGCACTACCATTAAGCTCAGCGATATCGCCGATACGAACGCCCGCAAGGTCTATGTCGTTGTGCGCGATAAGAGCGGCAATCTGAGCGACGTGTTCACGATCACCGTTCCCGCCTACAGCGCGCAGCCGACGCCCACCCCGACGCCGGCCCCGACCGCAGCGCCGACGAGCGCTCCCACGACCTATACCGTGACGCTCCAGGGCGGCACCGGCTATACCATTGCCGCGACCGGCGGCTCCAAGAGCCCGTAAACGCCGGCGGCAGCTTCTCCTTCACCGTGACGCCCCCAGCAACGGCTACACCCGCGGCAACGGCTTTGCCGTAAAGGCCAACGGCACGACGCTCACGAGCAACAACGGCGTTTACACCATCAGCAACATCAACGCCAACCAGACCGTCAGCGTGTCCGGCATTGTGAAGAGCCAGAACACCGGCGGCGGCACGCTGCCCGCCGCGCCCGCCATCACCACCACGACGCTCGCCGCGGCCACGATGGGCAAGGAATACCGCCAGCAGATCACCGCCACCGGCGGCACGCCGATCACCTGGTCCTACAGCGGCACGCTGCCCGACGGCATGACGCTCGCGGCCAACACCGGTATTCTCTCCGGCACGCCCACGCAGGAAGGCTCCTTCCGCTTCGCCGTGAAGGCGACAAACTCCACCGGCTTCTCCACGCGGCAGATGACGCTCGTCGTCGCCGGCAGTGAGTACACCGTCACCAAAGGCGCGAATAGCGAATGGACACAGGGCGGAGACAAAGGGCATCGAATTCTCCGGCAGCGGCAAGGGCACATTCACCGTGAAGGTGGACGGCGCCGCGGTCCCCGCCGGGAAATACACCGCCTCCGCGGACGGCTCCACCGTCACGCTCAAGCCGGAATATCTCGACACGCTCGCCGCAGGCTCCCACACCGTGACGCTCGTCTACGGCGACGGCAGCGCGAAGGCCAAGTTCACCATCAAGGCGAAGGATAAGACCGTCGCCCCGACCGTTTCCTCCCAGCCCGCGAGCGCGTCCGTCAACGCGGACAGCTCCGCCACGTTTACCGTGACGGCGAGCGGCACCACGCCGCTGCTCTGCCAGTGGCAGGTGGACAAAAACGACGGCAGCGGCTGGACGGATATCTCCGGCGCGGTGAACGCGAGCTACACCGTCGAAAAGGTCACCGCCGAGCAGAATGGCTGGAAGTACCGCTGCGTGATCAAAAACGCTGCCGGTTCCGTTGAGAGCAACGCCGCGACGCTCACCGTGAAGGAAGCCATCGGCGATGTGAAGAAAAACGACGACACCAAGGACACCGCGTCGTCCGGCGGTCTCGGCCGCATCCTTCTCATCACGGGCATCATCGTGGCCGTCCTGGCACTCGGCGCGGGTCTGTACTTCTACTTCCGCCGCCGCAGCGCCTCCCGCTACACGGAGGACGATACCGCCTGGAGAAAGTGATCCGGAAATAAGCCAATACGCAAGGGCCGCCCCTTATCGGGGCGGTCCTTGAGCTTTCAAAAAGGATTTTTGACAAGCTATCAAACAGACCCACTGCGTTGGGCTCTCGTTTGAAAAGGCGGCTCGCCGCAGCGCACTCACGCTCGCACGTTTGCGAGCCGAGAAGTATTTTCTCCGACGTACACGCCGCCGGAGAAAATGAATGAAACTCTATTTGCGCCTGCGGGCGCAAACTCTGCGAGGCTTTTTTCGACAGGCTGAAGGCCGCCCCTTATCGGGGCGGCCCTGATTTTTTCCGCCTCTCGCATAGACTTTTTCTGTCGGCCTTTTACCGGGCTGTGAAACCGTAAATCTGTGCAGTATGCGGCGGGATCGGGTGCGGAAGGGTGCTTCGCTTGGCATTATGAATAATATTTATTTTACCGCTTGACATTTTGGGATTTATGAATTAATATTCAGCCATAAATTAAATATATCGCCTTCCGCATCACCGGGTGCGGGTCAAAAAAGACGTCCAGGCAATTCCGCAGGTACGGCGCACATGCGCTACAAGGAATGCCCCGGACGCCTTTTTGCTTTATCCGGGCTGCAGCGGGCGGAAAGGAGAATTTTTATGTACATCAAGCCGTTTGCCGTAGAGGAATGGATGAACGAAATGGGAGGTCGGCGCGCGATACAACATCGCGGAGACGTGCGTCGATTCCGTGTCGCTCAACGAGCTGTTCGCGCTGACCGGCGAGGACAAGGCCGCCTTTCTGGAGAATCTCGCCGCGCGCCGGCTGACCTACGGCGACATTGAAGGCGCGCCCGCGTTCCGGCAGGGCATCTGCTCGCTTTATAAAACGGTCAAGCCCGAAAACATCGTCACAACGCACGGCGCGGCGGGCGCGAACCACCATGTGTTCTGCTCGCTCGTATCGCCGGGTGACCTCGTCATCAGCGTTCTGCCGACGTACCAACAGCTCTACTCCATCCCCGAATCGCTCGGCGCAAAGGTAAAGATTCTCCCCTGAGCCGCGAAAACGGGTATCTCCCCCGATCTTGACGCGCTGCGCGCGCTCGCCGTGCCGGGGACAAAAATGATCTGCATCAACAACCCCAACAATCCGACCGGCGCGCTCATGAGCCGCGATATGCTCGAAAGAGATCGTGCAGATCGCGCGCGCGAGGCGGGCGCGTACATTCTCTGCGACGAGGTATACCGCCATCTCTCCCCAGACCGACGAGTGGAGCGAGTCCATCGCGGATCCTTACGAAAAGGGAATCTCCGTGAGCAGCATGTCGAAGGTCTTCTCACTTGCCGGGCTGCGACTCGGCTGGATCGCCACGCGCGACAAGGACGCGCTCCGCGCGTCTCTCTCACCGTGATTACGATCTCATCAGCGGCGGCATGATCGACGAGGCCATTGCCGCGCTCGCGCTCAAGCACAGCGATAAAATGCTCGCGCGCAGCCGCGCCATCGTGCGGGAAAATCTCGCCATTCTGGACAATTGGGTCGCCGGAGAAAAGCACGCGACCTACGTCAAGCCCCTCGGCGGCACGACGGCGCTCGTCTACTACGATTTCGACATTCCCTCCTATGAGCTGTGCGAGGAGATGTACCATAAGACCGGTGCGTTCGTCACGCCGGGCGACTGCTTTGAGCAGCCGAAGAGTATGCGCATCGGCTACGCCTACGGTAAGGACGCGCTCGTGAAAGGGCTGAAGGCCGTGAGCGAGTACTTTGCGTGGAAGGAAAAGGAGCTGGAAAAATGAGCACCATCCGCGTCATCGGACGGGAGGATATCCAGAAGGTATTCACCGTGACCGCGGCGCTCCGCGCCGTAGAGAGCGCCCTACACCGGGAAATCCGCCGGAACGGGACGCGTGTGGCCGATGGTATTCCATGAGTTCGACCCCGGCCACGCCGATCTCGACATCAAATCCGGCGATCTCGAAAGCGCGGGCGTATACGGTCTGAAGGTCGTTTCATGGTATGACTCGAACGCGGAAAAGGCGCTCCCGGCGCTTTTCGGCACGTCGCTCCTCTTTGATCTTGCCACCGGCGAGCCGAAGGCGCTTTTGAACGCCGGGCCGATCACAGCGCTGCGCACCGGCGCCGCGGCCGCCGTCGGCGCAAAATACCTTGCGCGCAAGGACGCGAAAACGCTTACGATCGTCGGCTGCGGCGAGCTCTGCCCGTATCTTGCCGCGGCCGCTCTCGCGGCGATCCCGTCCCTCAAGACCGTGTATCTCACAAACCCGCACCGCCCCGAAAAGGCCGCCGAGCGGCTCGCCGCTGTGACAGCGGCAACGGACGCGCTGCTCAAGGCGTGCGGTCATGCCCGTACCGCCGCGATCAACGCCGCGGCAGATGCGGCATCCGCCGTCGGAGAAAGCGACATCGTTTTCACCGCCACCTGCGCCAAGGCGCCGGTCGTGAAAAAGCGCCTGGGTCAAGCCCGGTACGCATGTAAGCTGTATCGGCGCCGACCTGCCGGGCAAGCAGGAGGTCGAATCGGCGGTGCTCGCCCGCGCCGCCGTCTACGGCGACGATACGGCGCAGTGCTTCGCCGTCGGCGAATGCGAGCTGCCGCACAAAGAGGGGCGTCCTCCCCGCTCTCGCCGGTGAGCTTGGCGAGGTCATTCTCGGCGAAAAAGGCCGGACGGACGAGCGATGCGGAGATCACCGTTTTCGACTCCACCGGCATCGCTCTGCAGGACATCGCCTCCGCCGCAGTCATTCTCAATGCCTGCGAAAAGCAGGGCCTCGGCACGGTCTGCGATATCTGACGAGGGAACGATCCGTAGCCTCATCGCAGGCACGTCCCCTTGCTTTTGCCCGCTATAAACTGTATAATGAAAAAAAAAGACACGATCCCCCCTGTCGGAATGTTCGCTTTCCATCCCTCGGGCATCGTGTCTTTTGAAACTTTTTGACCGGCACCGCACCGTTTCGGTTCCGGCACAGAATTTGCAGCTGGGTGCTATGAACAATGATACACTTTGATAAAACCAATATTGAGGTGACCTCAAACCATACTGTCACGCTCTCCTGTGACACATGGGTCGTGTTTGAACATGATGATTCCGAGACCGTCGCTTTCGGCACGCCGGAATACTGGGATGAGGCAGTTCAAACGGTTTTTGGTTCCGGCTACACCGTATGGGAGATTGTTGAAAAAGCGCTGCCGCGCAGCGCGTGCAACCGGATCACGGATCACAAAAAGGTATGGGGGCTTCTCGGGCTGTCGGAGGGCAAATTCGCCGCGCGCGTGGATTGTGAAGAAAAAAAAGCGTTTATCTTGGTGCCTCATACGGCCTCAAAACGCTGAAAGACAGCAAGGCATACTCTTATTTCCCTGCTCTCCAACGCAGATGAGGCAAGTGCCGCGCGAGTATGGGATGACTTCTGCGGAGAATACGCAGCGCGGCAATGCAATGATTTTATTGGCAGCGCCCTCGCTGTCGCGGCAAAAGAGCGGGACTTTATCGCGCTTTACTACTCCTATACAGATAAAGCCGCGCTGACCATCGTGTGCACTGCGCCCGAGCGTATAGCCGGTGAGTCCGCTCCATACCCGTTCCCGATGGGATCGTGCCGCATTACCGCTGCTTTTTGGCGGTAACGCCGGTTCGCTAAAAGTGAGGCGGCAGGAATGTCGAATCGTATTTCTTTTTGCAATACTTTTTTGGAGAGGGGATCGCAAACAATGAGGACAAGAACCTGTTACCGTCTCCGGGATGTGAGCTGGCTCGTGCTTTTTGCGGAGCGGCACGCAGTCCTCCCGTGTCCGCGAAGCGCTGCGGTCTGGAGCTTCCGACGCGCTTTTACGGCAGGGTGCGGGATGATTCGTTTCGCATTCGTCCGGTCGGTATGCGCACCATGGCGTGTATCTGCGGGAAAGTGACGGAACGGGACGAAGAGAAGGTTCTGGAGGTATGTCTCCGCCCGCGCAGTCTGATTTGGGTGTTTCTGACAGTGTTTTGCCTCTTTACCGCTCTTTTTTTGCTTTTTCCCTGTTCGCCGGGCTGATCGCGCGCTCCTGGGGCGTAGTTCTGGCATCGGCGGCCACTCGCGGCCATGGTTTTGCTGTACCGTTTTTTCGCCAAGTCGGAAGTTCGCTCCCTAGCCGCGTACTATAAGCCGATATTCAAAAGCTACGGTCTGGAGGAAATCACGCCATGAGCATCAAGGATATCAAAAGGATGAGGTTCGGGGCTTCAAAATATCCGGTGACGCCATATCGGAGCTTCTCTGGGAGCTGCTGAACAAATCCGGCGACATGCTTTTGGACCTTCCCGACAATTCGGATACGATTTTCCACATGCACTGGGACCGCGAAAAGACGAGCTGACATTTTACGCGCTGGAGTTCCGTGACCCGCATCCGGTCGATTTCAAAGCTATCGACCGGTATATCGATGAAACCCTCGGTATCACAACGGATTCCGTTTTTTCTGCCCAAAGGAAAGCCTTACCGAAGCTTTTTTCTGTCAGAGAAACGCGCAAATAACCATGAGCAAAATCCAGCGTATTACAAAACCCTCGCCCCGGACGCATCGTCCGGGGCGAGGGTTTTCTGCAATTGCAATTATTCAACGCGGCCTTCCATACCCGAGACCTGAGGAAAAATGTCAAAATGAATAGGAAAACGGCAGGTAACGCTTGCGGAACCATGCCAGATGTTATATAATTTGACATAGTTCCGCAAGGCACGTAAAAAGGAGGATGAGAAATTGATGAAAAAAAGCACTTCACAAGCTGACTCTCGCAGTACTTATCGCCGCGTTTATTCTGACTTTGGCCGGGTGCGGTTCCGATGATACCCTGAAAAAGAACATCACAGGAAAGCTGGGCCTGCCGCGGGATCGACGTGACCGATATGATTCTGGAGGGAATGCTCGAGGGCGTCAGCGGCGATGCCGAAGCAGAGGAGTTCATCAGCAATATGAATGTCGGCGTGCTGACGGTGGACTATCTTCTCGATATCCGCGAGGACGGTACATTCGTTCTTTCGATCGATCCGAGTTCCGCCGGCAAGCTGGCCGATCAGCTTTCCGCCGCAATGGCTGACGTAATGTATGCCTATTTAGAAACCGAGCTGGAAAAGCTCGCAAACGAGAACGGCATGACGCTGGATGAGGCGATAAGTGTACTCGGCTGCAGCAACATAGATGAAGCGATTGAAAGCTCGCTGGGCGGACAGTCCCTGGCGGAGTATTGTGACGGGGTCTTCGCCGAATCGGACATACAGGACATTTTAGCAGAGGGCACGGAAAGCGGTACTTACAGCGTGAAAAGCGGCAAGATCCTTCTCTCCACCGATGATTCGGCCATCAGCCTCATCGAGTATGATGAAAAATCCGACACCGTCTCTCTGACCGAGTCCGGCTTTGACGAGCCGTTCCTTTTTTCATCCGTCAGTAAGTAAACAAAACCTTTATAGGAACACTGCCCCGAACGGATGTTCCGTTCGGGGCAGCGTTCCTATGCAAAGAGGGAGTTATTCGATGCGGCCTTCTGAGAACTTTGAGATCGTAGGGCTCGAATTTCACGTGGCGGTAGGCTTCCACATCCAGCGGCACGCCGGTCCAGTCGGAGTGCGGCTCACCGGTCTGCTTGACGAGAACGTCGTAGAGAATGTCATACGTCGTGCCGTCGATCGTCTCGGTCATCGTGCTGTAGGGCAGCGTGCGGTGATAGGCGATGTGCTGGCCGTGGTTGTTGAAAATGGTAGCCGCAGCGGATGCGGCAGCCGTCCAGACCCAGATACTCAAAGTTCTTCATAAGATCGGCGAGGATCTGGTCGCCCTCTCGCTCGTAGAGGTTTTCGGGCGTGGTGATGGTGTAGTCCGCGCGGAACTGGATGGGCAGGCCGTACTTTGCGAAGCGGTTGGCAAAAGCGATCATGCCGTCGTGCGGATAGTTCTTGAAGAGCACGCAGTTGATGCGCACTGGCACCTTGAGCGAGCCGAGAAGCTCGTCGTTGCACTCCTCCACATAGTGCACCATGTGGCGGGAGATGTTGATGCAGGTGATCTTATCCTTGTTGCGCTCCGTGAACGCAATGATGCGCTCGGCGGGGAAAAAGATCGGATACCGGGAGCGTCGTGTTGATGAACACACGGTGGCCCTCCGGGATGCAGTCCATCATCACCTGCAGCGCGTCCGGCTCGAAACGGCTCGCCGCCGGTGAACACGAAATCGCACTTTGGCGTGATCTCATGGAACATGCGGATGCTCTCCGCACACCTTTTTCCACGCTGAAGCCTTCGATTCTGGTATTCCTGCTTATTGATGCAGAACGGGCAGTGGTTTTTGCAGTCGTACGGGACGAACACCGTGACGGTCGCGCCGCCCTCGCGGGTCATATACGGGTTGTGGTTTGTCATATTCTTCACCTACATGGGGTAATTTCAAAAAGGTATTATAACACAGCCTTAACAGAAAAGCCAGAAAAAAACAACATAAAGTTGAAAAAACGAAAATTTTCCGGTTTTACTCGCTTAGTACGTCACGTCCCAGAGGAAAAGTCCCTGCGCCGGAGCGGTAAACCGGCACTCGCACGGCTGTGCGAGGCAAGGATCGCCTCCATATCGTCCGGACGGCGCTCTCCGAGACCGACCTCGAGCAGCGTGCCGGTCAGAATGCGCACCATATTGTATAAGAACCCGTCGCCGGTATACGTAAGCCGCACTTCTTCCCCGCAGCGTTCGATCCCGATAGACTCTATCGTGCGCGTGGCGGCGCGGCCCGTTTTCTTTCCGGTGGAAAAGGCAGAGAATTCGTGCCGCCCGCAAAACTGTGCCGCGGCGCGGGCGCATGGCGTCAAGATCCAGCGGGCGCGGCTCCGCATGCACATACTTTCTTTCAAACACGCAGGGCGCATCGCTGTTCCAGACACGGTAAATATACGTTTTCCGCACCGCCGAAAGGCGAGCGTGGAACCGTTCCGGCGCTTTCTCGAGCGCGAGCGCCGATATCCTCCGGCAGATATTCCCGGAGCAGCGCCAAAAGCTCCGCGCAGGACTTGTCCGTATCCGCCCGGAAGGAGCACACCTGCATTCTCGCGTGGACGCCGGCATCCGTGCGGCCGCTGCCCGCGATCTCGACGGGCTGCTCCAGCGCGCGGGAGAGCAGCGTCTCGAGCTTGCCCTGCACCGTCTGGGCGGTGTTTCCCCTGCTTCTGCCAGCCGCGGTAGCGCGTGCCGTCGTAGCAAAGCGTCAGTTTGTAATTTTGCATCGGGCAACTCCCTTCTTTTTCTCGCAGAGCTTAGTATAGCACATTTGAATACATCGTCCATATACTTTTCGATATTTTCTGTTTTTCTGTTGAATCTGCCGATCCGTTCAAATTTGTTTACATTTTCCCCGGAATTTGTTCATGAAATGTTCACTCTTTGATTTTTACGCCGGTTATAATAGCATCATACAGAGCATCCGGTGTGCAGCCGCCGAATGATCTGAATGCCTCCATCTTAATTTAAAAAAATCCGCCGCTTCTTGCGGCGGATTTTTTGCTTTTTTCGGATAGTCTGGAGCGAATCTGACAAATACTTGTTGCATTGTTACACAGCGCTTGGTATATTTAAATAAACACCATGCGGATCCCCTTCCTGTGCAGCGTCCCTCTCGCCGCCCGCCCCGGAAGCGCCCGCCCCGCTCAATCCGAAATGCTCTCGAAGATCTGCGAGCGATCCGCCGCAGCCAACCCGGAGGGAAAAACCATGAACATTCTCCTTGTCATCGATATGCAGAAGGACTTCGTCGATCAGGCGCTCGGCACCCCCGAGGCGCAGGCCATCGTCCCGAACGTTGTGGCCAAGATCAACGAATACAAGGCCCGCGGCGACGTGATCATCGCCACGAAGGACACGCACGAGGAAACCTATCTTGAAACGCAGGAGGGGCGTCAACCTCGCGCTTCATCGTGTCCTTGGGTGAGACGAGCATGAAGTGCTCGGGCTCGAACGTCGGGATGCCGGAGAAACGGAACTTTTTGCCGGGCACGGTGATCGTGTCGCCGATGGAGAAGATGCCGGGATCGAACACGCCGATGATGTCGCCCGCGTAGGCCTCGTCGACGATCTCGCGCTCGGCGGCCATCATCGTCTGCGGCTGGGAGAGGCGCATCTTGCGGCCGGACTGGACGTGGAAATACTCGGTGTCGCGCTCGAACTTGCCCGAGCAGATGCGCATGAAGGCAAGGCGGTCGCGGTGGGCCTTGTTCATATTGGCCTGGATCTTGAAGACGAAAGCCGAGAATTCGGGGGAGTAGACGTCCACCTCGCCCGCGTCGCTCACGCGCGGAAGCGGCGGCGTGGTCATCTCTAAAAACGCATTCAAAAACGGCTCGACGCCGAAGTTCGTCAGCGCGCTGCCGAAGAACACGGGGGAGAGCTTGCCGTGGCGCACGGCGTCCAGGTCAAAGTCGCGGCCCGCGCCGAGCAGCTCGACCTCTTCGGCGAGCGTATCGCGGCGGGGTCTGACCGATCAGGTCGACGAGCGCGGGATCGTCGAGCTCGATTTCCGTGATGCCCGCCTTTTTGGCGTGGCCCGCGTCGGTGAAGTGCAGGATGCAGCGCTTATCGCGGTCGTACACGCCGGCAAACTCCTTGCCGCAGCCGATCGGCCAGTTGACGGGATAGGTGTCGATGCCCAGCTCGCGCTCGACCTCCTCGCAGAGCTCGAGCGGGTCGCGCGTTTCGCGGTCCATTTTATTGATAAAGGTAAAGATGGGGATGTTGCGCAGGGCACAGACCTTGAAGAGCTTGCGCGTCTGCGGCTCGACGCCCTTTGCGCCGTCAATGACCATGACGGCGCTGTCCGCGGCCATCAGTGTGCGGTACGTGTCTTCCGAGAAGTCCTGATGTCCCGGGGTATCGAGAATGTTGATGCAGTAGCCGCCGTGCTGGAACTGCATGACTGACGACGTGACCGAAATGAGGCCGCCTCATCGGACGGCGTGTCATTGGAAACGTCGTAGTCCGTATCGTACGTCATGTACCACGCGCCGGACTCGCTCGTCACGCCCTGCATGAGAGCAAGCTCTCCGTTCTGGAGCGCATAGTAAAACCACACGCTGCTCGCCGCGCCGCTCGATCCCTCGTTCGCAATGAGCCAGGCGTTTTCGTCCGCGAGATATTCCACATAATACTTATCTCTCGCGTGGCTCTGCGCGAGCATCACCGGTGCGCCGTCCTTGACCGTCCAGATCTCCAGAACGGCCGGATCGGTGTCCGCGCCCAAGATCGCGCCGATCACCATCTCCGGCGAGCCGTCGCCGTCAAGGTCAGGGAAAAATACGCCGACGTTCGCGCGGGCATCGCCCTCGTAATAGTATCCGGCGATCTCGCTCATGCCGTTTTCAAAGTACCGTCCCTCCGGCCACTGCTCGGAGAGCGCCGCGGCGTAGCGGTCCAGCTGCGCGGCATAGAGCGTTTTCCCCTCTTCGGCCATGTTCACGATGCCGGACGGTTCCTCCACCGGCTGCGATACCGGCTCGGCGGTGGGTTCTTCCGTCGGCTCCGCCGCGGTTGCCTCGGGCGTCGCGGTCGGCTCCGCGGTGGCGGTCGGTTCAGGCGTCGATGTGGGCACTGCTTCGGTGGGCTGCGCGCCGCAGGCCGTCAAAAGCAGACTTGCCGCCAGCGCGAAAATACCGAGCCATTTCATCTTCTTGTTCATTGCATATTCTCCTTATTCATTGCATATCCTCCTGCGGTCCGGTTTTCGGGGCCCGCAGGATATTAGACGATGCATTGCGTCAGGATGGTTCACACGGAGTGGATAAATTTGGTTCCTGCCGCGCCGCCCACGCCCAGGCGCGCTCGTCCACGGCGGTTTTCCCTTCGCGCAGCGCCGCGATCTCCCGCCGGCAGAGCGGCACGGCGGCGGCCAGAAATTCCTCCGCAATGGCTTTGGTGAAATGTACGCACTCGCCCGGCGGGGGCGGCGTCGTGAAAATCCGCATGCAGCTCGGCGAGAGATTCCGGCAGCGCAAAATCGGAAACAGTGCAGATCGGCTCGGCGGAAAAATCCTCCGGCGCGGTAAGATCCTCGCGCAGGGCGAATTTTCAATGGCCCAGGTATTCAGAATGCGGTAATCGTCGTAAAGCCGCTCGACCTTCTGCGGCGAGTTCACCTTCCAGCCGTGGTCGAGATAGAATACCTTGCGGAACACGATGTCCTGCACAAGATGGAGATAGTACCCGAGATAGAGCGGATCGTCCATTTTGTCCGCGAAGCGCGCGCGGAAGCCGCCGAGCGCCATCATCGTCTTCGTTCCGCCGTCGATCCGCACGCGGAAATGCGCGCTCACGCGCTCTCCGGCGTCCGGTAAGATCGAGCCGAGACGAAAGCGCTTTTCGTCCGCCGCGGGATGCTCGTCCAGAATGAGCTTTGCCGCGGCAAGATGAAGAATACGGGATGCCATGGTCTTTCCTCCGTACTTCTTGTTGAACTTGTCCACGCGGCCGCTGGTGTCGACCAGCTTCTGCTTGCCGGTGTAGAAGGGGTGGCACTTCGAGCAGATCTCGACGGTGATGTCCTTCTTGGTGGAAGCGGTCTCGATGACCTCGCCGCAGGCGCAGCGGATGGTCGTGCGCTGGTAATTGGGATGGATTCCTTCTTTCATGTCGTTCACCTCATGTTGGGCTGCCCTGAGGCCGAATACTCGGAGATACAAGGCGCAACACAAATTATAGCAATGGCGCCGTGCAATGCAAGCATTTTTTGCATTACGGAAAAAAAGTCGTTTCTTCCCGCGGAAGCGTCGATTAACAAAGCACACACGTCGGACAGCCAGTCTTTTCGGTGCTTTTTCCCTTTTGTCCTTGGCGGGCGACAGCCCGCCTGCGTCCAAAAGAACAAAAATCCTCGAAAATCCAAGGCTGTCCGATGCGAAGCAGTTCTGCCGGAGCAGAAATGCTCGCAGACAAGGAAAAGCCCGCAGAGAATACTTTGTGTATTCTCAAGGGCTTTGACGCCGTATGAGGGCATTTCCGCCCAGCAGAACCGCGTGTGCCCTTGTCAATCGACGCAAATCATAGAAAAAGGCTAAGATTCCCGGGCGATGAATTTTGAAAAAAATGTTCCATCAGGCGGATATTATGGTATAATCGCAATATGTGACAATATGACGGAGATTTCCCCGTCTCCGCCAGCAGCAAGAAAAAGCAAACCAAAGGAAGAAAGGAAAGAAGCTATGTTTCCTATCGTAAGCAAGCGGCCCCTGAATGAGGCCGGCACGGTCCTTGAGTATGTCATCAAGGCCCCGCTGGTCGCCAAGAAGTGCCTGCCCGGTCAGTTCATCGTTCTGCGTCTGGACGAGCACGGCGAGCGCGTTCCTTTGACGATCGCGGATTATGACCGCGAAGCGGGCACCGTCACCATCATGGTGCAGCCCGTCGGTCAGACGACCCGTATGCTCGAGCTCATGGAGCCGGGCGACTGCCTCGCCGACTTTGTCGGTCCCATGGGCAAGCCCACCCAGATCGGCGGACAGAAGCGCGTCTGCGTTGTCGGCGGCGGCGTCGGCTGCGCCATCGGCTACCCCGTGTGCAAGGGCTTCTTTGAAGCCGGCATCGAGGTCGATATGGTCGCCGGTTTCCGTTCCAAGGACATCGTGATCCTTGAGGATGAGATGCGCGCCCACTCCACCAACCTCTACATCTGCACCGACGACGGCAGCTACGGCGAGAAGTGCTTCGGCAACGCCAAGCTGGAAGAGCTCATCAAGTCCGGCCGCGAGTATGACGAAGTGTTCATCATCGGGCCGCTGAAGATGATGAAGTTCACCGCTCACCACCAAGCCCTACGGCATCAAAACCATCTGCTCTCTCTGCCCGATCATGATCGACGCCTCCGGCATGTGCGGCGGCTGCCGTCTGACCGTCGGCGGCGAGACCAAGTTTGCCTGCGTGGACGGCCCCGAGTTTGACGGCCACCAGGTCGATTGGGACGAGCTGATCGCCCGCAACTCCTTCTACGCCGGTGGAGAGACCGCCGCGAAGGAACATATCTGCCGCATCACCGGAGGTGTAAGACATGGCTAATATGAGTATGACGAAAAACCCCATTCCGGAGCAGGAGCCTCTGGTACGCAACAAGAACTTTGACGAGGTCGCTCTGGGCTACACCGAGGAGATCGCCATCGACGAGGCCAAGCGCTGCCTCAACTGCCGTCAGCATCCCTGCGTCAGCGGCTGCCCGGTGAACGTCCGCATTCCGGAGTTCATTGCCAAGGTCGCCGAGGGCGAGTTTGAAGAAGCCTACAAGATCATCACCTCCACCAACAGCCTGCCCGCCGTCTGCGGCCGCGTCTGCCCGCAGGAGCATCAGTGCGAGGGCAAGTGCGTCCGCGGCATCAAGGGCGAGAGCGTCGGCATCGGCCGTCTCGAGCGCTTCGTCGCCGACTGGCACGCCGCCCACGCCGACCCCAACGCGAAGGTCGAGAAGCCCGTTTCCAACGGCCACCGTGTCGCCGTCGTCGGTTCCGGCCCTGCCGGTCTGACCTGCGCGGGCGACCTCGCCCGCATGGGCTATGAAGTCACCGTGTACGAGCTGTTCCACAAGGCCGGCGGCGTGCTGGTGTACGGTATCCCCGAGTTCCGTCTGCCCAAGGCGATCGTGGCGCGCGAAGTCGCCGCGCTCGAAGAGATGGGCGTTAAGATCGTGACCGACGCCGTCATCGGCCGCGCGATCTCCATCGACGAGCTGCTCACCGAGGAAGGCTTTGAGGCCGTGTTCCTCGGCTCCGGCGCGGGTCTGCCCCGCTTCCTCCGCATTCCGGGCGAGAACCTGCTCGGCGTTTACTCCGCCAACGAGTTCCTGACCCGTATCAACCTCATGAAGGCTTACCGCGATGATTACGATACGCCGATCAAGCACCACAAGTGCGTCGCCGTCGTCGGCGCCGGCAACGTCGCCATGGACGCCGCCCGCTGCGCGAAGCGTCTCGGCGCGGAGCACGTCTACGTCGTCTACCGCCGCGGCATGGAAGAGGTCCCCCGCCCGTAAGGAAGAGGTCCACCACGCTCAGGAGGAAGAGGTCGAGTTCAAGCTGCTCACCAACCCGGTGCGCGTCATCGGCGACGAGAAGGGCTACGTGACCGGCATCGAGTGCATCAAGATGGAGCTCGGCGAGCCCTGACGAGAAGGGCCGCCGCCGTCCGATGCCCGTTGAAGGCTCCAACTTCGTGCTCGAAGTGGACGCCATGATCGACGCTCTCGGCACCAGCCCCAACCCGCTGCTCCGCATGACCACCCCCGGTCTGGAAGCGGACAAGCACGGCTGCCTGATCGCCGACGAGAAGGGCAAGACCACCCACGAGGGCGTGTTCGCCGGCGGCGACGCCGTCACGGGTGCTGCCACCGTCATCCTGGCCATGGGAGCCGGCAAGACCGCCGCTACCGCCATCGACAGTACATCAAGAACAAGAACGCCTGAGTTCTTGCATAAAAGGCATAGAAAATCCGGTTCGGAGCTTCCGAGCCGGATTTTCTTATGGACTTTTCGCCGGGAATCTGCTATTTTCAATGTGCAAATTACCCAAAAGGAGTGGGGCGTCTTGCGTCAGAATAAAGGTTGGAGAACAGAATACTTCTCTATGATTTAAAAAGGAGAACCAATCGATTTATGCTGAACAAAGAGGGATTCAATGCATGGGCGGACGGGTACGACCGCAGCACCGCCCGCTCCGCCGCGGACGGGAGCTACCCGTTTGCCGGGTATAATGAAATTTTGACGGAGATCTGCCGCCGCGTGCTCACCCGCGGCGCAAAAGATGTGCTTGATATCGGCTTTGGCACAGATGTGCTGACCGCGATGCTCTATGAGCACGGCTGCCGCATATACGGGCAGGATTCTTCCGAGAGTATGATCGCGCTCGCGCAGGAGAAAATGCCGGAGGCCACGCTCGTCTGCGGCGACTTTACGCAGGGCCTCGCCATGACGTTTGACCGTCTCTCCCCTGTTCCGGAATACTGTCGCTGCGGAAGTGAGGCTGCCATGACATCCACCGACTGGATACACTATATACAGGATGCTTACAGCACAGAGCCGGAGCATCCGTGGGCGGACAAGCCGGAGTTTTCCGTATTCCGTCATGCGAGCAACAAAAAATGGTTTGCTCTTTTTTATGACCGTAAAGGCTTCGCTGCTCGGTCTGCCGGGATCCGAAGAAGTCCCCGTGCTGAATCTCAAGGCCGATCCTCGTCTGATCGGGCCGCAGCGGGAAAAGCCCGGGTTCTTCCCTGCCTACCATATGAACAAGGAGCATTGGCACACCGCCGCGCTCGACGGCAGCGCGCCGGAGGACGAAATAAAGATTCTGCTTGCCATGAGTTATGATCTGACAGCAATGACGCGCGCTTTCCGCAAAAATACTATACTGCCATGAAAAAAATCCTCGTGATCGGCTGTCCCGGGTCGGGAAAGAGCACGTTTGCCCGGCGGCTGCGGGACAGGACCGGGCTGCCGCTCTATCCTCTCGATCTTCTCTGGCACAGGCCGGACAAAACGACCGTTTCCGAAGCGGAATTCGACGCGGCGCTCGCCGAAATACGCCGAAAAGACCGCTGGATCATCGACGGCAACTTCAGCCGGACGCTGGAACGGCGACTGGCGGAATGCGACACGGTATTTCTTTTTCGATCTGCCGCTTGCGGACTGCATTGCGGGCGTGGAAGCGCGCATCGGTACGAAGCGCGAAGATATGCCGTGGATCGAGACGGAGTTCGACCCGGAATTCCGCGAGTTTATCACGCATTTTCCGAGACCCGGCTTCCCAACATCTATGCGCTGCTGGAAAAGCACAGGGATAAAACGCTCACCGTATTTCATTCCCGCGCCGAGTGCGAGGCCTATGAGATTCCGGCGGCGGAAGCCTGACGGTTTACCCACGGAGGACCGATATGAACGAAACAAACCAAACCGACCGTTTCGCCCCGCTGTTCGCGGAGCTTGACCGGCGGCTCGCCGGAGAAGCCCCCGTGCGTCTCGCTATCGAGGGCGGGAGCGCGAGCGGCAAAACGACGCTCGGCAAAATTCTCGCCGAACGGTATGATTGCACCGTGTTCCATATGGACGACTTTTTCTCCGCTCTGAGCAGAGCACTGCCGCGCGGTTTGCCGAGCCCGGCAGGGAATGTGGATCGGGAACGGTTTCTCGCCGAGGTTCTGCTCCCGCTCCGGCGCGGCGAAAAGGTTTTTACCGGCGGTTCGACTGCGCTTCCATGCAGCTGCAAACGCCGTGGAGACCGCGCCGAAAAAAGCTCGTTGTTGCCGAGGGGCATACTCCATGCACCCGGAGCTTGCGCCGTATTACGATCTTTCCGTATTTCTGGACATCTCCCCGGAATTGCAGCGCGAGCGCATTTCCCGCCGTAACACACCGGAGAAAGCCAATCGCTTTTTTGCCGAATGGATCCCGATGGAGCAGGCGTACTTCGCCGCGTTCGATATTCCGGCAAAGTGTACGCTGCGCCTTTCCATACTGTAAAGAAAGAAGAGGCACCTGCAATCTCATCATCCTCGACTGCGCCGCCGGAAAGGACCGGACGGGCGTTGTGTCGGCGATCCTCCTCCCCAAATCGGGCATGAGCCGCGAATACATCATCGCGGTTTTTATGAAGACCGCGTCCAATCCGGAAGCGTATCTCGCGCAGTTTGCCGGTGAGCACCCTGGCATCCGGCTCGACGTCATCACGCCGCACGAGCGGTACATGGAAGAGCTCCTCGCGTGGCTCACGGCGCAGGAGATATAAGGCGCACAGGCAACAGCGCGTTGCTTGTCTGCGGCGGAGCCTTCGGGTATAATTTTCCCAAGAGGTGATCGGAATATGGAAACAAAAGATGTGATATTGCAGCTTCGGAACCGGGAAAACCTGTCGCAGGAGGAGCTTGCGGAAAAGGTTTTCGTCACGCGGCAGGCAGTGTCCCGCTGGGAAAAACGGCGAAACGCTCCCCAACACGGAAACGCTCAAGCGCCTGTCGGCGCTCTTTTGACGTTTCCATCAATACGCTTCTCGGCTCGCCGCGCCGGAACATCTGCCAGTGCTGCGGTATGCCGCTCGAGGACGAAATAACCAGCCGCGAGCCGGACGGATCGTTCAACGAGGAATACTGCAAATGGTGCTATTCCGGCGGCGAGTTCAAAGTATGAGAGCGCCGAGCAGCTCATTGATTTCTGCGTGGAGCATATGTCGACGGAGGCATGGCCCGCGGAGCAGGTCCGTGCGAACATGGAAGCCGTCGTGCCGCAGCTCAGGCACTGGAAGCACGGATAATGATTATTACAAAAAAGCGTATGGCCGCGGCCATACGCTTTTTTCGTTATTCGTTATTCCTTCTCCGCCAGGGACTCCGTTTTGGCTTCGGCTTCCGCCTTTTCCGTGTCTGCAGGAGCGGCTTCGCTTTCGGGCAGAGGCTCGGTTTTTCCGTCGGGCAGCGTTTCCGCCGCTTCCGCGGGGTCAAGCTCGATCACGGGTGCCTGTCCCGCGAGGAACTCGGCGCGCGATTTTCCGTGCGCCACCGCAACGGTGGTGAAGAGGCCGGAAATGCCGTCCAGCAGGAAGCCGAGCGCCGCGGCAAACAGAAGCGTATCGTTCTTTTCAAAGGGATTCACAAGCAGCAGCACGCCCGCCGCACAGATGCACACGCCCAGCACAAGCGCCGCCGACCAGCCGCCGGTTTCGCAGCTTTTGATATCCAGCCCGTGCTTACAGTCCATGAAGCCGTGGTAAAGCAGCACAACGCCCATCACAATGACCGTAAGGCGCATGACCTGCTCCGCAAGGCTCTGCGTGAGCAGGATCCAGACGCCCGCCACCGCAGCGATAATGCCGGAGATGAGCAGCAGCTTTCGCAGCAGCCCGACACGCTCCCCGGTAAGGTACGAGGCGATCTGCAGTATGCCCGAGAGGATCATCACCGCGCCGAAGCCGTAGCTGATCCACTTCATGGCGGTCGCCGTCCATATCAGCATGGCAATGCCGAGGGCCAGACAAAGAATGCTCACGCCGAACGCGGCAAAAGCAAAATGACGGAAAAAACGTTTCATGGCGTCTCCTTTCAAATGACCGAATAGATCGTGGAAACAAGCTCATACCGCAGCGGATAGTGCGCCATGGTGCCGAGAGCGGAAGCGTCGGTCCTTTCATCAGCAGCACATCGGCCTCGCCCGCGGCAGCCGCGGCAGCGAGAACGGACGCATCGCCGGCATAGACCTCGGCAATATATCCGGTCGCGGTCTCAAACGCCGGGAGCCACGCTGTGAGGATGCCGCTCTCCAAAAAGCTCCGTATCCGCCGCGACGCGCACACGGCGCGTCTCGTCTGTGGCCGCGGGGATCTCTTCGGAATCACGCTCTGCAGCCGGGACCGTATACATCGGCGTATCCAGCCCGTCGGGGGATAAAGGTCTCCGCTGTGTCCTTCCCTGCGGAACGGAGCCAGCGGCTGAGCGCCTTTGCCCCGTCGCTCCTGCCCTCGCAGAGGACATACGCGGTCTCCTCCCCGCGGTGAAGCGCGGCGCGGCGGTCGGCTCCGGCGTGGGTTCTTCCGTCGGCTCCGGGGTCGGCTCATCCGTTGTCTCCGGCGCAGCGGACGCCGCCGCGGTCGGCTCGGCGGAAGGCTCCGCCGTATCCGGCGCTTTGTCGCCGCACGCCGTCAGCAGCAGGCACGCCGCGAGGAAAAAAGCGGCACAACATATTTCTTCATGGCTTATTCTCCTTATCGCAGCCGCCGGAACAGCTGCCGCAGTCTCCGCCGCAGCCGCCTTTCCGGTTTTTCCAGCCGCGCTTCACGGCGATCACCGCCCACACGGCGACGCCGAGCAAAATAACGATATCCCCTATGGACATACGATGCCTTTCCTATCGTCAAATAAGCAGTGCGATCTGGTAGACCGCTGCGCCGAGTCCCCAGGCGAGCAGGCACTGAAACACCACGACGCCGAACGTTTTCCACACCGAGTCAAGCTCCCGCCGGATCGCCGCGACCGCCGCCACGCAGGGCGTATAGAGCAGCGTGAACACAAGAAACGCCGCCGCGCTGCGCACGGAGAAAAAGCGTGGAGAGCGCCGCGCCGCCGGTGAGCACGCCGAGCGTGCTGACAACGGCTTCCTTTGCCATAAAGCCCGCGATGAGCGAGGTGCATACGCGCCAGTCCGCAAAGCCGAGCGGCGCGAAGAGCGGCGCGAGAAGTCCGCCGAGCGCGGCGAGAAGGCTCTGCGAATTGTCCGAAACCGGGTTGATGCGCGTGTCGAACGTCTGCAAAAACCAGATCACAAGGCTTGCCACGAAAATGACGGTAAAAGCGCGGTGGAGAAAGTCCTTCGCCTTGTCCCACATGAGCTGGAGCGTTGTGCGCACCGAGGGCATGCGGTAGTTCGGCAGCTCCATCACAAACGGGATGGGGTTGCCGCGAAAGAGCGTTTTCCCGAACACGAGCGCCGCCAGAACGCCGATCAGGATGCCGAAAACGTACAGTCCGCCCATGGCGAGCGCCTTATACTTCGGGAAAAACGCCGCGACGAACACGGAATAGATGGGGATCTTGGCGCTGCAGCTCATAAACGGCGTGAGAAGCACGGTCATGCGGCGGTCACGCTCGCTCGTGAGCGTCCGCGTTGCCATGACCGCCGGAACGGTGCAGCCGAAGCCGATGAGCATCGGCACAACGCTTTTTCCCGAAAGACCGATCCGGCGCAGGAGCTTGTCCATCACGAACGCGACACGCGCCATATACCCGGTGTCCTCCAGCATGGAGAGGAAAAAAGAACAGCACTACAATGATGGGCAGGAAGCTCACCACATTGCCGACGCCGCTGAACAGCCCGTCGATAACGAGCGAGTGCACGACCGGATTGATGCCGTAAGCCGTGAGCGCCGCGTCTGTCACCCCCGTGCCAATGCTTTGATCCCCATGGCAAGCAGGTCGGACAAAAAAGCGCCGATCACTTCAAACGTGAGATAAAACACCAGCAGCATAATGCCGACAAAGATCGGCAGGGCGAATATGCGGTGGGTAAGGACGTTATCGATGGCGCGCGAACGTTTCCGCTCGCGGCTCTCCTCGGGTTTTTCACCGTTTCGGCGCAGACCGATTCGATGAAGGAATACCGCATATCGGCAATAGCGGCATTGCGGTCGAGCCCCGTTTCGCGCTCCATTTCCACGATGCTGTGCTCACACAGCTCCAGCTCGTTCTCGTCGAGCGCGAGACGCGCGACGATATCGCTATTCCCCTCGATCACGTTCATGGCCGCCCAGCGGGCGCTCATCCGGGCGCGCTCGGCGTGATCCTCCACCACGTGCGTCACGGCGTGGATGCAGCGGTGGACCGGTCCGGGCGGGCAGAAGTCGTATACCTCCGGCTTGCGCCCCGTGGCTGCCGTGCGGCAGGCAAGCTCCGTCAGATCGGCGATGCCTTCGCCCTTTGCCGCGCTGATCGGCACGACCGGGATGCCCAGCAGCTCCGAGAGCTTCACAGTATCGACCGTGCCGCCGTTGGCGCGCACCTCGTCCATCATATTCAGCGCGAGCACCATCGGCACCTGCATCTCGATCATCTGCAGCGTGAGATAAAGGTTTCGCTCAATGTTCGTGGCGTCCACGATGTTGATGATGCCGTCGGGCCGGCCGTCAAGAATGAAATCGCGCGTTACGATCTCTTCGGCGGAATAGGGCCGCAGCGAATAGATGCCCGGCAGGTCAACGACCTCGTCGCCCTTCGTGTTGCGGATGCTGCCGCTTTTGCTGTCCACCGTAACGCCGGGGAAATTGCCGACGTGCTGATTGCTTCCGGTGAGCTGATTGAAAAGCGTCGTTTTGCCGCAGTTCTGGTTTCCGGCAAGAGCGAATCTCATGCGAGCTCCACCTCCACCTTGGCAGCGTCCTCCAGCCGCAGCGAAAGAGTATACCCGCGCAGAAATACCTCCACCGGGTCCCCCATCGGCGCAATGCGCGTTACGGTAATGTGCGTTTTGGGAATGACTCCCATATCAAGCAGCCGGAGCCGGAGAGCGCCCTCGCCTCCGACGCTTCGGATGATCCCCGACTGTCCCACATGCAGTTTATCCAACGTCATTTCTTTTTCACCCACTTTATTTTGTATTCTCTATTTTACGGCATTATCGTCAAAAATCAATATCCAATCTGCCGGTTTTATTCCGCCTTACACTTTTGCTGAAAACGTATATTGATTTCTTCTTTCGGCTCTGCTAATATAGTACACAAGATATAACGATATCCGTATTATATATGCTGGAGGTTTCATCATGTGCGCACAAGCTCTGCCGGAAGGCTTTTACCGCGAAGAGATCGTTTTCACGCCGGAGGAGACGGACAGCTTTGGCCGCGTCCGGCCCGACGCGCTCGCCCACCGCTTTCAGGAGATCGCCGCGGTACACCATGCCTCGCTCGGCGTCGGGCAGGAGATCGCCGTGACGAAGGGCTGCTTCTGGGCGCTCGCGCGCACGGAGATGCGCATTTCCCGGCTGCCCGCCGTGGGCGAGCGCGTGTTTCTCGACACATGGGTCGGGCGGCAGTCGCACGGGCTGTTCTGGCGGCACTACCGGATCGCCGGCGAGGACGGCACGGCGCTTCTCTACGCCGTTTCGATCTGGGTCATCATGGATATCGAGAGCCGCGCGCTCACCAAAGATCACGCCTGGGCCGTCGTTTCGCGCGTCACGGTCGAGGGGGAACTGCCCGCGGCGTTCAAGCCCATTCCCTTCCCCCGTGAGCTGCCGGAGCGCAGTTCCCGCCGCGTGACCGACGCCGAGACCGACGGAAACGGCCATCTCAACAACTGTCTGTATCTCCGCTGGGGACAGGATCTGCTGCCGGAGGAATTCGCACGCACGCATACGCTGCGCAGCGTCTGGATCGAATATCGGAAAGAATTGCCGCGCGGCACAGAATCGGAGTTGACGTATTCGCTCAGCGGGAGTACTCTGTATGTGCGGGGAACCGCAGAAAACAAAGAACGATTTTTTGCTGAGGATGGAATATGATGAAACGGTTTGAAAGCGATTATCTGGAAGGCGCGCATCCCGATGTGCTCCGGGCACTGATCGAAACGAACGGCGAGCAGACCCCCGGCTACGGAGAGGACCCCCCACTGCGAAGCCGCCCGCGCCCTGCTGCGCGAGCGCTGCGCTCTGCCGGAGGGCGAGGTGCAGTTCCTCGTCGGCGGCACGCAGGTCAACCGCACCGTGATCGCCTCGATCCTGCGCCCCCATCAGGGCGTTGTTGCGGCGGACACCGGCCACATCGCTGCGCACGAGACCGGCGCGATCGAAAACTCCGGCCACAAGGTGCTGACCGTGCCGAACACGGACGGCAAGATCGCCGCCGCGCAGGTTGAGGAGCTTTGCCGTGCGCATTACGCCGACGCGAGCTTTGAGCACACGGTGCAGCCGGGCATGGTGTACATCTCGAACCCCACGGAGTTCGGCACCGTGTACACGCGCGGCGAGCTGGAAGCGCTCCACGCCGTGTGCAAAGCGCGCCATCTCCCGCTCTTTATCGACGGCGCGCGTCTTGGCGCCGCGCTCTACAGCCCGGTGTGCGACTATACGCTCGCGGACATGGCGCATATGTGCGACGTGTTCACCGTCGGCGGCACGAAGATGGGCCTTCTCTTCGGCGAGGCGGCAGTGTTCTCCGCGCCGGAGCTGGCTAAGATTTCCGTTACTTCATCAAGCAGCACGGCGGCATGCTGGCCAAGGGCCGTCTGCTCGGCGTGCAGTTTTACGCAGCCTTCAAGGATGGGCTCTATGACCGCATCGGTGCGGAGGAGGTACGTCTTGCGCTTCGTCTGCGCGACGGCTTCCGCGCCCGCGGCTGGACCTTCCTGGTGGAGTCCCCCTCCAACCAGCAGTTTCCCATTCTGCCGGACGCGCTCATCGAGCGGCTCAAGCCGGAATTTTCGTGCAGCCATACGCAATCTTTCCCCAACGGCATGAGCGCCGTGCGCTTCTGCACGAGCTGGGCGACGACCGACGCCGACATCGACGCGCTGCTTGACGCCGTTCCCATCAACGCCTGAACCGCATAAATATTGCCAAAAAGCCGCCCCGCCCGGATTGATTTTTTCGGGCGGGGCAGCTGTCAGCGGGAAAGGTTGCGCGATAGTTGGTGGCGCAACCGGCAGCGGGTGTTATATTGACGGCAAAAAGGAGGTCATTTCCATGAAATTTTCCATTCTTATGGCTGTCGTGTCGCTTCTGATCCTCGCCGTTGGCGTTTATGTGCTCGCGCTTCTCATCCGTGCGCTGCGAAAGTACATCCGCTCCGAGCCCGTGCGGAAAGAAAAGGCAGCGAGCGCCAGATCGCTCGGCGAAG
>VOFC01005494.1_pt1 | contig 26774 bp, 35 predicted proteins | sample 5384161 | NCBI WGS metagenome assembly VOFC01 (sample SAMN12384722, study PRJNA508395) | human gut metagenome | isolation source: healthy gut B | host: Homo sapiens | reverse complement strand
TTTTCAGATATCTTTTTATAATATTAATTTTATTATTTATTATTAATTACTTTTACCTGCAACTCTGGAAAAATTTTCAGGAAGAGGATTTAATAAATAAAATGGGAATAATAGATAACTTTTGCATTACAATGTATGTGTATTGTAATTGGGATAATACAAATTATATTTCATTAGGCAATTTATCAATTACAGCAATTTCTAGAGATGGTAAAGATGCAACAGTTATGAAAATATACCTGTACCATTATATAAACAATTTATATGGAAAAATATACCACAAATATTAATTAATATGATTGCCATAACTGGTACAGTTGTAGTATTTGCTATAAATATACAAAAATATTTCAATTTTATATTATTTTGCAGTGATCTTAATTGCAATGATATTAAATATAATAAATAGTTTTTTAATGGTTGTAGTAGATTTAAAAAACCCAATTTAGATTGGATAACTGAAACATCACCATTAAAAGATAATGGCAATAAATTGTACCAATATGTTACTACAATATTAATAATATTATTATTAATTTATTTTGTTAAATTTTTTTTGAAGATGTAAGCATAAAAATTTCTATTCCATCTATTATCATAATATTATTTGTTATTTTATTTTTTATAAATATATGTATTAAAAAAATATAGAAAAATATTTAAAAAAATAAATTAAAACTTTATTATAAAAATTTAGTTAGAAAATATAATCAATATAAATTTGCTGTTAAGCAGATATATATTGATTATATTTTTTTATAAACTGCTGATATTTAGTTCTAAAATATTAAATAATGATAATATTATTGAGTAGACAAGGAGGACGATTAAATGAAAAGAAGAAAGTTAATAGCAATTATAACATTTTTATTGATACTGATGCTTGCATTTTTTGTATATAAAATATAAGTATCGAAAAAAAAAAAGATGAATATCAAGACTATACTCCACAAGAAGAAATATCTGAAGAACAGAGTAGGCAAACAAAAGTAACATTATATTTCGAAAATATTGATACAGGAGAATTAGAGACAGAAATAAAAGTAATGGATGCCAATATATTGATAAACAATCCAGAGGAAGAATTAATTAATTTATTAATTAAAGGACCTCAAAGTAGTAATTTAAAAAATTAATTCCTGATGGAACTGTATTACATGATATAAAAATAGAAAAAATCTTGTGCTATTATTAATGTATCAAATGAATTTTTTAAATTATGAAAATGAAGAAAAATAAATTAAAAAATAATTAATAGTATAGTAAATACATTAACTAATTTAAAAGAAATTAAATCTATTAAATTTTTTTGGTTAATGGTGAGCAAAATGAAAAATTGCCAGATGTTTATGTGAAGAATGCTCAATAATAGATAATAAAATAATAAAAAGCTCTTTTTTATAAGAGTTTTTTAGATATTAATAAATACGGTAAATATTTTATTAAAAAATATTTTTGAATAATAAATAAATTAAATAATAATTAAAATTAATAAAAAATAAAATTTTAATTAAATAACTAAAAAATATAAATAGAAATATATAAAATAAAAAATTTATTAAAATAATAAAAAAAATAAATTTCAATATAAAAAATAATTAGAAATAAAAAGATAGATAGTTAATAAAAAAATATTAAAATATAATTAATATTTATAAAAAAAAATAATAAATTTATGAATTATATTTTTCTATTGGGCGATTACAGTATGCTGATCGAGGTGCTGTTCGGTACGACGCAGGAGCTGGATCAGTTCATCAACCACCTGCAGCAGTTTGGCCGCACCGGACGCAGATCGTCTTTCGACGCCCGTGGAGCACCGCGGCGTGCCCGTAGCCGAGCCGGAGGAGAAGCAATAAAAACAAAAAGCCTTCCCCATCGGGGGAAGGTGCCCGAGCGAAGCGAGGTCGGATGAGGGCGAAGTTTGCGCTGTTTCCCGTAAACGGGATATTGCCGGCAACGCGGCCATCAGTCCGCTTGCGGACAGCTTCCCGATGGGGGAAGCCTTTTTCCGTTATAAGTCATCCCCCGCCCGCAGAACAAAGATCCAGCCTGTCAGCGTCAGGGCGGGAGAGAAGGGTCGTCAGGGCAATGCAGCTCGAGGTCAGCACGCCCTCGCTGGCCCATGTTCCTGCTCATGACATAAGCGCTCGGCGTCGTGGGACTGCCCAGCATGATAAGCAGTGCGACGAGTTCCTCATTCGAAAGCCCAGCGCTACCGCGCAGGGCAGGAACACCGCCGCAAGGCCCACGGTCTTTATGAACGCCGCCGCCAGCGTGGGGGCCGAGCTTTTTGATGGCCTTGGCCCCCTCAAACGAGGCACCGATGGACAGCAGCGACAGCGGCGTGGTCAACGACGCAATGCTGTTGATGGTTTTGGTTGCGATCTGCGGCAGCGTGAACGGCAGCAGCGCATAGACCGTGCCAAACACAATGCCCAGCAGGATCGGGTTTGTGGCCACGCCGCGCAAGAGCTGTTTCGGGTCAGGCACGCCGCGCTGCTCGGGCGATTCCAGCATCAAAATCAGCACCGCAAAGATGTTGAACAGCGGCACGCTGCCCAGAATCATCAGCGGGCATGGCGTTACCGTAGATGTTCTGGATGAACGCTACGCCCAGCACAGCCGCACTGCTGCGGGTAGCCCGCCTGCACGAACTCGCCCACCAGCGTCTTGTCCTTCAAAAACGTTTAGCCCCGCCCAGACGGTCAGGATGCCGATGAGCGTTGCGCCAAAGCAGAACAGCACGAACTTCGGCTGGAAGTCGTGCAGGATGTCAACGCTGCCCCATGGCGAGCAGGGTGGCAGCCCATGCCACCATGGGGATGATGCAGAACAGCACGATGACCACCCGGTTCATGCCGGGGGTGTACGGGTCGTACTGGGTGGGCAGGCTGTCAAGGCCGATAAAGCTGACGGCCACGCCGACCACGGTAGCGGACAGGCTGGAAACCAGCTTGTCAACCAGGCTGAACAGAGTGCCCATGATACCGGGGATATACTTGCCGGAGACGTAGGTCTCGTAGTCAGAGCAGTCGGCAACCATGGGGATGGGCATATCGGCAGTAGCGTAATAAGCGCCATAGCCAATGCCGAACAGAGCGATGAACAGGATGGTGTAAACGTTGATGGAAACCTTGCCGTCAGACATCAGAGACAGGGTGAAGGCATCGCCCTTGCCCCACAGGAGCAGCAGCACCAGAACGCCGATGTAGCAGATCAGCGCAACGCTGACATAGCGCATCAGGCTGGCTTTCTGGCCTTTCTTCTGGCTGGTGCGCACAGTGAGCAGGAAGAAGGGAACGCTGAACACATAGCCCAGAACCATCATGGGCAGGTACAGACCATCATAGTTGCCCATCATGCAGCCGTACAGCATGCACAGAACAGTGGTGTTGGTGGCAATGGAAAGTGCCAGCTTGCAGCCTGCACCAGCCACCATCAGGCGCTGCATGGGGTTGTTGCCCTTGATGATGGCAACATACTCGGCAACCTTGATTTTTTCGGTTTTCTGGCCGCCGATGCCAAAGTACTTCGGCTGGTCCTTTTCCCAGATGCCGATGACAGCCAGGATGGTCAGGGCGATGGAGATCACGATGCCGACAGGAGCCAGGGTGCGGAAGAAACCGGCGGAAGCGTAACCGCCCTCATAGTTTTTGGCCAGGATGGGGGCAAAGAACTGCATCGCGCCCATGCCCAGCAGGGAGCCGACGGTGTTGAAGATGGTGAACAGGGGGCGCTGCTTGGGATCGTTGGTCAGAACAGTCTGGCCGGAACGGGTGCAGGAAGTCTGGAAGGTGTAGCCGATGACCCAGATGGCGTACAGGGCTACAAAGGCAACATAACGTGCCCATTCCATGGAGGCGGGGATCAGCGGAGTCAGGCAGTACAGCACCAGGATGCTGACAGCCATGATGAGGTTGCCGATGACCATAAACGGGCGGAACTTGCCGAACTTGCCGTTGGTGCGGTCCATCAGGGCACCGATGATTGGGTCGGTAATGGCGTCAAACAGGCGCATGCCGGTGACCATCACGGAGGCGAAGATCATGCTCAGGGCCAGAACCTTGCTGCCGAAAGTGGCAATGTAGGAAAGCACCAGAACATAGTACACGTTGGTAGCGCCGTTGTTAAGCGGGAACAGCATCAGCTGGTAAGGCTTGGCGCGGTTGACGCTGGCAGACGCCGCAGAGTTTTGTTCACTCATGGGGGCATTCTCCTTTCATAACAAAGACCCCCGCCCCGAAACGGGCGGGGGCATAAACGATTCAAAAGGGGGAAGATGCGGAGGCTAAGGCAATACCGCATAATTCTAAGTGCCGATACGGCGAGCGAGGTGCGGCAGATGCCAAGCCAAAAGCGCAGATAATACTGGATGTCTTATCGAGCATTTTGGCAACGCAGATGCCGTGCCGCAGCTGCCGGAGCGGTGCTTAAGCCGCAAGGCGGGAATTGTGCGGTGTTGCCCTAAACCTTACTGCTGATTCTGAGCGTTTGCAGTGTTGGCAGCCTGCTCAGCAGTCCAGGTCTTCTTGCGCTTGATGGCAACAACCAGGCGCCAGATGCACAGCACGGTCAGAACAGCCAGAACGGTGTCCAGAGCGTACAGGGCGGTCTTCCACCACGGGGTGATGACCTTCAGGCGGTCAGCGGAGGACCAGCCGTTCATAGCGTTGGAGTTGGCAACGGTGTACAGGATCTTGTGCATGGATTCGCGCATTTCGGTCACGATGTAAGCATCGTTCTCGTACTTCGGAGCCAGGGTGGTGTGGATGGTCGGGTCCGGGCTATCCCAGATATCGGAACCGGCAATCAGACCATCGGCCAGATCCATGTATTTGCTGGAACCGGAGTAGTCGGTGATGATCATGCCGCGCATGCCCAGTTCGCCGCGCAGGAAGCCGGTCAGCAGGTTATCGTAAGCGCCGCACCAGTAAGCGCCCCAGCGGTTAAAGCCGGACATAACGCTCCAGGCGCCGCCATCGGTGATGGCCTTGTCGGCAACTTCCAGGTAGATTTCGCGGGCAGCCTGCTCGTTCAGCCAGGTGTTCACGCCGCGGCGGCTGGATTCAGAGTCGTTCAGGGCAACGTGCTTCAGGTAAACGTAAACGCCCTTGGACTGGATGCCGTTGACTTCGGCAGCGCAGATGGTGCCGGCAACGAACGGATCAGAAGCATAGTACTCGAAGTTACGGCCAGAGTAAGCGGTGCGGTGCATGTTGATGCCGGGGCCATACAGACCAGAGTAACCCATGGCCAGGCAGTCTTCGCCAATGCAGCGGCCCACATCGTTGATCAGGTCAACGTTGAAGGTGGCGGCCATAACGTCTTCGGAGGTGTAGCACATAGCGGAAGCGCCGCCGGTCAGTGCTGCGGTCAGGCCCTGCGGGCCGTTTTCGTCTTTGGTACGGGTCTTGCCGATGGATTCAATAGCGGCAGTGTTGTGGAAGCCCAGGGTGATGGTGTTGACCATCTCGTTGAAGGTCAGCTGATCCAGCAGGGTATCCCACTGGGGATCGTCATAGTCGGCACCGATCATGGAAACCAGAGCCAGACCATTGTCAGCGCCCAGGGTGGGCATTTCAACGCTGTCAGCCTTGCTGCCGTCGTAACGGGTGAAAGCCAGGTGATCAGCCAGGGTCTGGGTTGCGTTCAGCACAACAGGCTGGGTGGGGAAGGTGGCAACCCAGTTGGAGCGGCTCAGCCAGGTAACTTCGCCGGGTTCGCTGCTGCTCTTGTTGGGGTCTGCTTCATCAAACAGGTTGGTGATGGCAGTGCCGGTTTCGCTGGTGGCGTAGGTGGTGCTGTCCAGAGCGGCGTTGGTCCACTTGTAGGTCAGGGCAACGTCGCCATCGGCGGTCATGCGGCCATCGGTGTTCTCAACGGTGTAGCCCTTGGCAGCCAGGATGTTGTTCACAGCGTTGTGTGCATCGGTGGCAGCGGTGAAGTAGTAGTCGCCAGCGTCAACAATATAGGTCTTGGCGTTGTTGGCATCATAGGTGCGCAGCTCGCTCTTGTCAACGGTGATGTTGACAGTCTCGGAAGCGCCGGGAGCCAGGATATCGGTCTTGGCAAAGCCGCACAGCTCAGCAGAAGCCTTCTCGATGCCGTTGGCCTTGTCGTAATCGGTGTAGGGGCTCTGGAAGTACAGCTGAACGGTTTCCTTGCCGGAGTAGGTGGAACCGGTGTTGGTGACTTTCAGGGTGACATTGAAAGCATCAGCAGACTCGGTCACATTGAAATCGCTGTACTCGAAGGTGGTGTAGCTGTCGCCATAGCCGAAGGGGAAGGCAACAGTGGTGGACCAGTTGTAGTCGCCGGCATTGCCGGTGCCCATAACAGCGTCCTCGTAGCGGGTCTCATAGTAACGGTAATCCAGGTAGATGCCTTCCTGATACACGCTGTACATACCCTGCACATCAGGGCCATCGGTCAGCAGGTTGTAATCTGCTGCGTTGGGGTAAGCCTGGGTGTAGAAGTTGTACATGGCGGGGTTGGCCATGTTGTCATACAGGTAGGAATCAACCAGGCTGCCGGACGGGGTAGCCTCGCCAGCCAGCAGCTGGGCAACACCGTTGATGCCGGTCTGGCCCACGTCGCCGATCCACATAGCGGAATCGATGCCGTAATCCTCGCCGCAGATCTCCGGGTTAAGGAAATCCATCTCAATGGCGTTGGAAGAGTTGATCAGAACGATGATCTTCTTGAAGGTGCCGTTGTCCTTCAGGGTCTTCAGGTTCTGGAGCAGTTCCTTTTCTTCAGCGGACAGGGCCAGGTAGTTACCGTCGCCCTCCTGGCCTTTGATCCAGGAATCATTGGTGCCGTTTTCGCCACTGGGCAGGTCAGCGCCCTCGCCGCCGGAACGGGAGAACACGACGATAGCAGCATCGCCGTAGTCAGCAAAGCTGGACTCGGCGCTGGACAGCTTGCTCCAGGGAGCTTCGTTCACAGCGTATTGGGTGTTGGCTTCCAGGGTATCGGAGATGGCAGCCGGGGTGATGCGGCTGTAGTTCTTCATCATATCGTCAGAAGAATACAGATCCCACAGGGTGCTGTTGACCTGGATGCCCTGATCTTCCAGAGCCTGCTTGAAGTTGGGAGCCTTGCTGGTGTCAACGGAGCCGGAACCGGTGCCGCCGTACATCAGGTCCACGGAGCCGTGGCCGAACAGGCTGACCTTTGCGCCGCTTGCCAGGGGCAGGGCGTTGTTGTCGTTCTTCAGCAGGGCTGCGCCTTCGGCTTCAACCTGTGCGCACAGCTCAGCCTCATAGGACTCGCGCTCTTCATCAGAGGTGAAATCGCTCTTGAAGTACTCAGTGTCTTCGTCGCTGTCGCCCTTGATGATCTTGTAGGTGTCGGCGTCCAGGTAGTTATTAACGGTGGTCGTATAATGGAACGCAACCGTCGTGCCTACAATGGCGCCTGCGGTCAGGACGGCGGTAACGGCGGTCAGGCCGGACCACATCCCAACTTTGGGTTTCTTACTCATTGTGTTCTCCTCCTGTTAGAAAATGCTCTATAACAAGCTGTATTAAGCAAGAACAAAATACAGAGTGTTCAAAATAGATTATACCCAGTTTGCACTCTTGGATTTGGTCTTGTGCAGCTTGTACTCCGGGTTGGGGGTATCTACATGGCGGATGACGGACTCATCGGTGCGGTCACCAGCCACGGCCTGAATGTGCAGTTCGCCGTTCAGGGGAACCTTGAAGGTGAAAACATGCTCGCCGGTCTGCTCGCCTACCTTGTTGCCGTTTACATACAGGGCAACGGTGCTCTGGTTGGAATAAACCTTTACGGTAGCGGTGCTGCCGGTGCGCTCCACAAAGCGCTTGGAGCAGATGTGCACAAAGGCTTCATCGCTCCACCATGCTTTATACAGATAGAAGCTGTCCTTCTTGGTTTTGCGGTCAAAGGTCACAAGGCCCTTGTGGTTCATGCCCGGCTCGCCGCCCTGGTCACGGGCGTCTGCAGCAAAGTCAAACATGTTCCAAACGTGGGTGGCCCACATCCAGGGGTGGCGCTTGAAGCAGCGCAGCATGTACTCATGGTACTTGGCCTGGTATTCTTCGGTGTGGTCGCCGCGGTGGGGGTGTGTGCTGTGCAGGTTGGGCATGCCCTCCGCGCCGTATTCGCTGTAGCCGAACGGGCGGTTGGGGAAGCAGAGATGGAAGAAGCCCATCCACAGGTCGTTCAGGATAAAGCCCGGAACGTACCAGCCCAGGTACAGGTTCCAGCTGACCATATCGGTAATGTGGGCCGAACGGTTGAAGGGACCGCACATGGCGTAGCAGGCCAGGGTGGTCAGGCGGGTCTTGTCCATCTCGTGGCACAGGTCGTTCAGCTGGCGGTGGTTATCCAGCATGTCCTTCTTGTCCTTGGTGGAGATGGTGATCTCGTTGGAAACGCCCCAGCAGACGATGCAGGGGTGGTTGTAGTTCTGGATGATCAGCTCTTTCATCTGGCTGATGGTGTTCTCGCGGCCGTTGGGCATGTGCTCACTGATGTAGGGGATCTCGGCCCAAACAACCATGCCGACCTCGTCGCACAGATCATAGAAGTACTGGTCGTGCTGATAATGAGCCAGGCGGATGGTGTTGGCACCGATCTCTTTGATCAGGGCCATGTCTTCGTCGTGCATCTCGCGGGTGATGGCGTTGCCCAGGCCCTTGCGGTCCTGATGGCGGGAAACGCCGTGCAGCGGGTAAGACTTGCCGTTCAGGAAGAAGCCCTTCTTGGGGTCAACCTTGAAGCTGCGCACGCCAAAGCGGGTGGTGGTCTCATCTTCCACCGTGCCGTTCACCACAAGGCGGGCCTTGCAGCTGTACAGGTACGGATCCTTAACGCCGTTCCACAGGTGTGCGTTGAAGATGGTCAGGGTGATGTCGGGGCCTTTGCCGGTGGCAACAGTGTTGCCGGCAGCGTCCAGCAACTCAATGCTCACTTCGCCTTCGCCGTCGTGCCAGGTGGTAACCTGAACGCTGGCATCTGTGCCCTGCACAGTGGGAGGTGATGCGGATGCCGGGGCCGCCGAAGTAATCCAGGGTGAAGTGGTTCTTGCTGACCACCATCAGGCTGACATCGCGGTAGATGCCGCCATAGAAGGTGAAGTCAGCTTTCTGGGGGTAAACGCGGTCGTTTTTGCTGTTGTCGACTTCCACGGTCAGCTCGTTTTCATCCCGCAGCAGTTCGGTGATGTTGGCGCGGAAGGTGGAGTAGCCGCCGTCGTGGTTGCAGACGGGGGAGCCGTTCAGAACCACATGGGCACTGGCGTTGACGCCGTCAAACTGAATCCAGACCTGATGGGAGGCGGTGTTAAACTGGGGAGCAGCGAAATGGGTGCGGTAGATGCAGGTGCCGCGCCAGTAGTCATTGCCGCCGTCCTGACCGTCGCGGGCGTTCCAGGTGTGCGGCAGGTCCACCGTTGTGGTGGTGCCGTCGGGGCCGGTGAATTCCCAACCCTTCATGATTTTGGTGATTTCTCGCATGGCGCAGCCATCCTTTCTTTTTGCTGTTATTATTGTAACGAACAGCGAAAAATGTCGCAATGGGTTTTGCATAATCGGTCATTTGCGTGGAATAAACGGTTTTTGCCTGACAAAAAAATAACCCTTGCATTTGTGCAATATGTACAAATGCAAGGGCGTGAATCTTATACCTGAAATTTTGAGGGAACTTTATTGGACCGGGAAAACGGCTTTTATCGCAAAAATCCACCGTTGGATTCGGTAGTCAAAAAACCATTGTACTTCTGGATAATGCGCTTGACGATCTTTAACTCATCGCAGGTTTCGCGGCCAGGATCCGGGCCATCGGGCACCGCGCTGATGATATTCAGAACAGCAAACCCCTGCCGCCTGCAGACCAGCAGGTCGATCATCCGCTTTTCCGGCTCCGGCAGCTTGCGGGTCAACTCAATGGCATGATCCAGTGCGTTGGCAAACAGAGCGTACAGATCGGCCGGATCCATAAAGTGCAGGCAGGTACCGTCCGCTACATTGTTGATGCTGATGTGGTGGGCTTCGCACAGCATGCTTTTTTCGGTCAGCACAACATCCAAAACCTCACTGCCGGTCTGGGTGCTGGCGTCATACTGCCGGGCGGCGGCTTCGGCTTCGTTCAGGCTCTGCTGCAGCGCGGCGTTGGGGGCCATGCGGCGCAGATCAGCGATCTGAACTTTCAGCTCATGGCATTTGCGGTTGATGATCTGTACGTTCCGCTTGGCCACCTGATACTGCTGACGCTGGCGTTCATACAGCATGTTCAGCGAGTTCATCTCTTTTTCCATGGCCGCCTTTTTGAACAGCTCAGTCTGCAAATATAAAAGGGTGATGCAGTAGAGCTGGCAGAGTGCCAGGGGGACAATAATGAAGATAGAAGTTTCCCGTGATACTCCGGTGTTGGTGACGGTCTGCATTGTTAAAAACAGCAGAACGAACATGCCGCCCAGAATAATAGCGCTGATTTGCTGGCGGGGACCGATGTGGTAGCTGCCTTCATATGGCATGGAATGGGCAACAGTTACCCGCAGCAGGCAGTACGCAGCGGCAAAAAACAGCAGTTGCAGCAGCAAAGCAGAGGGCTGATCCAATGGCAGGAATATGTTTACCTGTGCCAGGCACCAGACAAGAAGCTGCCATAACTCAAATGTCGTCAGGGCACTCAAAATTCCCCAGATGGCGCAATAATTGGCGCCGGACCAGTCCAACTGGGTGCAGCTGTGGGAAGCGAAAATCATCCACATACAAAACAGAATATGCGCCCCCGCCCGCAGGAACAGCGAGAAAGGCGTGTGATCCGCCCATAATAAAAATGTGGAAAGGGGAATGGAGGGAATCAGGCAAAGCAGCGCCCGCTGCCAAAAGTGCGGCGAGTGCCGGAGCGGGAGCCAGTAGGTCAGTGCTGCGCCCCAAAGCTGTATCCCACAGACAAGAAGAGAAAGAAATTGTTGGAGATTTGGCAGCATTACATGGCACCCCCAACATAGGCGGCGACCGCAGCCAGGAAGGCAGCCCGCTGGCGGCGGCTGATCTCCAGCCGGTCCTCCCCAACCTGGACCATATCGTTCTGGACCGCCCGCACATACCGCAGATTGACAAGGTAACACTGGTTGCATTTGGCAAAGTGGTAGGGGGCCAGCTGCTTTTCAGCATTTTGCAGGCTGGAACGCACGGACCATACTCCGGTGGAGGTATGGTAATGCAGCATACGGTCCCGCGTTTCCAGCCAGTAGATGTCCTCGGTGTTCAGCAGCTGCACGCCCCCAGCGGTCTGTAATGCAATCTGCCCGCCTTTGCGGCGCTGCACCCGCTGCAAAGCGCGGGCCAGCTTGGTGCTGAACTGGTAATAATTGACCGGTTTGAGCACAAAATCCAGGGCGTCGACCTCATACCCGCGAATAGCGTACTGCGCCATGTTGGTAACGAACACCAGCACCACATCCGGATCCACCGTGCGAATGCGCTCGGCAGCGTCCATGCCGCCAAGCTCCGGCATTTCAATATCCACAAACACCATGACCCACGCAAAAATCAGCACAATGATCGTTCGGATGGCCGTGGCCACGGTGGAATCCGTTTTGCGAATGCCGCATTTTGCCAGAATGGATGTCAGACCCGCGAACAGCGCAGAGCCGACTGCGTACAGTAACCACATACACAAATCGCCTCATTCAGCACTATTGTACGCGCTTTGCCAGTCTTGTGCAACCTGCTTTTGTACAAATCGCGTTCTTACGCAAAAGCCGCACCCCGGTCTCTGCGCGGGGTGCCCTGCTCACCTGCCAGCACCGACGGAAAAGCCAGTGCGGCCACGACCAGCAGCTAGTCGGCTGCCTGCGGTTGGCCGCTCGGCTCACAACAGCCTCGGCGGAAAAGGGATCTCCACCGTGCGCGGCGTCGCATCCGCCAGCAGCTTATCTGCCGCAGGTGTTCATCAGTCGTCAGCGGTCCGGCTCACAGTCGAGGATCGACGGGATGTCCGCCAACGGTCTGCCTCGGCGGTGTAACGCTCATGCAGCCAGGCGACGGCCTTATCCAAGCCCGCCTGGTCGCCGTCAAACAGCTGCGTCTCGATCTTTTTCCTCTGCCGTATGCTCGATGCTCCACGGGCCGGGCCAGACCTCGGCGCAGAGGGCCTCGCGCTTTTTTTGCCGCTCTCGTCGCTCGGGTCGGGCACCTTGATGGGGGTGATGACATAGCGCATACCGCCCTCGGCCCCGGAATAGGGGTTGCCGTTATGGAACCAGTGATAGATTGGGAAATGCGTCAAGCATGGTCGGCACCTCTTTTTGCACAAATAAAATATACCCCGAAGCGAAACGCCTCCGGGGTATTTTGGAGCAGGGATACGAGTCTCGAACTCGCCACCTACTGCTTGGGAAGCAGTCACTCTACCGGATGAGCTAATCCCGCATCAGTGACTGCTATTATACCGCAATTCAGGTGGGTTGTCAAGGGGCAAGGCGGCATTAGCGGCAGCGGCAAAATGGGCAGGGGCCCTCACCTTTATATCATACTGAACAAATCCACCTGGCTCGTTTCGGGCAGATTACCCAAAAGCGCCGACGGCGCGGAGCTTGTCAAAAACAGACTGCGCCACACCGCTGGCCTGCTGCAATTCCTCCACCGAGATATACTCCTGCCCGTGCATCGTAGCCTGTTCCAGCGCCAGCAGCGGCGGCATCACCCAGACCGCGGATGGCCGTGAACGGCAGACGCACCTTGCCGTCCTCGACCACGTACTTGCTGGCGTAGCTTTTACCCAGCTCAATGGGCAAAAATTCGCAGCCGCGCTGCAGCATTTCGTTTTCCAGCTGCAGGCTCCGACCAGCGCGTCATCGTCCTTGGCGGTGCGCTCTCCTTCGGGGGGATCTTTTCGTTGTCCAGGTGCTGCTTCGCCACACGGACGCCGCCCGGGCGGCCTCGTAGTCGATATCCGCGCCGCGCACCGTGAAGTACACCGCGTAGAAGATGGCCGGATGGTAGACCTTGAACCACATCAAGCGGATGGCCGCCATCAGGTAGGCCACGGCATGGGCTTTGGGGAACATATACTTGATCTTGCGGCAGGATTCAATATACCAGTCGGGCACGTCGTGCTCGCGCATGGCTTCCTCCCACCGGGCTTAAGCCTCCTTTGGCGACCTTGCCTTTACGCACGGCCTCCATAATGTCAAAGGACATCTTCGGCTCCAGTCCCTTGCGCAGCAGGTACAGCATGATGCTGTCACGGCAGCCGACCTCCGCAATCGTGCAGGTGCCCGAGCGGATCAGCTCGTCGGCGTTGCCGGTCCAGACGTCGGTGCCGTGGGACAGGCCGGAGATCTGGATCAGCTCGGAGAAATTCTTCGGCTGGGCGTCCAAAAGCATCTGGCGCACGAAGTTTGTGCCCATTTCTGGGGATGCCGAACGTGCCGGTCTTGGAACCGATCTGCTCCTCCGGTCACGCCCAGCGCCTCGGGGGCTGGTCAGCAGGCTGTGACACCTTCTCGTCGTTCATCGGGACATCGGAATCAATCGGAATGCCGGGTATTCCTCAAAGAACTTGTAGAAGGTCGGCACATCATGCCCCAGCTCATCCAGCTTGAGCAGCGTATCGTGCAGGTATTTAAATTCAAAGTGGGTCGTCAGCAGACCGCCCTTGACGTCGTCCGCCGGGTGCTGGATGGCGCAGAAGTCGTAAATGTCGAAGGTATCCGGCACAACGACCATGCCGCCGGGGTGCTGCCCCGTCGTGCGCTTGACGCCGGTGCAGCCCATGACAAGGCGGTTTTCCTCGGCGCGGTTGACGGTCTTGCCCGCGCCTCGAGGTATTTTTTGACACGTAGCCGTAGGCCGTTTTATCCCGCCAGACCGGAGACCGTGCCCGCCTTGAAAACGTTTTCATTGCCGAACAGTTCCTCGGTGTAGCGGTGGACGTGGGAGTGATACATGCCCGAGAAGTTCAGGTCAATATCAGGCTCCTTGTCGCCGTAGAAGCCGAGGAAGGTCTCAAACGGGATGTCGTGGCCCTCGACGATCATCGGGCTTGCCGCAGACCGGGCAGGTCTTGTCGGGCAGGTCGAAGCCGTCAAAGTGTGCCGTCGTTGATCCACTCGCTGTGCTTTGCGGCAGTGGGGCACAGATAGTGCGGCGGCATCGAGTTGACCTCGGAAATGCCGGAAAAGTGCGCTACGGCGGATGAGCCGACGGAACCGCGGCTGCCGACCTGATAGCCGCCCGCATTGGGTAAGGCCACCAGACGCACGGCAATGACGTACAAAACGTCGCGTAACCGTGGCCGCAGATGGAGTCCAACTCCTTTTTCAGCCGCTTTTTGCAGCACGTCGGGCAGCGGGCCGCCGTAGTCCGCGCCGCGTGCTTCCACGTGTCGTCGCGCAGCTCCTGTTCCGCGCCCGGGATGCTGGGCGGGTAGGTGCCCTTGGGGATGGCGCGCAGGTTGTTGTCGATGGTCGCGGCGATCTTGTTGGGGTTCGTCACCACAATTTCGTGGCCTTTTTTCCTGCGGCAGGTAGCTGAAATCCTCCAGCATATCGGGCGTGGTGCGGAAGTAGAGCGGGGCCTGGTTGTCCGCGTCCTTGAAGCCGTTGCCGGCCTGCAATGAACAGCGCGGTAGATCCAGTCCTCCGGCTCCTGAAAGTGGGATCGCCCGTGGCGACAACCGGCTTATGCAGGTCCTCGCCCAGCTTTTTATGACGGTGCGGTTGAAGTTTTTGATGGCCTCGATCGAGTCCACCTGCCCGTTGCGCACCATGAATTCATTGTTGCCGAGCGGCTGCACCTCGAGATAATCGTAATAATCGGCAATGCGGAGCAGCTGTTCGTAGAGGCTGACCGGCCACGATTGCCCTGTAAAAAGCTCACCTGCTTCACAGGCCGGGGGAGCAGCAGGCCCTCGCGGTACTGGTTCAGGCAGGCTGCGCGGCACGCGCGTTTCTTAAAGAAATACTGCGTGTGGGCGGCGCTGACAATGCGGTAGAGGTTCTTTAAGCCAACTTGATTCTGCACCAATATAATAAGGTGGTAGTATTTCTTTTTCAGCACCTCTTTGTTTGCCGCCGAGGCCGGTGTTGATAGACTCCACCGTATGGATGTCCTTTTTTCCTCGAGGTCGGTCAGCATGACCTCATAGATGCGGGCCAGCGCCATGGCGTCATCGACGGCGCGGTGATGGTTGAAGGGGCGGGATCTCAGGTGCTTGTTGATGGTGTCCAGCTTTTGTAGTTGCGCAGCCCCGGAAAGAGCGCCTGCCCCATGGGCAGCGTGTCGATATAGGTGTTCTCGTCCCAGCTGACACCCGCCTTCTCCCCTTGCGGATGAACAGCATATCAAAGCTGTGGGCGTTGTGGGCAACGAGAATGTTGTCCCCGCAGAACTCTTTGAAGGCGCGGATGGCTTCCTCCGGCGTGGGGGCGTCGGCGACCATGGCATCGTTGATGCCGGTCAGGTCAACGACCTTCTGCGGGATCGGCTTGCCGGGGTTGACGAAGGTGCAGAACTTCTTTTTCCTCGTTGATCTTACCGTTTTCCAACATAGACGGCACCGATCTCGGTCAGCCGCTCGGTGTTGGAATCAAGGCCGGTCGTCTCGGTATCGAACACGACAAACGAGCCGGACAGCGGCATCTCGGCGCTGCCGTAGACTGCGGGATATGCGTTTCATCGACAAAATAGGCCTCGCAGCCGTAGATCAGCTTGAAGTTCGGGTCTGTTTCGTGGATGGCATCGGTAGCCAGCATCGCCGGGGTAACCCCTGACAGACGCCGTGGTCGGTGATGGCAATGGCGCGGTGGCCCATACGGTGAAGCCAGACGCACGATCTTGCCGGGATCGTTGAAGCCGTCCATCGAGCTGGACTTGGTGTGCAGGTGCAGTTCGACGCGCTTTTCGCCGTCGGGCGCGGTATCCTGGCGCTGCTCAGCGCTCGACCTGCAAAAACGTCGTAGGGCATGGATAACAAAGTCATGCTCGTACTTGTCGTACATATAGTTTCCGCGGACGATGAGGGTCGTTGCCGGGCTTGAGGCCCTCCCCACTTGGACATATCCGCGCCTTCTTCCCCCATGACCTTGAGGTTGACGGAGCCGGAGTAGTCGGTGATGGAGGTAAAATAAATCTTGCGGCGGCTGCCCTTGACCTCGGTAGCAAAAACGTCGCCCCAGACCGTGACCTTGCCGCCGTCGCCCAGATCGTTGAGGCGGCGGGTGTCGGTAGGCTTGAAGGTCTTGCCGTAGAACAGCTTGACCGGCTTGTTCGTGAGGGCCAGCCCCTCGATCGTAAAGTCGGGCGGCGTCTCGGGTGGCCTCGGCTTGACGGCAGGGGCCTTTCTCCTGCAAAGGTACTGCTCAAACTCCTCCTCGGTGCGCGCCTTTCCGCTGTCGGCAAGGCGCACGATGGGCAGCGCCGGTGCGCTCCTGGATGAGTTCGGCCAGCACGCGGGGCAGCTCGACGCTTTCAGTTCGATCTGGCGGCCTCGCAGCGGACATGGATGGTGATGCCGTCTCGCCAAAGGTGACCGGCTGGGCTTATCGAGAAAGCCGTTGACCGGCATGCCCGCTCCTTCAGCTCCTCGATCATCAGGCGCACGGCCTCGGGGGTGATGTTCGGGTAAAAAATAGCTGCGAACCTGCAGCTCATACCCGGCAAACACCTCGGCCAAAGGGACGCAAAAGACGCCCGCACAGCGCCTGATCCAGAGGTTCAGCACTGCGCAGGCAGATCACGACCTGTCTTTTTGTGCGGTAAAAGTTCCACGCGGTCGACAAGCACACTGCCGAACGCCGCGCAGAACTGCTGGTCCGCCGTAAACTGCGGCCAGACCTGGTGACAAATGGTTTCAAAGGGAAATTTTACCTCACAAGTGGATAGCATATTGAGGGGGCGGCGTCCCCGCGGGCGGATGCCATCCTGCCCCACGGGCGATATGGAATCCGCCCCTACGGAGTTTTGCCGCTTTATTCGGGGAAGCTGTCCGCGAAGCGGACTGATGAGGGCAACGCTGCCTATTACCCGTAAACGGGTTGCCGAGTACGCCGCCCCTCATCCGGCCCTCGGGGCCACCTTCCCCCCAAGGGGGAAGGCTTTTTTATTGGTTTACATCTTATGAATTTCTTCCAGCAGCTGGCCGACAATATCGCCCTTGAGCATACGGATCTTCTCGCCGCGGATGAAAAGCAGGGCCTCGTCCTTACCGCCGGCAATGCCGATATCAGCGTCGGATGCCTTCGCCGGGGCCGTTGACAACACAGCCCATGATGGCGATTTTCAGCGGCTTTTTAAAGCCCTCGTCCCGCAGGCGCTGCTCGACCTCGTTGGCAATCTCGATCATCGGGTACTGGGTGCGGCCGCAGGTCGGGGCAGCTGATGATTTCGGGCCCTGCCACGGCGTAGCCCACCGCGCGCAGGATGTCATATCCTGGCGTAGACCTCGTTCTCGGGTTCGTCGGTCAGGCTGACGCGAATCGTGTTGCCGATGCCGTCCAGCAGAAGGCCGCCGATGCCCATGCCGGATTTGATCAGGCCCATGCCCCGGTAGGTACCCGCCTCGGTCACGCCCACATGCAGGGGGTAGTCGCACTGGCTGGCCAGCAGCCGGTAGGCCGCCATCATGCGGGGCACGTTGCTGGATTTGATGGAAATGACAATGTTGTTGAAGTCGTGCTTTTCCAGAAGGCGCACATGGTACATGGCGCTTTCCACCATGGCCTCCGGGCACGGGGCGCCGTACTTTGCCAGAATGTGCTTTCCCAGGCTGCCGCCGTTGACGCCGATGCGGATAATAGCCCTGCTGTAGTAACTATACATATCGTGGACAGGTCATGACAATGACATGCCGCAGGTCCTTTTTCATCGGCTCAACACGGAAATCCATGCCGTACAGCACATTGCCGTCCGCGTCGCGCGTCGGGGTGAAGGTCACATCCTGCAGTTCCAGGACCTCGCTGCCGGCGCAGGACCACCACGCTGTAGGTTTCCTCCTCACCGGTGTAAAACCAATCCATGGTTATGTCGTAGACCGTCCAGCAGGGGGCTGCAAATCTGCAAAATCGTGTCGCCCTCCTGCAGGGCTGCGGAGCTTGTGGCGTTCTCGCTGAAATCCGCAATCGTCGTGCTGCCGACCTTGCCCATGGTAAGGACGAGCACCAACAGCACCGCGACGCCGAGGATAAAAGTTCATCAGCGCACCGCAGAGCGTGACAAAAAAAGCTGCCAGGCGGTGGCATCCTCAAATTTCTGGCCGCTGACGACCAGCGGGAAAAGCGTGGTTTTGCGGGGTTTCGGGGGCGGGCGGCGGTGCGCTCTCCCGCTCTCGTCCTCCCCGTCGTCCCTCCTCGCGTCAGGCAGGGGCTGAACAGATTATAGCCGCCCAGCGGCAGCAGGCGGACAGAATAGGTCGTTCCGTCACGGGTCGTGGACCACAGGCACGGGCCAAAGCCGATGGAAAATTCCTCGACATGGATACCCGCAATGGCGCGCCGCCAAAAGTGGCCCAGCTCATGCACCAGAATGACGCTGCCAACACGAGCAGCGATGCCAGCCAGGTCAGCAATGCAGTCATAGGCACCTCACAAGTAAAGTATTGACGTAGAACTGGGGGGCGGGCATGCCCGGTCCGCGCGTGTATGGCAGGCAGGAGTCTGCCGGAAGCTGAGGGCCGCACACCGCCTGTGCGGCCCCTACCGGGCAAAAGTTCAATCAGATATGTGCTTCCACATAGGCTCGCGCCATGCGGTCACACTCGTGGACGTCGGCAAGCGTGTAGTCGCCGCCAGAAGAATCACTGTCGACGATGCCCTCGACCAGGCGGCCAATGTCCAGGAAGCCGATCTCGTCGCGCAGGAAGTGCGCAACGGCGGCCCTCGTTCGCACCGTTGGCGGCGCAGGGGGCCAGACCGCCCTTGCGGATGGCCTTTTGCAGGCTTCTTTCAGGCAGCGGAACGTCTCGTCGTCCGCCGTTGCAATGCTCAGCTTGGTCAGCGCGGTGAAATCCAGCTCCGGCACGGGCTGGGCAGGCGCTCGGCCAGGTCAGCGCATACTGGATGGGGGATGCGCATGTCCGGCACACCGAGCTGCGCAATGATCGAATGATCCGCAACCGCACGGCGGAGTGGATGATGCTCTGACGCTGGACGACGATCTGAATCTTATCCTCGGGCAGACCGAACAGCCACGCGGCCTCGATCAGCTCCAGACCCTTGTTCATCAGGGTCGCAGAATCAATCGTGATTTTGGCGCCCATATTCCAGTTCGGGTGCTTGAGCGCGTCGGCCTTTGTCTTGGTGCGCAGCTGCTCGGTGGTCATGCCGAAAAACGGGCCGCCGGAGAGTGGGTCAGCAGGATCTTCTCCAGCGTTTTGGCGCTGTGCTGATCCTGTAAACACTGGAAAATGGCGCTGTGCTCGCTGTCCACGGGCAGCAGGTGTACGCCGTGCTTTTTGACAGCGTCGGTGACGAGGTGGCCGCCGGTGACAAGGCTCTCCTTGTTGGCCAGCGCCACGTCGTGCCCGCTTTCAATGGCGGCCAGCGTGGCCCCCAGGCCCGCAATGCCCACGACGGCATTCAGCACCGTGCCCGCGCCGTCCATACAGGCCAGCGCGCGCAGTCCCTCCGCGCCCTTGAGCAGTTTCGGCGCGTCGGCCTGCCCTGCCAGCGCGGCGGACAGCTTTTCAAAGGCTGCCGGGTCGGTGACGGCAACGTACTTCGGGTGGAACTCGGCAATCTGGGCCAGCAGCTTATCAACGCTGGAATTGGCCGACAGGCCGAACACCTCATAGCCGTGCATACGGCAGACGTCCAGGCTCTGGGTGCCGATGGAACCCGTGGAGCCCAAAAGTGTGATGACTTTTACTCATTTTTACGATTCCTCACAGCAGATAGAAGAAAATAGCGTACCGCGATGGAAACAAACGGCGCGATGAACATGACGCTGTCAAAGCGGTCCAGAATGCCGCCGTGCCCCGGGAAAATCGTGCCATAATCCTTGATGCCGACCTGACGCTTGACGGCGACGCGAACAGGTCACCCAGAATGCCCAGCAATGACGCCACGGCACCCATGCCCAGCAGCACCAGAATAATGCTTCGGCTGCACCTGAATCCTGAGACGTTGTATTTGGCCGACAACAGCGAGTAGACGAGCGTCAGCACACAGCCCGCAGCCATGCTGCCCAGCACGCCGCCCACAGCGCCCTCCACGGTCTTTGTGGGGGCTGACGACGGGGGCCAGCTTGTGCCTGCCGAACGCACGGCCCGCAAAGTAGGCCGGTGTCGCCGCCCCAGGCAAAGCAGAGGATCAGTAGAATGAAATAAATTGCGTCATAGCGATACTGCGAAGGGCAGCATCCGCTTTAAGTGGATGAGCGAGTAGAAGCAGAACGTGATGACGCCCGAGAAGTAGACAAACCCCGTCAGCTTGCCGAAATCCAGTGTTTTGACGTGGGCGATCTGACAGACGTTGTAGAACAGCACCGTCAAAAAGGCCGCGGGCAGCAGCAGGCCGCGCACCATCTGCGATGCTGCTCAGCATGACCAGCAGCGTCAGCGGCACAGCGGCGGCATAGAGATACCACTGCTTTTTGCCAAAGCCCATAGCGGCAAAAACCTCATGGATGGCAATCAGGCAGACAGCACTTAATACCCAGTCAAACAGGAAGGTGTCAAAAACGCCAGCACAACGGCCAAAACGCCCAGGCCGACAGCGGCAGTGATGATGCGGGTCTTCATAAACGGTGGTTTCCTTTCGCGGAATCGTTTTATTCAATGATGCAATAACAGCCTATGCGAGCGTGTCGCATGACATGCCCGCACAGGCTATCGTTCATGGAGAGATCAGACCTCCATGATTTCCTTTGTTCTTGTCGGCGCAGGTGTCGTCGATCAGCTTGACATATTTGTCGGTCAGCTTCTGGGTCTCGTCTTCCAGCTTCTTCTGGTCGTCCTCGGTGATCTCGCCGGCCTTCTTCATAGCCTTGAACTTATCCATAGCGTCACGGCGGACGTTACGGACGGCGACCTTGGCCTCCTCGCCCTGACTTCTGGACCTCCTTGGTCAGCTGCTTGCGGCGTCCTCGGTGGGGCCGGGAACACCAGGCGGATAACCTGGCCGTCATCGATGGGATTGATGCCGATATCGCTGGTCTGGATGGCCTTGGAGATGGGCTTGAGCATCGAGCGGTCCCACGGGGAGATGGTCAGGATGCGGGCCTCGGCCACGGCGACGGCGGCAATCTGCTTAATGGGCGTGGGGCTGCCGTAGTAGTCCACGGCGACTTTGTCCAGGATGGCGGGGTTGGCGCGGCCGGCGCGGATGGCGGCCAGCTCGTGGACCAGATGGTTGACGCTGGCACTCATTTTTTTCTTCATAGGGTTTCGTCGTGCTGCTCATAGTGTAATTCTCCTTATTTTAAGATAGTATAGGGGAAAATATGAAATTTTCAATTTGTGCTTTTTGCGTCTTATTCCCTGACCAGGGTACCGACGCTTTCGCCCTTGACAGCCTTGGCAATGTTGGCGGGCTGGCCCAGATCGAACACGAGGATGGGCAGACCGTTGTCGCGGCAGAGGGTCGCAGCGGTGGAGTCCATGACGGCCAGGCGCTCATCCAGCACGCGGGTGAAGGTCAGCGTGTCGTAGCGCACGGCGTCAGCGTACTTGTGGGGGTCCTTGTCATAGACGCCGTCGACCATCGTGGCCTTGAACATGGCGTCCGCGCCGATCTCCAGCGCGCGCAGGGCGGAGGCCGTGTCGGTGGAGAAGATCGGGTTGCCGGTGCCGCCGCCGAACACGACGATCTTGCCGCTTTCCAGCGCGGCAATGGCCTTGTCGCTCGTGAAGCACTCGGCGACCTGCGGCATGAAGGAGCTGGTCATGACGACGGCGTCCACGCCCTGCTGGCGCAGCGCGTCCTTGACAGCCAGCGCGTTCATAACGGTGGCCAGCATACCGATCTTGTCGGCGTCCATGCGGTCCATTTTGCCGCTGGAGCGTCCGCGCCAGAAGTTGCCGCCGCCCACGACGATGCCGATCTGGGCACCGAGGTCGTGCGCAGCCTTGATGCCCGCGCAGATGGAGGCGATGGTCTCCTCATCAAAGCCCGTGCCCTTGGGGGCCGGACAGAGCCTCGCCGCTGACCTTCAGAAGAATACGTTTATACTGAATTGCCATAAAAAACACCACCTGTAGTTATTTTGGCGGTTCGCTGTGCCGTGCAGGCATAGTAAACCATTCTCTTTGTATAACATTTTACAATAATTTGGGCTTAAAGTAAAGCGGTGTGGAAAAAAAAATGAGGCTGCCCGTCTCCTTAAAGCCTTTCCTGGGGAAGGTGGCCCCGCAGGGCCGGATGAGGGGCAGGTTTGCCATGACAGCGATCCGTTTACGAGCAACAGCGGCAAGGTTTCCCCTCATCAGTCAGCGGGCGGGGCCGCTGACAGCTTCCCCCAAGGGGAAGCCATGCAGCAAAAAAGCGCCGCCCCTTCCAAGAACAGCGCTTTTACTTACTGCATCGAAGTATCCGCTACCAGAACCGCCAGCTCCCGGCGTATCAGTCTGCGGCGGTTCTGCCGGTCAGCGAGACGCTCGGTGGGCGAGGTCAGCACCATGCCGTCGAGCGGCGGTGCGGCGGGCAGCGTGAACTGTAAGCTCATACCCGGCCCCTCCCCTACGGTCAGCGCCCAGCCCATGGCGCTTGTGTAAGCGGCAACCAGCGGCAGGCCCAGCCCGCCCGCGTGGGAGCAGGCGTTCGCTCCATTGCCCCTCGGTCAGCAGGGCGGCGGCATCGGGCGGCAGACCCGGGCCGTTGTCCCTGTAGCAGAGCCTACCCGGCGTGCAGAGCAGCATAATATGCGCCGCACGGTCCGCGGCCAGTGTGTTGGAGACAAGGTTCGTCAGCAGACCGTTGAGCAGCGAGACATCCCCCGTCGTGGGCAGCACGTCCAGCCCGTCGGCCTGCAGCGTCACGGTAAAGGGGCAGCGCGTACTGCGCGGCCTCCTCCTGCAAAAAATACTGCAAAATTCCCGCAGCTGCCCCAGCAGGTCGATGGGCTGCGGCACACAGGTGCCGTGCAGCAGCGCCGCCGTGGCGGCATCCGACGCCTGGTCCCCCAGCCGCCGCAGGCAGATCAGCTGCGTCTGCAATTCCTCGAGCAGCGGCATCAGCTCGGCGCGCTCTGCCGGGTTTACCGCGTGCCGCAAGCGGTCCTGCAATACCTCAAAGGCGTTCTCCATGCTGTCAAACGAGCGCCGGAACCGCCCGCGCAATCCCCCGCGCAAGGCCAGCAGTGCTGTATCCTCGTTCCTTCTGTCCATGGAAAACGCCTTCTTTCCTAATTTATACAGTCGGTTCCAGTCGGCGGCGCAGCTCCTGAGCAGTCCCTCAAACAGCTGCCCGTTGGAGAGCACGCCGTTTTCCGGGCGGCCGCAGCGCAGGCAAAGTCCGCGGTACGGCTCCGCACCGCGCTTGGACATACCTGCCGACATCCGGTTCAGCGCCGAGGTCACAGTGCCGATCTCGATGTTTCTCCTCCGACGCGACATACTGCTGCAAATCGCCGATCTTCTGCGGGCGCTCCGCGTACAGCGCGTAGAGCAGCATCCGCTCGGCATAGCGGTAGCCGTTCAGTGTGGACTGCGCACCGAAGTCATCCAGCACATCCTCACAGCAGCGGCGCAGGTGGTAGAGCCGATGCTCGTCGTCCGTTGTGCCCATGCGGTAGATCTCATCGAAAAGGTTCTTCATCCCGTAGGGGCGCAGCATGATCCGGTACTGGGCAAACAGGCCCAGCGCCTTGCGCGCGGCGGTTTCTCCGGCACGGGCACCAGCACAAGGACTGCCGGCTCCGGGTCCGGCTGCATCGTGCTGATCTCCTGCAAGACCTGCGTCACGGACGGCTTGGTCAGCAGGGCGTCGAGCACAAAGCACCTGCGGGCGAAGGCCGCCGTGCAGCAGCTCCAGTACCTCCTGTCCCGTCGATGCAATGGCCGCGGCGCGAACCTCGTCCCCTTGGGTCCGGGCGAACAGCCGCATGGAATCGCGATCCATGCGGGAGCTGAACGCAAACAGTGCCACCACGGCGGAGGTCCGGGGCAGCCTGAGCGCCTCTTTCTGCTTTTTGTCCGGCTGCTTCCGGACGATCATGCAGCAACACCGCCATGTCAGCCCACCTTCGATCCACAGAGGTCATGCAGTATCGCGGAGATCTGCGCAGGCTCCACCGCGTTTTCATACAGGAAGCGTGTCAGCATCCCCGCGCGCTCCTCCTCTATCTCCCACAGCATACACGCTGCTGCCCGTGCCCCGTCGCGCTAGACAGTGATGACAAACGCATCCGCCTCCTGTGTCAGCGTATAGGTCACGGTTCCGGCGCATTGCAGGTCATCCAGCGCAGAAAGCTCCCGCCGGTAGCTTGCAATCAGCTTGCCTTGCATAAGGTTTCCTCCCACATAGGTTGAATTCTTGTACCTTTAATGAGAATACTAATTCAACCCACGCGCTGGATTCAATCCACATTGCCTATACGTTTTTATACGGGCACTGCAAGATTTGTACCATTATAGCACTATATAAAGAGAAGCGCAAGATGCAGGCGGAATTGCACCTGTTACAATATAAATTCGTATGTTACAGGATATGTCCGGCGCTTGCAAACAAAATCTGCATTACCCCCTTGACTTTTTGGCAGAAAAAGAGGTACACTTATCAAGTCGAAATGACATGGGCCTGTAGCTCAGTTGGGAGAGCGTTCGGTTCGCATCCGAGAGGTCAAGGGTTCGAATCCTCCGGGTCCACCATATTGTGCAAACCGAACTCAATCTTCTTCGTGAAGCATTGTTTCGGGTTTGTTTTTGTTTAGAGGGTGCGGATCCGTCCGCATCCTCTTTTGTGTATCCGGTATAGCCTGGCACGGCTGTCCCGCTCTGATGTTTGCTTTTTAATCGGGCAGTATTGACATTTGCTGTGCAAACGGTTATAATTAGAACTGTTCTATTTTTGAGCCTCGCAAAGGAGTGATGCAGTTGCTGCCCATATTGAGCTACGTACAGCACTACAAAAAAGTACCATGCAGCGCGGTTTGAGGCTGTTTCCGTACAGTACGGGCTGAACCAGCTGGAAATTGACATCCTGCTGTTTCTGCACAACAATCCAGACTGCCGCACGGCCACCGACATCTGCCGCTACCGCGGTCTGGCAAAATCCAATGTATCGGCGGCGGTGGAGCGGCTGCGCACGCGGCGTGCTGACGGTCTCCCCTGCGCCGGACAACCGCCGCCAGCGGCTGCTGGGCTTTGCGCCCGATGCCCTGCCGATGGTCGCGGTACTGGCGGACATCCAGCGCTGCAGCTTGGAGCCGCTGTTTGCGGGCTTTACGGCGCAGGAGCAGCAGACACTTCAGGGACTATCTGCGCCGCATGGATGCAAACCTCCTGCGGGAGCTGAACAAGGAGTAAGAATATGACCTATCTGGTAGCATTTATCGTCTGCTTTATCGCGGGCATCGGCGCGGGGCTGGGCACCGGCTTTGCCGGCATGAGCGCCGCGGCGGTCATCAGCCCCATGCTCATTACTTTTTGGGGATGGACCCCATATGGCCGTGGGCATTGCGCTGGCCAGCGATGTGCTGGCCAGCGCAATTCTGCCTATCCTACGGCAAAAGCGGAAATCTGGACATCAAAAACGGCGCCGTCATGATGGCCTCGGTGCTCTGCTTCACGCTGGTGGGCAGCTATGTAGCCAGCCTGCTGCCCGGCACGACGATGGGCGGGTTCTCGACCTTCATGACCTTCTTGCTGGGCGTCAAGTTCATTGTGCGGCCGGTCATGACGACGAAAAACGCGATGAACGCCGTCAGCGTACAGAAGCGGTTCGCGCAGTCGCTGCTCTGCGGCGCGGGCGGGCTTTATCTGCGGGTTCATCGGTGCGGGCGGCGGCATGATGATGCTGTTGCTCCTGACGTCGGTGCTGGGCTATGAACTGAAAAAACCGCCGTCGGTACGAGCGTTTTTATCATGGCATTCACAGCGTTCACCGGCTCGGTCAGCCACTTTGCGATTGGCGGTGTACCGGATCTGTTCTGCCCTGATCTGCTGTGTGCTGAGCACGCTGCTCTGGGCGCGCATTGCCGCCAAGTTCGCAAACAAGGCCGAGCCCGCCACGCTGAACCGCGCGACAGGCGTCGTGCTGGTCGTGCTGGGTGCGGCGATCCTGGCGAATTATTTGTAATTTCTAGGGCAATACCGCATAATTCTAAAGTGCCGATACGGCGAGCGAGGTACGGCAGCTGCTTGTTAAAATGCTCCGATAATACTTTGTGTATTATCGAGCATTTTGGCAACAACGCAGATGCCGTGCCGCAGCTGCCAGGCAGGTGCTGCGCCGTAAGGCAGGAATTACGCGGTGTTGCCTAAGTTTCCCCGAGGGGAAGCCATGCAAACAACAAACAACAAAGCCGAGCAGTTTTTACGCTGCTCGGCTATTTTGCCTTCTTAGCCTCCCCCCTTCCGGGAAGACGACGAACAAGCCGCCCTCGCGCACCCACTTGGCTGCGGCAGGATGCTTTTCCGCAAAGGTATTCCAAAGCTGCATGACAGCCCTTCCTGTCAGCTGTTGCGCAGGCGGCTTTCCAGCTGCGCGTTGAGGATGATGTTTTTAACGGCCTCGACGATGACCTTCAGCAGACCGATGACCCAGAAACCCTTTTGCCTCCAGCACGATGCCGTCCACCATGCCCATGCTGATGGCACCGCTTGTCATCTGGCCAAAGCAGCGGCATGTTGTACTG
>VOFC01004726.1_pt1 | contig 26774 bp, 39 predicted proteins | sample 5384161 | NCBI WGS metagenome assembly VOFC01 (sample SAMN12384722, study PRJNA508395) | human gut metagenome | isolation source: healthy gut B | host: Homo sapiens | reverse complement strand
GATGACGTCGCGCAGGCGCTGGGTGCCGGCCTCGGCGGCAAAGGTCAGACCGCTCTTGCGGACCTTCGTCGTCTTTTTCGACCAGCGATTCCGAGAAGTTGTCCACCCGCAGGCTCGGCAGCGACAGGCTGACGTGGTCAGCCTCGGCCCAGGAGTTCAAATTATCCAAAATTTCTTCCAGCCGGGAATGGTCGGAGGTGGACAGGCTCGACAGGCTCAGTTCGTCATAGCCTGTGTTGCGGCAGAGCGCACGGGCGCTGTCGCTGATGAGCTTAGGGCTGCGCTCGCGGAAAGGCCGGTAGAGCTGGCCCGCCTGGCAGAAGCGGCAGCCGCGCACGCAGCCGCGCAGCACCTCGACGCAGGCGCGGTCCTGCACCGCACCGACGAGCGGCACAACAAAGTTTTCCGGCGGGGTGAAGCTGTCCATATCCCTGACGATGGCCTTTGTCACGCGGGCGGGAACGCCGGGACGGTTCGGGGTGACGGCCTCGATGCGGCCGTCCTCCTTATAGGTTACATCGTAGAAGGACGGCACATAGACGCCGGGGATCTTTGCCAGCTCCAACAGCAGCTGTTCTTTATCCCAGCCCTGCTTTTTGCCCCGCTCGACTGCGGCGCAGATGTCCTGGAGCATCTGCTCACCCTCGCCCAGCTGCATGACGTCGAAGAAATCCGCCATCGGCTCGGCGTTGCAGACGCAGGGGCCGCCGGAAATAATCAGCGGCCAGCGCTCGTCGCGGTCCGCGGCGCGCAGCGGAATACCCGACAGGCGCAGCATGGCCAGCACGTTCGTGTAGGCCAGCTCATATTCCAGCGAAAAGCCGATGATGTCGAAATCCGTCAGCGGGTCTTTACTTTCAAGGCAGTAGAGCGGAATGTCCAGCCGCTCCATCTGTTCCTTCATATCGGTCCAGGGCATGAACGCGCGCTCACACCACCAGTTTTCGTGGCGGTTGAGGATGTCGTAGAGGATCTTTTCGCCGAGGAACGACATGCCGATCTCGTAGGTATCGGGGAAGCAGAACGCCATGCGCACATCGACCCTGGACTTATCCTTATAGACACAGCCCGGTTCGCCGCCGGTGTACCGGCCCGGCTTCTGCACAAGGCTTAATGCTTCTTTAAATTTCGGGGAAAATTCCGCCATGTTGGTGAACCATCCTTAGCTTTTTAGTGTGTTCGTTTATTGTACCCTATTTCCGGCCAAAATGCAACAGACACACGGCAATATGCGCACCGTCCAGGCCGGGCAGGGCAGCAGATTGCTGGCGCCCACCAGCAGATTGCAGCAGGGCGAACCAGTAGCCACCATAGGTATAGGCCGTGGCGCGCATGAAGGCCAGCACTGCCGCACAGGCCAGCAGGTTGACCGCCGGACCCGCTGCAGCCAGCAGAAGCTCCTGCAGGTTCGTCATCGGCAGGCCGCGCAGCCGCAGACAGAGGTCGAAGGGCGAGACCTCGATTTCCGGCCAGCGCCGCCACAAAAAGGCGGTAAGCCAGCGCGTGGCCGCACTCATGCAGCACGGCGCAGCCCAGCCCTCACCCGCAGGATGCCGCTGCCGTCAAACGCCAGCAGCAGCGTTAAGGCCGCAAGGGTAAGCAGCGGCTGCTTCCAGCGGATCTTTGCGCGGCTACGACGCATTCTGCAGGGCCTCGGCGGGGTCATAGCGCAGACCGCGGTGCAGGATCTCAAAGTGCAGGTGCGGGCCGGTGGCGTTGCCGGTCTCGCCCACGGTGCCGAGGCATCTGCCCCGCGGTGACGCACTCCCCGCCTTTACGAACAGATACTGCATGTGCGCGTACAGCGTCTCGTCACCGTCGGCGTGGAGAATACGCAGGTAGTTGCCGTAACTCTTATGGCTGCCCGCCGTGCGCACCACGCCGTCTGCGGCGGCCAGTACCGCCGTGCCCCTGTGCCGCAACCAGGTCGTTGCCGATGTGAAAGTCGTCGCCAAGGCCGCCCATGGGGTCGGTGCGCCAGCCATAGCCGGAGGTTTTACGGCTCTGCCCGGGCAGCGGGAATTGCAGTGGAAAGCCGGGCGTGTAGCTGTCCGTCCTGGCGTAGGCAGGCGGCGACGGCTGGCCGTGAGCTGTGCGGGCGTCTCCGGCGTGGCGGGCAGGGTGAAGTCCTCCCACATGCTGCGGGCGGAGTCGGCCAGCTCCCCCGGCGGTCTGTTCGGTAAATTTCAGAAGGTTGCGCTCCTCGCCCAGCAGCAGTGATTGCTCGGGCTGCATGGCCGCCGTGAACGCGCGGCGCAGCTCCGGGTAAACCGGCCAATCCAGCGCCCCGGCGGCCAGCACAAAGCCGATGGCAGCAAGACAGAAAGGATCTGCGCCCATAGGACCAAATCCTCCTCGGATTGCGGCGCGGCGGGCAGGCGGCCTCGGCGGCTCATTTTCCGGCAGCGGCGCGGCGTTTTCCCACATGGCGTACACCTCCCGTGTTTTTTATACACGGTATGCGGGCGGGAAAAAATATCCGCCCCCCCAGATAACAGGAGCGGACAATATTTGCGCTGCATTTGCAGGGGCCGCAGGCACGCCGGCCCGCGCGTGTAAGGCAGACGGGCTTTCATGGGAAGGCTGCCGGCCGCACATGTGGCCCCTTCAGGGCTGTAAACCAAGGACCTTTTACACCCCAACGTCTGGCGGAGCATCTCCAGACGCTCGTTCAGGAGCTTTTCGGGCTTGGTGAAAAGGCCCAGACCGTTGACATCCAGCGTGCATTCCACGCTGGTGGCGTCACCGCCGCCCAGCAGCAGCGCCGTAAAGGTGCCGCTGATCTTGCCCCGCTGGAAGCTGCAGCTCAGGCAGCGGGGCTTCTCCTTTACGGGTAAAGGTGATCTGAGTCTCGCTGCCATCGGTGTTCTTTTTTCGGCAGCCTTCAGGCCGTCGTCACTCTCCTCACTAGCTGCTGACATCCCTGCGCCAGTGGTTCAGGGTGGGCTTGGTCAGGTAGAGCCAGACCTTCATGGGGTCGCAGCTGAAATTGACGGTCACTACACAGCTTTTCATGATTCGAGTTCTCCTTATTTTTCCCGCGGCCGAACAGGCTTTGCAGCAGACCTGCACGTTTGGGGCGCAGTGCCGCACGCTGCCGGGGGTACGGGTTTTACAGCGGCCTTTACGGCTGCCGCCTTTGGGCTTGGATTCTGCTTTTGGTTTCTCGGGCTTGTCCGTCTCCTGCATCTCAAAGCCGTTCTGGAAATAGCCGAACATTGCCATCTGGCTGTCCACCGGCGGCTGGCCCTCGGCGGGGCGCACCTTGGTGTAGGTGCCGTCCGGCTGCATTTCGCGGGCGTTCACGGTGTCGCGCAGCTGCAAATCGAGGATGCCGCGCAGCTTTTTGGCGATGGCCGGGTCATCCACGCGGACGCCGACCTCCACGCGGCGCTCGGTGTTGCGGGTCAAAAAGTCGCCCGAGGCGATATACATCCGCACATTCTCGCCCTCACCGAAGGAGTAGATGCGGGAATGCTCCAAATACCGCCCGACGATGCTGCGCACGTGCAGGTTCTCGGTGCGGCCCGGCACGCCGGCCCGCACGCAGCAGATGCCGCGCACGATCATGTCCACGCGCACGCCCGGCACAGCTGGCCTCGCTGATCTTATCAATAATCTGCGGGTCGTTGATGGAGTTGTTTTTCAGGATGATGGACGCGGGCTTTCCCTGCATGGCCAGCGCGATCTGGCGGTCCATTTCCTCGAGCAGCACGGTTCTTGAAGCGCAGCGGTGCGACGAGCATCGTGTCTGGCTCGCTGGTCGGGCGCTGCAGGGCCATATTGTTAAAGACGGCGCTGGCTTCCTCGCCGATCTCCTGCCGGGTCGTGATGAAGGACAGGTCGGTGTACAGCTCGCTCGTCTTTTTCATTATAGTTGCCGGTACCGATCTGCGTCAAGTACGTTATACTGGCCGTTGACCCGGCTGGTGATTAGGGTCAGCTTGGAATGGACCTTTGTAATCGTCAAAGCCGTAGAACACAGTGCAGCCCGCATCCTCCAGCTGCTTGGACCAGTCGATGTTGTTCTGCTCGTCAAAGCGGGCGCGCAGCTCGACCATGGCGACGACCTCCTTGCCGTTCTCGGCAGCGGCGATCAGGGCGTTCACGATCTGGGAGTCGCTGGCCATGCGATAGAGCGTCATTTTGATCGATACAACGTCGGGGTCGCACCGCCCGCGCGCAGCAGCATCTTGATAAACGGGCGGATGCTCTGGTACGGGTAGGCCAGCAGCACATCATGCTTGCGCACCTCGGTGTAGAGGTCGTACCCTGCCGGGGCCTGCATCGGCCTTTGGCGGGGATAGAACAGCTCCGTGTGGCCGCCGTCGCCGGAGATGCGCCCGGCCAGCTTGAACAGCGAGCCGGAGTCGAGCGGCGACGTCTGGGTATAGCAGCGGTCCGCCGGGACGACGAGCTTGTCCCGCAGGAATTTGACGATTTCCTGCGGGCGTCCGGCCAGAATTGCAGGCGCACGGCGGCGAGCTTGCGGCGCTTTTTCAGCAGCTCACTCATGACGTCGCGGAAGTCAACATCGTGGTCCATCATGCCTTCGTCGACTGTGATATCGGCATTGCGAGTCACGCGGAAAAGGCACTGCTTGGTCACGGTGCTGGCGCTGAAAATCGTGGCGGCGTAATGGGCGATGAGCTCTTCCACAAAGGCGAAGCAGGCCGTCTCGCCGTCCTTGACGAAAGAGTACGCGCTCAAACTGGCTGCTGACCGGCACGATGCCGTAGCTGACGCCCTCGTTTTTCGTGTGCAGCTGAGCGATGTAGTAGATATCCTTGTTGTTCAGGAATGGGAATGGATGGCGGGAATCGACAATTTGGGGGCTGAGCAGCGGGAACAGTTCGCGCTGGAAGTAGGTTTTCCAGAAATGTTCCTGCGGCTTGGACAGCTTGGCGAAATCGACCTTTTGTAGCCCTCCTGCGCCAGCGCCGTGACAAGGTGCTGGAAGTATTTATCGCATTTTGCCTGCAATTCCGCCACGCGGGCGTGATGGCGGCAATCTGCTCCGGCGGCCGTCATGTGGGTGACGTTGTCGGTCTTGTTGTTTTTGAGCAGCGTCTGGTCGTAGAGCGAGCCGACGCGGACCATGAAGAACTTCGTCCATATTGCTGCCGAAGATAGCAGCAAACTTGATGCGTTCGCCCAGCGGCACGGTCTTTTCCTTTGGCAAGGGCGAGAACGCGGCTGTCAAAATCAAGCCAGCTGAGTTCGCGGTTGATGAAGATGCTCTCCGGCTTTTTTTTCCAAATGGATCTCCTCCTATTTATTGGCAGCGGCCAGGCCCGCCCAGCTTTCTGTCATGCGTAGAGATATGCCCCTGACCGCAGCGGCGTCCGCCAGCGACGGCAAACGGGCCGTGCGCCTCGCGGTAGGCTACGAGCGCAGCGGCCTTCCGGGGGCCAAGGCCCGGCAGGGTGGTCAGGTCCTCCGCCGTGGCCGTGTTGATGTCGATGAGGGTCGGTGCCTCCGGCGCGGCAGTGTGCCGCCGCCGGGACGGACATACGCAGCGGCAGGGGCGCTGCGGTTGCCAGACCGGGGCAATGAGGAACAGCGCCCCCGCCGCGATGAGCACCGCGGCCAGCACGGTCAGCACTGCCAATCTGCGCGTGGTCTGCATGGCCGATTCCTCCACTTTCCGCCTGTTGAATTTTTAATTATAGCATAGTATCCCAAAAATACAGCCGCTTTTTGCGGAATTTTACACAAAATATACGATTTTCAGACATCAGCGGCGGCGCGCGCCCGGCAGCGGCCCGGCATCGACCATGATGACGTCGGTGCCGATGGTCTTGATGCTCTCCCACGGGAGGATCAGGTCATCATCGCAGCCCAGCAGGCCAAAGCAGTGCGCCCGCCCGCGCAGAATGACCGATTGCAGCCGGCGCCGCCGTGCTCGTCAAAGACGATATCGTCGATGCGGCCAAGGTTTTCGCCGGTTTTCAGCTGGATGACATCCTTGGCTGATCAAATCGCGCAGGGTCATGGCGTGCCTCCCTTTCCGGTATTTCCGGTCTATTCTATGCCGGGAAAAGTGAAATTGTTGCCTTGCCCTATTGCCCCGGAGGCGTGTATAATAAATGGCAACACACACTGCCCCGCAGGAGGTTTTTATGTATAAAAATATTATTTTCGATTTTGGCGGCGTTGTGGTGGATTTTGCCCCCAAGGATTTCTTGATGGACCATTTCATGAACCGCCGCGCTGAGGAGGAAACCTACGACATCGTCTTTGGCAGCCAGGAGTGGCAGGATCTGGACCGCGGCATCATCACCCGCGAGGAAGCCAATAAGATCATGCTGGAGAAGGCCGCCCACGCCAACCGCGTGTTTGAGGTGCAGACCTGCCTTGACGAGTGGTTCACGATGCTGCAACCAAAAAGACCACCGTGCAGATCATGCGCAAGCTGAAAGCGCAGGCTACCGCCTGTACTACCTGACGAACATCCCACCGACATCATGGACGAGCTGCGCCAGCGGGGAGTGGTTCTCACTGTTCGACGGCGGGATTGCGTCCTGCGACGTACACCTGTGCAAGCCCGAGCCGGAGATTTTTACAACGCTGATGCAGACCTGTCGCCTGGCCTACGATGAGTCGATTTTTGTGACAACAAGACAACGCCCAGGCTTACAATCTGGGGATCACCGGCATTTGTACAAGAACCCGGGCTTCACCCGCGCACTGGGAGCCTGTATCGAAAACCAGTCGGAAATCCTGCCGTTTTTGTGTGCAGAGAATGCAGGGCGAGCATTGTTCGCCCGCAGGTCATGTGCGGCAGTGGCCAAACTCCCGGGCGGATATTCCGCCCCCGTTGTAATGGGGTCGATGCTCGCCATCGACCCGGAAGGTCCGTACTGCCGCGGCGGAACAATGTTCGCCCCTACAAAGCATTTTTGATAATTAAAGCTCAGTTCGCGCAGATCTGTTCCTTTGATATGGTTGAGCGCGGCCTTTTCCAGGCGGCTGACCTGGGCCTGGCTGATGCCGATCTCCTTTGCCACCTGCGTCTGGGTCTTGCCGTTCAGATAGCGCAGGGCAATAATGCGGCGCTCCCGCGGTGTAGAGAGTGCCCTGACCGTGTCGCGGAACATCATGTCGCTGATCCAGCTTTCCTCGCCTGCGTTGTCCCGCAGCTGATCCAGAAGGGCAAAGCTGTCCTCACCGTCGGAGTAGACCGGCTCGTACAGGCTCGTCGGGCGTGACAGCGGATTCCAGCGCCATAGCGACGTTCTCCGGGCTCTGGCCGACACGGGCGGCGACTACGGAGAGCTTCGGCTCGCGGCCATTCTTGCTTTTGCAGTTCCTCCCGCGCCTGCATCGAGTGGTAGGCCAAATCACGGATGGAGCGGCTGACCCGCACGGCGTTGTTGTCCCGCAGGTAGCGCTTGACCTCGCCGACGATCATCGGCACGCCGTAGGTCGAGAACCGCACGTTCTGTGCCGGGTCAAAGTTGTCGATGGCCTTGATGAGCCCGATGCACCCGACCTGAAACAGGTCGTCCATGTTCTCGCCGCGGCCCGCAAACCGCTGTACAACGCTTAACACCAGCCGCAGATTACCCTGCACCATCTCCTGCCGGGCCTGGCGGTCCCCGCGCGTGCCGCCTTGATAAGGCGGCTTTTTCGGCTTCGCTCAACACGGGCAGACGGGCGGTATCCACGCCGCAGAGTCTCTACTTTTCCTGCATACATCCTGCTGACCCCCAGTTTTTTTATTTACCGGGAGTATGGGCCGGTATGCGCCGCGGCAAACCGGTAAATTTTGGGCACACCGCGCGGCCGCGCGCATAGCATACGGAAAAAGGAGGGATTTTATGGTAGATTCCCCTGTGGTTTGTCCTGCGCTGGTGCTGCTGGCCGTGGTGTCGGTGGCGCTGGTGCTGGTGCTGGTCCTTCGGCGGGAGGAGAAACTTCGCACTGCGGACGCGAGACACGCACCGAGTATCTACAGCCCAACTATGGGCAGACCGGCGGGTTCCGCGTCTCGTCCGCCCCCAGCAATGAAATCATCATGCCCTACCGCTACTGGCTCATTGAGGGGGCAGGTCTCGGAGATCGACTACGACATTGTGCCGGGCCGCCGCATGAGCCTGCGCACGGCCAAAGACCGGGCAGATGCTTTACCCCGTCGGCTTTTTTTGACTTGGCATTTGAGGATGTACAGCAGTACGACATTGACGGTGTCACCGTGACCCAGCGCCAGAACGCCGGGCGCATCACCGGCATCTTCGTGGACGCGGGAGGGGTACGAGTACCTGCTGTACTCTTTGCAGCCCGAGATGAACATGATCGCCGGGCTGGCCGTGGAGTTTGTGACGAATACCCGGGCGGAGGCGGTGGTGTAAAAGGCATTGCCCTGTAGAGGCCGCACATGTGCGGCCGCGGGGACTTTCCGGAGGCTCCTGCCGTGCCGCTACGGCAGGCCGCGGGCCTAAATAAAAAGCGGTATGCCAGCATTTTGGCCCAGATGCCGTGCCACCGGGGCTGCAGATTTTATCCCACTGCCTCCAGCTCCCGACGCAGGCGGCGGATGATGCGCTTTTCGAGCCGGGAAATATAGCTCTGGGAGATGCCCAGCGTGTCGGCGACCTCCTTCTGGGTATGCTCCGTCCCATGGTTGAGGCCGAAGCGCAGCTCCATGATGCGGCGCTCCCGGGGCGACAGCCGCCCCACCGCCCGCGCAGGGCGGCGCGCTCGGCGCTGCGCTCCAGTTCCTCGCCGACCTGCGGGTCGTCGCTCGTCAGCACGTCCATCAGCAAAAGTTCGTTGCCGTCGGTGTCGGTGTTCAGCGGCTCGTCAATGCTGGCATCCTGCCGCCGGTTGGAACTTTTTCGCAGGTACATCAAAATTTCATTCTCGATACATCGGCTGGCGTAGGTTGCCAGCTTGATGTTTTTTTCGTCGGCTCGAATGTGTTGACCGCCTTGATAAGCCCGATAGTGCCGATGGAAATCATGTCCTCGATGCCCGCAGTGGGCGTTTCAAACTTCTTGGCAATGTACACGACAAGCCGCAGGTTATGTGTGATGAGCAGGTCCCGTGCCGGGGTCTGCCCCCGGGTCAGCGCATCCAGGGCGGCGCGCTCCTGCTCCGGCGGCAGGGGCGGCGGCAGGGTGTCGGCCCCGTTGATATAGTGCAGGTCCTGCGGCGCGGCCAGCCGCAGCCACAAAAGGTACAGCTCCTTGAGCATAGCAAATTTTGCCCCCCCACATAAAAATCATTGCCGTACAGCGCTTCGTAGGCGGTGCTGCCAAAAGCTGCGCGGTGCAAACACCACGGCGCTGCGCCCCAGCCCCAGCACGCCGTTTTTCGGTGATCCGCCCAATGCCCTGCACCGCAAAGCCGGGCAGCAGTGCCCTCTCTGCCGCCGTGCCGCAGGGCACCAGCCGCAGCCGGGCCCCGGGCGGCGGCTCGGCACGGGCCTGGCCCCGGCAAACCACTGGTCCAAAAAGGTGTTGACCGCGTCCGGCAGACGGGCCTTCGCATCCGGGTAGCTGACGACGAGCACCGGCAGGCAGGTGACGGGGTCGCGCAGATGACAGCCGGTGTCAAGCGCCGCGCGCAGCCGGACGGGCTGGCCGCAGAGCTCCAGACTCCAGCCCTGCGGTTTTGGTGGGTGCCTCCCGCCGGGTGAAAATCCGCAGGCCCAGTTCTACCGCTGCGCAGCAGACCCCGACAGTGCCAATAGCAGCAACGGCGAAACACGCAGGTAGACCGTCAAATTTGCCGTATCCGCCACGCGGGTGCCGGTGCGCAGGATGACGAGAAGGACCACCCCCGCCAGCGCAATGTTCAGCGCCGCGTACCAGCAGGCCGCCGTCACCAGCCGCCGCCTGCTCCGCCAGCCGAACGCTGCCGCCGTGATGCCCAGCGCCGTGGCGGCCTTGTACGCGACCTGCACGGGATACGGCTGCTCGCGGCGCGAACAAAATCAGTGCCGAGAGCGCCGCCAGTGCGCTGCCCGCCAGCATCCGGGCAAACGGCGCACGCTGGCCGCTCAGCGCCCCCGCCGCCAGCAGCAGAAGGTACGCCGTCAGGAAATTCGTCAGCAGCAGCACATCGAGATACACCACCGTTTTGATACGCCCACCTCCCCTTTTTGCCGCCATACTACCACTATATGCGCCGGTTGGGGAGAAAATCCGCGGACGGTGGGATGTGCGAAAAGCTGACAAGATGAATGCCTTCCCCACGGGGGAGCCAAACCAAACAAAAACGCCCCGCTGCAAACCACAGCGGGGGGCGTGGAAATGTTTTTATGCGATTTTACTTGATGCGCAGGCGGAGCAGCTGGCGCAGGAAGCGCAATCGGGGTGCTCCTCGGCCCAGATGCGGTCAGCGGACGGGAGTCCACTGGTCAGCGTAGGGGCGGCAGCGGCGGCGGAAATACATCATCGGTGGATTCCGGCTGCTGCATATCGGTGCTGTGCGCACCGCTGCGCTTGACCATCTCACCCAGCAACTCGGGGTTTCTCAAGCATCGGGCAGGGGCGCAGGTGGTTTGGTTGAAGGGCTGGCCCTTGTGGTACTCCTTGAACAGCGGCTGCTGCAGGCACTCCAGCAGGCTCTTGTCGTGGATGTTCGCGTTGGAGTAGTGGATAAAGACGCAGGGCTCAACGTCGCCCGCCGGGTTGATGTGGGCATACTGGCGGCCGCCGGCAATGCAGCCGTCGATGTACTCGCCGCCGTCGTTCTGGAAGTCGATGCAGAAAATCGGCTTGCCGCCGGTGTAGCCGCGGATCTCGCGTACACGGTGGATCATATATTCACGCTGCTCAGCGTTCAGCATCAGGTTGACATTGGCACCGTCGCCGATGGGCATATAGTGGAAGTACCAGTTGAAGCGCACGCCATGGCTGATGAGCATATCCATGAACTCATCACTTGTGACAGCCTTGTAGTTAGCGCTGGTGTAGCAGATGGAGGTACCGAACAGCAGACCGTTCTCCTTCATCAGGTCCATGGCGTGCATGACGCGGTCATAGACGCCCTCGCCGCGGCGGGCATCGGTGGCATCGCCGATGCCCTCGATGGAGATGAAGAAGGCCATGTTGCCGACTTCCTTGACGCGATCACAGAAAGCCTGGTCGATCAGCGTGCCGTTGGTGAACAGGTGGAACACGGAGTTCTGGTGCTTGGCGGCCAGCTTGAACAGATCCTCCTTGCGGCAGGTCGGCTCACCGCCGGTGCACATGTACCAGTGGATGCCCAGCGCCTCGCCTTCCGTGACGATGCGGTCCATATCCTCAAAGCTCAGGTTGAGGCGGTTGCCGTACTCGGCGGCCCAGCAGCCGGTGCAGTGCATGTTGCAGGCCGAAGTCGGGTCGAACAGCAAAATCCACGGCATGTTGCAGTCATACTTCCTGCGCAGCTCCATGACGTAGTTATAGCCCGCGAACATGCCCTCATACACAAGGTTCAGGGTGTTCATCTTGAGGATGTGGGGTCGATCTCGTTGATAGCCTTGTAGGCGTACTCCATCCACTTGCTGCCGGGGTCGGACACGAAGGAGCGGACCTTGTCCCAGTCGGCATCGGGGGTAACGGTGAGCCAGCAGGGGCTGCGCCAGGTTGACGAGCTTGACAGCCTGCGCGGCCATATTTTCAGGGCCTTTGCCGCGTACGGCCTTGATGGCAGAATCAATGGCGGCGCTGAACGCTGCACGCTGGGCGGCATGAACCACTTTATTCATCGGCATGATAGATTGCTCTCCTTTTTCTCTCCGTTTGGGACACTCATTTGGTATGGCACTATTTTATGCTTATTTTCGGCTTAGTGTACATAGACAAAAAGCCGTGGAATGTTCAATTTGACAGTCCGGAAACCCCGCCGCGGCGGGCAAAACCAAACACTCCGCGCAAATTGTCATACAACATCTGCGTGGTCTTGCCTTTTGTTCTTCTTTTGTTCTTCCCACAAGCATTGCACTTTATGTCGAATTTGTGTTATAATGCAGGTATGTAATTTTACCACCTACCGTACAGGAGGATCACTATGCCTCGTTCCAATCAAACCAAACATCTGCTGGCCGAAAGCCTGCAGGAGCTGATGGTCACGACCCCGCTGGAGAAAATTTCTGTCAACGACATTGTCGATCACGCCAATGTGGGCCGCAACACCTTCTATTACCATTTTGAGGATAAGTACGATCTGGTAAACTGGTATTTCCAGAGCGGCATCACCCGGTTTCTGGTGGAGCTCAGCGCCTATTCCAGCTGGAATGCCCTGCTGGCGGCGCTGGAGACCTATTTTCTGGAAAACAAGGTGTTCTACTGCAATGCCCTTGCCTATAACGGGCAGAACAGCCTGCAGCAATATATGTTCGATTATCTGCGCTCCATCTTTGAGCAGAACGTGCGGGAGCTGAGCCCCGATGCCAGCGCCGAGGAGACCCGCAAGATCGGGCAGTTCTTTGCCGGTGCGATGATGGGTATCCTGATTCCGTGGGTGCTCAGCGGCATGAAGAGCAACGCCCTGTCCAACATGTCGGAGCTGTCGATCCCGGTGTTCAACCACGAGATCATGCAGAAGCTGCTGCGCGGCGATCCGCAATAAACGCAAAATAAACCGACCCGTATCCGATCATAGCATCGGTACGGGGTCGGTTTTTGTCATTTTATGCGGCAGTACTTGCCCCCTCGGCGAGGGAGGCGGCCCGAAGGGCCGGAGGGAGCGAGCTTTGCCATAACCCGAAGTATTTCGAGCCGGCGTAAGGTTCTCTCCCCCACCCGCTGCGGCGGGAGCCCCTCGCAGAGGGGGCCAAGAAGTCAGCCCAACTGCAAAGGGAAGGTGCTGCCCTCCGGCAGGACGCTGCCGAAGGTCATATACTCCGAAATACGGTTGTTCAGATAGCGCACATCGCCGTCCCAGTCGAGCAGCAGCACGGGCTTGCCGGTCTCAAGGCGTCCGTTCACGATGCTGCGGCGCAGCTTCCGGGCGGTTTCGTCCGATGTGCCGGGCTTGCGGGCACACATGCAGCAAAGCGTCTCCTGCGCCATGCTCTCGAGCCAGTCGTCCTGCATGACCTCGCCCGCGGTCTCGTCATCGATGAGAACCGTCAGCACATAGAACATCTTTTTTGGGCTTTCAGGCGGCGGGCGGCGCGGCAGGCCTCGGGGTCAGCTCCGGCGGCTGCAGCAGCGGCATGACCACCAGATTGCGGCATGCCGCAAGCGTCTTGACGCAGTCCTCGGTCAGTGCGGACGGGTCAGCCAGCAGACCGAAGGCGCTCTGCGGGTTGGCCTTAGCCAGCAGCACGACCTGCGCGGGGTCGGTGTCCGTCGCATCCAGCAGCCAGACAAAGCTGCCGTGCCTGGCGGCCTTGGGCACCAGCTCGCTCAGGCGCTCGTCGCCGCAGCGGGCCGCCGTGATCCAGGCAATGGGCTGACCTTCGAGGTCAGCCTGCTTTTTTCAGCTCACTGGCACCGTAAATCAACCCGCCAAAGCCCATATTGACGCCGACGGTGCAGATGCGATCCTCATCCACGGAGTCCAGCAGACGGTGGATCATGCTGTAATAGCAGCTGTCCGTGCGCTGCAAAGCCTTTTGCGCGTAGGCAAAAAAGTCTTTCTGCTGCGGCTTTTTTGCCAGTGTGGCGCACATATCCACATAGTTGCGCAGCTGGCGGAAGCCGCCGCGGCGGATGTCCCCACTGCGCGGTGTGCCAGCGTCATGGTAAAGCTTCGTGTGCTGTTGTAATCCATAGCCAAAGCGTTCACTCGCTCTCTTGTTAATTTAGTATTGAAACGATTATCGTAATACTGTTAGCATAGCAAACGCGGTGAACGATTGCCATAGACAAAACATGCGGATTGTTTTGATTTTTACTTTAATTCCACAACGGTCACGCCGGTCTCGCCCTCGCCATAGCGGCCGAGACGGAAGGACTTGACTGCCCTGTGGGTGCGCAGAGATTGCTGCACGGCGGCGCGCAGCGCGCCGGTGCCCTTGCCGTGGATGATATAGAGCGTGGCTGCCCGCGCAGCATACCGCTGTCCAGGAACTTTGTCCACCTCGTTCAGGGCCTCGTCCACGGTGTCCATGCCCGCAGGTTCAGCTCCATACTGGTCTTGCGGCTCTTGTCGGCTGCACGCGGGTCGAGCGGCGCGGTTCGGCCGGCTTGCGCTTCTCCATCTTATCGGCGCGCGCAGGTTCGTCAGCGGCACCTTCGGTTTTTCATGATGCCGGCGCGCACCTCGACCATGCCGTTGCGGTCGGTCAGGCCGCGCGGTGACAGTCGCCTTGTCTGGCCGAGGTCTGCGATAACGACCTCCTGCCCAATTTGCACTCCTTCAAAGGCACGGAACTCCTTTCCTGCTGCGGCTTGGGGTCTGTCTTTTTCAGCAGTGTCTCGGTGTCCCTGCGGGCAATTTCCCGGCGCGCGGACAGCACGCTGGGCGGCGCTGGTCTGTTCGTCCTTCTGGATGCGGCGCAATTCATCGGTCAGGCTGTACGCCTCGTTCTGCACCTGCTGCATCAGATCATGGGCCTGACGGCGGGCGTTTTCGAGTTCTTCCTCCCCTTTTTGATCAGGTCGTCGCGTTTCTTCTCGGCGCTTTCCAGCGCGTGTCTCCGCCTCATACCGGGCCTGCTCGGCCTCGGCCTGCGCCTCCTTCAGCTGGCCTTCAAGTCGTCCAGCTGGGACAGCACGCTGTCCAGCCGCTTGTCATCGTTCCTGACATGTGATTGCGCGCGGCATCAATGATCTCCTGCGGGATGCCCAGCTTTGCGCTGATAAGGAACGCGTTGGATTTGCCCGGCACGCCGACACTGAGTTTATAGGTGGGCATCAGCGTCTCCATATTAAATTCGCAGCTGGCATTCACGACGCCGGGCGTTTCCAGTGCGTAGACCTTTCAGCTCGGCGTAGCGGGTCGTAGCCATCAGCAAGCTGCCCTGGCGGCGCAGCTGTTCGAGAATGCGACAGGCCAGCGCTGCGCCCTCGGCGGGGTCGGTGCCCGCACCCAGCTCGTCCAGCAGGGTCAGGGTGGCGTGGCCCGCCAGTCGAGAATAACGCTGATGCGCTTCATGTGGCCGGAGAAGGTGGACAGGCTCTGCTCAATGCTCTGCTCGTCGCCGATGTCCACAAGGTACTCGTCAAAATGGCAGACGATGCTGCTCTCGTGCGCGGGGATCAGGAACCCGTACTGGGCCATCGCGTTGAGAAGGCCCGCGGTTTTGAGCGAAACGGTCTTGCCGCCGGTGTTCGGGGCCGGTGATGACGAGGGTGTCGTAGTCACTGCCCAGCTCGATATCCACAGGTACGACTTTTTTCTTGTCGATGAGCGGGTGGCGGGCCTTGTTCAGCTTTGAAGTAGACCTTGTCGCTGACAGCAGGCATAAAGGCGTTCTGCTCCACAGCCAGCCGGGCCTTAGCCAGCAGCAGGTCGATCTTGAGCATTGCCTCATAGCTGTAGGTAAACTGCGGCTCCAGCGAGCCGACCTGATTCGAGAAGGAGGTCAGAATACGGGTGATTTCCTCCTGCTCCTGCGCACGCAGCTGCATGATGCGGGCGTTGGCCTCGACCACAGCGGTAGGCTCTACAAAGACGGTAGCGCCGGTAGAGGAAACGTCGTGGATAACGCCGCCCACCTCACCGCGATACTCGGCGCGGACCGGCACAACATAGCGGCCATTGCGCAGCGAAACAACGGCATCCTGCAGGAATTTATTGGTGGTGGAGTTGCGGATGATGTTATCGAGCTTTGGTGCGGATGGAATCCTCGGTCTGGCGGATCTTGCGGCGCAGGTCGGCCAGCGTGGTGCTGGCGGTGTCGGCCATTTCTTCCGGGGAAAGAATGCTCTCGATTTGTTTTTCCAGCACCGGCTGCGGGGCCAGCGAAAAAAACAAATCGTCGGTGGGAAGCATTTCGTGCTCCTCAGGCCGTACCACTGGCTCAGGCCCGAAAAGATTGCGCAGCGTCGCGGCAATTTCCAGCAGTTCGCCCATCGAGAGATGCCGCCCCTTGCGGGCGTGGGCAACGATGCGGCGCACCTCGCGCACGCTGCCAGCAGGGGACTGCCGTTTTTTTTGATGAGCAGCGCGTTGATGGCGTTGGTCTGGGCCAGGTCGTAGCGCTCGTCCTCAATGGTGGGGGCGGGTTCCAGGGCCTGCATCATCTCCTTGGTTTCCCTGGCAGGCGCACAGCTGCACAGCCCGGCAAGGACCTTGTCCAGTTCCAGTGTTGTTTTATAGGCGGTATCCATACAGGGTTTAGGTCTCCTTATTCAAGTACAGTTTTGAGAAAATCCAGGCTTTTCAGCCCATGCTCCAGATGCGCCAGCGTGTACTGCTCGCTGGTGCGGGAAAGCTCTTTCAGACTCTCCGGTGAGATCTTGAAGCCGAACAGCTTTTTATCCTCCGCAAGGCAGATATGGCGCAGGGCATAGAGCGCCCGTTATCCAGATTGGTGATATGCCGCGCTTTTTTTCGGCACAGTCGGCGCAGAGCAGACGGCCCTCCCACAGGGTCCGGTAAAACTCTCCCCCCTCGTATTTACCGCAGCCGGCACAGGCCAGCACGATCGGGCATATAGCCCGCAAGGGTCAATGCACGCAGTTCATAGATGGCCTTCAGTTGCGCGGCAGGGGTAGCTGGCGCTCACTGATCATGTACAGGCAGTTGAGCAGCAGGCGCAGCTGGGCGTCGGCCTCGGGCGGCGCGGGGGGAAAGCTCCGCCGCGATCTCCGCCATGTAGCTGGCCAGAGCCATACCCTCAATGGACGCAGAGATGCCGTGGAACACCTTTTTGACCTGCGCGTGTCCACAAAATAGTGGCTGCGCCCGCTGGTGAGCGTGAATTCCGAGTAGCAGAACAGCCCTGTTGCACTGAACAGGGCGCTCTTCATCCGCAGACTGCCGCGGGCCGACGCCGACACCACGCCGAGGTCAGGCGTCAGGATCGTCAGGATCCGGTCTGCCTCGCCCACCTTGACCTGCCGCAGCACAAGGCCCGTTGTTGCCACCTGCATATACGTCCTCCGTGCTGTGTTTTGCTGTTTTTTGTACGTCAGATAGTCGTAAATGCTGCCTGTCTGCGCAAAGCGCCGCCAGTCGTCCGCCGTTTTGTCCATGCCATTCACCCCATGGTTACAGGTAGCAGAGGGGGCGCGGGGATGTTGGCGGAATGGGGAATAAAATAAATTTGCGGTTGCTGTAGGGGCGGGACATGTCCGGCCCGCCCTTAGGATAATGCTCTATAACGGGTAGGCTGCGGGCGGGGCATGCCCCGCCCCTACGACGTGCAGCATCGTTACGGCTTCGCAAATCCCAGCGAGTTCAGCTGCAGTTCGTTATCGCGCCAGTCCTCGCGGACCTTGACCCAGCATTGGAGGTTGACCTTGACGCCGAGCAGTTCCTCAATATCCATGCGGGCGGCGGAGGCAATTTTTTTCAGCATCTGGCCGCCCTTGCCGATGATCATGCCCTTGTGGCTCTTGCGCTCACAGTAGATGTCCACGTCAATGTCGATGAGATCCTTGTCGGGGCGCTCTTTAAACCGCTCGACAACGACGGCGATGCCATGGGGCACCTCCTCACGCAGAAAAAGCAGTGCCTTCTCGCGCACAAGCTCTGCGACAAGCTCCTTCTCCGGCATATCGGTGAAGGCGTCATCATCGAAATAGTGCGGGCCCTCGTTGCCGTAGGGCTTGAGCATGGCAAACAGTTCATCGCAGCCCGTGCCGTCCTTAGCCGAGATCGTGACGATGTGGTCAAAAAGCAGCCGAACTCCTCCAGCTGCTTTTGCGGGCTTCCAGCGCGGCAAAGTTATCCAGCAGGTCCACCTTGTTGATAACGGCAATGGCAGGCCCGCCCTTTTGCAGCGCCTTGACCATCGTCAGTTCGGCGTCGGTGAACTCCCCTGCCGGTTCAAACAGCATCATCGTCACATCGACGTCCTTCAGGCTGGCGGCGGCGGTCTGGGTCATGCGGGCGTCCAGCTTGTTGCGGGCGGCGTGGATGCCGGGGGTATCCATCAGCACATATTGCACGGGGCCCTTTGGTGATAACGCCGGTGATGCGGCTGCGGGTCGTCTGGGGCTTTTTGGTCACGATGGCGACCTTTTCGCCCACAAGGTAGTTCGTCAGGCTGGATTTGCCCACATTGGGGCGGCCCACCAGCGCCACAAATACGCTGGACGGCATTTCAGAAATCGGTTTTGCCATTCGGTTGTTTGCCTTTCTCTGTTGAGTTGGAAGAACGGAAAATAAATTTGTAAAAATACGATCAGCGTGAGCAGAAGCCACAGCGGGCGTGTCGGCCGCGCGGTAAAGGTCGCCCACAGAATGTTCAGCCGCGGCCAGAACAGGCATACCGCCACAATGACCGTGCCGATGGCCATGACAAGCACCGCACCTGCCGCCATATCTTTGGCTGCGCCTGCGGTCCACCAGTGGGTGGTATCGGGCTTGTCCACCGCGCGCTCGATTGCGGAGTTGACAAGCTCCATCGCCAGCACCGCCGCCACACAGAGTGCAATAAGAGCTGTCTCCACGGCAGGCAGCTCCGCCCAGTAATACCGCCACAAAGGCATAGAACGCCGCACACAGATGAAAGCGGAAATTGCGCTCTTCCCGTATGGCGGCGCGTATGCCGTTGTAGGCATAGACAAAGCCCCGCGCAAAGCGGGTCAGCTGCTCAAATTTCATCGCGGGTATAGGAAACAGTGCGCGGCAGGCCCAGCTGGATGAGCGCCGCCTCCTCTTTTTCGCGCATACGCACAGCCTCCAGACCGCCTGCTTCGTGATCGTAACCCAACAGGTGGAACATGGAATGCACCGTCAGGAACGCGACCTCGCGCTGGAGGGAGTGGCCGTATATATTAGCCTGCTCCATTGCACGTTCCATCGAGATGACGATATCGCCCAGCAGCTTGCAGCCGTTGTCCTCGTCAATATCATACTCGCCGTTTTCCCCCAGAGGGAAGCTGAGCACATCGGGGGCGGAGTCCTTGCCGCGGTACTCGCGGTTCAGCTCGTGGATGCGGTTGTTATCCACAAATGTTACGCTGATCTCGGCCGGGCCATCAAAAATGCTCGAAATCCAGCACCGCATTACAGCTGCGGCGGATCAGGATGCGCAAGCCGGAAGGGACCTTTACTACGTTCTGGTCATTGGTAATCAACACCTTATTGGACACGGAAATCTACCTCCATTGTTTGTTTATGGTTGTGGCTGCCGGGAGCCTTCTCCTCGGCGGCCTTTTTCATACGCTTTTACGATCTGCTGCACCAGGCGGTGGCGCACGACGTCCTTCTCGGTCAGGCGGACCTGCGCGATGCCCTCGACGTCCCGCAGGACATGCAGGGCATCCATGAGGCCGCTGCGCACCTTATCCGGCAGGTCGATCTGGGTCACGTCGCCGGTGACCACGACCTTGCTGCCGACGCCCATGCGCGTCAGGAACATCTTCATCTGCTCGGGCGTCGTGTTCTGGGCCTCGTCAAGGATGATGAAGGCGTCATCCAGCGTGCGCCCGCGCATATAGGCGAGCGGTGCGACCTCAATGACCTGCTTTTCAAACAGCTTCTGGAACGTCTCGGCCCCCAGCAGATCAAACAGCCCGTCGTAGAGCGGGCGCAGATACGGGTCAACCTTTATTTTGCAGGTCGCCCGGCAGAAAACCCAGCTTCTCCCCCCGCCTCGACCGCCGGGCGGGTCAGGATGATGCGGCTGACATCCTTTGGACTTGAACGCCTTGACCGCCATTGCCACAGCCAGATAGGTTTTGCCGGTACCAGCCGGGCCGACGCCAAAGGTGATGGCGTTTTTGCGGATGGCCGCCAGGTATTCCTTCTGCCCCAGGGTCTTGGGGTGGATGGGGCGACCCTTGGCGGTGACGGCGACGAAGTCGTCGGTCAGCTCCCGCCAGGCGTTTTTCCTCGCCGCCGTGGGCCAGGCTCATGCAGTAGCGCACGGTCTGTTCCTCCAGCGGGGTGTGGTTTTTCCATCAGCGTGACCATGCCCTCCACCGCGCGGGCGGCGGCGTCCACATCCTTCTGCTCACCGGTAAAGCGCAGCACCGAGCCGCGGCAGACCGCTGTAACGCGGAATTCCTTTTTTCCAGCAGGTGGATATTCTGGTCGCCGCTGCCAAAGATGGCGGCAGCCAGTTCAATGCTGTCCAGTTCAAAGATCGTTCTGCCAAATTTTCATCCTCCGGTTCCATGGTGTAGCACATAGCTATACATTTAGATTATATCACAGTTTTCTACAAAAAGAAACTGTGAATGTTGCACAAAATTTTATCAGCCATTTCGTCATACTAAGCAAAATATGTCGAATCACGGCGGTGCGGCGATGTTCGGCGGTAAAAATATAGGTCACAGCTGCCGTTTCTGTGCCTTCCTGCGCGGAAATTTCGCGCTGCTCTGCCTCGATGACCGCATCCGGGAACTCGGCCAGCAGCGCGGCGCGGCAGGCGCGCAGGGCCAGCGCGGCGGCGGCAGTCTCGGAATACTGCACCGTGTCCGGCAGCTGCTCCCAGGTCGTCACGCGGCAGATACAGGCGGGCAGGGCCAGGCGGCCCAGCTGCACGGGCAGCCAGTCGGTCTGCGTGATGCCGGTCAGCGGGTCCCTCCGGCTCGTCTGTATAGCTGCGCCACGGCAGGTACAGCGTCGTCTGCCGCACTGCTGCGGCCGGTGTAGACAGGGAGCCTCTGCCGTCAGGGACTGGCGGGCTGTGTAATGCTTTTGTACCCGCGCTATAACGCGCCCCCGGCGCCCTGCGGCAACGGCGTTGCCCTTGCGGTCCAGCCGCTCAGCCGCCAGCAGCTGGCCCCGGGCGACGGTCTGCCCCACCGTCACCGCTGCAAAGCCGCTCTCGATCTCAACGGCGAGTATTTCCCCGTCCGCACTGGCGTACAGGCCCTGCCGGGGCGGCGGCTCCCGCACGGTCTGGGTCTGGGAGGGCGTGCTCTCGATGGAAGGCAGCCGCCCGTAAAGTTCAGGCTGACCCAGCCGAATACCTCACTGCGGCGCAAAGCCTGTGCCTGCGCAGTCTGCAACAGCGGCTTTGTCAGGAGCACACCCTCATGAATGCCGCAGTCCGCCAAAAGCCGGCGCATGGCGGGCTGCAGACCGGGGTCCATCGCGCCAAAGTCGATGCACCAGACAAGGCCGCCCAGCGCCCGCACCAGCAGCAAAAACAGCACGGCCCCGCGGCCAGCCGGGGGCGGGTCTGCAGCAGGCGCTCCGTGTGCTTTCCCGGGCCGCGGCGGGCGGTCACGGCAAGCGTCCAGCCGCCGTCCCGCGCGATTCTCTCAACCGGCGGCGGTCTGCACCGCTGACCGTAGCCGTATAGCCGTCCGCTGCCAGCGGACGCGCCGCAGCCGCACGCCCGCCGCGGCGACACGGTTCAAAAAGCGGTGCGGCTCCGGCCCTGTGACCGAAAAAGCGGAGGGTATCCGCCGCCCAGAATTGCAGCCTCATTCCTGCGGCACCTCCCACTTGCTGCGCAGCTCAATGCGCGCGAACCGCCCCGCCGCGATCAATCTTTTGCCCGCGAAGGATTCTATCCGCAGGTCCGCGCCATACAATGTTACCAGGGTGTCCCCCATGTCCAGACAGATGCGCTGCGGCGTGAAGTCCAGCACCCTGCGGCAGCCGTCGGTCAGCAGATTGCCGCCGCGCAGCTCCAGCTCCGGCAGACGGTAGAAAGTCCGCGGGCGGCGGAGCCGGACGGCGCAGGTCAGGGCGCTCCCGCGGCTTGCGGGGACGCGGCTTTTTCGGTTTCATGGCTGTTCCCCCCCCGCACAAGACTTGTCAGTCCAGTATACGCAGTGAGGTGCGCAATATGAACAACGGCAAAAATCGGCAGGGGCTTGCAGCAGCGGCAGCGCTGGCGTTTGGGGTGCTTGTGCTGGCCGTGCCGGAGGCCGCGGCCCGGGGCTTTGCCGGGGCACGGCGCTCTGCCTGCAAAGCGTTTTACCCGCACTGTTCCCCTTTTTTGTGGTGTGCGAGCTGCTGACGGCTGCCCGCCGCCCGCCGTCCCTTCTGCGGCCCATGCAGCGGGTCTTGGGGCTGGAATCCGCCGAGACCGCGCGGGCGCTGCTGCTGTCCTGGGTTGGCGGATATGCAGTGTGTGCGCGGCTGGCCGGGCAGCTGTACGGTGCGGGGGGCGCATTACGCGGCGGGATGCTGCACTTTTTGCAGGTGCTGGGCTGCTGCTCCGGGCCCGGGTTTGTGATCGGCTGCGTCGGCGGGGGCCCTGCTGGGAATGTACGGCTTGGCGTGGTGCTGTACGCGGCGCAGATCGGGGAATTTGGGGGCAGGAGCGGTTTGTCAGCTGCTATCCCACATTGTAGGGGCGAACATTGTTCACCCGCTGGCCTTTTCCGATGGGACAGCCTTTCCGGAAAAAAGCACAGCCACACCAACTTGACGGGCGAACAACATTCGCCCCTACAGACTGCACCCGGGAGGTTTCGGGGCGCAGCAAGATTCTCCCTCCCACCCGCTGCGGAGGAAGCCTCCTCGCAGAGGGGGCCAAAGGGGTTGCCGCAGGCCATATCCTCCGCGGTCACGTCGTCGCTGTCGGTCTGCGGGTGCGTTGTATTCTTCCGCATAGTGGGCGCGGTACTGCTGGCAGTGTTGCCGCTGCCGCCGACGGCTGTCAGCGCGGCGCTGGAGGTCAGCGCCGGATGCGCGGACTTTGCGGCGCTGGGCGGGGCGGCGGCGCTGTACGGCTGCTGCGCCTGCCTGAGCGTGCTCGGTGTCTCGGTCTGGGCGCAGCTGCGGCTGTTTGCCGGGGCGGCGGCGTACCGCCCGCGGCTGCTACTGTTTTCAGCCGCGCGGTGCACCTTGTACTTTTGCAGCTGCTCGTCAGGGTGTGTGCACAGCTGCTGCCCGGCAGCGTTACGGCATGCAGTACGCTGGCCGCCCGCGTCCTGCCGGTTTTCCGTCTGCCGCCGGACGCCGCGGCAGCGGGTTTGTCTTTCTCTGCGCGGCCCTTTACAAGGCCTGGCAAAACCTTTATAATAAATGATAGTATATTTTGTGGTTTTGAGGGGTGAGTCTAATGTTTAAAAAGACCTATTACGGCGCACATATTGCCCCGGCGTGTGCTTATTGCCTGCACGGCTCCACCGCCGCCGACCCCAAAATGATTTTATGCAAGCGCAAGGGCGTTGTGTCGCCCTACTACTGCTGCCGCAAATTCAGCTATGACCCCTTGATGCGGGTGCCGCGCCGCCAGGTCTTGCCGGAGCTGGACCCCCGGGATTTTACGCTGGACGACTGAAAAGGAGAAGTCATGGATCACCCGAAACTCGAAGAATGGAAAAACCGTCCGGCGCGAAAGACGCTCCGTCACGATGGTGTACATCCTGCTGCGCACCTCAGTCTGTTTTGGTCATGCTGGCGCAGATTTTTAACCGCAATTTTGAAAACGTATTTCTCTGCGTTCTGACGCTGATTTTGTTCATGCTGCCCAGCGTCCTGAAAAAGGACATCACCCTGCGGGAACACACTGGAAATCATCATACTGCTGTTTATTTTATGCGGCGAAATTCTGGGCGAGATCGGCGCGTACTACGTCACCTTCCCCTACTGGGACACGGTGCTGCACACGCTGAACGGCTTTTTTGTGCGCGGCCATCGGCTTCTCCCTGCTGGATATTTTGAACCGGCACAACAGCGCGCGGTTCCACCTGTCGCCGCTGTATCTGGCCATTGTGGCGTTCTGCTTCTCGATGACCGTCGGCGTCATTTGGGAATTTTTGAGTGCACGATGGACCAGCTGTTCTTTTTGGATATGCAGAAGGACACCGTCGTCAATACGATTGGCTCCATCATGCTGGACCCACGGGCGGCAATACGTCCGCTGTGCTGAAAAACATCACCGACGTCATCGTCGTGCAGGCGGACGGCACAGACCGCACTGGGGCTGGGCGGGTTTCTGGACATTGGTCTGCTGGACACGATGGAGGATCTGTTCGTCAACTTCATCGGTGCGCTGACGTTCTCGATCATCGGCTACTTCTACGTGTGCAGCCGCGGCGAAAACAAGTTTGCCAAACGGTTCATCCCGGTAGCCAACAACAGCACCCGCCCGAAGGATGCACCGTCCGAAAGCGCCCAAAAAACGAAATTGAGTAAGAGCTCTTAAACAGGAGCCGAACTCTCACGCCGCCGGGCGGTGCGTAAGTCGTCAGGCGGGGAATTGTTGCGGTATTGCCCAAGGACTCGCAGTAGCTGAGGATGCTGAAGCATCCGCCGCTGCGAGTCTTTCGTTATGAATGCAGGCAAAAAAGCCCCGACGCATCGTATTTTCAACGATGCGTCGGGGTTTCACTTGTCTGAGTGTGATAAAAAAGATACCCTACTTTTCCCATAACTGTTGTTTGGTTTCTGTTAGGTGTATTTTCTTTGCAATTATGAAAAATGTCGCTATAATAGAAATCATATTTTTTGAAGCAAGATTTTTTCCATGAATTTATATATCAGCATACCGCCGAGTACTAACTACCACCCTGCCCTGAAAAGGGCCGAGGATGGCTAACTTGCCCAGAATCATCGGCTTCCACGAAGCTGGGGACGGATATCCTAATAACTTTCCCGGATGGTAACAACATCGAAGCCCTCATCTTGTTTCAAATATTTTTTTCGTGTCGATATAATAAAATAAAACGAAAGTGGGGATAATTATGCAGGAAATGACACATAGACACAGCCGCGATGGATGTGTTTTACAATAGGAAACATAGCGATGCTTGTACGAACTGTGGGAAAATTCCAAAATGGTATGCGTACACATTTGGGATATGACATAGAAAGAAATCCTGTTGTTCTTTGTGATGATTGTGCATATTTGCTATCAGAAACCGTAGTTCGTTATCGTTGGACAGAGTCAGAATACGAAAAAAGTCCCAGAATCAAACTTTGGCGTTACATGGATTTAAGCAAGTTCCTTTCGATGATTGGTAAAAAACTCTATATTTTGCATCTGCGGAATCATTTTGAGGATATATTTGAGGGCGCAAAAGGCACATTGGAATTGAAAGAAAAATGGGACGCATTTTATCTTAATTTTTTTTAAGAAGCAATTCAAACTGCGCCCGGTATGAAACCAGAAGATTTAACAGACGGAGTACATTGAGGAAAATACAATACGTTTGTTGTCCGAGTTGAACGCCAGCGGAAATGTCAAAAAAAACATACATTTATAAGTTGTTGGCATTGTAACGAATCTGAATCCGAAGCAATGTGGAAATTGTACTCAACAAATGTGAACAATGCACTTGCGATTCAAACTACATACCAACAGTTGTATGAGGCGCTTGACAAAGACCCTCAATAAAAATTGGGAAAGTTAAATATATTGATTTTTCTTCAAAAGATTTTCTTCCGCAAATGGTTCGTTCTGGTATAAACGAAAAGCATTTGAACACGAGAGAGAAGTACGCGCTATTATCACAAGTCATCAAGCACATAGCGGTGGTATAGAAAAAGCCGTCGATCTTGAGAAGCTAATTTCGGCAGTATATGTTTCTCCTTATGCGCCAAAATGGTTTGAGGATGTAGTGCGTGATGTAATGCAAAAATATGGATTGAATAAACCGTTATATTATTCAGAGATGTTAAAAACACCATTCTATTGATATTTCAATTAAAAGGTTTAGCAGGAAATCTTTCAAAGGTTTTCCTGCTTTTCTTATGCCATTTTTCAGGAGAACTATTACTACATATGCGTGATTGACCTATTTTCTTGCAAGGTCCATTTGCTATACAATTTTCAAAAAACAGCACCCGACTTGTGACCTCAACAGAGTCATCGAACGCAGCTATTCCCACAAGCCTCATCTTTCATAGCGACCGCGGTTTTCACCTTATCGCAATACATTCCCAGCAACTCCTGTACATCTATACAAAAGTAAAATCGTCTCTACATCCATAATTTCACACTAATAACTTTATGTCAGGAAAATGTGGCAAAAGTTTTTCCTAATGAGGTGATAATCACATCTGGCTTTTCAAACAACGGGGCATCAAAAAAGACTGTATTTCCACGCCTCCAAGTCGATTTCTAAGTTGGATGAAGCCTAACGAAATCAAACGGTCAATCGGATATAATTCTCCTTTCCCTCTAGACGCGTATGCCATCACATTCTCATACTTTTTTGAAGAATTTCTGTAATCATTGACAAACATCCTTCGATTAACCTCTGCTAGTTCGCAGAACTTTTCCCACGAGAGTTGCACCTCCTCACATATGCGCTATAAAAAACTTCCCAACACTACCGATTGCTGATTTTCATATGATTCCCCTAAAAGGATAATTACTCTTCTAATTCTTTTTCTTGCTTCCACCGGTTTGCTTCTAAATTTGACCCTGTGTTTATCAATCACTGCCTACAATCAAGTTTTTTCTCATTAAATCCTCTAGGAATTCTATCGTCTACTTTATTAAATTGCGTTCATGAAGGTTACCCAACTTTGCACACTGCCGAAATCGTTCCAACAACAGAATGGATGCTGCAATTACCGTTACCTGAGCAAATAACAGCAAAGCCTTCACCAATGGTTGCCTCGGTTCTATTTTTTGAACTTACTAAAACAAGCAATAACGCCAGCAACACATACATATCCAGCCGTAGAGTTTGCTGTAATTACTCCAGCCACAAATAAAACCATTCGAATCAAACTTTTCTGTTTTACATAGATAATCTCAAAAATCAAGTAAAATGCTACGCTATGTTTCGGCCACGAGAGATGACGAAAAGAAATATCATGGCGTCGTATTCCAGTTGCAACACCCTTCGGAC
>VOFC01003482.1_pt1 | contig 26776 bp, 43 predicted proteins | sample 5384161 | NCBI WGS metagenome assembly VOFC01 (sample SAMN12384722, study PRJNA508395) | human gut metagenome | isolation source: healthy gut B | host: Homo sapiens | reverse complement strand
CTTTGATGCAGTCTGCTTTATATTGCCTTACATTTTCGGTCTGCCGATGATCTTAAAAGGGCTTCCGATCGTGGGGCAGTGACAACGTTGAATTGTACAAGACGATTCCTTTATCCTAATTTGAAGGACAGACCTTGCATTGCGCCTGTTGACGTTGGCACCATGGCGCAGGAGACCGTAAACAGGCGCCAAGTAAAACTGTTGCGAAGATCTTTATTTGGCATGCGCTTTGGCGCTGGTGACAGGTGTGCTCTGTTTGGGAAACGATCCCGTGGCCGTATCTTTCAGCGATTCGACTCAGTATTCATGCATTATCATCCCTGCCTGAGAAATGTAGTCTGTTTTCCAGAGTCTCCTGACTTAACAAAAACCGACTGGCGCAGATGAGGAAGAGAACTTCAGTGGGTGAAAATCCTTTGAACACATGGTTTGGCAAAAGATGGAGGCAAAGAATTTGAGACCAGAATACATCATGTCTTCCAAAATGAGCAGCAACTGAGACTGGAGTTTTTCAGGCTGGAGAGTCCGCTGGACTATGCCTGATACTTATGGCATCACCGTTACGGTCGGCATGAATTTGATTTTGACCGAAGTTTTGATGGTCATCGACGGCCTTTAATGGTCAGCAGACGGAGACCGGTACCTTTTGGCGGCGCAATGACCTGTCTATGCGTCTCGGTCGAAGATCTGGCGATGACCAACGCCACCGAAATTTCGTCATGAGCGGTGAGCGATCTGCCAATTGGCAGTCATGATCACGAGACGTCTGAGCCGTAAACTGCAAAAAGAAGATCATTACAACTATTGAGCCAACTGGATGAGGTGCGGTTCGACCGCAACGGCAACTGCGTCCTTCCGGACGACGACCTGATCCTTCCGAGGTCAGGTTCGCCGACGATCCAGACAAAGACGCAAAAGCACTTCTGTCCGTGACGCCCTGCCGTTGATGAAGAATGAGACCGATGACGCGGTCAGAGGACAGTTGAAGCGATCTGTCTCGTAGAGAGCGGCCCCAAAGATCCCCGAAACGACATGTCCGAACTTAACGGTCATGACGCATGATGAAGAGAAGGCCCCGCATGATGTAAAGCGACCAACTGACTGATGATCATCGAACTGCCAGATCAGATAAGAACTCTGTCTGGTATGACAAGGTTGTCCTGATATGACCGACACTGGAACTTGTCGGCGATTCAATGACTACTTCGGCAAAGGACTTTCAGGCGGTAAGCTGATCGTATATCCACCGAAGGGCAGCAAATTCAAGCAGGATGAGAACATTATCGTCGGTAACGTGGCACTGTACGGCGCAACAAGCGGTAAAGCCTTTATCAACGGTGTAGCGGGAGAACGTTTCTGCGTTCGTAACTCCGGTGCGATCGCTGTAGTGGAAGGTGTCGGCGATCACGGTTGTGAATATATGACAGGTGGCCGTGCAGTCATCCTTGGCTGTGTCGGAAAGAACTTTGCAGCCGGTATGAGCGGCGGTATCGCTTATGTACTCGATGAAAACAATGATCTGTATACAAAGGTCAACAAAGACATGGTTTCTTCTTCCGAAATTACATCCAAATACGATGTACTGGAGCTGAAGGATATGATCAAGGAGCATGTTGCTTATACAAATTCCGAAAAGGGCAAACAGATCCTCGATAACTTCGGAGAATATCTGCCGAAGTTCAAGAAGATCATCCCACATGATTATGAACGTATGCTGAAAGCAATCGTGCAGATGGAGGAAAAAGGACTTTCCGCAGAACAGGCACAGATCGAGGCATTTTATGCCAACAAAATAAGTAGGAGGTGGCAGTATGGGAAAACCAACAGGCTTTATGGAGTATGAAAGACAGGTTTCAGTAGCTGAGGAACCGAAAGAGAGAATCAAACATTTTAATGAATTCCATACGCACCTTCCGAAAGAAAAGCAGCAGCTGCAGGGAGCAAGATGTATGGAATGCGGTGTACCGTTCTGTCAGGCAGGGATGGATCTGTGCGGTATGACGAGCGGATGCCCGCTGCACAACCTCGTTCCGAATGGAACGATCTGGTATATACCGGAAACTGGCAGCAGGCACATAACAGACTGAAAAAGACAAATAACTTCCCGGAATTTACCTCCCGTGTCTGCCCGGCACTTTGCGAAAATGCATGTACGTGCGGACTTTACGGAGATCCGGTGGCAACTAAGGAAAATGAGTATGCCATCATAGAAAATGCATATGAAAAGGGTTATGCTTTGCCGCATCCGCCCAAAGTGAGAACCGGTAAAAAGGTAGCGGTAATCGGCAGCGGTCCGAGCGGACTTGCTGTTGCAGACCAGCTCAATAAGCGTGGGCATCTGGTAACGGTATTTGAGCGTCATGACCGGATCGGCGGACTGCTCATGTACGGTATTCCGAATATGAAGCTGGAAAAGCGGATCATTGACCGGAAGATCGATGTGATGAAAGCAGAAGGTATCACATTTGTGACAAATACAGATATCGGTAAGGATATCAAGCCGGCAAAGCTGCTTGCGGACTTTGACCGTGTTGTACTCTGCTGCGGCTCTTCCAACCCGCGTGACATTACAGCACCGGGCAGAGATGCGGAAGGCATTTACTTTGCGGTTGATTTCTTGAGCCGGAATACAAAATCTCTTCTCGATTCTGATTTCAAGGATGGAAACTATGTCAGCGCAAAGGGCAAAAACGTGATCATCATCGGTGGCGGCGATACCGGAAATGACTGTGTCGGTACTTGTATGCGACATGGCTGTAAATCCGTGACACAGATCGAAATGATGCCTAAGGCACCGGACAAACGTGCGGCAAACAACCCGTGGCCGGAATGGCCGAAGATCTGTAAGACAGATTACGGTCAGGAGGAGGCGATCGCTGTATTCGGGCATGACCCGCGTATTTATGAATCCACGGTAAAGGAGTTCATCAAAGATAAAAACGGCAGGCTGAAAGCGGTTAAGATTGTAAAACTTGCATGGGAAAAGGATCCTCAGACAGGCAGAATGAATAGTAAAGAAGTAGCAGGCAGTGAAAAATCATGGACTGCGAGCTTGTACTCATTGCTGCGGGCTTCCTGGGGGCACAGAAATACGTCACGGATGCTTTTAAGGTGGAACTGACACCAAGAACCAATGTGAAGACAGAGCAAGATAGTTTTAAAACAAACGTGAAAAATGTCTTTGTAGCGGGCGATATGCACACAGGACAATCTGTGATTGTCAAAGCGACCAGACAGGGACGTGAATGTGCACGTGAAGTAGATGAAAGCCTGATGGGTTATTCTAATCTGTATGTTCAGTAAAAAATACATCATTTTGACTCGCAAAATGAAAAAAAGACATATAATGCAAGAAAAATGCGCAAAAAAGTGAAAGGATACCACATTTCATTAGTGAAATTTTCACAATGCCGGCAGATGGGAAACAAATGCACTGTGCAGGATTGCACGGAAAAGATCCAAAAGCAAAATTGTATTAAAATAAATACTTTACTTTTGGCGTGAATTGGGTATAATGCAAACAATGAAATAAAATCAGTATTCTGGCATAGTAAGAAAGGTGGTAATTTCTATGACACAACACAAGATTTTTTTAAGACATGATGAGGTAAAGGAATTTGTAAAGAGAGCATCCGCGTGCGATTTTGACATTGACATTTCTTATAATCACTATACAGTAGACGCAAAATCCATTTTAGGCGTATTAGCTCTGGACTTCAGACAGGCATTGACAGTATGCTGTCATGGCTATGATGAAGGCTTTGAAAAATATCTTGGCAAGTATGCAATGGCCTGCTAAGTATATTGCAGAAACAGACGAACACCCCCGACGTTGTCGGGGGTGTTTTTTTGTTATGCGACGAGGAAAATGCACGCATTTATGCGGCGCATTTGACGACCGCTAATCAGAACAAGATTTGCAGAGTATATCTCGTTTCTGTTTGCCGGATTCTGTATTGTTATTCATCCCAAATAATGATTTTCAACAAATATGTATGAATGGCAGCAGGAGATAAAAGGCAGACCGTCATCCATAACCTGCATACGATACTTGACACATTCCATGCGGTGGGGAGACAATAAGAAAGATGCTATGTGAGGCTCCATGCAGAGAATTCGGGAGGAGGCTCCGGGCGGAGGATCCATGCAGTATGGAAAATAGGAAGGAAACATGGAAAAAAATACAGATAACAGCAGACAGCAAATATAGATAAAGATACTGACAGAAAACACAGACAGAGAAAACAGAAGGGAGGTACCAACGTGGATATTCAGATTTCGGTGCGAAATCTTGTGGAATTTATTTTCCGGGAAGGTGATATTGATAACAGACATGCGGCTTCGCCGGATGCCATGCAGGACAGGAAGCAGGATCCACAGAATGATCCAGAAACGCATGGGGCTGGAGTATGAAGCGGAGGTGCCTCTTCGTTATATCGTACCATATGAGAACTATCAAATTCAGATTGAGGGACGTGCGGATGGCGTGATCCACCGGGAAAACGGACAGGTGATCGTAGATGAGATCAAGGAGAACCTACCAGGAACTGAAGCATATCAGGGAGCCAAAGAAAGTACATCTGATGCAGGCGCTCTGTTATGCATTTATTGTGGCAGAAAAAAGAAGACCTGCGGGAGATCGGTGTCCGTATGACCTATTGCAACATGGATACGGAAGAGATTAAGTATTTCCATGAAACCTATACAAGGGTAGAAGTCCGTAATTGGTTCTGGAATCTTATGGATCAATATAAAAAATGGGCGGACTTTACCTATGAATGGCATCAGAAGCGGCAGGAGAGCATTCATGCGCTTGCTTTTCCGTTTGATTACCGCACAGGGCAGAAGGAACTGGTCGGACATGTGTACCAGACGATCTGCCACAAAAAGAAGCTGTTCATTCAGGCACCGACCGGCGTAGGCAAGACAATCTCCACGATCTTCCCGGCGGTGAAGGCAGTCGGGGGAAGAAAAGGCAGACAGGATTTTTTTTATCTGACGGCAAAAACGATCACAAGGACAGTAGCGAAAGAAACGTTCTCAATCCTGGCAGAAAACGGACTTTGCTATAAAACCGTACTGCTGACCGCAAAAAGAAAAGATATGCCCAATGGAGGCATGCAGTTGCAATCCTGTGGACTGCCCTTATGCAAAAGGACATTTCAGCAGGATTAATGATGCCATTTATGCACTTTTGCAGGAACGGGACTGCTTTGACCGGGATACTGTGCTGGAGTATGCAGAGCGGTTTATGGTCTGTCCGTTTGAGATGTCGCTGGATATGAGCCTGTTTTCGGATGCGGTGATCTGTGATTATAACTACCTGTTTGACCCCTATGTGCACTTGAAACGTTTTTTTGCGGAGGGGACCAAAGGCCCTTATCTGTTTCTTGTCGATGAAGCACACAATCTTGTGGAACGTGGGCGGGAAATGTACAGTGCACAGCTTGTGAAAGAAGATTTTCTTACTTTGAAGAAGACTGTTAAAGAATATAAGACGGACTGGATAAATATATTGACCGCTGTAATTAAGGAATTGCTTGCGCTCAAAAAGGAGCAATGTGATATGGTCGTGGAATCAGCAGGCAGCTTTACAATGCAGCTATCCAGGCTGCACAGCGCGATAGGTACTTATCTGGAGGATCATGAGGATAGTCCGGTGCGGGAAGAAATTCTGCAGTTTTATTTTGAAGCCGGACGGTTTCTGGACGTCAGTGAGCAGCTGGATGACCACTACAGGATCTATACGCGTCTCAGGGAGGATGGCAGCTTCCTGATCCGGGAGTATTGTATCGATCCATCTTTGCGCCTGCAGGAATGTATGGACGAGGGGGTTGCATCCATCCTGTTTTCGGCGACATTTCTGCCCATCCAGTATTATAAGCAGCTTTTAGGCGGAACGAAGGAAGATTTTGAAGTGTATGCAAGCTCTGCATTTCATAAGGAACAGATGCAGCTGCTTCTGGCAAGTGATGTCACAAGCCGTTACACGAGACGCTGCGAACTGGAATATTATCATATTGCTTCCTATATTTCTGATATTGTAGCGCAGAGGAATGGTAATTATATGATCTTCTTTCCGTCCCACCAGTTTTTGGAGCAGGTATATAACTGTTATATGGATCGCTTTTTATATAGAAGAAACACAGGAGTGTATCACGCAGCAGGAGTATATGAATGAAGCGGCAAGAGAGCAGTTCCTCCATTTGAGAATGATGGTGTTTTGGAGCACAGAATTTTGAAAGTAAATGACTGGATACCTCATATCAAAAAGCTGGGGGCAAATGCGATTTATTTTTCGCCAGTTTTTGAGTCGGATACGCATGGCTACAATACAAGGGATTATACAAAAATAGACACAAGGCTTGGCACAAACGAGGACTTCGCACAGGTTTGTGACAATCTGCACAAGGACGGCATAAAGGGTAGTGCTGGATGGTGTGTTCAATCATGTGGGAAGAGGTTTTTGGGCGTTCCAGGATGTGCTTAAAAATAGAGAAAGCTCACCATATGTAAACTGGTTTGGCCGTATAGCCTTTGACGGCAACTCAAACTATAATGATGGATTATGGTATGAAGGATGGGAAGGCAATTATGATCTGGTAAAGCTGAATCTGAGAAATGAGGATGTAATCCAGCATATCTTTTCAGCGATAAAGGGCTGGGTAGACGAGTTTGATATAGACGGGCTGAGACTTGATGTGGCATACTGCCTCGACCATGATTTCCTCAGAAGACTAAGGGAGTTCTGCGACTCACTAAAACCGGAGTTCTTCCTGGTGGGAGAGACACTGCATGGTGACTACAACCAGATTATGAATGATGCAATGCTTCACTCGGTAACGAACTATGAGTGCTATAAGGGTCTGTACTCGAGCTTTAATTCCATGAATATGTTTGAGATAAATCATTCGCTTCTCAGACAGTTCGGACCGGAGCAGTGGACTCTCTACAAGGGTAAGCACCTCCTGTCATTTGTGGACAATCATGATGTGACAAGAGTGGCAAGCATACTGACCAATGTATCAGGAGCTGATCGGAACTGCGGATAAGGATAAGAACAAATCGGGTCTTTCCACTTCTGCCAGTATTGAGGACTGCGTTTCAAGTGCAAAGGCAGCAATCGATGCACTGGTGGCGAGAGACGATAACAACGGGCAGGATGACGCAAGCGTGAATCCATCTTCCACGAGCGATTTTGTGATGGTGGGTGGTGACTGGGTCACGCCGGTCGCAACCTACGGACAAAATGTCAATATTGTATTGCCGGTTGTCAATATGGGAAGTGTTAATCTGGCTAACATATCTGTTACACCGGTTATATCAAATTCGGTAACGGAATGGCCGTTTGAGATTGAAACGAGCGGTTATACCCAGACGATCACAGATCTGCCCGGCAAAGGCAACGGACAGAGTGATATGGACAGAAGACGTGAACTGACATGGACGCTGAAGACAAGAGAGGATGCACCGTCAGGGTACTACAAGCTGCAGTTTACTGCTTTATATTATGTAGGAACGGAAGCCGAAAGTGCAACGTTGACTACTTATGTGAAGGTTGTCGGAGCACCGGGCAGCGGAAATGTGGAAACGGAAGGAAGCGGCAGTTCGACGCCGCGTGTCATTGTGACAGGTTTTACGACAGATCCTGCGGAAGTCAATGCAGGAGATACCTTTTACGCCGACATTGCATCTGAAAAATACATCCAAGAGAACGGCAGTATCCAATATGCTGGTTAATTTTAACGCACCGTCGGAAGGCAGTGATACGGAAAATACCTATGCGGCTTTTCTGCCGACTTCCGGCTCCAATACGGCTTATATCAGTTCTATCGGCAAAAATGCGACAACAGATCTTTCAATAGAAATGACTGCAAAATCCGATCTGTCACAAAAACCATATCAGCTTGACGTGACAATGGATTATGAGGATGATGCTTATACGGCGTATACGTCTACGGCAGATGTATCGATCCCAATCCATCAGGCTGCAAAATTTGAGCTCAGCACACCTGAGATCCTGCCTGCTACGATCTCGGTCGGAAACGAAGCTGACATCATGTTCAGTATTTACAATACAGGAAAAACAACACTGTACAATGTACAGGTAAAATTTGAAGGAGATTCCGTCACAGGCGGTGAGAGCTTTATCGGTAAGATTGAAGCAGGCGGTACCGGAACGGTAGATGCACTTGTGACAGGACAGGCTGCCACAAAAGACGATGGAACGATCAAGGCAGTTATCACCTATGAAGATGAAGCAGGGAATGAATCCAGCTACGAACAGGAAATGACGCTGATGGTGACAGAAGATACAGGATTGGCCGGTATGGATGACTGGGATATGGAGGAAGTGGAATATGATGATTCCACGGGAAGCAGTAAAAAGGCTGTGATCATTACACTGATCGGTGTTGTATTGCTTACAATAGCGGTTGTTATTGTAATTCTTCTGAAAAAAGCGGAAGGCAAAGAAACTTCTGGCAGAGGAATTAGATCTATTGGAAGAGGATGATGAAGAAACAGATTCTGTAGATGACGGAGAAAAGGATAACAACGGAAAGGACGACGCGGATGAAATTTCGTGATATGTTTCGCATGAGCTTAAGCAGTCTGTGGAAACGAAAAGTGCGGACGTTTCTGACCGTGCTTGGTGTTGTGGTCGGATCCGCGTCTATTGTGGTCATGATCTCCCTCGGACTGGGGCTTTCCAGAGCATCGATGGCTGAAATCGAAAAATACGGTGGAATAACAACCGTTACTGTAACGGAACAGGATTCTTATACGGTGGATTCCTCTATTACCGGAGCCGCTTCCAAGTCACAGACAGCGGAGCATCTGGATGATGCTCTGGTGGAAAATATCCTACAGCTGGATCATGTGAAAGACGCCTATCCGGTGCTGGATACGGATGCGCTTGCCATATCCGGCGGTTTTCAGGCAAATATCCAGCTGAGAGGCGTGGCAGCGGATAAAATGCAGAATCTGCAGCTTGATCTGGGAAGGGGCAGTCTCCCCCAGCCGGGAGAAGGTCAGCTTTCCGTTGTATACGGCAATATGGTGCTGGGTGATTTCTATAATGATAAGACCGGAGAGGGCTATTGGTACAACGGAACATTACCGGATATTGATCTGATGCAGGATACGATCCTGTATGTCTTTGATGTGGATCGTTATTATAATGCAATCTGGGGCGGTACGGATGATAAAGGACAGGCAGTGACTGTTCCAAAGAAATATGTGGTGGATACCGCAGGTGTCATGGCAGGCGGTATGGAGGATTATAACAGTAACAGTAGTTATGTATTCTGTGATCTGGAACAGCTCAAAACACTTCTGCGTAAGGAATTCAGAGGTTCCGTGATCCCCGGACAGCCAACGACGGCAAATGGGAAGGCATATAAAGATATTTACTATACCAGTGTTATTGTGAATGTAGATAACATGGATTATGTCCAGCAGGTGCAGAATGAGATCAATGATATGGGCTATCAGGCCACCTCAAATGCGGAGTGGGTGGCATCCATGCAGGGACAGTACAAATATATCCAGCTGGCACTCGGCGGGATTGGTGCGGTTTCACTCTTTGTTGCGGCAATCGGGATCGCGAACACAATGATGATGTCAATCTATGAGCGCACAAAAGAGATCGGTATTATGAAGGTACTTGGCTGTGATATGCGTAATATCCAGAGTATGTTTTTGATGGAGGCAGGCTATATCGGTCTGATCGGCGGCGTAGTCGGACTTGGTTTGAGTTACGGACTGTCTGGCGTGATCAATTCTGTGGTCAAAACAGCTGATCTGGGTGTGGACCAAGCGGTCAGTGCCAGTGTGGGACTATCCTATATTCCATGGTGGCTGGCGGTTATCTCAATCGTATTTGCGGTTCTAGTTGGTATGATAGCAGGATTTTTCCCGTCCCTGCGGGCGATGAAATTAAGCCCATTGGCTGCGATCCGGACAGAATAAAAAGTATCGGGGTGTTTAAAACAGGTACTATTATAAATATATATAATGGATAAACTGCCACAGTCTGCCCTTTTGTGGGCGATGAACAGAAAGGAAGGCAGGGCATGGAATTATTAAAACTGGTGATCGTGGATGATGAGGCAATTCTGCTGCAGGGACTTTTGCAGACTTATGACTGGGAGCAGATGGGCTTTCGTGTTGTCGGAAGTGCCATGAGCGGCGAGCAGGCGATCGAGGTAATTGAAAAAGAGCGGCCCGATGTTGTGCTGACGGATATCAGGATGCGGCGGATCAGTGGTCTGATGGTCATGGAGGAAATGGCAAAAAGAGGCATTGACTGCCTGTTTATTGTGCTCAGTGCCTACAGGGATTTTGAATATGCACAGAAAGCCTGCGATATGGGTGCGTACGCTTATCTTTTAAAGCCAATCGAGGATGATAAGCTGACGGAAACCATGAGAGGTGCCTACGAGCAGTGCATGAAAAAAGATCCGGGAAACGCAGAAGCTGCATAAAATGGAAAATATCCTGCGAAGGGATGAAAATAATTTTCTGCAGGTTATGGTGCAGAAATATATCCGCGGGGAGATATTACAAAAGCAGATGATGGAAATTTTTGAAATGCTGGAGGAAATACCGCAGCCAAATGAAAAATATATTGCTGTGTTTGCGGATATCGATCTTGTATATCAGATTACTTCCCCGGCGGATTTTGAAAACAGCCGTCTGGCGTTAGCGGAGTTTCTGGAAAGGGAACTGCTGCCGTTATATCCCTGCTATCATTTTATAGGAAGATCGGGCGTGCTGATTTATATTCTGCATACAGAGGATAACGGAGCTGTACAAAAGGCAAGACAGATGCTGGAAGAGGCAAGAAATGCGATCAACAGACCGCTTGCCATGGCTGTTTCAAGGCCTTATAAGGGAATAGAAGGACTGCAGGCAAGTTGTGTGGAAGCAGACCGGATCCTTATGCAGGCAGGTGAAAAACAATGAAGGCATTTTTTGCGATCCGGAAGACGGAGGAGGATTTTAAGCAGAGAGAGATGATGGATGCGATTTCGTCTGTGCTCAGCGCGATACGGAAAAATGCGGATGCGGATCTGAAAAAATGCATTTGTTTCTTTTTATATATCAGCTGCCGCCGGAAGAGGAAAAACAGTGCGGCTATATTCATTATCTGATGATCCATGCAGATGATATGCTGATGGAGACATATGGGATGACAGACAGACTACGGGACAAATTTGGCAGGTACTACCAGAATCTGCAGAATTTGAGCCCTTCCAGCAATCGATGTCTGCTATAAAATTCTTCTGGAAGCAACTCAGGACAGAAAAGAGATTGCAGCAGGAGATGACGGAAAATCAGCCGAAAAATATATGGCAGATGCACTTGGCTTTATAGAAGAAAATCTGCAGGATGAAAACCTGTCAATTGTTTCGGTCGCATCATATGTGTTCCTGAATCCGGTATATTTCGGACGTGTGTTTAAAAACGCCATGCAGATGACATTCAAGCAATATTTATTACAGCGTCGGATGGAGAAAGCAAAGAAAATGCTGCAAGAGGGGGATGCGAGCATCAGTACGATATGCGAAACGGTTGGTATCAGTAATCCCTCGTACTTTACACATTTGTTTAAGCAGTACGCCGGTATATTGCCAAGCGACTATAAAAAGGAATATGAAGCATGAAAAAAAAGGAGAAGAGATCAGGCATTCAAATAAGATATCTGAAGTATACAGTATGTCTTCTGTTATCTGCCATGGTATTGTGTGGTACGGGCGTCGGCTGGGTCGTGCAGAAAAATCAGGAAACCGTAATGATGGATAATTATAATACCATGTGTGAAAACCTGGGCGCTGCAATGGATCTTTTTGTTTGATAAAACGGATGAGGCGACAGCGGACTGTATCGTTTATGACGGTGTGCAGAAAAGTCTGCGTAAATCAGCTATGAGCAGAACCCAGAGAAGTGCGCTGAGCCGGTATTTTGCATTTATCAATCTGGATGATGTGGCAGAATATTGTTATGTGGATAATAAAAAATGTATATACAAGATCCTATTCAAAACTCACATATCACAAATTCAGGGAAAGTGACATGGAGAAGTTTTTGCAGGGGGACTTATGCGACAACGACATGGTTCTGGACAAAGGATACACTGTTCGGGACAGGAAAGGACGCGTTGTTTATAGGGCGTTATATCCGAAACATGAACTATGAGCATGAACCCGGAATGCTGTTTCTGAAAATGGATCCTGTTTTTTTTCAGAATATTACCGGAGACAGCGATCTGGCAGAAGAAGGTATTCTGATGCAGATCATGGATGCGGACGGTGAAGTCTGCTTTCAAAATAACGATAGTGATGAGGCAAGGAAACCTTTGATACTTGCAAAAGAGCGGATTCTTGCAACCGAAGGAAACGGAATGATCATCAGCAGGGGGAAAATAGGACATGGTATGCTGTGTGCATACAGGCAGAAGGAAAGCGGGATGACAGTTTCTGTTTATGTACCGGATCATGTGCTGCATGCGGGGATGGGAAGAATAATGACCGTGATGCTTTTGATTTTTTTGTTTACGATGGTATTGGCACTGATTCTCAGCGTATACTTTTCACGGATCCTTTCCCGGCCGATCCAGAAGATCAGCAAAAGATGGCAGGATTTCACGGAAATGATTATACGCGGATGGAAGAGCTGCATACAAAAACAGAGCTGGATCAGATTGGGCATTCTTATAATGAAATGCTGGGTAATATCGAGCAGCTTGTGGCAGAGGTAAAATCGCAGGAAAAAGAATTGCGGACAGTCGAGGTCAATATGCTTCTAAACCAGATAAATCCGCATTTTTTGTATAATACACTGGATACGATCTACATGCTGGCGCGTATAAATAAGGAAGAGACGACCATGCGTATGATTCAGGCACTCTCCAAATATCTGCGGCTTTCCTTAAGCAAAGGAGAAGAAATCGTATCAGTAGCGGATGAGCTGGAAAACGTGAGAAACTATATGGAAATCCAGCAGATCAGGAATGCGGATCTGTTCCGGTATGAGATACACTGCGAAGTGGATGCGGACAAGGAACGGATGCTGAAGCTTGTTTTACAACCGCTGGTGGAAAATGCTATTAAATACGGGTTTGATGGACAGTCTGCACATTACAGGATAGAGATTACAGTCCGGAGGGAAGAGGAGGAACTGGTGCTGACGTCATATAACAATGGAACACCGATTGCGCCGGATGCATGTGAGAAGATCAATGGTCTGATGCAGATGTCGATCGCTGAGATGAAGGAAAGTTTCAAAAGCAAAAAGAACGGTTATGGGCTTGTGAATGTGCTGACAAGACTCAGGCTGGCATATGAGGGGCGTGTTTCCTTTTATGTGATTGCGAAAGAGGATGGGACAACGTTTGTGATCAGGATTCCGAGGCTGGTATTGGACAGAGTGTGAGGTGACAGACATATGAACGCGAAAAGAAAATTAAAAGTACGGCGCAGCGTGTACATCTTAATGAGCTTATGTCTGACTGCTGTTTTGCTTGGCGGATGTGGGAAAAAACAGATACAGAAGACGGATAACGAAGAGGAAGCTGTTGAGATTCCCATGATATTGACAGTCAGTCCTACCAGCGGAAAGAAAAGCGAGCAGGAGCTGGTGGATGCTTTTAATATTACCTATAAAGGAAAATACCATATCGCAGTGGAATGGATCATGGAAACGGAGGATGATTACAGACAGAATCTGAAACGACTGAATGTGACGGATAAGCTGCCGGCGGTCATCACGGATCTGCGTATGCTGCCTTCTTATTACCACCTGCTTGTCGAAGATCACAGGATCGTGGATCTGGCACCTTATATAGAGGCAGATCAGGAATGGAAGCAGATGATAGAGCCGGTTGTGCTTGATAGCTGCAGTGAGGAAGATGGAAGTGTCTATTTAGGCCCGGTCAGTACGGCGGCATTTTCCTGTTCGGGTATTTTCTGGAACGAAGAGCTGTTTGCGCAGGCAGGAATCGAGGAATTTCCGCAGACGTGGGAGGAATTCTGGGATTGCTGCGAGAAGCTGCAGGCAAGGGCGATCACACCGCTTGGGCTGCACACGGAAGGAACCGGCTGGTCCGCCATGCTGCTGGCAACTGCTGAAATGGCAGACAGTGAGGAAGGTGCGGCGTTTATGAATGAGCTGTATCCGGGCAGCTATCAGAAGGATTGCATCTATCATATGGCAGATACACTGCAAAAAGCTTTATAAATACACGACAAAGGATGCCATGAATGCAGATTTTGATGTGGCATACAATAATTTTATTGCCGGAAAATCTGCTATGCTGGCAAACGGTTACTGGATGATCGACCAGCTCCCGGAGGAATTCAGGGAAAAAGTCAGATTTTCACCGTTCCCGGGTAATAAGCTGATTTCTTCTCCGGAAACCTTCGGCTGGGCGGTAGTAGACAGCTACAGTGATGAGGTGAAGCAGGGCGCGGTCGAATTTTTGAAATTCCGTACGAAGAAAAACAAGAAGCTGAAGGAAGATCTGTTTTCGCAGGATCAGAACACATCACGTCTTTTGCAGGATTATATCCGGGCGTACCGCGGTCAGCCGCAGATCGTACCGAATTATCAGGTAAAATGGAATTCTGTATTGCAGGAGAGCACGCTTTCGGAGGCACTTCCGGCGCTGGCACAGAAAAAGATCACCCAGGCAGATTTTGTTAGAATGCTCACGGAGAGTATAACGGAATATAAGAAGGAAGAATAGAAAACGGTATGAAATAGGAGAAAAGAAGCATAAAAAAAGAAGTATAAAAAAGAATAGACAGGCATGTATGATTTTTGATAGTTTACGTTTTTAAATTGCTAATACTCCCCCGAGTTTCTCTGCTAAGATAAGTTCATCAACAAGAACACAGAGTTCTGAAGGATAAGAAAAGGAGAGATGAGTTTATGAAAAAATGTAAAAAAATTACTGGCACTCGGACTTGCAGTGACCATGACAGCATCCATGCTGACAGGTTGCGCAACTCTTAAGAGTGAGATGGGTAAATCAGAATGCCCTACACTGTTCCAGGTAAATGGCCCGGTCGGTCTGGCGTCATGGAAGGATTACTGTGCAGATTTGTCTGACACAGAAGTTTACAAGCAGCTTACTTCAGAGGATTTCGCTTTGAAGGATGGCGATAAGGTGGCAGGTATTGGATATGTTATTGAGTCATATGGTATCATCTGCAATAAGAAGCTTCTTACTGAGGCAGGTTACTCTATGGATGACATCAAGAACTTTGCTGATCTGAAGCATGTATCAGAAGATATTACAGCAAGACGTGATGAACTTGGATTTGATGCATTTACATCCGCAGGTATGGATGGTTCATCAGACTGGAGATTTAAGACTCACCTTGCAAACCTCCCTGTATACTATGAGTATCAGGCAGACGGAATCAACAACACAAATGCAATCAAGGGCACATACCTGGATAACTATCGTCAGATCTGGGATTTGTACATTAATAACTCAACTACAGATCCAAAGCAGCTCAGTGTTAAGACCGGTGATGATGCAGTTGCTGAGTTCGTAGCAGAAAAAGCAGTATTTTACCAGAATGGTACATGGGCATACTCAGATATAAGCTCAGTCGGAGATGAGAATCTCGGAATGCTTCCGATTTATATCGGTGTAGATGGAGAAGAGAATCAGGGACTTTGTACAGGTACAGAGAACTACTGGTGTGTAAATAATAAGGCTTCCGAAGCAGACATCAAGGCAACAGAAGATTTCATGGCATGGCTTGCTACAGACGATACAGCACTTAAGGCAATCTGTGGTTCACAGGGTGCAATGCCATCCGGAGCAGATGGAATGGGATTTGTTACTCCATTCAAGAAGAACCTTGAGTCAGATAACCTTCTTGTGAATATCGCAAGCCAGTATGTTGCAGATGGCAAGACACCTGTAAGCTGGAACTTCACAACAATGCCTTCTGAGACATGGAAGAACGAAGTAGGATCAGCTCTTACTGTATACGCTTCCGATCAGACAGATGCGAATTGGGATCTTGTAAAGAAAGCATTCGTTGAAGGCTGGGCTACAGAGAGTCAGGCAGCAGGAAACTAGGATTTAGAAACCCAATAAAACGACCTGTAATTAAAAAGGGAGGAGACATTTCCTCCCTTTTTTAGAAGATAGTTGTTCAAGGGCATAGGAGGTATAAGATGGAAAAGGCAGTAAAAAAATATTGGCCAATATTTTTGGTGCCGACTATGGCTGCATTTTTGATAGGATTTATTATTCCTTTTATTGAAGGTATTTACTTGTCTTTCTGTAAGTTTACAACAATCAAGGATGCAAAGTTTGTCGGTATACAAAACTATATAGAAGCATTTAAAGATTCAAATTTTCTTGGATCATTCAAATTCACTACGTTATTTGCAATCGTTTCACTTGTGTTGATCAATGTACTTGCATTTTTAATCGCTCTGGCATTGACACAGAATATCAAAGGAAAGAATATTTTTCGTACAGTGTTTTTTATGCCAAACCTGATCGGAGGTATTGTATTAGGTTATGTATGGCAGCTGATTTTTGATGGTATTTTCGTGAAGTTTAATACAGCTCTCAAATTGAATGAAACATTAGGCTTCTGGGGACTGGTTATTCTTGTAGGATGGCAGCAGATTGGTTACATGATGATCGTATACATTGCGGGACTTCAGGCGATTCCTGGTGATATTCAGGAAGCAGCTATGATCGATGGAGCTAACAGAATGCAGAGGTTGTTTAAAATTACAATTCCGAACATGATGCCATCGATTACAATTTGTACATTCCTGACGATTACGAATTCGTTCAAATTATTCGATCAAAACCTTGCTCTTACAGGTGGTGAGCCACTTCATAAGACAGAGATGTTTGCTTTGAATATTTATAACACATTCTATGGCAGAGTAGGAGCAGAAGGTGTTGGACAGGCGAAGGCAGTTGTGTTCTTCATAATTGTAGTAGGAATTGGATTGTTACAGTTAAAGTTGACAAGAGATAAGGAGGTGCAGCAGTAATGAAAATGAAAAAGAAAATGATGGGAATACTTGCAACATTATTTTTTACACTCGTTTCAATTGTATTTGTTGCTCCAATATTTATCGTATTGATTAACTCCATGAAGTCGAAGACGTTTATTAATCTTGAGACATTTAAGCTGCCTACAGAGAAAAGCTATGTTGGACTTGAAAATTATAAGACAGCAATTACTCAATATGATTTCCTGAAAGCTCTGGGCTGGACATTATTTATTACAGTATTATCCGTTGCGGTTATCCTGATCTGCTGTTCAATGACAGCCTGGTTTAAAAAGAAGCATATGAATTTGTGGATACCTTAAAAATGCGGGCAGTCCCTGTGGCAGATTCTGCCACTCGGACCGACCGGTTACGGGGATTCGCCGTACCAGTCGTTCTCCACTTTTGCCGGAAATCCATATTTTATTGATCTGGAGACACTGGTCAAGGATGGCCTTTTGGGAAGACTGGAATGTGAAGGAGCAGATTTCGGGACTGGAAATACCATAGATTATGAAAAAATGTTTCATACCAGATACCGTATCCTGCATATGGCGTACCAGCGGGCTGTGACAAATGGTATTACGGAAACGGATGACTATCACAGCTTTGTGAAAAAAATGAAAGCTGGCTGCCGGATTATGCACTTTTTATGGCTTTGAAGGATGCCAACCACGGCAAAAGCTGGAGCGAGTGGGAAGAAGGCATCCGGAACCGAAGACCGGAAGCACTGGAAGAAGCCGGACAGAAATATAAAACCGATATTGGTTTTTATGAATTTGTGCAGTATGAGTTTTTCAGACAGTGGGATGCCCTGAAGAAGTATGCGAATGAGCAGGGTATACAGATCATCGGAGATATTCCGATCTATGTGGCATTTGACAGTGCAGATACATGGAGTGATACAAAGCAGTTCCAGCTGGATGAGGACAATCTGCCGGTTGCAGTGGCAGGCTGCCCGCCGGACGGCTTTTCGGCAGACGGACAGCTTTGGGGAAATCCACTCTATGACTGGGAGTATCATAAGAAGACCGGATATGCATGGTGGATGCGGCGGATCGCACATTGCTTTGCGCTGTATGATATCGTCAGAATCGATCATTTCCGGGGCTTTGATGAATATTATGCAATTCCTTACGGAGAGAAAACAGCAAGAAACGGAAAATGGCAGCAGGGTCCGGGAATGGATTTGTTTGGTGCGGTCAGAGAGCAGTTTGGCGATCTGCCGATCATTGCAGAAGATCTCGGCTTTCTGACAGACAGCGTGAGAAGGATGCTGAAGGAAAGCGGCTATCCGGGCATGAAGGTGCTGCAATTTGCTTTTGACTCCAGGGAAGAAAGTGACTATCTGCCGCACAATTACGAAAGAAACTGTGTGGTATATACGGGCACGCATGATAACAATACTGTAATGGGCTGGTATGATGAACTGTCCCCTGAGGATAAAAAGCTGGCAGTTGACTATCTGCATAATGCATACACACCGAAAAAAAAGAGATCTACTGGGATTATATCGCACTTGCCATGCGCAGTGTGGCAGATACGTGTATCATTCCGGTGCAGGATTATCTGGGGCTTGGCAAGGAAGCGCGGATCAATACACCATCAACACTTGGTGGTAACTGGGTATACAGACTGCCGAAAAAGACATTTGATGCGGCAAAGATCCGGAAAATCAGACGAATGACGGAGATTTGTGCACGTCTGCCCAAGGTACGGAAGGAAGCAGAAGAAGAGAAAGAAACAGAAGTAACAACAGATACGAAAGAAAGATAACACAGCAGAAATAACAGGGAAAGAATAACACTGCAGAGGTAATCTGCAAAAAAGAAAACGAGGAGGCACGCATGGATTTAAAGACAAATATAGAAAAACGTCTGGGTACAACGATCGCCAGGGGCGGATGATAAGGCGCTGTATTACGCACTGCTCGGACTGACAAAAGAGCTTTGCAGCGAGAAGAAGCCAAATGAAGGAGACAGAAAAGTATATTATATTTCCGCAGAATTTCTGATCGGAAAACTGTTATCCAATAATCTGATCAATCTTGGCGTTTATGAAGAGATAAAAGAGCTGCTTTGCCCAGAACGGCAAGTCACTTGCCCAGATTGAGGAGATTGAGCCGGAACCATCGCTTGGAAACGGCGGACTTGGCAGACTGGCAGCCTGCTTTATCGATTCTATTGCTACACTCGGTCTGAACGGAGAAGGCATCGGACTGAATTATCATTATGGACTGTTCCGGCAGAAATTTGTGGATCACAAACAGCGGGAAGAAAAAAATCCGTGGATCGAAAAGGAAAGCTGGCTTACAAAGACAGAATTACATTTTCCTGTACAGTTTAAGGACTTTACTGTGGAATCCACATTATATGACATAGATGTACCCGGGTATGACAGTGGTGTCAACAAGCTGCATCTGTTTGATATTGATACAGTAGACGAATCACTTGTCAAAGAGGGTATTTCTTTTGATAAGAATGATGTGAAAAAGAATCTGACACTTTTCTTATATCCTGACGACAGTGACAAGGCAGGACAGCTTCTGCGTATTTATCAGCAGTATTTTATGGTAAGCAGCGGTGCACAGCTGATCCTGAAAGAGCTTGCGGACAAGGGCTATGATATCAGATCCTTAAGTGATCATGTGGTGATCCAGATCAACGATACACATCCTTCCATGGTCATTCCGGAACTGATCCGTCTGATGCAGGAAAAGAGGAGTTGCTTTTTGAAGAGGCTGCACAGATTGTGGCAAAAACATGTGCATATACAAATCATACGATCCTGGCGGAAGCACTGGAAAAATGGCCGCTTGCATATCTGGAAAAGGTTGTACCGCAGCTGATGCCGATCATCCGCAAGCTGGATGAAATGGCAAAAGCCAAATATCCGGATGAGCGGGTAGCGATCATTGACAAAAGAAAACAGAGTCCATATGGCACATATGGATATGCATTACGGCTTCTCCGTAAACGGTGTTGCTGCACTGCATACAGAGATTTTAAAGAAGTCCGAACTGAAGCCGTTTTATGATATTTATCCGGAAAAATTCAATAATAAGACAAATGGTATTACATTCCGCCGCTGGCTGCTGCACTGTAATCCTGAGCTTGCAGCATATATTACGGAATTGATCGGAGACGGATGGAAGAAGGATGCTGCAGAGCTTGAAAAGCTGCTGGAATTCCAGAATGATGAGAAAGTGCTTTCCGTTTTATTGAGATCAAGGACGGAAAGAAGGCAGATCTGAAAAATTATCTGAAAGAAACACAGAATATTGATATTGCAGCAGATTCTGTATTTGATATCCAGGTCAAGAGACTGCATGAGTATAAGAGACAGCAGATGAATGCGCTTTATATTATTCATAAATATAAGGAGATCAAAGGCAGGCAAGAAGCCGAAGACACCTGTTACCATGATCTTTGGAGCAAAGGCAGCACCGGCTTATATTCTTGCAAAGGATATTATTCATCTGATCCTCTGCCTGCAGGAGCTGATCGATAATGATCCGGAGGTAAGTCCATACCTGAAGGTTGTCATGGTAGAAAATTACAATGTGACAAAAGCGGAGCATCTGATCCCTGCCTGCGATATTTCTGAGCAGATTTCTCTGGCAAGTAAGGAAGCGAGCGGAACAGGCAATATGAAGTTTATGTTAAACGGTGCTGTGACACTTGGCACGATGGATGGCGCAAATGTGGAGATCCATGACCTGGTTGGAGAAGACAATATTTACATTTTCGGTAAGTCCAGCGAAGAAGTGATCCGTCTGTACGATACAGCAGGCTATCATCCGCAGGACTACTATGCAGACCCGCAGATCGCAGAGCTTGTTGATTTTATTGTCAGCAAGGAACTGGTTCAGATCGGTGATCCTGAAAATCTGGGACGTTTATACAAAGAGCTTTGCAATAAAGACTGGTTCATGACACTTCTGGATATTAAAGATTATATTGCAAAGAAAGAGCAGATGCTTGCAGACTATGAAGACCGCATGGCATGGGCAAAGAAGATGCTCATCAATACGGCAAAAGCAGGTTTCTTCTCATCTGACAGAACAATCGCTGAATATAACCGCGATATTTGGAAGCTGTAGAGAATTATATATGGCTGCGGCGGACAGACAGCGTTACCGCAATGCGCGGCAAGAAACGACATCTTTTGGGTGTCGTTTCTTTCTTTTTCCGGGAAATGAATCCTGTGCCGGGAAATTTCGCCCAACGGCAGGAAAATATGTAGTAAAGGATGAATTTGCTGAATGCTGAAAAAAATAATTCGTCTCAAAAAAGCGGGACATGGCAGAAGTGTATGAAATATCCGATGAGCATCGGCGCAAAAAAGTTGTCTTGTGAATTATGAAAGAAAAAAATACCTAGGACGAGGTGCACAAAAAATGTATGAAATTTTCATAAAAAAGTACGAAAGAAGTTTCTGTTCATTAGTAGAAATCTCTAAAAGCTTATGGTATACTGTATTTTGAATAGTGTAAAACTTCCACAGGCAGATTTCTTTGTGAGACAGTTAGTACAAATACTGGAAATAGGGGCGAATGACATGCAGGAAAATGTAGGAATGGAAGCTGCAAGAAAAGCAGCAGAAGAAGCCGCAAGAAAGGCGGCAGCAGCAGCAATTAAAAATACACCGGAGAAGGCTGAACCGAAAAAAGAGCAGGCTGCAGCAGGTGATGGCAGCAATATTAAATCCGCAGAGGATGCGATCAGACAGACTGCCGGATTGAACGCAAAGAAAGCAGCGATCGAATCAGCTTTCAGGATTGCGGACGAAGCCGCAAGAAAGGCAGCACATGATGTAACAGAAAGTACTTCTTCCGAGAAAGATCCGGCAAGAAGAGCGCTGGAGGAGGAGACGATCCGTAAAGCAGCCAGTGAGCATACAAGAAAGATTGCGGAGGAAACAGCCAGAAAACTTTCAGAAGAGAATATCAAGAAAGCGCAGGAGTTTGCAAAGCAGTCTGATGAGCGCATAAAGCAGCTGAAGGAAGAAGTTGCAAAAAAGACGGAAGCTGAAGGCAAAACAGGCTGTGGAAGCAACAGTCAAAGCTGCGGATCTGAAAGCAAAGCAGGCAGTAACAGAGAAGGTACAGCAGGCAGAAGCCGAAGCCAAGAAGATGGTAGATGAGGTGCTTCGTAAAGCACAGGAAGAAGCCAAAAAGATGGTAGAAACTGCAAAAGCCAAGGCTGAGGAAGAAGCACAGAGGCAGGTTGCTGAGACGCGTAAGAAGGCAGAAGAGCAGGCTGCAGCTGCAGTAGAGGCAGCAGTGACAAAGGTTGGTACGGATGCAAGAGCAAAAGAAGTGGAAGCAGCCAAGGCTGAAGATGCCAAGAATGTACGCGCGGTAGAAGAATATGTACAGAAAGAAGCTGCAGCTGCAGCCATGAAGTTTGCCAAGGATGCCATTGTGAAGATGGAAGAAGAGAAGATCCGTCGTGCAGAGGAAGAAAAGGCAAGACTTGCTGCAGAAGAAAAAGCACGTAAAGAAGCGGAAGAACGTGCAAAGAGAGAGGCAGAAGAAGCTGAAAAAGCGTAGAATAGAAGAAGAGAAACGCCGTAAGGAACAGGAAGCAAGAGAAAAGGCAGAAGCTGCTGAGAAGGCAAGAAAAGCAGCAGAAGCTCTTCAGTTCCGCAAGTATGAAGAAGAAGCAAAGAGACAGCAGGCTGCAGCTGCAAAGGCAGCAGTACAGGGGCAGTCTCAGGAACCGGTTAAGACAGTTGATGCGGCCGCAGCCGCAGCTGTAGCCGCTATGAAGCAGCAGAGCCAGCCACAACCGGTTCCTGCACCGGCTCCTGCCGAGAAACCACAGCAGACCGCATCTGCAGCCGCAGCCGCAGCTGCTGCAGCAGCATCACAGGCTGCAGCCAAGAGCGCACCTGCTGCATCTGATGGCGCAGGAAAGACAATGTCATTGGATGAATTCCAGAAGGCAGCCATGAAGCTGAAGATCTTACTGGACAACGGTATTATTTCTCAGGCAGAGTTCGATGAGGAGAAGAAGCGTCTTGTAGATTCCATGCAGCTTTAAAATGTAAAACAAAAAATATAAAGAAAGAAGTGTTTGGGAGCACCTGTCGATAGACAGGTGCTCCTTATTTATTTTTGAAAATATATAATGAAGCCAGAGTCAAAAGGTCTAACCCCATGTGAGCTGTCTCATAGGTGGGTGAAAGACCTTGGGACCCGCCCCGATATGAGCATCAAATTCTGGCTTTTTACACTTAAATCATATAATATAGTATTGACAAATAATATTATATGACATATAGTATTACAAAAGATATAATACTACACAGGAAGGAGTAATGTATATGGTATTCAATACAGGAGCAGCGCTTTTAGATGCGATCGTGCTTGCTGTTGTAGATAAAGAAGAGATCGGTACTTATGGTTACCGGATCACACAGGATGTCCGGCAGGTGCTCGAGATTTCGGAATCCACACTGTATCCGGTTTTGAGGCGGTTGCAGAAAAGTGGCTTTCTGGAAGTCTATGACAGAGAATGTGCGGGCAGGAACAGGCGTGATTATAAGACGACAGCGCTTGGTAAGGCGCAGCTTTCCGAGTACAGGAAAGAATGGCTGGGATATGCCGAAAAAATAACTTCGATTTTTGAGGGAGGCAAGAAGGATGAATAAAGACCAATATTTACGAAAATTAGAATACTTGCTATCGGATCTGCCGGAAGAGGAACGCCGGGAAGCAATGGAGTATTATGTGGAATATTTTGAAGAGGCAGGACCGGGCGGGAAGCAGAAGTGATGCGCGAACTGGGAACGCCTGAGACGGTAGCAGAGACGATCCATAAGGAACTGGCTGACAAAGGCATTGTGCCTTATCGGGCAGAGAAGAAGCAGAAAAAGGAAAGAAACGGCTGGCAGATCGCATTTATCGTGCTCGTATGTGTGCTTGTGTCACCGGTGGTGATCCCGCTCGCTATTGCACTGTTTGGAGTTGTGATCGCGGTTCTGGCATGCGTGGTTGCACTGATCGTAAGCGCTGTCGTACTGGTTGTCAGTATTGTAGCAGCCTTCCTTGTAGCAGCAATTCTTTTGTTTGTAGTTGGAATATCCAATATGGGACTTCCACTTGTCGGACTGATGATGATCGGCATCTCCTTCCTATGCGCGGGACTGTTCCTGCTCTGTGGCTGGGGACTCATCAAGCTCTGTGCAGTTGTTGTACCGGAAGTGATCAAAGGCTGTATTCATTTGATCGGTATGCCATTTCGCGGAAAGGAGGCACATAAAGCATGAAAAAATCAACGAAAATTGTTTTGATCACAGCAGCGGTTTTAACCGCTGTAGGAATGATCCTGATCCTGATCAGTGTCGCACTTGGCGGCAATAAGCAGTACAGGGAATATGTCAGGGAAAACGGAGAGTATCGGTCGTACTGTTTCCGCACAGCAAGGGCTTCGCCTGAGTGCAGGAACAGACGGGCTCAATATGAACGTGGTAAGTGATGACGCAGATTGGGAAGATACGGATGAAGAGGATGACTGGAGTGATGTCTATACAGATCCGGATTTAGGTGTTTCTGAAAATGCTGCGGCTATTACGGATGACCGGTATGAAGAAGAGATGGACGATGACTCAGATGACGATGATTCGGATGATGATGACTCGGATGATGATTCGGACGAAGCCACTGATGATGCATGGGATGATGCAGAAGAATCGGGAAAAACAATGATAGCATCCGAAAGCGATCAGATCCAAAAATCGATCTGGCACTTGGTGCAGGAGAGTTTACGATTAAGCCAAGCGGGGACGATTCCTTTTATGCAAGCTATGACGGCAAAAGCAGACTACAGTTCCAAAAACAGAACGGAACGCTCAGTATCCGGACGAAAACACAGACGATAACGTTGTTTGGCGTACATGACACAAATGCAGGTACTGCAACGGTCTATCTGCCGGAAAAAGGCGTACAAAAAAGATCTCACTTTCCATCGGAGCCGGAACTGCCGTATCGGAAATGACGCTGCAGGCTGAAAAGGTGGAGCTGGAAGTTGGTATGGGAACGCTTGAAACAGCAGTGGATGCTTCCAAAAAGCTGACAGTGGATGTCGGTATGGGAGAAGCAGACCTGATCGTGGCAGGCAGCGAGACAGACTTTGATACAGATATATCTGTCGGAGCCGGATCTGTAGAGTGCGGATCCCATGATTTCAGCGGTCTGTCACAGGAATATACGACGGACAAGGGAGCAGGAAAGAAGCTGGAGATCGATTGTGGCATGGGAAGTGTCAATGTGGATTTCCTCAGATAGTAGCAGGTAACCAATTCAGGGGCTTATGCCCCTGACATCATAATATGTATCATGAATGAATAGGCGGAAGAAAAGGAGTGTATCAATATGAACGATAATAATATGAAGAAACTGACAAGATCAAGAGAACACAGAATGATCTGTGGAGTATGCGGCGGACTTGGCGAGTATTTCGGCGTGGATCCGACGATCATCCGTCTGCTGTTTGCCATATTCGGCTGCACAGGAACCGGGCTGCTTGTTTACTTTATTGCAGCAGCGATCATTCCAAATGCAGATGAAATTTAAGTGTTGCGGTTTACTGTCCGCAATTATTTGCCCAGAACAAGGATAGCGGTGTCGGAGTGGATTTGCCGGAAGCACCAAAAACAGATAAGAACGGATTACTTTTCCGGATGGGAAAAAACCAGTATGTATCAATGGAGACGATTGAGAAGATCTGCAAGAAACTGGACTGCACCGTTGATGAGATGATAGAATTTACAGATGATGAATAATATGAGCAGACATGTTAAATTATCAGAACTGACAGAATGCTTCAGAAATTGAAAAAGATAACACGCAGGATATGGCATAAATCTCTTGGCAGCGCGGTTCCGATTTTGAAAATCTCAATCCGGGAAATACAGCGAAATCAGATAATTCGTACAAGGGGAGTTTCCCCTTGCGGCATAGGTGCCTATCCCCGAAGTTTGTGACTGAATACCTCAGATACAAACATATAGGGTGAAAGAAAGCGTGAAATCGGAATTTAACGCACATCTAAAAAACGAGAATTCACAAAAACGTAGCCATAAAATGGTGATGAAAGGACGTATAACTTATGAGTAAAAAAGTATTTGTTTTGGTACACGATTACTGGCATCACGATGATTCCATCAAGCCTATGATGAACTATCTGTTTAACGCAGATTATGAAGTAACATTCACAAAGAATCCAAATGATTATTCAACGGGCAGTTTGATTTGTTTTTGTCTTTCAAAGATCCTATTGAAAATGATCAGATTCCTACCCAATCTGGTGTGATGAAAAATGGACGGAGAAATTTCTGAATGATGTTCAGAATGGTATGGGAACGATTATGCTTCACGCATCACTTACTGATTACACAGAAAATCACGCAATCCTCACAAATGTTGTAAGAAGTAACTTTATCACTCATCCCGAACAATGTCCGCTTACTGTAAAACCGATAGCAGAACATCCGATTATTGAAGGCATTGGCAAATTCACATTCCCTGATTTTGACGAACATTATGTAATGAAAAATGATTCCGAATGCTGATACAACGATTCTTGCAGAAACCGTTTCAAAGAACGGCGTTCAGCCTGCTGTATGGATTCACACCTATGGCAAGGGAAAAATCTGCTGTATCGTTCCTGCACACACTACCCAAAAATCTGACCTGTGAACCATTTGTCAAACTTGTAAAGAATGC
>VOFC01003415.1_pt1 | contig 26779 bp, 58 predicted proteins | sample 5384161 | NCBI WGS metagenome assembly VOFC01 (sample SAMN12384722, study PRJNA508395) | human gut metagenome | isolation source: healthy gut B | host: Homo sapiens | reverse complement strand
AAAGATTTGCCTGGCGTTGTAGCAGGTTCCCAGTTGCTGATTGTCCAGTATTAATTGCTAGTGACTTGAAAAATGGTGTAAGAAAATATATCTACTAATAATAGAAGAAGCAGCAACGGCAAGATTTTTATCTTCAGCTTTAGTCATAAAAAGTGATACCTCGTTGAATTTCTTTTAGCATCATTTAGATATTCATAATACCTTTTTTCTCTTGCAAATTCATCTACAATAATATAATCAACTTTTGGATTAACTTCATGCATCAACTGATATAAAACCTTATTATGCATAATAGCTTTTATTTTATTCATATTAAAATCTTTTGGTATAATTTTTATTATAATCAATATTATTTAAAATAAGACTACGGTAGGTTAGTTTTTTTAGCAAGAATAGGAGCATTAGCTAAGATAAATTCATCAGTTAGCTTTTTACTATCTCTAATACCTAAATCTTCTAAAAACTTAACTTCTTCTTTTGAAACATAAGTAGCTGTTACTACTATGGGACCGAAATAATCACCAGTTCCAACCTCATCACTACCAACGGAAGAACAATTGTGATACTTATTATCATTAGCATTAACTTTAGGAGTAGATTCTATCCCATCCATTTCTTTCCACATAGCAGCATCAACATCAGCACTTTTCCTTGAAACATAACTTTGCCTGATGTCATACATTGTAATAGTAGTATCCATATCAACTGCTTGAAAAACTACGTATGGTATCTTTTTATCTTTTTTTCTTTATCTTTTATAATATTCAATCATTTTTTTTTTTGTCTTGTCACTAACTTTGATTACTTCATTCATTTTTTTCCACCTCATTTAATTTAGTATAGCATATTTTAAAAAATATCGTTATAATAAAAATATAGAAAGGATTTGTTATTATGAATAATATTAGTGTAGCGATTATTTTAATTATTTTAAGTTTTGGTATATTAGGACTTAAAAGAGGTGCTTTAAAAGAAGCAGTAATTGTTTTGGGAAATATTTTAGTGCTTAATTTTAGCATTTCTTAAAAGATATGCTTATTAGCAAGCTTTATGATGAATGCCTTTCCTGCTTTAAGATTAATTCAGTCTTAGGTTCCTCTTAATTCTTTTTAACCATCATTTTCTATAAATTAATTGCTTTTCTAGCACTCTTAATAGTATTTCATTTCCTATTAAGAATAATTAATTTATCTGGCTTATTAGGTAAAATAATGGATGCCACAGTAATTTTACTATTACCAAATAGAATAATTGGTTTTATTTTAGGAATAATTGAAGGCTATGTTTTGATGTTTATCATCTTGAATGTTTTAATGATACCGTTAAGTAGTAATAATACTTTTATGACATCAAAGGTAAGAAAATATATTGTAGAAGATACACCAGTTTTAAAAGATAGTTTTGGTGGTATTAATACTAGCTTAGAAGAAGTAATGAAACTAAATAAAAATGATAATGAAAATAGTTTAAATTTAAAAAGTAATTGACATACTATTAAAGAATAAAATTGTTACTAAAGAAGAGGTAGAAGAGTTGATTACTAATGGTAAAATAATTAATGTAGATGGAATTGATACAGTAATTAATAAATATTAGAAAGGATTTGATAAAATGATATATTTAGAAGATGAAAGCAAATTTGCAGAACTTATTTCCAAAGGAGATGTTTTAGTTGACTTTTATGCTAGTTGGTGTGGGCCTTGCAAGATGGTAGGAGAAGTATTAGAGGAGTTAGATGAACATTTTCAAGATGTGAAAATTGTTAAAATAGATGTTGACGAATTAGAAAATATTGCGAAAAAGTCATGGCGTAATGAGTATTCCTACTTTAGAAGTATATCGTGATGGAAAATTAATAAAAAAAGAAGTAGGTTATAGAGATTATGATACCATTGCTTCTTGGTTTATTAAATAATTATTTCTTTGTGATTAACTGTTTTACTTTATTAGTAATAGTTAAATCTTGAAGGGATTGTATCTCGTTAAGAAAAGTATCTTCAACTTCAACTTTATAGATACACTTTTCTTGATAACTCTTAGCTATAATATTCTTGTCTCTAAAAAGATAAGAGTATTTTTTTTTCGTTGTTATAACTAAATTCACAAGTTATTAAATAACCATTTATTACTTCTTCAAGACTAGTTTTAGTAATAGCAGAAGTTAATCCTCCTGTATAGGCTTTTAAAAGACCACCTGTACCCAGTTTTATTCCTCCAAAATAACGAACAGAAATTACTAAAACATTAACAATATTAAGAGATGTTAGAGTAAAAAAGCATCGGGCGACCAGCTGTTTTTTGGTTCCTTATCATCACTGTAACCACTAGTATTTAAAAGATTAAAAGCATAGCAGTAGTGGTTAGCACCTTTATAGTCTTCTCTTACTTTCTTAAGATAAAAATTAACTTCTTCAATACTATTAACCTTGTACAAAAAGAGTGATAAACTTTGAGTGTTTTATCTCTTCTTGATAAATAACGTTTTCCTTAATTGTTTGCATCAAATCACCAGTTATATTTTATTAAATTTCTTTTTAAATGTAAAGATACGTGGTATACTAAGAAATAGAAATGAAGGTGATATAATGTTTCGTGAGAAAATTGATAAAAAAGAACTTAATAGGTTTATAAAGACTTCTAATAAAGTTTTGAAACTAATTTATATTTTAATTTTTGTTTTAGTAATTCTCTTAGTTACCTATGTCATTAAAGAGTGGAAAGTCTTAGATTTTATCTTTTAATATACTAAAAGTAATTTCTCCAGTTTTTTTATTGGTCTTATTGTTGCTTGGCTTTAGATCCATTGGTTACTAAAATGGAGAAAAAGATGAGTAGAGTAGTCGCGTGTATTTTAACTTATATCATCCTAATAGTTATGTGTGTTTTACTTTGTTACTTTGTAATACCATCATTTGCTACAGGGGTAACTGATCTTGTTAATGCTTTACCTAGTTTGGTCGATAAAGTTAAAACAACTGTGGATAATTTCTTTTCTATCAGTCATAACTCCTTAATTGCTGGTTATGAAGCTGATATCATTACAAAGATAGAAACAATTGGTAAAGATGCAACTGAAACCTTACCAACTTTATTGATTAAAACTATTAGTAAGGTGATAAGTGGTGGAACAACTATTCTTTTAGGTTTTATGATTGGATTTTATGTCTTATTTGATTTTAAAAGGTTGAAAAACATACTTTATCATTTATTCCTGACATTTATCACGATAATGCTAAAGACTTAATGCGCCGAATAAATGGTAAGTTAAGAAATTACGTTCAAGGAGTTTTAATTGTTATGTTCTTTTGTCTTTTTAACACAAGCAATAGGTCTTACTTTAGCTGGTATAAAAGCTCCATTATTATTTGCACTGTTTTGTGCTGTTACAGATGTCATTCCTTATATTGGCCCATGGATTGGAGCAATACCTGCTGTCTTAGTAGGCTTTACGATGAATCCAAGAGTTGGAATTTTAACAATCATCTCTATAATGGTTTGTCAGACTTTAGAAAACAACTTTTACCAGCCGTTAATTATGGGAAAAACAATGAAATTACATCCTGTTACCATTATGCTCGGACTATTGATTTTAACCACTTCTTTGGTATGATAGGAATGATAGTGGCAACGCCAGTTATTGCTATTTTTTAAAGATAATTTTGGAGTTTATTGATGAGAAAACAGGACTCGGAGAGAAGTTTCATTCTCTAAATAAAAAGAAGTAATAGACTAAGTTGAGGTGGCACGATGAAGCTTTATTTGATATGTGGAAAAGCTAGAAGTGGTAAAGACTATTTTGGTAGTATATTAAAAAAAGGAAGAAGAAAAAAACAATAAAAAGTGTGTATTTTGAAACTAACCGCTCCTTTATATGGATGGTTAGAAGAATATTTTAATTATGATAGTAAGAAAGATGAAAAGCCAAGAGAATTGTTACAAACGATTGGTTTTGATTTGTTGCAAAATAAACTAAAAAAGAAAGACTTTCTTTTTTAGATTATTTAATCACTACTATTGAAGTACTTGATGATTATTATGATGTAGGAATTATTACTGATGGACGTTTAATTCATGAAATAGAAGTATTGAAAGCTAAATATCCTTTAATTAAGACTATTTTATTAACTAATAAAAAAGATAATTTATTGACTGAAAAAAAGAAAAGAATCATAAGACAGAAGTAGATTTAGATAATTATAAAGATTTTGATTATATTATTGAAAATAAAAAGTATAAATACGCTTTTATTAAGGGCAGAAGAAATTGTAGGAGGAAGAAAATGAATAAAATAGTAGCAATTGTTGGAATGGCTGGAAGTGGGAAGAGTATAGCCTCTTCCTATTTTGAAAGAGAATGGTTATAATTTGGTTTATTTTGGAGGAGTTATTTATGAAAAAATGAAAAAGAAGAAAATATTGAAATAACTCCTGAAAGTCAAAAAAGAATATAGAGAAAGAATTAGAAAAGAATATGGTATGGGAGTAGTTGCTAAGCTATTACTTCCGAAGATTAAAAACTTTATCAAAAATGTCATTTTAGATGGCTTGTATTCTTGGGATGAATATAAGATATTAAAAGAAGAATTTAAAGATTTAGTAGTTATTGCTATTGTCTGTGATAAAAAAATTAAGGTATGATAGAATATCAAAGCGAAAAGGAACGCGCATTTAACGAAAAAGATATTGTTAATCGTGATGTGGCGGAAATAGAGAATTCTGCTAAAGGCGGCCCTATCGCTTATGCTGACTATTACATTTTAAATAATAGTGGTATTAAAAAATATTTAAAAGACTTAACAAAAATTAAAGATTTAATAGAAGGAGTAGATGAAAATGAGAAAAATGACTAGTAATGAGATTAGGTCATTATGGATAAAAATATTTTGAAGAACATGGACATAAATATGTAGAAAGTGCTCCCTTGATTCCTCGTGATGATGATTCATTGTTATGGATAAATGCTGGAGTAACACCTTTAAAAAAGTATTTTGATGGAACAGTTATTCCTGAAAGTAGAAGAATTGTTAATATACAAAAATGTATTCGTACAAATGATATTGAAAATGTAGGAGTGACAAAACGTCATCATACTTTCTTTGAAATGATGGGTAACTTTTCAATTGGTGATTATTTTAAGAATGAAGCAATTACTTTTGCTTATGAATTGCTAACAAGTGAAGATTGGTTTGCTATTCCTAAAGATAAACTTTATATAACTGTTTATACTAATGATGCAGAAGCTTTAAATAAATGGGTAGAACTTGGAATGGACCCTTCCCATATGATTAAATTAGATGAAAATTTTTGGGAAATAGGTAGTGGACCTTGTGGACCAGATAGCGAGATATTCTATGATCGTGGTGAAAAGTATGATCCTAATCATGATGCTTTAGAAAAGTTCAAAAAAATGACGATGAACAGGAAAGATATGTTGAAATTTGGAATAATGTTTTTAGTCAGTTTCAATCAGAAGAAGGAAAACCACGTGAAAAATATAAAGAACTTCCTCATAAGAATATTGATACTGGGGCAGGACTTGAGAGATGGTGTACTATATTTCAGGATGTTGATTCTAGCTTTGAGACAGATTTGTTTACACCAATATTGTCAAAGATAGAAGAAATGTCAGGAATTCTTTATAATGGTCAAACAGCTTTTAAAGTAATTGCTGATCATATTAAAGCTATTACCTTCGCTCTATCAGATGGGGCTAGTTTTGGAAATACAGGGCGTGATTATGTATTAAGACGTCTTTTAAGAAGAAGTTCTCGATTTGGTAAACAACTAGGTTTCAATGAGCCATTTCTTTACAAAACTAGTAGGTACTGTTTGTGAGACAATGGGTGACTTCTATAAAGAACTATACGAAAATCGTGGTGAAGTAGAAGCATTAATATTAGAAGAAGAAAAACTATTCTTAAAAAACTTTGAACAAGGTATGGCAAAACTTGATGATATCTTAGAAACAATAACTGATGGAGTTATTTCTGGTTATGATGCTTTTAAATTATACGATACCTATGGATTCCCACTTGAATTAACTGAAGAGATTGCTACAGAAAAAGGTTATAAGGTTGATTCCGAAGGATTTGTTAATTATATGAATAAACAAAAGAAGCTGCAAAGAAGAGTAATCGCAACAAAACATCAATGGCTAAACAAAAACAAGTTTTGATGGATTTTAAGAAACCTTCAACCTTTGTTTATGGTTTTATACCGTTTGAAAAGTAGTATTTTAGCAATTATTAGTAAGGATTCACTTGAAAAGACGCTTGATCATGATGGCTATATTGTTTTAAAGAGAACTTGTTTTTATGCTGAAAGTGGTGGACAAGTAGCTGATACAGGTATGATTACAGGTAAAAACTTTACGGCTAGAGTCGTTGATGTTTTTAAAGGCCCTAATGGCCAACATATTCATAAAGTAAAATTATTGTCTGGTAAGATTACTACTGGTGACGAATGTGAAGTAATTATTGATAAAGAACGTCGTCATAATATTGAAGCTAATCATAGTAGTGTTCATATGTTACAATATGCTCTACAAACAGTGATAAGTCCTAAGATTATGCAAGCTGGTAGTTATGTAGATGATAGTAAACTTCGCTTTGACTTTACTTATACAGGTAAAATTTTGATGAAGACTTATATAAAGTAGAAGATAAGGTTAACGAGATGATTAATCATGGAATAATCACTTCTACAGAAGTAATGCCCCTTGATAAGGCAAAAGAATTAGGAGCAATGGCTTTATTTGGAGAAAAGTATGGAGAAACTGTAAGAGTTGTTAAAATTGATAAATCTATTGAATTATGTGGTGGTACACATATTGCTAATACTAAAGATGTCAATGGATTTGCCATTTCTTCATTTGAATCCAAAGGAAAGTAACACTTATCGTATTGAAGCTTGTACTAATAAAAAGATAGAAACAACTCTATTTGATATTATCAAACCATATAATGACGAGATGGTTAAATTATTAATGAAGTCTAAAGAGATACTTGAACAAGCAAGAAAACTAGGAATCAATCTTACTTTTGATGTTACTATTGATAATAGTGCCCCAAAGAGTTATCGTGATATAGTGTTTAATCGTAATGAGCTTTCTTATGTTCAAGGAGAAGTTAAAGTTTTAGAAAGAAAGTTTCAAGAAGAAAAAAGAAAAAAAAAGTCTAAATAGACTAGATGAATATTTAACTAATCTACAAGATATAAATGGTAAAAAGTTCTTATATTTAACTTTTGAGCATGAAGAGATGGATATTTTAAAAGCGGTAATGGATGCTTTAGCTAATAGACTTGATAATTCTTTAGTATTTATCGTTAACCTTAAAGAGGATCATAATGTTAATTTTTTATGTCGTAACAAAATAGCTAGTTTAAGTGCTGGATATTTAATTAAACAAATAGCTACTATTTCAAATGGAAACGGTGGTGGAAGTGCTAGTTTTGCCCAAGGTGGTGGAAAGACTACTGATAATCTTGAAGAAATATATAAATATTTAGTGGAGCAAATAAATGAAGCAGAATAATTATTTGCTTCTTTCCTCCTCTAATTTGTTGTTAAATAAAGAAATAGAGAAAATCATTAAAGAAAGAAAATTTGAAGAAGCAAGTGTTATAACTTATGACTTAGAAGAAGTTACACTAGTTGATGTTTTAGAAGAGTTGGATACAGTTTCTTTCTTGACCCCTTTGAAAGTAGTAATTGCTAACCATGCTAGTTTTTTGACAGCGGTGGCTAGTGAAGAAGAAGCAAGTCTCAATCATTTATTAAAGTATTTGGATCAAAATATAGAGACAACTTTATTCTTTTTAACTGTTGATAAGATGGATGAACGAAAAAAAATTGGTAAAGAGTTAAAGAAAAAGATGACTTTTCTAAATATTATTCCTGATAAAGAAGTTTATCTTAAAGATTTATTAGCTGGTTATAAATTAGAAAATGGTGTCATTTCTAATATTCTTTCTAGAATTGAAGATGATTATGACAGGATTTATCAAGAGAGTGAGAAATTGAAACTTTATAAAAGTAGCTACTAAAGAGATAACAAATAGTGATGTAGAAAATATGTTACCAGCTCCTTTAGAAAAGCAAGACCAACTAACCTTTGATTTGATAAAGGCAATTGGCCATAAGGATAAAAGAGAAGCTTTAAAGCTATATGAAAAATTAAAGAGTTTTAATGTTGAGGTATTTGCTTTGATGGGTCTTTTAGAAAGTCAATATAGAGTATTATATCAAGTTAAGCTTTTAAATAATCGTGGCTATAGGGAAAGTGAGATTGCTAAAGAACTAGCAATTCATCCTTATCGAACTAAAAAATATTAGAATTAGGAAGAACTACTACTATTAAGGAAGTAAAAAGTTTCCTTTTGAAACTTGCTGAGCTTGATTTAAAATTAAAAAGTGGACAAGTTGATAAAGAACTGGCAATGGAACTATTGATAATCAATAGTTAGTCAAGAAGCAGATCAGCTGCTTTTTTTTCGTTGCATTACAACAGAAATTTTGGTATAATAAAGAACAGTTTTGGAGTGTGATTGTAATGAATATGATTGAAAAAAAAGAGATAGTTTACTAGCAAAATTAGCTAAAGCGGATACACTTGAAGAAATAATTATAGTTGGTTGGCAATTAGAAAGATGTGGGAATGCTTTTAAGCAAGATGATTATCTAGACTTAATGAAAACTAAAAAGGATGAATTCTATTATGAGCAAATTCAAAAAAGAGAACAAGAAGTTCGTAATAGTTTATTATTATACTTTTTAACCAAACGAAAGGTAACCTAGTCGATTTAACAGCAATCGATACTAAACTAGCATGGTGGGAAATAAGAGAAATTCTATTAAAAAGACAAATAAAGATGAAATTGATAACGCTTTACTTGCCTATACTTTGAAAGTTTATTCACAAAATGACTTTAAAGAAAGACAATTAGCACATAGAATCGAAGAAGCAAAAGCAAAAATAAATATATATTTAGAAGCTGATTGTCCAGCCCCAACAGACTTAAAAAAAAATGTATGGAATTCAAATGGATGAGATAATTGAGTCATACAAAATATTACGGGAAAACGCCAGTGAATTTTATAATTCATTAGACAAAGATAATTTTATAAAAAACCACGCGAATTTAAAGGCAATGGTTACACTAAACAAATTATAACAGAAGTAGAAGCTCTTGATGAAGATTATCTCTTACCAAAAAATCGTAAAAACTTTATAGTTTTCTGTGAACAAAATGATTTTCCAGCAAGTATGGTTAGAAGATATTGTCGTTTACAAAAAGCGAAGAACTCTGATTTTTTAAACTTGACTTAGCTAAACAGATTGAACAACTCTCACTAGTAAAACTTGATGAAGTTGATAAAATAAAACCATTAGTAGCTCAATTAGTTGATGTATTTGACGAAAATACTTATACCAATACAATTGATTATCATTATTTTTATAAACAAAAGTTAAATAAAGATGAAGTCTCACAATTTTTAAGGGCAATAAATTTAGAAAATATAGCTGAGAAGTTTAGAAAATACGTTACTATACATTCTAATGCCTTTACTTGTTATGATGCAAAAGAAATTGCAATATATAGTAAAAATTGTATGCTTACTTTTTTGAAAATGAAACAATTAATTATGATCCAGCCAATTTTATACAAGTTATTAACGAATTAGAAGAGGAAAACTTGCCAATGAGTAAGGGATTAATAGTTCAGAAATTAACTGAAAAACAAAACAGTAAAAAAATTACTAAATCGATTGTCAAACCTTTTCAAGTGTGTTAAAATAATATTATCTTCTTTGAAGATTTTATTATGGCCTGTTGGTGAAGTGGCTCAACACGCGCGCCTCTCAAGCTCGTATTCACGGGTTCGAACCCCGTACAGGCTACCAAATTGTTTAATAGGAGAACTAAAAGGTTCTCTTTTTTTGAAAAAAATGTTTGCTTTTTAAATATCAATATGATATAATATTCATCTTAACTAAGGAGGTGGTAGTTATGACAATTTTACCAATAGCAACAAATGAATATATGTCAGAACTAGAAGTGTCTTTTCGTAATCTATATAAAGAGAAAATGCAATTACAACCAGAGAAAGGTAATGAAAGTGATGTACTAATTGGAAAAATTTCCTTAAATGATAGTGTTGATGCTAGATATTATAAGGATCAGCCAATTAGACTAACTAATGACATTAGAAATGCAAGTCATCAATATAATAATTATGCATCTGTGATTAAAGTTACTAGTAAAAAATATGGAGATAGTGATTTTTGTGACCAGTATTCAATACCTTTACCTCCAGAAAGACCAAACATATATGTTGACACATTATATGGAATATTAGTAAATGATTTAAAGATTTAACAATGACAGCAAGCGAAATGATCGAATTATTTCACTTAGCGATATGGGTGTTGTTGCAAAATTAAGCGAACATGATCAGATAGAAATGTTAAAATTAAGACAAAGAACAGTAACAAAAGCAGAGTATCTATATCAACTATCTTCGACAGGACTTACAGTTCAATCAGAATGGTTAGAGTTCTTAGATACCTTAGAATTTAATAATATTGATGATAGTTTCAAACAAAGAGATAGTTATGAACAAGTATTAGAATCGTTTGCTAATACTGAAACTAAGATAAAAAAAAAAATATGTTTAATTATTTGAAAACTGGAGAAAGAAAATTATTTAATTTATAGCTATTATTATCAATTACTTAATAATAAACAGTATACTGAGTTTAAGTTACCACAAAGACAATATGTCAAAGAGAAAGTAGCTTAGTATGGAAAGACTAGAAAGAATAAATCGTTTATTAGGAACTGAGATGGTTGCTAGCTTTAAAAAAGAAAAAGATATTAGTAGTTGGTTGTGGTGGAGTTGGTGGCTATGTTATTGAAGGACTAGTAAGAAGTGGCTTTCTAGACTTAACTATAGTTGATTATGATAAAATAGATATTACTAATTGTAACAGACAAATCATTGCTTTATCTAGCACTATTAACCAAGATAAAGTAGAAGTAATCAAAACTAGAGCTATGGATATTAATCCAGCAACAAATATTATAGCTCTTAAAGAAAAAAGTTTCTAAAGAAAATATAGAACAATTATTTTCAAATAATTATACTTATGTGGTAGATGCCTGCGATGATATAAAAGCTAAAGAATTATTATTAACTTATTGTAATAATAAAAAAATACCAATAATATCTTGTATGGGGATGGGAAAAAGATTAGATCCAACAAAGATAGAAATAACTACAATTGAAAAGACTTATAATGACCCTTTAGCTAGAAAAGTTACGCTATTTTATAAAACAAAATAAATTATCATTAAAAACAAAAGTATGTTTTTCAAGTGAATTACCTGTTAAATTAGATACTAATATAATTGCTTCTTGCGTTTTTGTTCCAGCAACTGCTGGAATGATAATAACTAGTGAAATAGTTAAAAGATACAATAAAAAAAAGAACAAGAATAGATAATAATATCTAGCTTGTTCTTTTCAGTTGAATTTTCGATATAAACCAACAACTTTGCCAAGAATAGTAACTTTATCAAGAATGATTGGTTTCATTGTATCATTTTCAGGTTGTAGTCTAAAATGATCATTTTTCTTTATAAAAAGTTTTAACAGTTGCTTCATTATTTTCATTCATTGCTACTACAGTATCGCCATTTTGTGCTGTTTCTTGTTTTTCTACAATTATGATATCACCATCATAGATACCAACATTAATCATTGATTCTCCACTTACTCTTAAAGTGAATATTTCCTTTTTTGTTACCAATTATTTCAGTAGGAATGGCAAACATTTCATCAGGACGCTCAATGGCTTCAATTGGTGTACCAGCTGTAACTTTACCAATTAGTGGTACCTTAATTACATCCTCTCTTTCTTTTAAAAACTCGTTTGGTACTAATATTTCTATCGTCCTATTAGAACCATTTTCTTTAGAAATATAACCTTTCTTAACTAATTGCATCAAATGAAAATGAATAGTAGCAGGAGAATGAAGGTTAGCTGCTTCCCCAATTTCTCTAACTGTAGGTGGATAACCTTTTTCGCTGTTAATTTCTTAATTATTTGTAAAATATCATACTGTCTATCTGTTAATTTCTCCATCTTTTTCCTCCTTTTCTCAATATTAACACGTCTAATAGTAAAAAGTCAAACAAAATTTCGAAAATATATTAATAAAAATTATGTTTGTTAATAAAATAGGAAATACTAATAAATAAATTTATAAAAATGCTCCTATTATATGGGTTGTATCTAATGACAATCATTCTTAGTTTGATAATATGTAGTAATTTACTTTCGAAAAATTAGAAAGATTGTTATAATAAATAGAGAAAAAGAAGGTGCACTATGAAAAAAATAATATTAGTAGATGGGAACAATTTACTATTTAGAAGTTATTATGCAACAAGCTATAATGGAGTCATTATGCGAAATAGTAAAGGATTTCCAACTAATGCTCTTTATGGCTTTATTAATATGATGAATAAAATTATTGAAGAAGAAAAACCAAACTATATTCTTGTAGCTTTCGATAAAGGAAAAACTTTTTAGGCATGAAAAGTATAAAGATTATAAAGCTGGTCGTAGAGAAATGCCTGAAGAGTTAAAACTACAATTTCCAAAAAGCTAAAGAGATTCTTGATACTATGGGAATAAAGCATTTTGAAATAGATAATTATGAAGCAGATGATATAATTGGTACTCTTGCTAAAACAGTTGATGAAGAAGACAAATTTATTGCTACTATAATATCTAGTGATAAAGATTTACTACAATTAATTAGTAAAGAAGTAGAAGTAAAATTGTTAAAAACAAAAGGTTTAATTAGATTTGATGAAAAAACTTTTAAAGAATATTATGGTACAACACCAATCCATATGATAGACTTAAAAGCCTTAATGGGAGATGCTAGTGATAATATATCAGGAGTAAAAGGAATTGGTGAGAAAACAGCAATTACTCTTTTAAAAAAATATGGTAGTCTTGATAATATTTATAATAATCTAGAAGATATTGGTGGTAAGACAGCTGATAAATTAAAAATAGGAAAAGATGATGCTTACAAAAGCTTTGATTTAGCTACTATTTATCAAAGAAGTACCTATTCCTTTCACCCTAGAAGATTGTATTTATCAAGGACTTAATATTGAAGAATATATTTCTATTTTAAAGGAATTAGAATTTAAATCACTTCTAAAGAAAATTAACATCAATATAGAAGATTCTACTTTAATGGACCAACAAAGTTTTGACTTAATAGAAGAAAAAAAAAGTTAATAAATCATCTATCTCTTATAATGACTTTGACTTTACTATACCTTTTTCCTTTTACTTAGAAATGGATGGATATACCTATAGTAAAAAGTAAAATTATTGGTGGAGCTTTCACAAATGAAGATAGTTCTTGTTTTATGACTATTGAAGATATTATTAATCATAAGGAAATATTTAATAACAATGTAACTAAATATACATATGATGTTAAGAGAATGATTATTCTTTTAAATCAATACGATATAGTATTAAAAATTGTAATTATGATAGTATGATTGCTTCTTACTTATTAGATTATAAGTTAGAAGATGATATTACTGTCTTGATGAATCAGTTTAACTATAATTGCCCTAGTTATGAAGAAACTTATGGAACTGAAAAAAAAAAAACGAGTAGTTGCTCTTGATGTTACAGAAAAACAAACTATTATGAAAAGTGAATTCATTTATAATAGCAGAAAACAAATACTTGAAGAAATAGCTTCTTATGATGAGAGTAAATTGTTTGAAGAAATAGAAATGCCACTTTCCTTTGGTTTTAGCTGATATGGAATTAACAGGTATACGAGTTAATAAAGACTATTTATTAAAGCAAAAAAAGAAGAATTAGAAACAAAAGATGAAACAAATGCAAGAGGAAATATATGAAGATGCCACTTGTGAATTTAATATATTATTATCACCTAAGCAATTAGGAGAGGTTTTGTTTGAAAAGTTAAATATAGAATATCCTAAGAAACGAAAAAAAAGATGATACAAGTTATTCAACTAGCAAAGATATATTAGATAAAATAAGTGATAAACATCAAATTGTTGAAAAAAGGTACTAGAATATCGGAATCTCTACAAATTATATGCTAATTATTCGATTGGTTTAATAGATGAAATAAGAGAAGATGGTAAGATTCATACTATTTTCAACCAATGTTTAACAAGAACAGGTCGTTTATCTAGCAGTAAACCAAACCTACAGAATATTCCGATTAGAAGTGATTACTCTAAACTTGTTCGTAAAGCTTTTATTCCAGAAGAAGACAGTCTTTTTAATGAGTTCTGATTATAGTCAAATAGAATTAAGAGTCTTTGCTCATATGGCTAATGCTAAAAACTTACAAGAAGCCTTTTATTGAAGATAAAGATATTCATGCTAAACTGCTTCTGATATTTTTAAAGGTGCCAATTGAACAAGTTGATAAAAAGATGCGTAGAATAGCTAAAACCGTCAACTTTGGTATCTTATATGGAATAAGTAGTTTTGGTCTTAGCGAAGACTTGAAATTAGATGTTGCTAGTGCAAAGAGTTTTTATAAACTACCTAAATACTTATCCTGGTATAAAAGAATATATGGAAAAAGAAAAAAGAAGAAGCTTATAAAAATGGTTTTGTTACTACAATAATGAATCGCAGAAGAAAAAAATAGATGAGTTGAAGAGTAGTAACTATATGGTACGAAGTAGTGGTGAGCGCATGGCTTTAAATACGCCAATTCAAGGAAGCGCTGCTGATATTTTAAAAAAGCAATGGTTGAATTATATCAAGCAATGAAAGATAGGAACTTAAAGAGTAAAATGCTAATTCAAGTGCACGATGAATTAGTGTTTAATGTTCATAAAGATGAACTTGATATAATGAAAGAACTAGTACGTGAGAAGATGGAACAAGTAGTAAAGCTTAGTGTACCATTAAAAGTAGATATTGAACTTGGTAGTGATTGGTATGAAGCAAAATAGTAGTAAAGGAAAGTGATGAGATATGCCAGAAAAACCTGAAAGTAATTACAGTTGCAAAAATTTAGAAAAAAAGAATAGTTGGACATACTATTACAAAAGCTTATGTCTATTATGATAATGTAATAGTAGGCGATAAAAATGAATTTTTTCTAAAAAGATAAAAAATGAAAAAATTGAAAGTATTACTACAAGAGGTAAGTGGATAATTATTTATTTAACAAATTATGCTTTATTAACTCATCTTAGAATGGAAGGAAGATTTTATTTTCGACATAAAAATGAAGTTGTATCAAAACATGAACATGTTGCTTTATTGTTAGATGATAATATTGAAATGCGTTTTCATGATGTTAGAAAATTTGGTAGAATGATGCTGCTTCCTAAGTACAAAATTAATGAACAAAAACCACTTAGCGACTTAGGATATGAGTTTGATGATTCTAGATTAACTAAAGAGTATCTATTAAATAAATTTAAAAATAAAACTACGCCGATAAAAACTGTTTTATTAGATCAAAACATTAATTGCTGGAATTGGCAATATTTTGATGATGATGAAATATTATATCTAAAGCCATATAAGCCCCCGTTAAAGGCCTGCTAAAACAGTCAATAGTGCTGAAGCTGAGCAAATAATTAAAAAATACAAAATTGTGCTTAGAAAAGCCATTAAAATGGGTGGTACAACCATTAAAAGTTTTGAGTCTAGTGAGGGAGTACATGGCAATTTTCAAAATGAATTACTCATACATGGTCGAAAGAAAAATGAAAAGTGTAAAAATTGTAGCGACAATTCTTTTTATAAGAGTTGGTGGTCGAGGAACTTATTACTGTCCGAATTGCCAAAAATGGCAAAAAATTCTATACAAAACGATAATTTTATAGTATAATTATTACTGTTTGAAAGAAGGAGTGTGTAGTAAATGAAAAAAGACAAAAATAGTTTGTAGTATTGGACCAGCATCTAATGAAGCTGATGTAATGGAACAAATGGTTTTAAAAGGTATGAATGTGGCTAGAGTAAACTTTACTCATGCAACTATTGAAGAAAGAGATAAAGCTATAGCATCAGTTCGTGAAGTTAGAAAAGAACTGGTAAATCAGTAGCTATATTATGGGATACAAAAGGACCAGAATTTAGAAGTGGTATGCTAGAAAATGATTCTATCGAATTAATTAATGGAAATACTATTCGTATGGTTAAAGAAGAAGTACTTGGAAATAATGAAAGATTTTCAGTTAATCATCCTGAAGCAATTGATAGTTTATCAGTAGGAGATAGTATCTTACTTGAAAATGCTAAGATGAGACTTGAAGTTATCAGTAAAGAAGAAGACGGTGTTACTTGTAAAGGTAGTAGCAGGTGGTACTTTAGGAAACAGAAAAAGTATGAGTGTACCTGGGGTTAAATTAAATATTCCATATGTTAGTGAAGCTGATAGAAAAGATATTGAATATGCTTGTGCTAATGGTGGAGAATATCTAGCATTATCATTTGTATCTTGTAAAAGAAGACGTTTTAGAAATTAAAGAAATTTTAAAACAACATAATAGAGAAGACTTACAAATCATTTGTAAGATTGAAAGTGATTTAGGTATTAAAAACTTAGAATCAATTTTTGAAGTATCAGATGGTGTTATGGTAGCTAGAGGAGATTTAGGTACAGAAATTCCTAGTGAAATGTTACCTATCGTTCAAAAGCAAATGATTGCAACATGTAGAAGACTTGGTAAGATTGCTATAGTTGCTACAGAAATGCTAGAAACAATGATGGAAAATAATCGTCCAAAAAGAGCAGAAACTAGTGATATTGCTAATGCTGTATTTGATGGAACTGATGCCGTTATGCTAAGTGGAGAAACTACTGTTGGAAAGCATCCAATTGAAACAGTAGCTGCTATGGCAAAAATTTGTGAAACAGCTGAAAAATATGCAGAATTCAATTATTCAAATGAAAATGAACGTGTTATTGATGTTCAATCTGCTATTGCTGATGCTGTTGTTGATACTACAAAAAGACTTAATGCTAAACTAATTTGTGCTGCTACAATTAGTGGTTCAACAGCTAAGAGTAATTAGTAACTTAAAACCAAAAGCTACAGTTTTAGCTTTAGTACCAGATGAAAAAAACAGGACGACGTCTTGCTTTAAATTGGGGAGTTTATCCAGCTTTATTACCAGTTTGTAATTCAACTGATGAAGTTCTTACAAAAAAAGTGTAGCTTGTGCTAAAGATTATACTGAATTAGTAAGGGAGATATCGTAGTTACTACTGGAGGTTTTCCTAATAATGCTGTATCTAGAACAACTAATTTAATGAAGATTGAAGTTATCGATTAATAGTAAAAATAAAAAAAAGCTCATTTAAGGGCTTTTTGATTTGCAAAGTATTTTGCTTCTAATTCTTGAATATTGTTTTCTAAAAAGTAATAATGATAAAGATAAAAACCTAATAAAATTAGAAGAATAATAACTAATAATAACAACAAAATTGAAGGTTTAATAGTTAGTAGGTAAAAAGAAGAAACAATTAAGAAAAATAACGGTTATAGTAACTAATAGATGAATAAGTCTTTCATGTTGAAAGTAACTAATCATTACGTTAAAATCTTCTAAATCTTGTTTGGTAAAATTTTTATTATTAAGATTTTCATCAACTTGGCGTTGATAATCCTTTAATAAATTTTTCATAATGAAATTTCCTCGTTTTCAAAATTTTTTTTTATCTTCTAATAATTTTTCATGCACACGTTCCTCTTCAGTATTTAAATAAACTTCTTCAATACGATCAACTCTACATCTTTCAGCATCTAATATAGATTGTACTTTTCTAGCAGCAATGTCAACTTCATCATTAACTACTACATAGTTATATTTACTAACGGCATTAATCTCTTCATAAGCTCTTTTAAAACGCATATCAATTTTTTTCCTGATCTTCCGTTTTTCTAGCTTCTAATCGCCGTTTTAATTCCTTCATACTAGGTGGTAGAATAAAGATAAACAATGCTTCTTTAATCTTTTCTTTTTACTTTTAAAGCTCCTTGAATTTCTATTTCCAATATAACGTCTTCACCATTATCTAGATGTTCTTTTATATATTTTTTTTAGTGTTCCATAGTAATTTTAGAATATTCAGCATATTCTAAAAAATTCTCCGTCTGCAATTTCTTGCTCAAATTCTTCTCTTGATAGGAAGTAGTAATTAACCCCATTTTTTTCTTCTCCGCGAGGTTCCCTACTAGTACAAGAAATAGATAACCAAATATTTTTATTTTTTTCCATTACTTTGTTAATAATAGTATTTTTACCACAACCAGAAGGTCCTGATAGGACAACTAATAAACCTTGCTTTTTTTTCTTAACATTGATTCCATATTTTATCATTCCTTTCTTATTGGAAAAACTTTGAATTCATCAGTCTTAATATTGTTACCATTTATATATTCTAAACAGTAGATGAGTGATACTTTATATTCAAGTTCTAACATTTCACTTTTTCTCTGGTGAATTTACTAATAATGGGTAATTGACAACTTTTTTAATTTTATTTAGATAACTTTGTCCAACTTGATTTAGTCCTAAAATTCTTATATATGTAATAGTATTCATTTTATCACGAACATCTTTAGTATAATCACATAGATAATATAAAAGCCCTCTTGCTACTTTTCGATAAGTAATATTTTTCGTTTTAACACTATTGATTAATTCATCATATGAAGTGACATTATTGATATTTTTCTTTAGTTTATTAATAAGACTTCTATCAAGTGATGGATATTCTTTTTTGTCATCTTCAATCAGTAACTTATATTTAAGATATTTAAAATAATCTTCATTAGTCAAGACTTTATTTTTTATTTCTTCTAGATATGGTAAAACATAGCTAGGTACTTGATCTTTAATATTATCACCATTTGCTAAGGCTTTTCTAATACTGCTAGCACTTGAAATATTATTTTCTAAAACATTACTATTGTAGTCATTAGTTCTTTTAATGGCATGAACCTTTATCTTATAATTATTCTTCTTTATTGACTTAATATAAGAACTAGCTAAAATATCATTAGGTAAGTTAATGCTTTCATTAGTAATATCTAGAAAAGCAGCATTTCTAGCAGAAGGATAATTCATTCCACTCGCTAAATAAACTCTAACTAATGGGCAAAAAATTGTTATTCAGTTCTATATCAACCATTTTTAAAAGATAAGTTAAATCATTTGATTCGCTACCAAAACTAAATCAGTAACTCCTAGGGAGTTAGCTAAAGAAGTAGCACCATCAGCAAATACATCACTAGAAGCAGTTGCAAATGGAAAAGGTAATTCTACTACTAAATCAAAACCAGCAGTTAGTGCAATTTTTGTTTTACTTTTTTTATCAAGAATGGAAGGCTCTGCTCTTTGAGTAAAATTACCACTCATAATAAGAATATAAATAGCATCATTAAACATTTCTTTGGCTTTATTTAGTAAATATAAGTGTCCGTTATGAAACGGATTAAACTCCGCTATAATTCCAACTACTTTCATATGTTTCCTCCTTTTTAATTAACTTATTATAACACGTTTTCAAACTTTATGGTATACTGTTATAGGAAGGAATTATACTATGAAGTTTCAAGTTGGGAAAGAAGATTTTATTAACTGCTGTGAATATGAAAAAGGTTTAGCGAGTAATAGTTTAAAATCATATAGCTATGAATTAAATGCCTATCAGAGTTATTTAGAGGATAAGTTCAATATAATAGATGTAAAAAGATATAAAAAAGAACACATTGAAAGTTATTTGAAATATTGTTATTCACTAAATGAGGATAGTAGAACTGTTTCTCATAAAATAACCACTATTTATAGTTTTCATAAGTATCTTTTAAGAGAAAAAAGTTGTAAAGGAAAATGAAGCAGAATTTATTGACCGACCAAAGCTTTCTAAACATTTACCTTATACTTTAAGTGTTAGTCAAGTTGATAAGTTACTTGATATAGAATTAAAAACTCCATTTGACTATCGTGATAAAGCTATGCTAGAATTGATGTACAGCACAGGACTTAGAGTGTCGGAATTAATAAGTCTTAACTGTCTATGATATAGATTTTTATAATGCTTTTTTTGAGAGTGAAAGGAAAAGGTAGTAAGGAAAGAATTATTCCTATTAACAGTAATTCTCTTAAATACTTAAAACTTTATTTAGAATATAGACCTACTATGTTAAAAAAAGAAAAATTCAGAGCAATTATTCTTGAATTCTAGAGGTGAGGGAATTTCAAGACAAGGCTTTTTCAAAATCTTAAAGAAACTGTTAGCTGAAAAAAAAAATGCCAACTAACATCTCGCCTCATAGTTTAAGACATTCTTTTGCAACACACTTAATTGAAAATGGAGCAGATCTTAGAAGCGTACAAACTATGCTTGGTCATTCTGATATAACAACAACTAAAATATATACGCATATAACTAATGAAAAAGTTAAGAATGATTACTTGCATAATCATCCAAGAGCAGAAGAAAAGAAGAGTGAATTTTATGAAATTTAAACGGGATATTTTTAATGATTTTAGACTCATTAGGAGTAGGGGAGGCGAAAGACGCTAGCAACTAGATGATAATGGCTGTAATACTCTAGGACATATCAAGGATAATTATGATTTGTTTATTCCAAATCTAGCTAAAATAGGCCTTCTTGACACATTAACACTTGAAATAAAGATACTAATGACGCTTACTATACTATTGCTCAACCTAATAATATAGGAAAAGATAGTTTATCTGGACATTATGAAATGATTGGTATAACATCTAATATACCTTTTAAGACTTTTAATGAAAATGGTTTTCCAATTGAATTAATTGATGAGATTGAACGAGTTACTGGTCGACGTGTTATTGGTAATAAATGTAGTCATGATAATAATATAATTAATGAGTTAGGAGAAAGACAATTAAATTATGGTTCTTTAATTGTTTATACATCTGCTGATTCTGATTTGCAGATTGCAGCGCATGAAGATATTATTTCTGCGGAACTATTATATTCTTATTGTGAAAAAAAGTAAGAGAACTTAACTATGAGAGAAGATTTTTAGTATCAAGAGTTATAAGCAAGACCATTTACTGGTAAAAAAATGGTAAATTTAAATTAAATAATGCCGGGAGAAAAGATTATTCTATCAGGCCACCTAAAAAAACTATTTTAGATGATTTAAATGAAAATGGTTATAATGTAATAGGAATAGGTAAGATTAATGATATTTTTGCTGAACAAGGAATTAATAAAGCTTTAAAAGCTACAAATAATCAAGAAGCTCTAACTAAAGTTTACAACATAATGGATAAAAAACTTTACTGGACTTTGTATGGTTAATTTATCAGATTTTGATAATTTATATGGACATGTTCGTGATGTAGAAGGATATGGTAAGGCAATAGAGGAATTAGATGTGGAAATTCCTTTGTTACTTAATAAATTAGAAATGGACGATTTATTAATTATAACAGCCGATCATGGTAACGATCCAACTTTTAATGGAAATGACCATACTAGAGAAAACGTTCCTGTAATATTATATTGTCGTAATTTTAAAACGCCTCATCTTTTGGAAAGTCAAGAAACTTTTGCTTGTATTGGTGCAACTATTGCTGATAATTTTGACTTAGATATACCAGAGATTGGCTCAAGTTTACTGGAATTTTTGAATTAAAAAATAACTAAAAAAGGGTAGAGTAGTGAAATAAAAAAGAAGTGACTAGCTTATAATTAGCCATTTCTTTTTTATTTATCTTTTTAAAATTAGAACATATAGTTTCGTCTTTGTACTTAACATTATTATCATCACATGATGAACCAACTTTTATTTCATCTAATTCGCATTTACAATCTTTTCATGATGCTTGCAAGATTTAACATCACAATGAATTGTTTGGCTTTTCTTTTCTTTAAACATCAATTTGTCTCCTCCTTCAATATTAATTTGTACCCTTTTTCCATATTTTATTCCCCTACTTTATTTTTTTTATAGAAAAGGGGATGAATCTACAAATTTTGTTTTAAGAATATCTAATAAAATTTATTACAATATAATTAAGTAAAACGTAAATGATAATACAAAATATAGTTTATACTTATACTATTAACTTAGTATAATATATTTTACTTTAAATAAAAAATCATAATAAAAAAAAAAAGTAATTTAACAATTAAGTTATCAAGGTAAAAAATCTTATCAAAGTGTTACTTCATATAATTGATATTATGTTAACTAGCGTTACCATAAAAAATGAAAGTTTTTATTTTTCTATTTTACTAAAAAATCCAACAAGTTACTTTCAAATATATACTTTTCACTTCCAAGTTAAATATAATATTTAAAAAATAGAAAAATCAACAAATTTCTAATAAAAAAAACCTACAAATAGTTTAAATATAACTATAACTTATAATTATATTTACTCTATTGTTTTTAGTTAAATAAATAATACTAGTATTAATAAAAAATAGGGAGTTCCCTACTTTAATTTGTCATAAAAATAATCTAATAAAATAGGGTGCCCCTACTCTTTTAATTAGACTTTTCTTGACTGAATCTCTGCTATCTTTTCTAAAACTTCTTTGGCATTTTCTTCATTAATAGAATCATATCCAAGTTCTCTTAATGCTTGAACTTTAGCAGCATTTAACTCCTGTGTACGACTTAATTTTTCCTTCATTTTTTTGTTCAATATCTTGAACAAATCTTTTATGAACTTCTGCAATTTTACTCTTTGAAGAACCACCGTTATGATAAAAGTCATAGCAGAAAACATAATACTTTCAAATATAAATTGCTTACTTTGATCAAAATCAAATTTAGTGGATCAGTAAATCCCATTGATTTTGACATATAAGCTAAATATAACGCAACTCTTCAGTTGTTTCCATAGATTGTAAATAGTGATATAAATATATATAAGTTTGTTTGTGTTTTTTAGTTTTATCTTCTTGCAATTTTTCTTTTAATATATTTATAATATCAGAAAGAATTTCTTGATCTTTTTTATTTAATCCTTTTAAGTCTGTCAATATTTCTTTATTAGAGCTATCTCTAACTCCTTCATTTAGTCTAGTTTCTACTTTCATAATGTAGTCTCCTGTTATTACAAGAGAATTAATCTTTTCTTCATTATCTATATCTAATAAACTTAATAGTTTTAAAGCTTTTTCTTTTGGCCATTCTTCTAGTGAGGAAAGTGCCAAGTAATTATATAACATTTGTCTTGAAACACCTAAATATTTAGCTAATCTAACTTTAGAAATTCCAAGTTCCAATAATAATTCATCTAACTTTTTTCATTGTCTACCCTCCACTATCATTGTAGCGAGGTTTACGTAAATAGTCAAGAAAATTTTATGTAAACTATTGACAGATGGTTGAAGTGAACTCAATATTTCTTATATGTTAGTATACAACTTTTTATATTTATAAAGCTTTTCATTTTTTTTCGTTATTTTAATTTTCTTCTTCCTTCAATAATTTCAAATTTGTAAACGGGACTATTGTAATTTCTTTCAAATAATCTTTCAGCCAGTTCTTTATTACTAAAGCGACTATTTAATAATATATAATCTTTATAGTTTTTAGGATTATATTCATCTATTTTAAAGTAATCTTTTTTGTGATAAATATTGAAAAATAAGTCGGTTAAATCTAAATCTACGAGAACAGAAGTTCCACATTGATAACAATATTCAGCAATTCGTTTTACACAATCACCAAAGTGAAATCCACCAACAACTATTTCATCAAAATCCCCTAATTGTGCTATTAAATAGCTCTCATTAGGATATTTAATATCCACACTATAACCATTAGCTTGTTCAAAAGTTACATCAGTATAAATTATTTTATCGGTTGGTAGAAGATTAATTCCATAAAGACTTTTATCAGGATAAATAGCATATACAATTTGATAACCTTTATCTCTATATCTTTTTGGATGCATTCATTTAATACTTTATATGGATTTTCTCTTCCATTTTGTTGTAAATATTCTTCAATAGGATACAAATATAAAAAAAGATTTTTTTCATAAATAATCACCTACGTATATCCTATCATGATTTAACCATTTATTAGTAATAAAGTGTATTTGTCCTAACATCTACCCTCTTGAATGAACTGCAGCAACAGCTAATTTATGTCTTTTAAAAGAGTCGCCATCATTTCAATTATCTTATTAATTACTATTTTCTTGTTTAGAAAACGAGCCTTCTTATTAACTTTTACCTCTTCATTATAAAATTTATCTTCATCCTTAGAATAAATACTTATATAAACTAAATTATTACTTCCAGTATCATTATTTTCATCTTTTCTATTTAACTTACCAGTAACACCAACTCCATAATTACTATTGGCAAAATTAGATATTGCTTTAGCCATAGACATTGCTGTTTCTATACTATAAACAGTATATTTATCAATAATTTCTTTATCCACACCCATTTTTATCTTATATTCATTACAATAAGTAACAGCACTAAACTTAAATATTTCACTAGCACCTTCCATATTAGTAATAGCATTAGCAACACCTCCACCAGTACAAGATTCCATGGTTGCAATAGTTAGTTGCTTTAATTGTAATTTGTGAATAATATTTTTAAAATCCATATTACCCTCCCTTTTCTATTTAATAAATTTTTCATTTATCTTTTTAATAAAATTATAATCTTTGTTTCTAAGACATTTAATAGTTTTGTCTTTCATAATAGTTTCTATTTTAATAACATTATCATATACTTTGTTTACTCCATCTACTGTTACTATTAAATTATCAGTTTTAGTAGGTAGAAGAGTAATATTTTTATTTTGTGGTAGAACAATTGAATTAGAAATAGTCTTGTATGTCTTATTATTTAAAGGCGCAATAGTAGTTAATTCTAAGGCATGAAACGTATTATAAATAATACTACCACCAAAGCTAAGATTATAGGCGGTTGTTCCAAAAGAAGTAGCTACCAAAATGCCATCACCAGCAAAGTTTTCTAATAAATAATTATCAATAAAGACATCTAATTTCAAAGTATTTAAAGTTTTTTCCCGTACTACTATTTCATTTAAAGAGTAAAACTTATCTATTTTATCATCTTTGCTATAAATAGTACTTTCTTGAATTCCTATTTCTTCAATTAAAAGTTTATCTTCCTTTAAATCATTAATAAAATTTTCAATATCATTAATCTCTACTTCTTGGGCGAATCCTAAAGTACCAGCATTAATACCAATATAATAAGTATTACTATCAAAATTAGTATCTTTAATCATTCTTAGAAAAGACCCATCTCCACCGATAGCTATTCCTAAATCAAAATTATCTTCTACTATTTCAAAATCATTTTTTATTAGTTTAGTAGCGACTACATCCTTAAGAAGAAGGGACTTATCATTATTATTTGCAAATATTTTTATTCTTTTAATTCTCATATTTTACCTCTTAATTATATAAATTATTTTTAATGTATTCTAATACTTTAGAATCTATATTCAAACTATCTGCTGACTTTATATTGTTCTTAAATTCATTTCTAATACTAGTAGAAGATAGTGAACTTTTAATATCATCAATAACAATAATGTTATCTTGATAATATTTAAGTTCTGAAAGAATATCAGTAATAGATTCTCCATTTCTTCTAATTACTATTAACTTATAATTAGAAAGAATATATTGGTATTGTTTCCAAGATTTTATCTCTTTTAGATTGTCAGAACCACATATAAAAGTAAATATCATCATTTTATAATACTTTTTAAAATGATTAAGTGTTTCATAAGTATGGGTTAACTTTCCAAATTCATAGGTAGAAATATCAAAATAAGGAACACTACCTACTACTAATTTTAACATATTATATCTATCTTGTTCACTAGCAAGATAAAGTTTTTTTATAATTACTACCCGTTGGAACAAAAATAACTTTATCTAAATAATTATTATCAATAAGGTAGGTAGCAATCTTTTGATGAATTTTATGAGGAGGATTAAAACTTCCTCCAAATATTCCTATTTTCATTTCTTTAGCTCTTTTCTTAATTGTAAGATTTTTTCTTTACCATTTAAAAGTGGTTTTAAAGATTCTTTATTATGTAGAGTATTAATAATATTAGCAATATCATAAGAATTATCAACAACATGACACCATTCTTTATTTTGATATTCCTCTGGTATATAAGAAAGATTAGTAGTATATAGTTTGGTAAAATGTCCTTTTTCATAAGCTTTATCAAACTCTTGAATTCCTTCGGTGAAAAGAGCAAATGTTGCTATGAAATAAATATTATTTGCTCCTTTATTATATAGTTTTTCGGCTACTTCTAACATAGAATTACCAGAAGCAATCATATCATCTACTACTAAAACATCTCTATCTGCTACATTATTTCCCATATAAATATGTTCAATGATAGGATTTTTTCCATTTACAACATTCTGCAAATCACGTCTTTTATAGAAAAACACCAACATCACTATCTAGCATTTCAGCATAGTATCTAGCCCGTTCCATTGCACCCATATCCGGACTGATTACTAGTGGATTATGAATATCTTCATTAATTAATAAATCTTTTAAAATAGTGTTGGTGGGATAAAATTAGTAAATTGAAGATTAGGAATAGCATTAGAAACGTTTGGATCATGAGCATCAAAAAGTAATTATATGGTCAACTCCTAAGTGTTCTAATT
>VOFC01003778.1_pt1 | contig 26792 bp, 39 predicted proteins | sample 5384161 | NCBI WGS metagenome assembly VOFC01 (sample SAMN12384722, study PRJNA508395) | human gut metagenome | isolation source: healthy gut B | host: Homo sapiens | reverse complement strand
ATTTTAAAGCGGTTTTTAAAGACAAATGGGCAGGTACAGTCAATAAAAAAAAAACTGAATGCTGTCCAAGGCATCAATTGGCATTAAAAAAACAAATACAGAATGCAAAACAAATTGCATTTTTACCGATGTAACAAGAAAAAAGGCAAAAGATAAGACAGAAACAACTCAAGAAAGCTGATAGAATGCTATGATAGTGAAGAAGTAACAATAGAAGCAATAGTTGTTTCAAGAATTACAGAAACAAGACTTTCAAAAAGGAAGAACTATGCAAAAATTAGTAGTTAGAGATGAAACAGCAAGTGCCACGATAACATGGTTTAATCATTCATTTTTAAAAACAAAATTTGAAATCGGAAAAAAATATAGATTTTATGGAAAAATAAGCAATAAATATGGGAGAATAGAAATAAATTCTCCGGTATTTGACGAAATAGAAAAGACAAATAATACAGGAAAAATTATACCAATATATCCATTAACATTTAATTTGACTCAAAATACAATTAGAAAAATAATGGAAAATGGAATGCAAAAAAGTAATGGAACAAGGTGGATTACAAGAAACACTTCCAGAGTACATATTAAAGGAATATCACTTAATGGGAATAAATGAATCAGTGCAAAAAATCCATTTTCCAAAAGAGTTAAAAAGAATTTGAAATAGCAAGAAAAAGATTAGTATTTGAAGAATTATTATCAACACAGTTAGCATTATTACAGTTAAAGAATAATTATAGTACAGAAAAGAATGGAATAGAATTTAGCAAAGATGCCAAAATGTCAGATGTAATAAACACATTACCGTTTAAGTTGACAAAAGCACAGCTAAGAGTCTTGCAAGAAATAGATGAAAATATGGAATCAAATAAACCGATGAACAGATTATTACAAGGTGATGTTGGTTCTGGAAAAACAATTGTAGCAATGATATCAGCATACAAAGCTGTTAAATCAGGATATCAAGCAGCAATATTAGCACCAACAGCGATACTTGCAGTACAGCATTTAAATAATTTTAAGAATATATTAGATAAATTCGATATAAAATGTGAATTATTAATTTCTGGAATATCAAAAAAGAAAGAAGGAAGAAATTCTACAAAGACTACAAAATGGAGAAATAGATATTTTGATAGGAACACATGCGATGCTAGAGGAAAATGTAGTATTTAAAAGATTGGGACTAGTAGTAACAGATGAGCAACATAGATTTGGAGTAAAACAAAGGACTACAATTGCAGAAAAGGGTCAAAATCCAGATGTTATAGTAATGTCAGCAACTCCAATACCAAGAACACTTGCACTTATTTTATATGGAGATTTGGATATATCAATTATAGATGAATTACCACCAAATAGAAAAAAAATAGAAACGTTTGCAGTAACAAAAGCATTAGATGAAAGAGTAAATAATTTTATTAAAAAGCAAGTTGATGAAGGTAGACAAGCATATATTGTATGTCCACTTGTGGAAGATAGTGAAGAAGAGGAAAATGACTTAAAATCAGTTATTACATTATATGAAAAATGCAAAACAGAGACATTTCCAAACTACAAAATTGAATATATTCATGGTAAAATGAAACAAAAAGAAAAAAAAGATGATATAATGCTCAGATTTAAAAATGGTGAAATAGATATATTAATAGCAACAACAGTTATAGAAGTTGGGGTTGACGTTCCAAATGCAAGTATAATGGTAATAGAAGATGCGCAAAGATTTGGACTTGCTCAATTACATCAATTAAGAGGAAGAGTTGGAAGAGGAGAATATAAATCTTATTGTGTGTTAAAATATGAAGGAAAAGGTAAAAATACACGAGAAAGAATGAAAGTAATGAGTGAAACAAACGATGGATTTGTAATATCACAAAAAAGACTTAGAATTAAGAGGCTCTGGAGATTTCTTTGGAACAGCACAACATGGAATACCAGAATTTAAAATATCAAATTTATTTACAGATATGGATATATTAAAATTAGCACAAGCAGCAGCATTAAAAATTGTAAATGATGATATGAATTTAGAAAAAGAAGAAAATAAATTATTAAAGCAACTTGTAAAAATTAAATTTATAAATAGGCTAGAACTATAAATAAAGAAAGGAAAATTTAAGATGGTAATATTTGGTATAGATATAAGAGTATATTTTTTTATTGTTTTTAACATATTCATTTTTAGGATGGACAATGGAAGTAATAGGAAAATTAATACAATATAAAAGATTTATAAATAGAGGATTTTTGATAGGTCCATATTGCCCAATTTATGGAACAGGAGCATTATTAATAACATTTTTACTAAAAAGATACACAAATGACCCAATAACATTATTTATAATGGCAATTCTGGTTTGTGGAACACTAGAATATTTAACAAGTTACTTTATGGAAAAAGATATATCATGCAAGATGGTGGGATTATAGCCAGAGAAAATTCAATATAAATGGAAGAGTGTGTTTAAACACAATAATACCATTTGGACTATTAGGAATGTTTATTATGTATGTATCAAATCCATTTTTACTAGAAAAAATAAATGCACTACCTGAAGTAGCTTTAAATATATTATTTTGGACATTGCTTGTAATTTATTTAGTAGATAATATAGTATCAGGAAAAGTAATCGGATATGTTGGAAAAACGACAAAGCAGGTTGGAAAAGAATTGGACAACACAGAAGAAATAACAAACAAAGTAAAAGAAATTTTACTTGGAAAATCTGCAGTATATAGAAGATTGATAAACGCATATCCAAGAATACAATCTATAAAAGTAAAATTTAAAGAGAAAAAAAAGAAGAAGTAAAGCAAAGAGTAGAAAAACAAAAAAATGAGATAAAAGAGAGGATTAATCGTGAAAAAAATTTATAAGAAAATAGAGAGAAGTTATTTGCTAACATGAGCAAAGACCATGTTAGCGAATATGCGGCTCAATGCTCATATTATACAATTTTATCATTTATTCCATTTATAATACTGCTAATTACACTAATACAATACATAAATGTAAATCAGCAAACTTTATTTGATGTAATATCAAAAATAATTCCTTCAAGTATGAATGAATTTGTACTGGGTATAGTAAGAGAAGTATATTCAAAATCAATCGGAACAATCTCAGTTTCATTGGTATTTACTTTATGGGCAGCAGGAAAAGGTCTGTTTGCACTAACAAAAGGGCTACATTCAGTGTACAAAATAGATGAAAAAGAAGAGAACTCAGTTTTATACTTAAGATTTATGGCTTTAATTGAAACAATAGTATTTATTGTATTAATAGTAGTAGGGTTAATTTTATTAGTATTTGGAAATAGCTTAATTTCAATTGTAAAAGAACATTTTGGAGGATTTCAGAATTATACAATATTATCAAGTATTGTAACAGAAATAGCGTTTATATTTGCGACATTTATAATTTTCTTGCTTTTATATAAATTTACACCAAAACATAAACCAACATTTAAAAGCCAAATTCCAGGAGCAATTTTTGGAGCAGTAGAATAAAAAATATTTTTTATGCCTAAAAATATTAATAGGATTGGATTGTACTAAGACTCAAATAATATTTATATTTTTTATTTTCAAAACATCATTATTTCAAAATACAAAGAACTATGGGATATATAACAGCAATGTCAACAATGAACCATTAAAGTTTAGGCAATATTTAGCGACATGGTTTTTTTTATCAGATGAGGAGATAAAAGAAATAAATGAATAAATTAGAAGTACAGAATAATGAAGACTCAAACTCTGATGATATAAAAACTCGATATCAACTTTAGTCAAAAGCTAATATCGAGTTTTTTTTATTCTTCAACATAAATATTTAAACTCCAATTGGATTCGTGTTGGATTTCTCTAACTTCCAAACATCCGGAAGAAGTTCACGAACATTTTTCCCGGAGTCCTTTTCCAGATAGTATGGAAGTTTGGCTATGACATCATTCAGCCATTCCCTTGGGTTAATTTCCTGTGCTTTACAGGTAGCTAATAGTGAGCATATGATTGCTGTATTTTCAGCAGCCTCGTGGTTACCACAAAAGAGGAAGTTCTTTCTGGACAAAGTAAGTGGTCTAATCGCATTTTCCGCCAGATTATTATCGATTTTCAGATTTCCATCTTTCAGGTAATTCTTCATTCTTGGCCAAAGAGGATAAGTATAGGTAATAGCTTGTCCCATGCGACTTCTTGGTGGTACTTTGCCATAAGTCTGTTCCACCCATTTTCAAAGGAGTCAAGTATGGGAGTTGCCAAACGCTGGCGGAGTGCACATCGTCCCTTTGCGCATCGAGTTTTCCGGGCATCTGCTATCTGCTCAATATGATATAGTTCCTGTATTTGTTTAAGAGCATATTCAGCAAGTGATCTATTTTCATCCAGTGCCAGCTCCATATGTCTTCTGATATGGGCCAGACAGGCAATAAGGCACACGTCCTTAGTGCCATCAAACGCATTGTAGGCACTGTATCCGTCACTTTGAAGATATCCTTTGAAGTCCTTTAATAAATTTCTGATTGTCTGTCCGGATCGGGAACCGTCATCATAATGGAAGATGACCTGTTTTTCCATAACTGCCCTGACCATCCATAAATACTCCTTATCGGTTTTCCCTTTCCTTTGTTGATGACCCGTACTGTGGTTTCGTCGACCTGAACATATCCGCTGCCCGTTACGAGCTTTTACTAATTCCGAATAAAGAGGACTTAATAACTCACATACCGGCTTAAACCACCCGCTTAAAGTACTTTCCGGCAGTCGTACACCCAAATGTCTGTATTCCTTTACCTGACGGTAAAAAGGGAACATGATATTCATATTTCTGCAGAAGTATTTCGGCTAGCAAGGAAGGTCCTGCCAGACATTTGTATATAGGGAAGGTGGAAGCGGTGCTATTATGACACCGCTTTCACCCTCTTTGGGAAGACTTAAATTATTTTTGAGTCCGTATTTGGGACGTACTGTCTCTTTGACATATAGCTTTCCCGGTTCAAATTCAAGCGTACGTGTGCGCTCTTCACCCTATACGACGATATCGATTCAGATCCACATTATCAGGTTCGACAATGACTTCCACAACGGCAGCCCCTCTAACAGTTCCCGATTACGGCGGGATTCTTTTTTCTTTCCGTCCGGTTTATGTCCTAGTGCCTACGCCAGTCTCCACAAAGATCCGTTTCCTCTTGCCTGGGATTAGCCAAGGTATCAAACAAGGCAAGCTGGTTGGGATCCAAGGATGCCAGCTTTTTCACTCTTTCTGCCGAAAAGCTGTCTGTTTAACCAGGCTACTTGCGACAGGAGTTCCTGTACTTTTTGCTGCAGTTCTCCCGTCTGTTCCATAAGTTTCTGATTTGATTCTACAAGGGTACGATTTGTCTCCAGAAGCCCTTTTATTTGCTCCTGTTGATTCTTGATTATTAGTTCCATCGTATCTGTATGAATCATTCTTTTTAGTATCTTATTATAATGTAAAGATACTGAAAATCGTACAGCTATACAAGTTTAGGAAGCTCTTTTTAATCAATAAAATCCTTCTTTTCGACCGGCTTTAAGACGTTTGAGTCTATCACTCGGATTATCGGTTATGCCTTCCACCATCAGTACTAAATCACGCCATTCCATGGGATAGGAACGGCTTTCACTATCATAGGAAGGAAGTCTGAAGGTACCTTCCTCAAGGCGTTTTATGTATAAAACCATACCTCCGTCTTCGGCATGCAGAAGTTTCATGGTTGTTCTGCTTCGGTTGACAAAGATAAACACATCGCCAAGTCGAACGTCATATCCCATTTTATCATGAACAAGCCCACAAAGGGAATTTATTCCTTTGCGCATATCTGTCTTCCTGGGACACAGGAAGTAGCGCATCGTATCATTCAGGCAGAACATGGCTACATAATTTACTGATCAGGCCATAAATAATCTCCGGATTACTTAGGATGTTGAGGTGGATCTTTATGCCGGATGGAAGTTCTATGGTTACATGCCTGTCACCACATGATGAAGTGGGAATGGCAGGAAATTTTCAGCAAGCATTCCGTAGAAAAAAAGTTTCAATTATTTTTCCTCTTTATCGCTTGTTTCTTGATTATCAGTAGTTTCTACTTCATCATATTTTATTCTTTCTTTGTTGATAATAAAGCGTTGATAGTAGGAAAGCATCAAAGTGGTCAGTGGCAAGGCAATAATCATACCGAGCATTCCCATTAATGAACCCCAGATAGAAAGTGATAAAAGGATAATAGCAGGATTTAGGCCGGTAATCTTTCCCATAATTTTGGGGACGAGAAAAGTATCCTGTATAATTTGTACGATAGCAAAGACAGCTAATGCCCATGCAATGATAATCCAGAAGTTCTGTCCGGTGTCGGCAGCTTTGAGAATTGCCAATAAAATGGTGGGAAGGAAACCAATGATTTGCAAGTAGGGAACCATATTCAGCGCTCCAATGAAAAGTCCCAAAGCAATAGCCATTGGAAAATCAATAATGAGGAAACCAATGCTGAAAAGGATACCTACGCAAAAAGCAACCAAAGCTTGTCCACGGAAATATCTGTTCATACCATCCTGTACGTCACGTACCAGATTGAGGCAAATGTACGGTACTTATTGGGCAGCAGATGTAACCATCCTTCGGCTATCACTTCATAATCCAAATATAAAAGATTACATATAATAATATAATAAAGGAGGCGAGAATGCTGAATAGAATGTTGAGAGATTCTGCAAGCAAAGTCCACACTCTGGGGACGGTATCCTTTGATTGCCGCCAGGATATTCTCCTCACTTAATACACGGTTCAACGCCTGAAGATCAATATTCTCATGAATGAATTCGGAAAGATTCTTGGGCACATTATTCCCGGCTCCATTGGTGAGGTAGGTTACTAGTAAGTCATTCATCCTGCCTATTTCCGAAATCATGGGCGGCACTAATAGGTAGAATAAAGTGACTCCGATAACCGTAATGAGGAATAAGGAACAGAAGATGGAAATAATGCGGCTTTTTAATCAGTAGCTTATACTGGAAGAATTTGACCAGCGGATAGAACCATGTAAGCGATCAGCCACGCAATAAAGAAGGGCAATAACACTCCGCTAAGTCGTTCCACCAGCATTAATATTCCTACCACCTAATACACATCCGATGGCACCGCGTATAAAACTGTCGAATGTTATCTTTTTCCTTTCCATATATGTAATTGTTAGGTTTATATTTTTTGTCCGTCCTCTTCCCCTGAGCGCACGGAGATAACATTCCCTGCACAGAGGCTCATATTCGGCTGTTTCGCCTAAAAGAACCTGTTTCTCATTCTTGACTGTACGATGTGAGAAAGAAGCCAGCTGACCGCATTTCACACAGATCGCATGAACTTTGGAGACTTCATCGGCAATGGCGCATAACTGAGGCATTGGTCGAAAGGGTTCCCTTTGAAGTCCATATCCAATCCTGCAATGATAACGGATTCCATTGTTGGCAAGCTGGTTGCATACAATCAAAAGTCCACTGTCGAAAAACTGAGCTTCGTCAATACCCACTACATCTATTTCGGAAGTGAATAGCAGGATACTTGCCGATGAGTCGATAGGGGTAGAAGCGATAGAATGACTATCGTGTGAAACCACATCTTCTTCGAATAACGGGTGTCGATGGCCGGTTTTGAATATCTCCACGCTGGCGTGCAAACTTGGCTCTTTTCATTCTGCGAATCAGCTCCTCCGTCTTTCCGGAGAACATTGAACCGCAGATTACCTCTATTCTACCTCTTCTTCTAGTCTCTTGTATGTGGTCTTCTGAAAATAATACCATGATATGATTTCGTGCTTTCTTGATTAAATAAATGTGTGTGTACAAAAGGTAGCATAACTTTTTGAAATAAAATAGTGTTGGCATTGTAACTTTCTTGTCTCGCTTTTTGTAAATCGCTCCGATACTTTTGCAGCCGTAAATCAGGATTTATTTATTAATATAATTAAATGAAAACAATGTTTAAGGTAAAAAGTTTGTTTGTTGATGCTGTTGTGCAGTGTGGCTGCTGCAATGGCAAATCCCCCTGTGCCTGTTGAAAAGGTGAAAGGTACGATTAAAACGCCGAACGGAGAACCCGTTATCAGGCTACTATCATTGAGAAAGGAACAACTAATGGTACCATAACGGATGTCAATGGTAACTTCGTATTGAAGATTATGAACAAGATAGGCGAACTGGAGGCTGCTTGTGTAGGGTTCAAAAAGTTGTGTTTAAACCGGAAAAAGAGATTGTCAGTCTGATAATGGAAGAGGATACCAAAGTGCTTGGGGAAGTCGTGGTTACTGCCCTGGGTATCACCCGCGAGGCTAAATCATTGGGATATTCGGTACAGAAGTTGGGGGTGACGAATTGGTGCAAGCGCACGAATCCAATTTGTGAACGCGTTGAGCAACCGTATTGCAGGTGTGCAGATTACGAATTCTTCTGGTGGCATCGGGCTTCTTCGGTATTCAGATACGTGGTCAAACTTCGTGGGCGGATACAACTATAACAACTCTCCTTTTATTTGTGGTAGACGGTGTGCCTATTAGTAATAACAATGAGCAGTCTACTCGAAGTTTCACCGGACGCCAGGACTACAATAATCTAATTTTACATCAGGTGAAGCTGAAGTAGACTACGGAAACGCTGCCGGAGATAAATCAGGAAGATATTGAGAGTGTTTCTATTCTGAAAGGTCCGAACGCTTCGGCTCTTTACGGTACGCGTGCCGCTAACGGAGTGATCCTCATCACCACCAAAAAGCGGGAAAGGGCAAGGACTTGGAAGTGACATATAGCTCTACCGTTTCTTTTGAGACTGCCCTTCGGCTTCCGGAATTTCAGAACAGTTTCGGCCAGGGGCTGGAAGGAAAATACGCTTATGTTGACGGTGCCGGAGGTGGTGTGAACGGACGCCCAGCCAACTGGGGCCCCGCAATGAACAGGCAGCTTATTACTCAGTTTGACTCTCCGTTGGATGATAACGGAAACCGGATTGCAATCCCTTTTTGTGTCGGAGGTAATCAATTGGAAGATTTCCTTCAGACGGGACATAATATCTCTAATATCACGCTGGTAACTCGAACGATAAACTGAATTATCGCTTGACGTATACTAATAATCAGCAGAAGAAGGGTATTGTCCCTAATACCGGGCTGGCGGAAAGAATACGATAGGTTTGTCTGCCGGATATCAGATCATTCCACAGTTGCGTGCCGATGTGACTATGAACTATGTACATACCAACAGCGACAACCGGGCAGTACGGGAGCGAAGAACGCTGACAACATCATGGCTATCTTCTTGAAAATGCCGCGAAATGTCAGTCTGAATTCCTTGCAGCAGCAGTGGCGTGCTGGAAAAGAAAAATGTAGCCCAGAATACACCTATCGGTGATGAAACGTCTACAGGAATCAACAACCCTTATTTTGTGGTCTACAATAATCTCAACGGAAATACCCGCGATCGTGTCTACGGAAATCTTCGTTTGAAATATGATATTCTCAAGGGGCTGTCTTTACAAAATCCGTTCGGGGCTTGATGTATATTCGGACAAGAGAACGATGCGTCATGCCGTAACTTCACAATCTTTCTTCAACGGTTATTATCAGGAAGATGACGTTTCTTTTATGGAAATAAACAATGACTTTCTGTTGAGTTACCGTCTGCCGGATGAGGCTGTAAGAAACTTCGGGTTCAGTATTTCTGCCGGAGGAAATATGATGAACCAGATATCCAAGCGACTGGGGGCCATTGCACCGGAACTGACTATTCCCGGGTATACAACCTGACAAATAATGCTAAACCGATTCTTGCGGGTAATTCTCTTTACACAGAAGAAGGTGAACAGTTTGTATGTAACGGCACAGTTCAGCTATTTGAACGGATTGTTTCTTGATCTGACAGGGAAGAAACGATTGGTCAAAGCGCGTTGCCCAAGAAAAATAATTCTTATTTCTATCCTTCGGCTTCTCTGAGTGCTGTGCTGACAGACTTGTTCGATATAAGGAGCAATATCCTGACATTTGCCAAAGTAAGAACAAGTACCTCTATGGTACGTCGGGATTTGGAACCTTATCAGACGGCTTCCAACTTTATCATTTCTCAAGGGTGGGGAGGTAACTCTACTGCAACTGCCAATAATAACTATCCAAACCCGGATATCAAACCGGAGAAAGTAGTATCCTACGAGTTTGGTGGTGATTTTCGCTTTTTCAATAGCCGCGTAGGGATCGATGTGGCTTACTATAAAAGTATTACTACTGATTTGATTATTCCGATCACGCTGAATCCGTCTGCCGGATATGATACGAAGCTGATGAATGTTGGAAAGATGACTAATCAGGGAATAGAGTTAATGGTCAACGTGGTTCCTGTGCGTACCAAAGACCTTGAATGGAGCTTGAACTTCAACTTCTCCAAGAATAAGAACAAAGTAGTTGCTTTGGCGGAAGATAAAGGAATCTCACGTATTCGCCAAATTGAACGGTGGGCCTCTCTGGAATTACGTACTGAAAACACTAAGGGCGATGGTTCTTATGGTTCTCTTTACGGTGATTATCTGGTATACAAAGACGGACAACTGCAACTGAAAACGGCCTGCCGGTAGAAGAAAACGGTGACTGGGGATATTTGGGAAATGTGAATCCTGATTGGACGGGTGGTCTTGGTACGGATTTCAAATATAAGAACTGGACGTTCAGTGCGCTTTTCGGATTTCAGCACGGAGGTTCTGTTTACTCACGTACTTATATTGAAGGGATGAGAAATGGTTCGTTGAAAGAATCTCTGGCATGGCGTGATGCTGACGGAGCCGGAATGATTGTAGCAGACGGTATCGATGTGGAAACGGACAGAAGAATACAGTGGCTGTACCGGTGAGAAACTACGCAGGCGTACTATGACAACGATATGATTGCCACCTTCGACGCTTCTTACGTGAAGCTGCGTGAACTGAAAATCGGATATACCCTTCCAAAGAAATGGCTGAAGAATACTCCGTTGAAAAACGTCTCTGTATCAGCTTTCGGACGTAATCTCTTTATCTGGACGGATGTCCCCAACATTGATCCGGAAGTTGCTTCTACGATGGGCAACTGAAAGGGATAGAAACAATGTCTTTACCTTCTACCAGAAGCTTTGGATTCAATCTTAACGTAACTCTCTAATAAACAACAGAAATCATGAAAAAGAAATAAAATAACTTTGTTGCTTGCCGCATTTCTACTGGTGTGTGGTTGTAGTGACTTCGAAGAGATTAATGTCAACCCCAATAATCCCCCGACTGTTCCTGCCAATCTTCTTTTTGCCGACTGTTATCAGTACTGCTGTTTCTTCAATGACGGGTAGTGGCAATGGAGCTGCCGGACAGTTTATCCAACACATTAACTATATCGGAGGAAGTAACGAAAGTTTCGGGCGTTTCAATATAACCGGGGCTTCTTTCCGCGAAGAATGGAATGCTCCGATGCGTAGTGTAAGGATATTAATCAGATCCTTGATATTGCAGAGAAAAAACAATCAGCCTCAGTATAAGGCATTGGGATTGATCTGTAAAGTATATGTTCTCTCATTGATGACGGATGCGTATGGTGATATTCCGTATAATGAAGCTGGAAAAGGAGATGTCAGCGGATTGGAATTTCCGCATTATCAGGAACAGAAGGAAGTGTATCGATTAATGCTTGCCGACCTTGAAACTGCAAATCAGCTATTGAAGTCATTAAAGGCTGACGCTACTATTAGTGACGATATTCTTTTTAATGGAGATGCAGTGAAATGGCGTAAATATGCAAATTCTTTAAAAGTACGTATCCTGATGCGCCAGTCGGCGAAGAAAGATGTGTCTGCCGATATAGCTGCGATCTTCAACAATGCACAGGAATATCCCGTCTTTACTTCTATTGACGACCAGGCAACACTGGTGTATAACAATACCGTTGATTTCTACAAGTGGTATATACAACCTAAAAACCTGCCTTCTGACGGATCCGGGTGTTATATTCGGAGATAATTTCCGGGTAAGTGAAGCCATAGTAGATGCTCTGCAAACCAAGGATGATCCTCGTTTACCGGTTTATGTTGCTCCGACAAAGCATTCTTTTGAAGCACATCGGGCAAATGCTTCTGTACCTTTTTGTCTATCGCGGGCAACCGGCGGGACTGAGTGCGGCAGAGCAGAATGAGATTGATAAGGATGATTATTCAGTATTGAGCAGTACGATCCGAAGCGAAAGCCGTGCTTTCGTGATGACTTTTGCTGAACTTCAGTTTCTGAAAGCGGAAGCGATTATCCGAGGTATGATAACAGGGAATGCAGCCGATGAATATGCCAAAGGTATCAGAGCTTCTATGCAGAAGTGGGCTGCTATTTCTTCTGATGACGTGGACGTCTATCTGGCACGTCCGGATGTGGCATTGAATACAGCTCAGAATGAAGCATTGAAACAAATAGGTACACAGGCATGGATTGATAGTTTTCTGAATGGTTTTGAGGCATTCGCAAATTGGCGGCGTACCGGGTATCCGGAGTTGAAGGTCGGTACATCGGTATCAAGTGCTATTCCCGTGCGCTATATCTATTCGGATAACGAGCAGAACAACCCGAATCTGATTTCATGGACAAATGAGAAAATCGGACGCATGGTGAATGAAACAGATATGGTATGGTTTCAACCTCAGAAATGGAATACAAATGTTTATCGATAAATGATAGATAGAATGAAAAAGTTATATAGTATCGTAGGAATGTGGATCGTGTCGGCCTTTTGTTTATTGTCGGCTCAATCACGTGTTTATTCTTCAGTCGAGAATGTACATTCTCATAATGATTATTTGCAGAATGTACCTTTTTATACTGCATACTCCGCACGGTGTGCTTCTATCGAAGCTGATGTGTTTCTGGTAGACGGAGAGTTGTATGTGGCTCATAAAGAGAATGAAATTAATAAAGCCCGTAAACTCCGGAATCTTTATTTGAATCCGATCAGGAACAATTTGAAATGAATGGCGGCTCCGGTTACCCGAACGGAAAGAGCTTCCAGCTACTGATTGACTTGAAAAACAGATTATAAGGAAACAATGAAGGTGTTGGAACAGCAACTATTGGAATATCGGGATTGTTTTGATGTAAAGAAGAATCCTTTGGCAGTCCGGTGGTTGTCAGTGGCTTTCTCCCTTCACCGGAAGAATTTTCCAATTACGCAGATTTTATTTTCTTTCGACGGAAGACCCCGATTCATCTATACGCCGGAACAGAGCCTGCGTATACCTATGATGAGTACTTCTTTCCGGACATTGACTCAATGGAACGGATTGGGAAGAATGGTAGAAACCGATTACAACAAGGTAAAAAGCGTTTATAGATAAAAAGCTCATGCCGAAGGGAAAGCGCAGCACGTTTCTGGGGGTGTCCCGATACCAAAACGGCTTGGAATACTTTTTATGAAACTAGATTGGACTATCTGAATACCGACCATCCTGCTTTGCTGGATGATTTCCTGAAACGTTATCCGAAGAACTTTTATACCAGCAAGGGAAAGTTTCATGAGATTTATCAACCCACCTATAAAAATGACGGAAGCAAGAAAATGCCTAAGAATGTCATTGTGCTTATCTCCGACGGCGGTGCGGGGCAAGGGCAGATGTGGGCTGCGGCTACGGCTAATGGCGGCAAGCTGAATCTGATGCAAATGAAGAATATCGGACTGTTGAAAACGAATCCGACAAATGACTATACGACTGATTCGGCTGGAGCTGGAACTGCATTGGCTACCGGGCAGAAAACCCGTAACCGCCGTATCGGTACCGACTCTCTGGGTAATAAAATACAAAACATAACGGAAGCTTTGGCCGCAAAAGGAGTTCAGACAGGAATCATCAGTAATGACGGAATCACGGGAGCTACCCTTCCGCTTACTATGCTCATCAACCGGAACGGGACATGGGGCAAGAGATAGCGGAAGATTTGCTTACTTCGCCTGCAGATCTGGTGATAGCCGCACCGGTGGAGGCTTTTGCAGCAAACGATAGTCTGTTGACGAAGCAATTGCGGGAGAAGAATATAGCAGTCTGCAACCAATTGCCCCAGCTGAGTCAGGTTCCTTTAAACCAGCGTGTTATCTGTTTGCAAGGAGATGACTATGGAAAAGAATTTTCGGGTGATAGAAGAATCTTTCAATACAGTGATAACCCGTCTTTCGGCAGGTAAGAAAGTTTCTTCACCATGATAGAAGGAGCAAAAGTGATAAAGGCGGCCACGCTAATGATTTGTATACAGTGGTGGGACGAATATTCTGTCTTTTGACCGCTTGGTGGGGAAAGCTCTCGAAGAACTGTTAAATTATCCATTATTTTAAGTTTTATTGCATAAATTATTCCTGTTCACAGTATTCGCACCATATAAACTAATAGACGGACATGAAACAGAAGCTATTAACAGATATCGAGTTGATGTTCATGAGTTGAAATACCTCATGGAGTCATTCTCCAAGGAGTCGACTCCGACTTTGTCTGAACTGTTGAAGCGGAGCATTACACGGATGCAGGGGCGTTTGGACGAACTTATTTTAGGAGGTGGATGCTGTTCAGGTACATTCGTCAGCTGTGGAAGAGACAGCGGAAGAGGAGGATGAAGTTGCCGGGTCTGAAGAGTTGATTCCCCCGTGATTATACAATCGAATCGGTTGTTGAAAGAAACCGATGGATGAGGAAGGAGACAGCCATTGTTGCGGAAGAGAACCTGTCGTAATAGCGGCAGCTGCAGAGACAGCAGCAAAAGAAGCAGCAGCAGCAGAAGAAGAAGAAGAAGAAGAAGAAGAAGAAGAAGGGAAAAAGAGAACCGGCAATTGTTGAGGAACCTGTCGTTGAAACTGTTGTGAAAGAGGAAGAACCTAAATCGGCTGTGTTGGGAGAAAGTCTCAAACTGTCTGCCGGCGGGTTGCGACATGCTATCAGCTTGAATGATTCTTTCCGTTTTTCTCGTGAACTGTTCGGAGGCAACACTGATTTGATGAATCGGGTTATCGAACAGATATCAGTAATGAGTTCCTACAAGACTGCAGTCGCATTTCTGTCCTCGAAAGTCGAATTGAATGAAGAAAAGGAGGCGGTGAACGACTTTCTGGAGCTACTAAAGAAATATTTTAATCAATCAGTATAAAACAAAAAACAAGATGGGAAAGCTATATGTGGTGCCTACGCCGGTAGGGAATCTGGAGGACATGACTTTTCGGGCTATCAAAGTCCTGAAAGAGGTCGATCTGATTTTGGCGGAGGATACACGTACTTCCGGTATCTTGCTGAAACACTTTGAAATAAAGAATGCAATGCAATCCCACCACAAATTTAATGAACATAAAACGGTGGAAAGTGTTGTTAATAGAATAAAGGCAGGTGAAACCGTGGCATTGATTTCGGATGCCGGAACACCCGGGATTTCTGATCCGGGATTTTTTGTAGTCCGCGAATGTGTACGTAACGGTATCGAAGTAGCATGTTTGCCGGGGGCGACAGCCTTTGTTCCGGCATTGGTAGCATCGGGACTGCCGAATGAAAAGTTCTGTTTCGAAGGGTTCCTCCCTCAGAAGAAAGGACAACAGACACGACTGAAGGCATTGGCAGAAGAACATCGTACTATGGTGTTTTAGAATCACCCCACCGTCTGTTGAAGACGTTAACACAGTTTGCCGAATATTTCGGTGCTGAACGTCAGGCAACCGTGTCGCGTGAAATATCCAAGCTCCATGAGGAGACGGTTCGCGGCAGTCTGGCTGAATTGATAGAACACTTTACCGCTACCGAACCGCGGGGCGAGATTGTGATAGTATTAGCAGGAATAGACGATTAAAATAACTTCATTAAAAAACGTAAAACGTAAACGTATGAAAAAGTTAGCAGTTTTATTTGTATGCGCCGCCATGTTGGCTTCGTGTGATGGCTTTAAAGGTGGAAGCAAGGACCTGAAGGCTGAAAATGACTCTCTGTTGATGGAACTGAACCAGCGCAACGCTGAACTGGATGATATGATGGGAACTTTCAATGAAGTGCAGGAAGGTTTCCGTAAGATCAATGCTGCCGAAAGTCGTGTGGACTTGCAGCGTGGAACCATCACTGAAAACTCTGCCAGTGCCAAGCAACAGATTGCTTCTGACATTGAATTCATCTCCAAGCAAATGGAAGAAAACAAAGCACAGATTGCAAAGTTACAGGCACAGTTGAAGAATAGCAGTTATAATTCTGCTCAGATGAAAAAGAAGCGGTTGCCGCTCTGACTGCTGAATTGAATGCTAAACAACAACGTATCGAAGAACTTCAAACCGAACTGGCTTCCAAGAATATCCGTATTCAGGAACTGGATGCTGCTGTCAGCGATCTGTCTGTAGCAAAAGAAACTCTGGCCGCAGAAAACGAAGCGAAAGCTAAGACCGTTGCTGAACAGGATAAAGAGCCTGAATGCTGCATGGTTTGTATTTGGTACTAAATCTGAATTGAAAGCTCAAAAGATTCTTCAGAGCGGAGACGTGTTGAAGAGCGCTGATTTCAACAAGGATTATTTTACTCAGATCGATATCCGTACAACAAAAGAAATCAAGTTGTACTCCAAACGTGCTGAGTTGTTGACTACTCATCCTACAGGTTCTTACGAATTGGTGAAAGATGACAAAGGTCAGTTGACTTTGAAGATTACGAATCCTACTGAATTCTGGAGTATATCCAGATACTTGGTTATTCAGGTAAAATAAGGTAGACACCCTTTTGAATTGCCAATGTGCTGATTCCTGAATTCAAGAAATTAGCACATTGGCTTTTTTTTCTTATTATATAACTGTTGATGAAATATAAAAATCTCTTTTTTGACCTGGATGACACCATCTGGGCTTTTTTCTCAAAATGCACGCGACACCTTTGAAGAAGTATATCAGAAATATTCATTTGACCGCTATTTTGACTCATTCAATCATTATTATACTCTTTATCAACAAAAGAAATACCGAACTCTGGGTTGAGTACGGTGAAGGAAAGATAACGAAGGATGAATTGAACAGCCAACGTTTCTTTTTATCCTTTACAGGCCGTGGGAGTGAAAGATGAAGCGCTCGCTGAACGGTTTTCGAGAGATTTTTTCGCTATTATCCCTACTAAAAGTGTTTTAATGCCTCATGCGAAAGAGGTGTTGGAGTATCTGGCTCCGAAATATAATCTTTATATACTGTCCAACGGTTTTCGTGAATTGCAATCACGTAAGATGCGTTCGGCAGGAGTGGACGGGTATTTCAGAAAGGTGATTCTCTCGGAAGATCTCGGAGTGCTGAAGCCTTGGCCGGAGATATTCAATTTTGCTTTGTCTGCTACTCAATCCGAGTTGCGCGAATCCTTAATGATTGGTGATAGTTGGGAAGCGGATATAACCGGAGCGCACGGAGTAGGGATGCATCAGGTTTTCTACAATGTGACAGAACGGACAGCTTTCCCTTTCCTCCCTACTTATCACATCCATTCACTGAAAGAATTAATGGATTTATTATAGGTTTTATGGATTAAGTCGTATTTTTGTTGCGTTTTAGTTTTGCATAAAATACGATATAATCATGGATAGTACGCTTCTGCCATTCGCCTTACTTTGTTTCACTTCGTTCTTTACGCTGACCAACCCGTTGGGAACGATGCCTGTCTTTCTTACCATGACTCATGGTATGACGGATAAAGAACGTCAGTCTATCGTACGTCGTGCTACTATTGTGTCGTTTATTACATTGATGGTATTTGTCTTTGCCGGGCAGTTTCTTTTCAAGTTCTTCGGTATCTCTACCAATGGTTTCCGTATTGCCGGTGGGGTGATTATCTTCAAGATAGGCTTTGATATGCTTCAAGCCCGCTATACACCGATGAAGTTGAAGGACGAAGAAATCAAAACGTATGCGGATGATATCTCTATTACTCCTCTCGGTATTCCTATGTTATGCGGTCCCGGAGCGATTGCCAATGCAATCGTTTTGATGCAGGATGCGCATTCTTATGAAATGAAGGGGATATTGATCGGTACTATCGCCCTGATTTATCTGCTGACTTTCTTTTTATTCTTCGTGCTTCCACGAAATTGGTAAAAGTCTTGGGTGAAACGGGTAATAATGTGATGATGCGTCTTATGGGACTGATTCTGATGGTGATTGCAGTGGAATGTTTCGTTAGCGGATTGAAGCCGATTCTGGTAGATATTGTGAGAGAAGGAATGAAGTAGCAATACTGCTTATATCTCCTCTATGAAATGAACAGGGTATTTATTCCAATATTTTTTATATACCCTGTCTTATTGGTCATCGAAATTTAATTGATACATTCTAAATGTAACCAGATAAAGTTTTTGGTTGCCAATATTCTTCATAAGAATATTGGTATTTCATGCCTATAGCCTGCATAACTTTTCCACTTCTCGGATTGTTTACATCGTGCGTAGCTGTGATATAGGGAATATTTATTTGTTTCAGCATATCGATTACTGCCTGACAAGCTTCTGTACAAATCCCTTTGTGCCAAAAACTCCTTCTTAATGCTATACCCCAAATCATGGCTGTCATCTCCGTTTATATGGATACAACCAATGGGTACATTGTTTGTTTTCATACAAATAGCATAGTAGAATCCTTTCTGCTGAATCCAGCTTTTTATATATTGGAGATAGTCTTTTGCTTCCTCTATATCTTTTAATGGGAACATCGGTAGAAATGTATTAACGTCTTTATCACTTAGAATTGAGAACAAGGCGTTTATGTCTTCTTCTGTGAAATGTCGCAATATCAATCGTTGGGTTTCTATATGATTCATCGTATTCTATATTATTCAAGCGTCTGCAAATATAACAAAAAGTATAGTTTATGATGTATCGTATGAACCGGGAAAATCAGTAGACATGTATAGTTGTTATAATTCTCTTGGCATAATTGTGACTGAATGTTCTGTTTACACCTCTCAAACTTGATATAAAGAAATGAGACTGAATTCCCACCTTTCCCCTGGAGAATTCAGTCTCATTTATATGATTCAAGTCAATGGATTATCTGCTTCCACCTGCCCACCAAACGTTTTCACTATACACATATTGTCCGTTTCCGTATGCTGCTTTCACTTCGGCATTCGTTGTTGTGTCGCTATTGCCATAAGGACAACGTAATGGGAAGGAGTTCGGATTTTTTAGCTCAATAAAGTTTTCGCCTAGTCCTTTCATTCTGCGAACATCATTGTAAGATTCTGTCGCTTCACCTGAAGCTCCCCATAATGCGAAGTATTTTTGAGTCATTGTTGTTTTCAGAGGTTCAGCTGTATATTTGGCCTCTACCGTATTATCAAAGTAACTTTCGGCTTCAGTATCTGTAATACTACTTGCCGGGTTGATGAGCGTTTTGCCCAATTCTTTTCTTGAAATAGTAAAGCTATTTTCCGCATTTAACAATCCAGCCACTACTGCGTCTTTTAATGCACTTTTTGCATCACGTTCCAATCTGCACAGAGCTTCTGCTTCCAGGAACTTTAATTCATGATAACTCAACAACAGTGTGGGTGCTGATATAGAATACATAAATAAAAAAGAAGTCCCATACTTGGAAGTGCCTTGTTCCGGAGAACCGTTAGGCGCATATACGGCATTGTCAGCAGTTCCCGGGGCTTGTTCTTTTCCAGATGCACCTTGTTTAGTGATGAAAGCTCTGGACAGGCGTGGGTCGTTGTATTCTGCCAGTTTGCTTCTCATGCTTTCGCTTGCACCTAATCCGGCACGTGCCACAAAGAAACCGTAAAGCGGATTTATATTGTTGGCGTCATATACGTCGAATGCTGCTTGCTCTTCTGCACTTTCGAAAGAGTTATCCACATATTCCAAAACCTTCTCCATGTCAGCGTCTTTGTTGGCAGATCTTTTAAGAAGGTGCATTGTGTAACGCGCTTTCAGACCATACGCCAACTTTAGCCATTTTTCGGCATCGCCCTGATATAACAAATCTTGAGCTCCCGGGTCTATCAGATCCTTCTTTCTGCAAGTCTGCAATAGCATCGTCCAGGTATTGCATTGCTTGTGTATAGATCTCTTCTTGTTTATCCATTTTAGGAGTCAGGTAAACAGGAGAACCATTTTCGTCAACTAAGGCTGCCTGGCTGCATGGAGCATCTCCGAACATATCGGCTATCAATGCACAATTATAAGCAGCCAACACCTCTGCCCATACCTTTTTTTGCAAAATTTCCATAATCTATTCCTCCCTCACTGCATTGATTGATAATGATACGGGCGGATTTCAATGTGGAATACAGACCATTCCATGTATTATTGAAAGTGGAAGATGAGGTCGGTTCGCTTTCTCTGGTTTCTGCATAATACAACTGGTTGTCAACACCTACTTCATATTCAATGTAAGCAGATAGATAAGTATTTAAATCTCCTCCTGCGTTTGAGAATGCGGTAGAGGTTATTACATCAGTTAGGATAAATCTTCCAGCCACGCTTTGCGTATGTCCATGATCCTTATTTATTCTATCCATTGCATCTTCCGAACATCCGGAAAAGACAACTGATAAAACAGTAGCGGCAAAAATGCCTTTGATTATATTATATGTTTTCATCTTTCTTTTTAGCTAATTAGAATTTTACATTAAATCCAAAACCATAGCTGGCTGTTCCCGGAAGAGAGAAACGTTCGAATGCGCCTCCATATTGTCATTACCCTGTGAAGCTTCCGGATCGAAACCTTTTCATTTCAGACCAAACCAAAATGTTGCGGGCAAAAACATTAACGTTCACATTCAGCCATTTCTTTGAGAAAACCGGATAACTTACAGATAATTCACGCAGTTTGATATAAGAATTATCATAAATGTAGGATTCGTCAATGGATCTTCTTCTTGTGAAATATGCTTGAGCATCTGTTACTTTTATATCATTGGGGGCATAGATTGAATTACCATCCGCATCTTTTCCTGTTTCTTTAACGGAGTTTTCCACAATGAATTCGGTATTACGCATATCACCAGATAATTTGCTCACACCGTAATAGTTCATTTCACCTGCGGTACCACTATACATCTGTCCTCCTTGTTTCCAGTCGAATACTGCAGAAATACGGAACTTGTACAATTCGATATTTGTATTGAAACCTAAACGGAAGTCAGGAGATACAGTTCCGATAACCGCATCTTCTCCCTGCATGGGAAGTCCGTTTTTGTCTACTACAATCTTGCCTTCGTCATTACGCATATAGCTTTTTCCATAGATCACAGGGAACTTGTCACCAATTCCGGCACGTACCTGCGGAGTTACAAATCCTCCTAACATAATGCTTTCTACTCCTGGAGCCAATTCGTCTACGTAATTGTCGATTTTGGAGAAGTTGAAAGCGAAATCAAGTTTAAAGTTCTTTGTATCTACCGGAGATACGCCCAATGTCAACTCGTGGGTATTTGTGTGGATTTTACCTCCATTCATTATCATACTTGAGGCACCAGTCGAACCTGCCAAAGGAACTTCGAATATCTGATCTTTTACATTCTGACGTGAATAGGTGTAATTCAAAGTAACCAGTCCGTTTAAGAAAGTAAGATCAGCTCCCAACTCGTATGATTTTGTATTCTGTGGCTTTAAGTTAGGGTCATACACCTTATAATATGGAATATAAGCCATTGCTCCATTAATTGGATAAACAATAGGATTTCCCATATAAAAACCGCCACCATAAGATGGAGTATAGTAATAGCTTTGAGGATAATCTCCTGCCATACCTACTTCTGCGTAGGAAGCACGTATCTTACCGAAGGTTAATATGTTATTCTTCAGGGGAGCCAGTTCTGTGAAAATGAATCCCAATGACACCGAAGGATAAGTGAAAGAACGATTGTCACGTGGCATACTTGAAACGATATCATTACGTATACTTCCGCTTAGATAAAGCATGTTTTTCCATGCTACTGACAAGTTTGCGAAATTACCAACGGTTCGTTTTTTTTGTATTGACTTTCATTGGAAAATACAGAAGCATTATTCAGATGATTCCAGCCCGGAAATTGAAGTTCATGCTATATGCATATTCATATTTTGTCTTTTTATCAACAAACTCATTACCAATCAAAGCGTCCAACGTCCATTCATTCGTTAATGTTCCATGTATAGGCAGCAGTTAACAGTGAATTTAGCTCATTAACGGTGTAGTGATATTCCGAATCTTCACCTGTAGGGCCCAAGTGCTTCCATATCCATAAATTTCAGAATAGTTAGTTGTATAAGCATCGTCACCAATCTGATACTTAATATCCAGTTTGTGGTTGTCAGTTCCAAATTTAGTGGTGTATTTCACGAAAGCATTTCCGAAGAAACGTTGTGAACGTTCAGAGAACTGGTTATTGTCAACTGCCCAATATGCATCGTCGATCCAGCTGTCTCGATATGTATTTTTTGTGTGTATAGGGTCGCCTTCTATGTGAGAAGGAATACCGGCCATATTATAGCTGACGGGTGCATTATAGATCGTAGCAACTACACTTGTGTTGGCAGTAGACTGTTTGGAGATTTTTGAAGTCACAAAATTCCCATTAAATCCGGTAGTCCAGTTGGGGTGCAGTTGTGCTTCGGCGGACATTTTCACGTTATATCTATCCATACCGGTTGATGGAACGATACCATTACTGGTGGTGTTACCCAAAGAAAATAGGAGTAGTTACCTTTGTCGAATCTCTGGGCTACATTGACGTTATTGCTCCAAGATACACCTGTTTCAAAAAAGTCCTTCATGTTGTTATATGCTTGTGGAGTAGCCCACGGATTCATGCCGGCAGCTGCAAGTTGAGGAACATAGTATTTTCCGGACTGTTTACCATATTGGCTGGTGTAACTGTTGTCTGTATTTCCTCCGTAGGTAGGGTCGTTAGCTAATTCGGAAATCTTAGGACCCCATGCAAAGGAGATGACGGATCGAAAGTACCGCCTGAACCTTGTGCATATTCTTGTTGCAGTTCCGGAAGAGTTGAAATCTTATCAAAGGAAAGGTTAGTACTAAAAGTAATAGTCGGTTTTCCTTTATCTGCTCCTTTACCACTTTTGGTGGTGATAACGATAACACCATTGGAAGCTCTCATACCATACAAAGCAGAAGCGGCTTGTCCCTTTAATATATTGATACTTTCTATATCATTAGGGTCAATGTCGACAGCACGGTTAGCATAGTCCGTTCCATACGCTCCATCGGTAAGAGAAGTACTCACATCTGCGGTAGAAGCGATAGGCATACCATCAATTACATACAATGGAGTATTGTCTCCAGTGAAAGAACGGGAACCGCGAATGGTTATCTTAGAAGAGGCTCCCGGCATACCCGATGAAGGAGTGATGTCAATACCTGATACTTTTTCCTTGTAAGGCCCCGCTAAATCTGTATTAGCAGCACGTGTCAACGCATCCGATTTGACGTCTTGTACAGCATATCCCAATGCTTTCTTCTCGTGAGATACCCATTGCTGTCACAACTATCTCATCTAATTTTTGTGCATCAGCTTTCAGTATGACTTTTAAGGTCGGTTTAATAACTACTTCCTGTGTTTGCATTCCGATATACGAAATCTGCAACCAATATGTTTAATTCCTTATTAATATTAGAATTGTCTTTCAACTTGAAAAAAAAACTATTGAGGTCATCTTTATAGCGTTGCAATATCTGGATTCCTTTACCCTCAAATAATAAATATAAAGGAAGGCGTACCTCCATACCTGTTTTGACAGATTTGTATATTATCCAAGTCTCCTGATGGAACTCAACAATATTTGCAGAGGTCAGATTAGTGAAATCAGAATATCGTAATCCAGCATAACAGCAAAATAAAAAAGCATCTTTTGTTTTTTGCAGTCTCGTATATCTTCCAGTCAGCTGCAAATTCTCAAATTTGTGTAACTCTTCCGGAGCTAAGTGTGTATGGCTTCCTTCTATACTTTTAATTTTATATTTTCTGAAAGGCATACTTCTGTATATCCATATACTCCTTATTTATTGCAACATTAATATATCGTTTCAGATGCTTCATGTGCTTGGCAATAGTATTAAGGTGATAACCCCTTTAGATTGCAGGTAATTATCAAATGAAGACACAAACTCAAATGTCAAATCGGTAAATAATACCTCTTTCTTGAACTCCTTGAAGTAATTCAAGCGTGGAAAGGTGATTTTGACGGGTACTTTCTTTCAAAGAAGAATTGGCTATCTCCTTCTTTAACAAAAGTCAAAAAGACCTTCCATTGCTTAGAGGTTTATCAATAGAATTTTTTAATAAATCTAACGATATGGACTTTCCCTGTTGCCATAGTCCAAGTTCTGTTTGCTCAATAGCTGCTATATTTTCATATAACATACGATTCAAAACATTCGCATTAGGATGATTCTTCACCATTTTTCGTTTGGCATCCCACTGTTCCGGTTTGAAGATATATTTTGGTAGGAGAAATACATCTTTTTCTGTTCAGATAGGCTTCTACCTGAACTAATGCCATTCCTCTTTTATTCAATCTCTTCTTTCTGTTAAACACAAGGTTGTAACTGATCTTTTCCATACTTTCATTTTTTAATTAATAATAGAACAAATTAGACGTAATTCTGTGCTATATCAGAGGCGAATAAGCATTAATATCTCTAAAAAATAAATCTTCAAATCACTTGGTATTCACAAAACTTTAAATTAAATGCCACTTTTTTATTGATGTTTTTCAAAATAAGCAAAAAGGAATGTTTTTAAAGAGGTGTTTGTGACTAAAAAATGAGTATGTGAAATATTAAAATGAGGCATTTTGCTTTTTGCAAAGTGTCGCTTCTGAGTTTTGAAATCAAAACTTTTGCATGCCAATATCTATGCTTATTAGCATAAATATTAGCAATTGAATAACAAAATGTTATATTTGCAACCTTTTTTTATTAAATAATTGCTAGTTTCAGTTTTATTAATATATTTGCAAATTGTTAGAGTAAAGATACAAATTAATGTAAAGTTGAACTTTAAGAGAGAATTTATGAAAAGAAAATTAATGCTGTTATTGGCATGCCTTTTTGTGGGCATAGGCCTAGTAACTGCTCAGACTCAGAAAGTCACAGGCGTTGTGATTTCTGAAGAAGATGGGCAACCAGTTGTTGGAGCTTCTGTGTTGGTAAAAGGTACTACTCAAATGGGTACAATCACAGACATCGATGGTAATTTTAATTTGGCGAACGTACCAAGTTCTGCAAAGACTTTGCAGATTTCGATGGCAATTAAACCCCATTATAGTTGTTAAACTTATGGTACTGCTAAGGTACTGAAATCAGCATTTACCGGTTCTGCTTCAACTATTAAAAGCTGATAAATTGGAAGAGAATTGTGTCGAATATCACCAATGCCCTCTCCGGACAGGTGGCCGGTATTCAGACAGTAAATGCTAACGGAGCTCCGGGGAGCGTCTGCGACAGTTCGTATCCGTGGTATCGGTTCTATGAGTTCAAGCAATGCTCCGTTGTATGTAGTAGACGGAGTACCTTATGATGGTGATATGTCTTCCATTAACCCTCAAGATATAGAATCCCTTTCTGTATTGAAGGATGCGGCTGCTAACTCTATTTATGGAGCACGCGGGCAAATGGAGTTATCTTGATTACAACTAAATCTGCTAAAACAGAAAAAGCAAAGGTCACATTTTGATGCCAAATGGGGGGTCCAATTCGCGCATGGTTCCTCAATATGATGTAATTGGAACGGCAGAATATTACGAAACGCAGTACAAGACTTTGGCAAATTCAAGATCTATACCGGTTCCTCTAAGGCCGAAGCTTATAATTATGCAGATAAAACTTTGTTGGACGCAAAAATGGTGGATTGGGATACCTTGTTTTATACCGTGCCTGATGGTGAAAAAATTGATTGGTAACAATTTCAAGCTTAATCCGAATGCTAAGTTAGGTATTCTGATGGTAAATATTATTATACTCCTGACGATTGGTATGACGAAGTATTCAGTTCAAATTTCCGTCAGGAATACAATGTTAATATCTCAGGCCGTTCTGACAAATTGAATTACTATGCAAGTGTCGGTTACCTGAATGATTCGGTATTATTCAAAATTCTGCTTACAAACGTTATACCGGTCGTGCAAAAGTTGATTATCAAGCTAAAGAATGGTTAAAAGTAGGAACCAACATTGCATACACTTATTCGGATTCACAAGCTCCTGACTATCAGGATGGTGATTCTTGGGAAGTTCTGCTAACTTATTTTATGTATCCAATACAATTGCACCGATCTATCGCTTTATATGTACGTAATGCTGACGGAAAGTATTGCTATCAATCCCAAACACAGGGTATAAAATCTATGACTCGGGTAACAACAGCGGCTTTTCTCGTCCACTTCGGTAACTGGAAATGCGGCTAGAGACATCGAACTGAACCGTCAGCATGAATATACCGATTTGTTAAGTGGAAAATGGTATGCTAACATCACTCCGATTGAAGGTTTGACGACTGCCAATATTTCTGCGAAATGTACAGAACAGCCGTTTGAACCAGTTGAGCAGTGCTTTCGGATCTGCATCGGCAGATGATGGTTCTGTTTTTGTACAGCATACCAGAATGATGAGATGAATAACCAGTATCTGGCAACCTATGCACGTACGTTTGCCGATAAGCATAATGCAGATTTATTGGTCGGTTATGAACAATACCGTTATAAGAATCAAGTACTCTACGGAGAAAACACCAATCTGTACAACCCATATATCGGTGAGTTGAA
>VOFC01005589.1_pt1 | contig 26819 bp, 41 predicted proteins | sample 5384161 | NCBI WGS metagenome assembly VOFC01 (sample SAMN12384722, study PRJNA508395) | human gut metagenome | isolation source: healthy gut B | host: Homo sapiens | reverse complement strand
AAGAAGGCTGCCGATTTTATTGATTTCTTCATCAAGATCCACGCTATGCGCATGGATACGGGATCTTACTGGTTCGTTATCCGTCCCTTCTCTGCAGGAAATATGCGGCTCGTGCAGCGGGTTTCTGGGGAGGGCGGCGTTCCGTGGGAGAAAGAACGCGAAAAAGAGGCGGAGGAATGAAAAATCTGCTTGACAAGCGCGCGGATCTGTGATAATATATCTGAGCAGTCGAAAGACAGCAAATGCGCGAGTGGTGGAATTGGCAGACTCGCTAGATTCAGGTTCTAGTGTCCACTCCGGACGTGCGGGTTCAAGTCCCGCCTCGCGCACCAAGATCCCGCATACGAGTATGCGGGATCTTATTTATTTCTGCCCCCAAAAAGCTGCTCGGCCAGCGGGGGGAGAGGAGCCATAAGAGGGAAGATGTGATGCGCTGCCGGTGCAGCGATCCTGAACATTTCACACCCGCCGCGAACGTTGATGTTCGCGGCGGTTTTTTATGGCTTGGGAAAATAAAACGAGAGTCCCGGCGGCTTTGGGGCTGCGGGGATACTCGTTTTTTGCACGGGTATGGCGGATCGACGAGAATAGTAAAACTTTTCTTCAAAAGTATGCAGGCAGCATAACAAAATTCTGTAGCGTTTGCTACAATAAAAGTAGGCTATTGGTGACCAAAGTCCAGGGGCTTTGGGTAAGGTGATTTCTCGTCTGTGCGGGCCAGGAGGTAGTCGGTGCTGGTGTGGTAGAAATCAGCCAGCTTGATCAGAACGTCGGTGGGAATGTCACGTTTGCCCATTTCGTAGTGGGAATAGCAGACCTGTGAGCACTGCAGGTAGGCGGCCAGATCCCGCTGCAGCAGATCGCGGTCCTCGCGCAAATCGCGGATGCGTCTATACATTTTCGTGCGCTCCTTTGTGGAAGTTTCACAGAAAAGTATAGAGAAAACAGTTCGTTATGTTGAAATATAAAACAAAATGTTATATACTAGGCTTGGCAAGAGAAAAGAAACTGGAAATGGAGGTGTCCCAATGGGTAAAAAGCATTACTTTTTGTCGATAAAGATGCCCAACTTATTAAGAAAATTGTTGCGTATCAGAAAGAAAAAGGAATTTCCTCGTTTGTTGAGGCAGTCCGCCAGTTATGCGAAAAAAGCGTTAAAATTCAATGAAATTACAAAATAGGGGTGGAATAAGGATGAAAAAAGATTATTGCATTGGTGTTATGCGCAGTTATGCTTTTGTCGTTTTGTGCCTGCGCTAATACTGCGAAGAAACTAACAAAGGCGAGAGGTCGAGTCAGCGCTGAGTGGCTGTGATGGAGTATTGGAAGCAAAAGGGAAGGAAGATAATGTCAAGAGTTTTACTTTTACCATGACCGATGTCAGTGCAGAGGATCTTTCAGATAGTGATTTCCTTCAAGATGCATTCACACAGACTATCTTGCATGATGCTTTTTTAAAATGAGTGGGGCAAGCAGTCGTGAGATAAAAGCTGGAAAGACGCGCGTGCCGGTGAACTGTATCTTCTTTTTTTGATTGCAGGCGAAGACGACTTACCATCAATCGCAGACCTCTCTGAAATGGCGGTCAACATCATCAGCAAAGGAGAAACGATTGAGCGCAATGGCTGGAAGTTGTCTGCCACAATAGATCAGAAAAACGACAGTGTTACGTTTAAAGTGAAAAAAAAGGAGAATGGATATGAAGCAGAAATTTACACTTACTGCTGCGATTTTGACGCTTATTGAATTTGTTTGTTTGTGCGTTCCATTTAGTCTTGTTGAAGTGATTTACTATAGAAGTAGCAACGGCATTGGACATACACCTACATATTTTAATAATACCAATATTTTTGGTATTTGGTCGAGCAAAGGGGAGACTCATGGGTGCGTTACTCGCTATTATGCTATTGGCTTCCTTCGCACTGTTCTTGCTGGATTATCTTTAAAAAAATCACGCTTTCAAAAATTACGCCGTGGCTCCCAGTTCTAGGTGCTGTGATGCTGGGTTATTTCACAATGTACGCCTCTGAGTTAGCTACTATTAACGATGGTGATGTAATTTATAGATGGAGATTGGGCTGGCTATTCTATGTAGCGATTCTGCTCCATGTGGTCAGTGTTCTGCTTGCAATATTGATTAGATTTAAAAAAGATGATACGTCCAAAAGCACGGCAGGAAAATCAGAGTAATAAATAGTCCCATAAAGAAATTCAAGTCATACATTTAACAGAAAAGAAAACATTTCCCTATATCTGTTAAATGTATGACTTGCTTTATTCCATTCTCCAAAAGGTCGATATACTTATAAACGGTTGTCCGGCTGAGATTACACACCCTTGCAAACTCGCTGATATTGAGTTGTCTGCCCTTTATAGGCCGGGTAATGACGAAGGAAGGACGCGGGTATATCGTCTGCGGTCAGATGCGGTCTGCCGATCTGCTTGCCCTTGGCTCTGGCGTTTGCCATTCCGGGCGCACCCTTGCCCGTATCATCGCAAGCTCCAACTGGCTGAACACGCCTGCCATTTGCAAAAACGCCTCTGTCATTGGGTCTGCGTGCCCGCTTCGGCAGTCCATTGTGATACTGCCGACAATGACAAGACACAGCTGCTTCCGGCTGATGGCTTCAATGATTTCACAGAGCTGCTTGGTCGAGCGGGCAAGGCGGGAAACCTCCAGCGTGATAATCGTATCGCCTGCCTGCGCCTGTTCCAGAAGCAAAGATAACTGCTCTTTGATAACCGCGTCCCCGTGTTCGTATTCAAGAAAGACGCGCTCCGCGCCTGCCTGTTTGAGTTCGCGCACCTGCCGCTCTATATCCTGTCTGCTCTCGTTGGTGGAGCATGCAGCAGGGGAAAATGTGCAAAAAATTTTTACATATCAATAACAGCCGGATCGGAGCAGATGGGGTCTGCTGCGATCCGGCTGGTGAGGTCAGGTATCTGGTGGCTTGGGGGTAAATTTGCGGTGGAGGCGGTGGGTGGGGGGGGTGAGGGGGCCGCGGGAGATGGCGGCGGGGCCGAAATTGCCGCGGAGCTGGTCGACGGCCTGGTCGAGCTTGCGGGCGCGGTCGCGCTTTTCGTCGGGGAAGAGGGAGAGCTGCTGGGTCTGGCCGTCGGTGAGGTCACTGAGGGTGACGCCGAGCAGGCGGAGGGGGCGGCCGTCCCAGAATTCGGCGAAGAGGGATTTGGCGCAGTCATAGAGCTCCTGCGTGACGTCGCTGGGCTCGGGGAGGCGGCGCTGGTGGGAGTGGTTTTGAAGTCGCTGCCGCGGATGGTGACGGTGAGGCAGAGGCAGCGGCGGCCGTCGGCGCGCAGGCGGGCGGCGACACTGTCACACAGGGGGCGAGCAGGACCTGATTGGCCTGCGGGACGGTGGTGACGTCCTGCTCGAGGGTGGTGGAGTTGCCGTAGCATTTGACGGCCTCGGGCTCGGCGAGGACGGGGAGGGGTCGACGCCGCAGGCGTAGTCGTGCAGGAGGGCGGCGGTGCGGACGCCGGTGAGCTTCTGCAGGTAGGCGAGGTCCGTCCGGGCCAGATCGCCGATCGTGCGGATGCGGGCGGCAGTGAGCTTTTCGGCAAGGGCGCGGCCGACGGAGAGCAGGTCGCCGACGGGCAGCGGCCAGAGCTTCTGCGGGATCTCGGCGGGAAAAAAGGGTATGGACCTTATCGGGCTTTTTCAAAGTCGCTGGCCATTTTGGACAGGAGCTTGTTTTCGGAGATGCCGACGTTGACGGTGAAGCCGAGCTCGGAGAAAATGGCGTCCTTGATCTGGTGGGCGACGGCGAGAGGGTCGGGGTAGAGCAGGTGGGTGCCGGTCATGTCGAGGAAGCATTCGTCGATCGAGACCTGCTCCACCACGGGGGCGAAGCGGCGGCAGATGGCGATGAAGGCGCGGGAATTGCGCGTATAGAGGGCGAAATCCGGCGGGGCGAGGACGAGCTGCGGGCATTTGCGCAGCGCCATGCCGACCGGCTCGCCGGTGGTGACGCCGAATTTTTTTCGCGGGGATGGACTTGGCGAGGATGATGCCGGTGCGCTTGTCCCGGTCGCCGCCGATGGCGGAGGGGATGGCGCGCAGGTCCGGCTCGCCTGCGGCGACGCGGCGCGCCGCCTCCCAGGACAGAAAGGCACTGTTGACGTCTACGTGAAAGATCAGCCGCTGCGGCATCCGGCTCCCTCCTTTGGTTTCAGATATGTCCGAAGTTCATGGTTCCGGAAACAGTATAACACAAATTGCGGAAATATGCGAACAAAATTTCGTAAATTTTATCGGGTGCGGTAATGGCCGGTGTGGCACTGGAGGGTGCGGAAGCCGGTGTGGGTCAGGCCGAGAAGGGCGTCCATCTCGCGGGCGGCGTTTTCGTAGCGGCCGCGGGTGTGGTGGACGAGGAGATAATCGGCCTCGCGGATGCGGCCGGCGGCCTGCATGCAGAAGCTGCGGACCGGTGCGGCCAGGGCGAAGACCCAGATGGGGGCGCAGATGGTCACGTGGTCATAGGCGGCAAGGTCGAGCGCGACCGGCTCGATGGGCATGGCCCAGCGGTGCATACCGTAGCGGCCGCACCACCAGAAACCCAGCGTGCCCTCGGTCCGCTCGGCGGCGCGGATCCATAGACGGCCGCGCCGGTCCGGTCGGCCTCGGCGAGGGCCTGCTTTCTGACGTAGCCCATGCGGGAGAAGCAGACGACCAGGCGGCGGGGATCGGCGCCGATGTGCGGGTAGTCGGCGGGGTCGACGCGGAAGGACTCCTGCTGCAGGAAGATCCAGGCGGCATAGCCGGTCGCGGCCTGGCACAGGCCGAAGAGGAAATAGATTGTGGACATGAAATTCAGGGGGAAGATGTAAAACTGGATGCAGATCCAGAGCATCAGCGTCACGCCGAAGACGCCGCCGAGCACCACGCCCGCTTTCTTTTTTGCGAGGAGCAGGCAGGCGGCGGTCAGGTTGGTGAGGCCGTTGACCACCAGCAGCGCCCAGCCGGAGAAGGTGAAGTTCTGAAAAGGACGCCGGCGAAGGGAAGGACCTGAAAATACGGCAGCATGGCGTCCATGCCCAGCGCGCGCCGCTGGGGTCGATCAGCATGGCCGCCGCGCCGGCCACGGCGCCGAGGCCGATGAAGAACGTCCAGAAGATCAGAAGCTTCCGGGCGGTTTGAAATCTGGAATGGGACATGGGGAGACCTCCGGGAAAAGTTATTTTGTATGCGCTTTTGCGGTATTGAGCGATGCGATCAGCATCACGCGGATGCGGGTACAGGCGGAATCGAGGGATTGGTATTCAGCTTCTGAAATGTAATTCGTCCGGAAAAGCAGCTCCAGCCAATAGCCGGTCTCGTTGGCTTCTTTCAGCGCGATCTGGAGCTTGGAAATAAAGTCTGCTCTGCTGTTGGCGTACTGCGCCTCGCGGATATTTGCGCCGATGGACGTGCCGCTGCGGCCGATCTGGTTGGAAATGATGGATTCCCGCTGCGATTTCAGGTGCTTGACCAGGTGGATGATGGAGACGGCGAAGTCCATGGACTGGGGGGAGGAGTTTGGGTTCGGGCATGAGAGAACCTCCTTTTTGATAGTGAAGGTTTGCGCGGGGCGCAAAGTGAAGGTTGGCGGAGCCAAGTGAAGGGGCGGCGGAGCCGCCGTGAAGGATCGCGCGGAGCGATGTGAGGGAAGCGTGCTGCTCACGCCCGCAGGCGCTTCACTGCGAAGCAGCTTCACGGCGCGAAGCGGCGCTTCACGTGCCGCCAGGCACGCTTCACTCAAAAACATGCTTTTGTCCGGGGACAAAAGCACGTTTTTTCGTGGTGCCGGTGGCGGGGGTCGAACCCGCACGGTTGTTATGCCGAGGGATTTTAAGGCTTGTATCCCATCCGGAAGACAGCGGAAGTACACGGAACTACAGGTTCAAGACCTATTGAAAATCAATGCTTTTCACCGTTTTTTGAAAAATAGGAACCATTTAGACAGTTGCGATTTTTCCGAGTTTGATGGTATTGAGAGACAATGGAGAGAACAAATCAAGCCGTGTTCCTGCCGATGACAATTTCTAAATGGAAGGGATCACTGTGGAAAAAAACAAATCATATTATGTCAGACGTTGTTTCAAGAGTATCCGGATGTTGTAACACAAGAGCAACTCAGAATGATGCTAAATGGCGTTAGCATTTCATTTACATCAAAAACTAATCCACGAAAAAGTCATTCTTTATAAAGCCTGCTTATTATATTTTTAAGGATAGCGTGATAGAGTACGTGCAGAGTGAGGATTATCATAACAGGAAGCTGAAAGCGAGGGTGTGACATGAAAAAAGAATGCCGTTATTGCAATCACCAATCAAAAGGGTGGCGTCGGTAAGACGACGACTGCTCTGAATCTTGCTTCTGCTTTGGCGGATGAAAGCAAGCGCGTGCTTCTCATTGACAACGACCCGCAGGGCAACCTTACCGCGTCTATGGGTTATACCCCAGCCGAGCAGAAATATACGCTGGCGAACCTTCTGCTTGCCGCCATCGACTATCCGGAGGATCTGGAACTGCATCTGCCGCACTGCATCCTGCATACGGACGGAAAGCCTGACCTGATCCCGGCAAACCGGCGGCTAACAGACGCGGCGGCGCGGCTTCAGGTTATGCAGCTCTCGCAGTACAGTGCGGTAAACGATTCCGGGCGCTGCGCGGAGCAAATGCTGTCGCAGGTGCTTGCGCCGCTGCGCGAGGATTATGACTATATCATTATTGACTGCGGACTCAAGCAGGAGCTTCTGACGGTCAATGCGCTGAGCGCGTCAGATTCCTGCATCATCCCAGTGCAGTCGCATTTTCTCGCTTCCGAGGGTATCCCCAGACGTTCTGGATATGGTGCGTTCGGTGCAGAAGCGCTTCAATCCAGAACTGAAGATTGCTGATCCTTCTTACTATGTATCAGTCCCGGCCGCAGCTCTGCAAAAGCGTGCAGCAGAGTGTCCGAGAGGTCTATGGCGACGATCTGCACGTCTTTGAGCGCCCCATTGAGTACACCATCCGCATTGCGGAGTGCCCCATGGCCGGCATGAGTATTCTGGACTACGAACCGGGCAATCCGGCCGCGGAATCCTATCGGAATCTTGCTTCGGAGGTGCTGCGGCTTGGCTAGAGCGAACATGAACGAGATGCTGCGCAAGCGCATGAGCGCAACCCAGCAGGCATCCGAGCAGCAGACCGGCGATGCAGCGTATGAGCGGATCTTTCAGATGCCTGTGCCGCAGACGGAAACACAATTCCGTGACATGCCGGTTGGAAAGCTACATCCGTTCTATACCGCCGACATTGGCTTTCATCCCCTACCCTCGCGCCAAGCTGGAAGCCTTTTGCGGAAGAATTAAAAGAGAACGGCTTGTATGAGCGGATTCTGGTTCGTCCCATCGCAGGAACGGATGAATTTGAAATCCTGGCCGGGCATAACCGCACGGAGGCAGCAAAGTTGGCAGGCTGGACGGATATTCCCGCGACGGTCATGGCTGTCAACGATCAGCGTGCCATCAGCATTGCGATTGCGACGAATCTTCTGCGGCGTCAGAATCTGACGATCATTGAACGCGGCAAGGCGTATAAAGCGTTGCTGGATGCCAGAAACCGCTGCGGACAGCGAAATGCGGCAGTTGAAACCTTTGGCGACAATCGCCAAAGGTACAACGCACGAAAAATCGTAGCGGAGTTCTTTGGTGTGACAGAGTATGAAATCCGCAAGGCTGTCAAGCTGGCACAGCTGATCCCGCCGCTTGCCGAGATCGTGGAGAATGGGCCGAAGAAGCTGAATCTGGCCTGCGCCGACCTGATCGCAGATTATGATGAGTCTGCGCAGACGGCGTTCATTGAGATGTGCCAGATCGATGGCTATGCACTGAACAAACAGACAATGGCGTTTATTCAGGCACAATGCCCGCCGCCGACAGCAGATAGCAGGCAATCTACGCCGCGTGGCGGGAAGCACGAGCAAAAAGCCGCGCAGCGCACGCAGCCGCGCCAAAGAAGCTGAGCTTCTGACCGAAAGCGCCTTGCACCGTATCTGAGTAAATTCAAGAGCGACAAGGAAATAGAAGATTTGTTTCTGGAGTTTCTCAGGCAGCGCGCCGGATGAGGCACAGCTAACTTCATAAAAACACGACTTTTTTTCAAGGTCGTGTTTTTTATACTCAAATTCAGACGGAGGAGGTATCGAATTGCCCGGAAATCAAATCCCATGCACGGCGGACGACCTGTATCGCCTGCTGTGTCGCTATCGTATTCCGCCCTAGCATAAAAACAAAATACAAAGGGAGCTGTTTCCATGTACGAAGTATATCAGATCATCCAAAGGCACGGCTCAATATCCGCGTTGTGCTTGCCGTCGCATTTCTCGTCTGTGCCATTGGCGCGGGCATTTTCTTATCACCCGTCTGGTCAGCAAGCCACTGACCAAAGAAGACGCTCGTGGTCAAAACCGGTATCGTCTACGATTCCAGCGCCGTCGAGGGCGGCTGGGATAACCTTTCGCCCGAAGAAATTGCGGAGAAGCTGAACGAAAAGGTCGCGGAGGGCATGATCAACATTTCCATGAACACCGCGCCGTACTTCGAGGACGGCAAGGCTGAGGGCAATGTCATGATCGTAAACGAGTCGATCAACAACTATCCCCAGCAGGTCGAGTTCATCCGCAACGATACCGGCGAACAGATCTTCCAGAGCAAAGCGATCCCCGTGGGCAGCAAAATCGAACGTGCTGCCCTCGATGTGGAGCTTCCGGCTGGCACATACGAATGCACGGCTATGTTCCACAACCTTGATCCGGTCAGTGGCGAAATCATCGGCACAGCCGGGGCCATCATCACCATCACCGTGAAAAACTGATTTCACAACACAACAAACCAATTTAAACTATAATATTTATAAGGAGATTTTACTATGAAGAACACTAAGAAGATCATTTCCCTCGTTCTCGCAATTTGTATGCTCGCATCCCTTGCCATTTCCGCTTCTGCTGCCAACACGGTTGACGCTTCGGGCGGCACGGGTACATCCAGCGTTACCCTGTCCTCCACTGCGGATGGCAGCATCGGCGGCGATCCCGCTGCCACCAAGATGTCCGTGACCGTCCCCCACCGTTCTGCCCATTGCAGTCGGCACGGATGGCACAGTTTCCACCGCTACCGATGCAAAGATCGTTAATAATTCAGTTCGGCGCGGTCAAGGTCAACAGCGTTTCCATCGAAGCTGCACAGGGTTGGTCTTGCGGCGTTTGGCGATAAATCCACCCTCGCGCACGAAAAGGTCAACTCCAACAAGTTCGGTTTCCAGATTTCGCTCGGCAACGGCGAAAAAGAAGCTGACCGACAACAAGAACGCCAGCAAGCAGACGCTTCTGGACAGCGCCGTGGAGGGCTGCTTCATGTCCGGCGTGGGCGACACCTCCGCAAACTCCATCGGGATTAGCTATGACGCCATCGTGACGCCGGTTTCCGAGGCGATCACGAACACCGCAATCGCAAGCGTCCTGTTCATCATCGCTTGGGATGCGGTCTGATTGCAATTCATTCAAGGGGAACGTCAAAAGCGTTCCCCTTACCTGATTCTACAAGGAGGACTTCAAATGAAACGAAAAAACGAATCCTCGCATTGTTCCTTGCGGCAGTATCGTGCTTATTTATCGCTGGCAGTCAGCGCGTCGGCGGCAGGAACGACTACCCGCAAAGCAACAGATTTCAAGGACTATGACCGTACCGCATGGTATGCCGAAGCCGTGTCCGCAGCCGTGGATAACGGCCTTTTTACGGCAAGTCCAGCACCATTATCGACCCAATGGAGACATGACCCGTGCGGAGATGGCAGCAATCATTAACCGCTCGTTCGGGTGCTACAAAAACCGCTGACATTTCGCAGTATAAGGACGTCTCCAAGAGCAAGTGGTATTACAAGGACGTTGCGCACGCCGTGCAAATGGGGACGTATAACGGACGTTCCAGCTCGTCTATGGCCCCGGACGCACCGATCAGCAGGCAGGAGGCAATGACAGTTGTAGCAAGAGCGTTAGAGTTGGACTATGACGCATACGCAAAAACGGATCTGTCTGCGTTCTCTGACCGTGACAAAATCTCCGCATGGGCGCTGCCCTATGTGTGGGCGATGGTCGGTGCCGCGGATTACATTCACGGCAGAGGAAAAATCCTTGCGCCGCAGGACAATATCACCCGTGCCGAGTTTGCGCAGATCTTTTACAACATCATCGGCACTTACATTGTGTCAAAGGGAACCTACGACAAGGATATCAAAGGCAGCGTCCTGATCCGCACCGACGAAGTGACACTCAAGGATATGACCGTGGACGGCGACCTCATCATTGGCTGCGGCGCGGCGGATGGAAAAATCACGCTCGATAACGTGACCGTTAAGGGCAGATTGCTTGTCTGGGGCGGCGGCACAAAAGCTGTATATTGCAACAATGCGACGCAAATGCCCGCAGTTGTGGTTGCGCGTGTGGATGATGCTGTGAAAGTCATTTATGACCGGGATTCCACGCTTGCGGTCATTGACACGATCAAGGTCAGAATCACGGAACGCGCGAAGCAGCACAAGGAAACGGAAGTCATTTTTACGACGTTTCCGGATTGCGCGAAGCCCAAAAGCAGCTCAACGCGATTGTCGCAGACAATCAGATTGATATTACTGCTCCTGCTCATCTTTACGCGCTTGGTCGGGGCAACCAACGTGAAGGCTGAGTTCACGAACAGTAGCGAGAGCGATACCTACAAAATCGAAATTCGCAGAAATAAGGACAATACTTTGATTGCAGATACCTTTGAGCTCGCCGCTGGAAAATCCATCTCGACATTGACGTTGCTGGAAGCGCCGGAGTTCGGGAATGTGGATTGCACGGTCACAATTACAGCATTCCGCGACGGTAAGCAGATTGGCTCCATGCGAACCGAACTCGTTTTGCACACAGCGTATTTGTGGCCGAAGGAGGTGCAGTGATGAGTAAAAAAAAGTTATCACTTTACTCCTGACACTGGCAATAATCCTATCACTGGCTGTGGGCGTATCGGCAGCGGAAACGACGGAAGCGCGCGTGCCTGTGACGCTCACCGTCGTCAACACCGTCGCGCCAATTTCGTGTACAGTTCCCGCTGCGCTGCCGGTTTCTCTCGTTGACGGCTATTTGGTCTGCGCCAACAATGCCGCGATTACCAACACCGGAAAGAACAGCGCGATTCGTGTGACCAAGGTAGATGTTCAGGCAGGGCACGTTTGAAATCGGCAATTTTGACGATTTTCGGCTTCAAAAACAGCATTGCGCTCTAGCATCAACGGCTGTGTAGCACCAAAGGTGCAGGCAGTCTGACGCTTGTGGACGGCGCGTTCCCAGCGATTAGTGCCGAGAAAAGTCGCTGGCAATCCGCTACAAGGCAAAGGTTTCCGCAAGTGAAGCTGTCACGAACATCAACGCGCGACGATTGTGTTCACCATCGCCGCCGTGAAAAGGAGGCTGCATAATGAAGAATTTTAAAAATTCACCGCATTTGTGCTGGCCTCTTTGCATGGTGTTTTCTTTGTCCGTTGCTGCATTTGCCGCCGGAAGCGGATGAACACACAGTCTACGAAAGCGCGCCGGAAGAAGAAATCACCGTGCAGTCTGCCGAAGCTGCAACCAGTGGCACAATTCCGGGCAGCAGTATCAAATGGTCGCTGGATTCCAAACTGGCTGACCATCTCCGGCAGCGGCGAAGCGCCGGTGTTTACAAGCGCAGACGATCAGCCGTGGGCGGCGGTCCGCGATCAAATCACCGAGGTCTGGTTTGAGGATGTGGAAACGCTGTCTATCCCAGATCTGGCGTACTGGTTCGAGGGCTGCGTCAACCTGACCACAGCCGAGCTGCCGCTCGCGCCGACCATTGGCAAGCACGCCTTTTATAACTGCCCGAAGCTGAATACAATCACCATGTACTACGGCGAAACGGTTCTGAACAGCATCGGCGAGGATGCGTTCTGGCGCGAAACGGATTCCGGCGACACGCTCTATATCGCCTACATCATCGGCTATCCGGAAGCAACGGTGCCGTTTTACTCCTATGATTGGATGGCATCCAATCGCAGCAACCGATATTTTTACGATTTGTACGGCGTGTACTCCAACGCAGATGGTGCAGCGCCAACGGAAACAGAATCCGGAGCTAAGAAAGCGCCCGCGAAGGTGGCATCCCGTGCATCCACTGGTATTGTCGGCACCTGCCCATCCTGCAAAAAAAAAAGAACTCTTTGCAGGGAACATACGTTTCTCAGTCGCACACTTCCAGAGGACATCAGCAATATTATGAATGTTATCTTTGCCATTATATTCAGAATTTGGGGACTTATGTGTATAAAGACCATGGTTCCGGCTCGTATGGTTCTTGGACTTGCCCGAACTGCGGAAGCCATACATGGGTTCTGGACTATGAAAGTGATGCCACTTGCACACGGAACGGGTACCGGGAGTATAGCTGCGATTGCGGCCAGAGCAAGCGCGAAACCATCTATGCAACCGGTCACAGCTATTCTTATGGAAGCTGGGAGCAGTATTCCAGCCGTCAGCACCGTCGCGAAGCCTATTGCCGGAACTGCGGCGATTCGGATTACGAATATGCCAGCCACAGCATGAACTACGGCTCGTGGAGCAATTCTTCTTCCAGTCAACATAGCCGAACGGCATCCTGCCGTACCTGCGGATATTCCACGACCGATTATGGAAATCACAGCTACGCCACCGGTGCGTGGAGTAAATATTCCGATACTCAGCATCGCAGAAGCAAAACCTGCTCCGGCTGCGGTGCATCCACTTATGACTACGCCAACACAGCTATTCTTATGGTTCGTGGATCAGAGCGGACGATACGCAGCATAAGCGCACAAAAACCTGCTTGGTTTGTAAGGCTTCCAGTGAAGAATACGCGACCATGTGATTCCAACGGTGACGGCAAATGCGACGATTGCGGCGCGACCGTCAGCCTGACCGTCACTTGGAACGCGGGCAGCAACGGCGGTACCATTGACGGCAAAGCAACGTACAGTGAAACTGTTCAGCCGAACAGCAAGCCGACAATCCCCGCATCGCTCCCTGTCAAAAAAGGACACAGCTTCAAAGGCTGGTACACGGCCAAAACAGGCGGCAAGCTCTACAGTACTGTCACCTCGATCACGGCCAGCACGACGTTTTATGCGCAGTTTGAAGCAAACAAATACGTCGTGACATGGGATCTTGGTACTGGCAAAACGGAAACCACAAATCAGACCTACGGCGAAAAGCTGGTGCTGCCGACTGAGCCGACACGCAAAAATGCGGAGTTCCTTGGTTGGTTCACGGAAGCGAACGGCGGTACACAAGTAACGGCGGAAAATGACACTTTCACGGAAACCGCAGATAAAACGTATTACGCCCACTGGGAGATCACGGAGGTCTTCTCGGTCACGGTTCCCGTCACACTGCCGCTCGTTGTCGATGAAAGCGGCGAGGTTCACACGGGCAGCAGCGGAGATCATCAATGCTTCTACCGGCACAGTTGTTGTATCTTCGGTTAGCATCAGCACGAAGAATGGCTGGCAGCTCGTTCCCTACACGACTGATATGGCGCACGCCAAAGTCGATGCAAAACAGCTTGGTTTCAAAATCAACGATTCTGCAGACCAAAAAACCGGTGATACAGAAACATTCTTTTGCGCTGACCTCCCGGGAAATTGCGGAGAACAGCCGGTTGCCGCCATCGCCTATGATGCCGTTGTCAGCGCCGTATCCAAAGCAGTCACTGAGCAGGAAGTTCTCTCCATTGTCTTTGTTCTGGAATGGGGCGGTGAATGATCAAAAAACCTGAGAACGGGTTTCCGTTCTCAGGTTTATGCTTCTTTTCTGTTGTGCGCAGCCTGCCAGGATAGGGCTTGCTCCAATTCATAGGTGGTCTGTTCTTCCTCGGTCGCTTTGCGCACTGTCATACACCCGCACTCCGGGCACTGCTGCGGCATGAAGCGGTCAAAGCCCCAAAAGGTTTGCTCACAGGTATTACATGCGTAGAGCATGGCGTTCACTCCTTTATATTTTTAGTTTATCGCTCAAATGTGAACATTTCAACGCCGGGGGCTGATCAGTCTCCGGTACATCCATTTTTGGAGGAATCAATGAAAAAGCTATATCGTTTTTATACACTCTGCCTGCTGCTTTTGCTGTGCGTCAGTCTGTTTTGTGTGCAGGCGTTTGCCGTCGAGGATATGTGGACGGCGGCAAACCGCATCATTGTGGACGTTTACAACAAGATCGCAGGCATCAGCACGGTGCTGGCCGGCCTAATGTCCGCCGTCGCGGTCGTCGGCGCGAAGCTCTCCAATAATCAGCACAAGGTCGATCAGGCGTGGGATTGGCTGCGGCGCATCTGGATCGCGTGGGCAGTCATTAACGGCATCGGTGCGTTCATCGCCTACGTTGCGCCGCTGTTTCAGGGCCTTGCAACGATCCAGAGTTAAAAAGTCAGGACAGAATCATCCGGCGCGGAACGGAGGTGACGGTGCTTGCTGGAGCTGCTCTTTCAGGGCTTTATCGAATGGATCTATGGCCTGATCCTGGAATGCTGGGAGTATTTCGCGTCTGTGCTGTTTGACCTGATGAGTCTGGATTTCGCGTACCTGCGAGAGCACATTCCCATCATCGACACCATCCGCCAGATCATGCTGGGCGTCGGCTGGGCACTGCTCATCGGCAATCTCGTCTTTCAGGCCACGCGCGGCATGGCGGCGGGCCTTGGCTTTGATGCTGAAGACCCGAAGCTGCTTTTTACCCGGACGTTTGCCTTTTCGTTTCTGCTGGTCGCAAGTCCACAGATCTGCGAATTGGGGTTAAATATGACATCGACTGTCATTGCACTTCTGAAATGCCGGACGCTGTGAATATTACATTCGCAGATGAAGCGTCCTTCGGCGGGCTGACCGGATCGTGGCTGCTCGTCGTGATCTGCGGCATTATCGTCATGTTCCAGACGTTCAAACTCATTATGGAAATGGCGGAGCGGTATTTCATCCTCGCCGTGCTGACGATCACCTCGCCGCTGGCCTTTGGCATGGGCGGCAGCCGGAACACGTCGGACATTTTTAATGGCTGGTGCCGGATGTTCGGCTCCATGTGTCTGCTGATGGCGACGAACGTGATGTTCGTCAAGATGCTCTTATCTGTGCTGTCCTACTATCCGAGCGGCCTTGACGTGCTGCCGTGGATGGTGCTGGTCATTACCATCGTCAAGGTGGCGAAAAAGGCAGACAGCATCCTTGCGCGAATCGGCCTGAATCCGGCCATGACAGGCGATCCATTAGGCCGCGGCTTCCCCGGCGCAATGACGATGATGGTCGTGCGCTCACTGCTGTCCAATGCAGCGCATACCATCGGCAGGAACGGCAATCAGCCACGCAGCGGCAGCGGAAATTCAAGCCGAATGCACCGACCGGACCGCGCTCTGGCGGTTCTGGCAGCGCTTCCAATGTCAATGCGCCCTCGCACGCAAACGGCTATCATCATAGCACGTCTGCGCAGCAAAACAGCGCGAATCCTGCATTCAATCAAGAATCTATTTCGGCTCAGACGGTTGCTGCACAGACGGATACCGTACAGTCCGCCGCCGAAAAGATGGCGGGCGCATTCCCTCAAGCCGCGCCTGCCGGAAATGGCAAGCAGCCTAACTCCACGCGGAAAACAGCTGTGCCGCCCGGCACAAGACGTGCGCCGGGTCATGTGGCGACGCCAAAGAACAATGCAGCACCCGCGGCAGGAAAAACAGCGCCCAATGCGCCGTATCATCGTGCGGATACTTCGCAGCCCGCCATGGGCGGCGCGGTCACACAGAATACGCAGCAGGAGCAGACCGCACATTCTCAGTCGGAATCCCATCCGCGCAGCAGCACAACAGTGCAGAATCGCGGCGGGACTGTTTTGCCCGGCACGGCAGGAAAAGCGGCAGGCCAAAATCCGCCGCGCAGTACCAATCAGCCGACCGGCGGTGCAGGAAAGTCGTATCACAGCAGCAGCGCACAGGGGCAGACGGTACAGACCGAATCCGCACAGCAGCGCAGCACCTTTTGTGCAGCCGCCTGACACACAGCGGAGCGCACCGAATACAGCCGCGCCCAATGCAGCGCCAAACAATCCGGCATCGCCGTCTGCCACTCCGCGCAGCCCGGCACAGCCTGTCGGCGGCGCAGGAAAAGGTCAGATGCAGTCTGCACATACAGAAACCACGCAGCAGCGCAATACCTTTGTGCAGACTCCGAACATGACAGGCGCGCAGCCAGCAGCAGAACATCCGGCTTCTCCTACCTCTCCGCGATCCGGTATGGCAGGAAACCCGTCTGCGCCGCATATCGGTGTGCAGCCAACATCTGCACCAAACGGTACGGCAGGAAAACAGCCAGTTTCCCATTCGGCAGATGTCTCCCGTTCTGCACTGATCCGCGATACCGCAGGAACTGGTGCGCGGCCGCAGCAACCGGGCAGCCCGCAGAATACGCCAGCGCCCGGTACGGCAGGAACGCAGCGCACGTCCATCGGCGGACGCTATACCCAGCCGGTGCAGCAAACGACGCGCGTTTCTGCGAATGGCACCACCCAGATCACGCAGCAGAATCATGTTTCTGCGCAGCAGTCCAGCGGCGCGGCGCAGCCGACCAGCGGAACCCGCATGGATGGTCGCTCCACAACTCGGGAGCATCCGGCTCCCGCAGCGCCGTCTTCCAACCGCGAAGTTGGTATGCCTCCGCGCTCGACCACACGGCCTGATGCAGCGCGTCCGGCAGAACAGCGCGCTTCGCAGCGCCAATCCCTGCGCAGAACGGCGGCGCAGAAAAGCCGATATCCCCGGCAGCGCCATTCCCCAACCGCGAAGCTGGTGCATCCCCGCACTCGACCACGCGGCCGGATGCGGCGCGTTCAGCGGAGCAGCGTGCTTCGCAGCGCCCACTCCCCGCACAGAACGGCAGCGCAGAAAAGCCGACGCCGCAGACTGTCACACACGCTCCCTCTGGTGTTCTTTCCGACCGACAGCGCAGAAAACCGGCAGCTCCGGTTTCAACGGGCAGCATGACCGCACCGACTCCGGTATCGCAGGAATCGCGCGGGCCGCAAAGAAGCCCAGCAGCGGAAGCATCCGCCAAGCGTCCGGCACCGCAGGAACGCAAGGCTGGCACACAGTCGGAGCCGCAGAAGAAGGAGCAGACGCTCTACCATCGCCCCGGTACCGCAGGAATCGCGCCCACAGCAGTTGGGATCAACACGGAAGCAGCATCGGCGGCGCAGAAGCCCACCTCGGAAAAGACGGCAAAGAAGCCGTTCGTTCCGCTGACCGGCCGAACACCGGAATCCATTCCGTCGCATCTCGATTTGCATGAAGCCTCGCAGAAGACGACGAGGCGCCCGCAAGAGAAGCAGGAGGTAACAAACGATGAATGACCAGAACCGGCGCTCCGCGCTGCAAGTCGTGGCAGACGCGGCCCGGAAGATCAAGGCGGCCGCCCGCATCGTGCGGGCAGCGCTTGCCGGAGGGCTGCATGGCGCGGCCATCGCCGCCGCGAAAGAAGCGCTGCCGACCATCGTGAAATTTGCTGTCGGCTTCGTCATTGCCGTCGTCGTGATCCCGATGTTCGTGATCTCCGCCATGCCGAATATGTTTTTCGGCTATGAAACGTCCGAAAAGAACCCGCAGATCACCATGCGGGAGCAGGCACTTTCCATCGGCGGCGCATATCTGTCCTGGAGGACTTTTGAAAAAACGCAGCAGGACGCCATCATCACCGGCGAAGCTGCCGCGTATGAGAATCAGGGCGTTACGATTGATGAGATCCGTGTGTCCAGCAAGTTTGATGAAGAAGATCTCTGCTGGTATATCGCCATCAACTCCGTCGCCCACAAACAGGATTTGTCCGAAATGAAGCCGGAGGAGGTTCAGTCACTTCTGATCTCCAATCTCAAGCACACGACACGGCTGGAATCCTCCGGTGCGCAGACTGTCCTCCGCATTATCTTTCAACCGCTCGATAAAGACAAGCTCATGGATGATCTGGGGTTCGATGAGGACGCCAGAACGTGGGCGGGTGCGTTGTTTGAGACGATCTACGAGAGCGACGCAGTCAATAAATACAAAGATAAATTTGAACCCTATAAGCCCAGCTATGCAGGCGATACCGGCTACACCGGCCCGACCGAGCCCTCGCCCGGCGGCGGAGGCGGCGCGGAAAGCGGCGGCAGTGCCGACAACACCATTGATATCTCCGGTTTTACGAATCCGCGCACAAAAAACAACCATGATCTCGCTGCCTATGCGATGCAGGCGTGGGAGCATGGCTGGGGATATGTGTGGGGCACGTTCGGAAATGTCCTGACGGAATCCATGCTCCAATACAAGCTGGAGCAATACCCGGATATCGGCGCGTCGGAAACATTTATCCGCGAACACTGGCTTGGCCGCCGCACGACGGACTGTGTGGGCCTTCTCAAAGGCTACGGCTGGCTGAATCCCGACACGCTGACCATTGACTACAACACAAACGGAATGCCGGACTATACCGCGGATCAGATGTATGCTTCTGCCAAGGAAAACGGCGCCGAGTACGGCGGTATGGACACGATGCCCGATATCGTTGGACTTGGTCTTTGGAAGCAGGGACACTGGGGCGTCTACGTCGGGAACGGCTATGCCATTGAAGCGATGGGCACACAGTACGGTGTTGTCCGCACGAAGGTCGAGGGGCGCGGCTGGCAGGGCTGGTGCAAAATCCCGTACATACAATATGACGAATAAAGGAGGGCCTATGAAGGTCAGAAAATTCCGCATTCTCCGCCTGCGGCACCATGTCAGCATGGTGGAACTTGGCCGGGCCTGCGGCCTGTCTGCGCAGCGGATCAGCGAGTTGGAACTGAGCGAGGGTGTGCCGGAACAGGAAACCATTCAGAAAATTCAAAATGGCTTTGAACGTATCCTCACAGAGCGTATGGAAGATGCGGAGCGTCTGCATCTGGAATATCAAAGATGTCGGAACGCTCTGATGCAGCGCGTAGGAGAAGATGAATATGAGCTATGAAACCTATCATATCCCCGTAAATTTTACGGACGCGGGTAAGCTGTTCGGCGTGTTTGAGATCCGCAACGCAGTTGAAACCGTGCTCCTGTGCATTCCGATTCTCTTTCTCTGTCTCGCGCTTCTGCCGCTGACGCTCATGCCGAAGATCATTGTCACAATGACGATCCTCGTTCCCGTGGGCGGCTTTGCGCTCATTGGCATCGGCGGTGACAGCCTTACCAGATGGCTCAAGGCGTGGATAAACTGGCGCAAGCACCGGCGCATGATCTTTTACCGCGGGGAGGTGCATTCGGCATGAGCATGAAAGACGCCATTTTCGGCACAGCCGCGCCATCCAGTCACGGCGGTGCGACCTATCGTGACAGTATTCAGGCGTGGCTGCCGGTCAAGAATATTATCGGCGGCGTGGTCATCACGAAGGACAATCGGTTTATTAAAATCCTTGAGGTACTGCCCGTCAACTTCTATCTGAAATCCCCGTCTGACCAACAAAATATCATTACATCCTACGCTGCATATCTGAAAATTGCACCGGATAGCATGAGCTGCGAGGTACGCACACTCCCGCCGGACACAAGCGAATACGTCGAGCAGATGCGGCAGTTCCAGAAAACCGAAGAAAGCGAAAACTGCTGCGCGGAGATCGAAGACAATATTGAGAAGATTGGTCTTGGCATTGCCAGCGAGTCTATCCGGCACCGGTTCTTCCTCGTGTTTCAGTACGAAGCGAAAATGCGCGCCAAGCGCAATACCGTCAAGGGCATTATCCAGCGCCTAAACGAAGAAGCGGATACCGCCCGGCGGTATCTGGATATCTGCGAGCTGGAGGTCTTAGAGCCGCGCTATACGGACGACTTTGTGCTGAAGCTCCTGTATGAGCTCATCAACAAAGGCACCAGCCTGCGCGTCAAGCTGCCGGAGGGGGTGTTCGATATGACGACGGAGGTGCATGGGGTCGTTTCTCAAACGTCTGCTGTTTGGCGCGGAAACGCCGGATCTGAGCGAGTTAGAAGCAGGCTCTACAACAATTCTGGACATTCTCTCGCCCACGAGCGTGGACACCAAAAAGCCGGGACTACATTGTAGTGGACGGCATTTTTCATGCCTATCTTTACATTACGGGCTACGGCTACTCCACGACCGTCGGCGCAAGCTGGCTGGCCCCGCTGGTCGAGGCTGGCGAAGGCGTCAGCATTTCGTTCCACTTTGATAAGCAATCCAAGGAGAAGATTCTGGCGAAAATCTCGCAGCAGACCATGATGAACCGCAGCCGGATGCGCGATGTTGCGGACACCCGGCAGGACTTTGAGGAGCTGGACAGCGCCATCGCGTCCGGTATGTATCTCAAAGACGTGATGAACCGGCAGGGCGAGGATTTTTATTATATGCACACGCTCATCGAGATCACAGCCGGTGACCCGGAGACGCTGGAGCATCGCGTCACAGCAGTTGAAAAGCTGTGCGTCTCTGTGGACATGATCGCCCGCCGCTGCGAATACAAGCAGGAGCAGGCATTTTTGTCCATGCTCCCAATTCTCTACCTTGATCCGGATATTGAACGTAAATCCCGGCGCAATGCGCTCACCAGCGGTGTTGCGGCAGCGTTCCCGTTCGCGTCCTATGAGCTGTCCGACCGCAACGGCATTTTCCTCGGTCTCAATATGTACAACCGGTCACCGGTCTTTCTGAACCCCTATGACGACTATAAATATACGAACGGAAACATCTGGATCGGCGGCTCGTCCGGTGCTGGCAAGACGTTTACATTGCAGTGCGTCGGCGGGCGTCTGCGGCAGCAGGGCAAGCGCATTATTTACATCATTCCGAAGAAGGGCCATGAGTTCCGTCCGCGCTGTGAGCAGCTTGGTGGACTGTACCTGAGAATGTCGCCATCCTCGCCGGACTGCCCGAACATCATGGCGATCCGCCGAAAGTCACTGGATACCTACGCAGGTCTCAAGGGACTTGCTTCCCGCGATGATTCCGTGCTGGCAGATAAAATTTCGCGGCTTATCATCTGGTACAGCCTGCAAAAGCGCGACCTCAGCGATGAGGACCGAAACTATCTGGACACATCGCTGGTCGAGTGCTACCGGCAGTACGGTATCACATTTGACAACGCTTCTGTGCTGAATGAGGACGGGAGCTTCTGCGAAATGCCTGTGCTTGCAGACTGGTACGACGTGCTTCAGGAAAGCGCGGATACGCGGCATCTGGCCGTCGTGCTGGCGCGGTATGTGACCGGCTCGGCCTCCGCGATGGGCGGCCGGAATGAGATCGACCTCGACAACAAATATATCGTCATTGACACATCGGGTATGCCGGACGACCTGCTCCTGCCCGGTATCTTCTGGGCAACGGACATTGCGAACGACCTCATTTCAAGTGCGGGCGGGCAGCTTTCGGCACTGATCTCAGACGAACTCTGGTCGCTGGTCGGTGCAAACTCCAATCCGCTGGCGGCAGGCTATATTCAGGAGATGGTCAAGACCATCCGCGGCCTCGGCGGTATCGCCATCACGTCCACGCAGGGTATGCAGGATCTGTTCTCGCTGGATAACGGCAAATACGGCAAAGGGATTCTGGATTCCAGCCGCATCAAGATCGTCATGCAGATGGAAGAACAGGAAGCGCGGCTGATTCAAAACGTCCTGAATCTCTCCGAGGAAGAAGTCCGTCAGATCACACGGTTTCGCCGCGGCGAAGGGCTTCTGTGCATCGGGTATAACCACGTGCCCATCGCGTTTTACGCGACGCAGAAAGAATATGACGCCATTACAACATCCCCAACAGATTTGTTAAAGAGAAAGGAACAAGACAGATGAACGAAGAACGCTTTGCAAAGGAAATGAAGAAGATCCAGTCGGTCGTCAGCCGGGCTTTACAGAAAGCCAATACGCTGACGGCGCTTGCGGACGGCGGTAAAATGAGCCGCGAGAAATTGCAGCTCACGCTGGAGGAAACCGCGTATTTCTTTGAGTCCGCGACGCTCCATCTGCGCTCCCTCTGTGAAACGCAGATGCCGGGTATCGGTGGATATGGCCGGCGCGAAGGGCTGGAGTTTCAGCTTCCGTCCGGGCACATCGAGATCGCGGGCGCGGGCTGGGTGCATATGCAGATCGATACGCTGCTGCCGCACTGCCGGTATATGCCCGCGACTTGGCTGACGGACACCGTGCGGCAGCTTTTTGACCGCGTATATGCAGCGCACAAACTTCCGGCTGCATTTCAAGCAGATGCTTTTGGTGATCGACGAACACAGTGACGTGGATGGGCGGCATGTATTCGATCAGGACAACAAGGGGGTGGAAAGCCGTGAGCAATGCGCTCAAGGGTCTGGTCATTGACGATGACGACCAGTACCATCTATCCGTCCACATGATGTCCAGCCGCAGCGCGGAGAACGTCTGCCACATCAGTCTGGTGCTTCCGGAATCAGAGGAAGAATTTTTCCGGTTTCATCGAAAAGGGATCGCATACCGGCCGTTGGAGCCATCCGTTACCCTGTGCTCTGCGACTTCATTTTGCCTTGTCTGAGGCTCGGACAGACCCGATGGGTCAAATCGCTTGTAATTCCATGCTTTTTTGCAATTTGAAGCGTCCGGCGGGCGGCAAAAACCGGCATCTACGGCTACCCATCGGTCAAGCCGGCAAAAGTCACGCAGAAGCACCGAAATTGTGGTTGCGCCGGAACCGGCGCAAGCGCAGTTTCGGTGCCTCGCAGGAAAATGGGAGCTGCCATGATTTTTACGACCCGCGACCTTGATATCCTGCGCTTTCTCCGCTGGTGTCGCTTTGTGCTGGCGGAAGATCTGACCGGTGTGTTTTCCAAAGCTGAGGTTCAGAACCTTGAAATCCTCCGCCTGATAAAGCTCTATCAGCCCGCGCAAGCCTACACGCTGACCGCTGCCGGGAACCGGCTGCTTGACGCTGCTTTTCCAAAACTCCCTGTCGCAGTCGCTCCAGCATACAAAGCCGCTGATACTATCCGCCGTATCCGGCAAGCAAAGCTGATGCTCACCGCGTATCAGGCCGGTGTTTCTGTCTTTACGACAGATGTTTCCGCACTATGCGAACAGGCGATGTTCCTCCCCATGATTGCCCGCAATCGCGGCTCCAACCCATGGGGCAGCACCCGCGTGGCGGCACTGCTCCATACCGGCGACCTCATGTGCGCGATCCACTGGGTCAGCCCCGGTATCGGCTGTGTTGCGCTGACGGATGAGCTGACTGCGTTCCAAAATCACACAGCGGCGATTCCAACGAAACAGCGCACCATGATCTTTGCCGCGTCCGACTATGAGGATATCATCACGGAACTGGATGCTGTGCAAGAGAAGCAAACCATGCGCCTGCAAACTTACCGCGAGGTCCACGATTGCCTGAAGCTGCCGCTGTTTCTGCTGCCATGCAATGGCACAGGCTGCTTGCAGCTCCGTATTCTGAGCATACCCAATTACCGCGAACTTCTGGCGAAAATCATCCTGAAGTCGCACTACGTTCCGCCGCCTACGGATCGAGCGATGTATGACGCGCTGTATCAGGGTGTGCCGTTCGTCATGGCGGCGGATATGGATCTGCGGCGCATTGACGCAGTAGTAGAGGCCGCCCATTCGGACGGCCTTTCCTCAAATTGCACTGGCAGCGCTGCCGGAACAGGTGGAAGCCGTTCTGAACCGCCGTTACCGCGAGACCGGGAAGGCGCGCGTCTTTACCATTACGGAATCGGCGCTGCGGGAGCTGCTCGGAAGCACCGTGCCATACGCGCCGCCTGACCTGCCATTTTACACATCGGAAGGAAGTGTTCTGGATGTTCCGCCTCTCAAAGCTCCTTGAAAAGCTGGAGGACAAATTGGACGCAAGATTCAAAAGCTGGTTTGCCCGAAACAAAGCCAAGCTGCCTACGCGCGTGCCAGCCGTGATCATCGGCTGGTATTTTTATGGGATGTTTCTCAATTCGCTGCGGCTTGGAATCGCATCGACCTTTCACCCAGACGAAGAAATCAAAAGCATCTGGGTGCTGAACCCGTTCAAAAATTGGGGCGCGGTATTTACGGGCTTTGGAATCGTAACGACGCTGGTGATCGTGCTGATCATCTGTCTCATTACGAAGAAAGGTTACATCTGGTTCTCTGGCTACAAATACACGCATGACCCACGTGGATTTGACATTCTCCCGGACGGTACGCATGGCACATCCGGGTTCTTGACAGAGAAGAAATGCGAGAATTTCTGGAGCTGTCGCCCGCAGGCAAGACGGAGGGCATGATCCTCGGCAAAGTCAAAAAAGCATCCGGACGATCCGGACGCTTACGCGCTCTATGCGGCACATCGGATGGTTGCCGGAGACAATAATAACTTACTCTGCATCGGCGCGCCGGGCAGCGGCAAATCCAGAGGCTTTATCATTCCGTTTCTTATGGGCTGCGCGAAGCGCGGCGAGTCCGCATTCATCACGGATGCCAAGGGTGAACTTTTTGAACGTCTTTCCCCATATTTCAGGCAGCATGGCTTCTATGTGAAAGCTGTGAATTTTCTGGACATGGAACACTCGGACGGTTGGAACTGCCTGTACGGTCTGGACACCCAGCCGCAGCTCGTGCAGACGGTAGCCAATACGATCGTACAGAACACGTCGGGCCCGAAGGAAACCAACGACTTCTGGAGCCGCGCCGAGCTGAATTTACTCATGGCGCTCATTCACTATGTCGTCAATCTGCGCGACGCAAACGGAAAGCTTCTGCCCATCGAACAACGTGGGCTTGGCGATGTGTACCGCATGATCGCGACGGAGAGCATTGAGGAGATCAACCGGAAGCTCGCTGCTCTCCCGCCGGAACACCCGGCCAAATACCCGCATGGCCTGTTTCTGAAGGCAAAGGAAGATTCTATGGGGGAACATCGTCATTGGTCTCGGCAACCGGCTGGCGGTCTTCCAGAGCCGTTTGGTAGATAAGATCACGCGCAACCATGATGTAGACCTTCTGCTCCCCGGCAGGCGGCCCTGTGTGTACTTTGTTATCATCTCCGCGCAGGACAGCGCGTACCGCTTTTGTCCTCGCTGTTCTTCTCGCTGGCGCTGCCGCAGCTTTCAAACTTCGCACGTCTGCAATGCGCGGGTGGACGGCTGCCGGTGCTGACGAACTTCTGCCTCGACGAATACTGCAACATCGGCTATCTGGACGGCGTGGCGGACAGCCTGAACAGCATCCGCGGCTTTAATATGTCCGCGCAGATCGTCGTGCAGAGCCTTTCTCAATGGCAGGAAAAATATCCGGGCAAGGAGTGGGAAAACCAGCTGGCGACATTCGATCAGACGCTCTACATGGGCTGCAACGACCTGACATCGGCAAAGTACATTTCGGAAAAAAATGCGGCAAGGTGACGATCTCCGTCCTCAACAACCAGATGCCGATGATGCCGCTGTTCTCGCCGGTGTATTCGTCCACGCGCCCGTACTCCCAGACGCGAAGCAACACGCAGCGCGACCTGATGAACCCTGGATGAAGTTCTCCGCTTGGAGAACCGAAAGTGTCTTGCGCTGTTCAAGGGGCACAAGCCCGCGCTCCTCTACAAAATGACGCCGGAAGAGCTGCCGGACTACGCCGGCCTCACCACCTGCCGTGTCATTGACTATATCCCGGAATGGCGGAGAAAAGAAGCTGGAAGCAGCGCCGCAAAAGCGGCCCCACAGGCCCCAGCGCAGAAAGAAGCGCCACCATATCCGGCTCTGTTTCAATCCCGGTGGACAGAAAAAGCAATCATCATATCGCATCGGGCCGCCCGCCCCTGAAGATATGATCTGGCTGAGGATGATGAGGTTGGAATGGTGGAGTCTACGGTGGACAGTATCCAGATAGTGATCGCCTTATTCCATTCCAAAGCCCTAAATATTCCGCAGATTCCCATCGGGCATCTGCGAAGTGATAGATATAGACCGCGTCAGTCCAATTTTGTAGATGACGTATTGGTCGATGAACACCGCCCTGAAATCTGCTTGCCCATCAGCGTATCGTATTTGATACGCCAAGCTTTCAGAAATCCTTGCAAGCTGCTGCGTTCGCATGGAAGGACTTTATCGGCAAACTTGCAGCATAAGGAGCGCCGACTTGCGGTTTTCAAACGCTTCCATTTCAGAACGACCAGAAACGCCGTCCGCCGTTTTCGTCATTTAACCGGCTGCGCGGTTTCGTGAACGGTTTTGGACTCCGCAAAGTCGTTTCTCAGGTCGGAAACCGGACGGATCATGTTCATAGTATCACCGGCAATCTTATTTTGCTCCCTGCGCAGCATTTCCAAAAAGCTCTCAGCTCTGCCTGTCGTTTTTCCCAAAGCTGCATGGCAAGGAATACCATCATCCGTTCGGTCAGATAGATCGGCTCCTGCATTTTTGGCGAGAGTTTCGTATGCCATCGTTGTCATTTCGAAGGGCGGACACGCAGAACGAATCATCATATAGCATCCCATCAAGCATTTATTCCGCTTTATTGCATTATAAACGAATTATTTTTTCCCGTAATATTTATTTTGCCCATTTACAAAACAGGAGGAATCCCCATGAAAGCAGCCAAGCTGACCGAGCATCCAAGTTTCCGGCTCATGCGGCAGACGGACATACAGAACGTCTGGCACATGCAGATGCCGCGATGGTTATTTTCCGACCCGCGATATGCGGATATGAGTCTGGACGCCAAGGTGACATACACCTTTCTTCTGAACCGCTTTCAGCTC
>VOFC01001665.1_pt1 | contig 26820 bp, 35 predicted proteins | sample 5384161 | NCBI WGS metagenome assembly VOFC01 (sample SAMN12384722, study PRJNA508395) | human gut metagenome | isolation source: healthy gut B | host: Homo sapiens | reverse complement strand
GCTTGCTCTTTTATATACTTTTGAACTGCTTCATCTGTTATATTGCCAATCGTTTCAACATAATATCCTCTAGCCCAAAACGCTTTATCCCATTTACTTTGCAATGTGTTATCTTCTAAATGTAGGTTTTTCTCGAGTAAGACCTGCAAAACGTGTATCTATTGTTAAACCACGAAAAGAAAAAAGAAAATTACGTAAAGGGAGAAATTATGGACATTTTTGGAGTGTTATCCTTTGTCGGTGGCCTTGCCATGTTCTTATACGGCATGAGCGCCATGGGCGATGGCCTGACCAAACTTTCCGGCGGTAAACTGGAATACCTGCTGGAAAAGCTGACCTCAAAGCGGATTATGGCGGTTCTTTTAGGTGCCGGTGTTACCGCAGTTATCCAGTCCTCTTCTGCAACTACTGTTATGGTTGTCGGATTCGTAAACTCCGGCATCATGAAGCTGAACCAGGCAGTCGGTATTATTATGGGCGCCAACATCGGTACCACCATCACTTCCTGGATCTTAAGTCTTACCGGCATTCAGGGCGACAATGTATTCATTAAAATGCTGAACCCGTCGTCCTTTTCCCCCATTCTTGCAATCATCGGCGTTTTTATGCTGATGCTGGCAAAGAGCGATAAAAAAAAGAAAAATGTCGGTACCCTGTTAACCGGTTTTTCCATTCTGATGTTTGGTATGCACACCATGAGCAGCGCTGTATCACCGCTCGCAGATGTACCGGAATTCACGGGACTTCTCGTAAAATTCTCAATTCCGGTGCTCGGTGTTCTTGCCGGAACCATTCTGACCGCCGTGATCCAGAGTTCCTCTGCTTCTGTCGGTATTCTTCAGGCACTCTGCGCAACCGGTTCCCTCAGCTACGCCGTAGCGATCCCGACCATCATGGGACAGAATATCGGTACATGTATCACCGCATTGCTCTCCTCCATCGGTACAAGCCGCAATGCACGCCGTACCGCAATGGTTCACCTTTATTTTAATATCATCGGTACTGTTCTTTTCCTGGTTCTCTTCTATGGAATCAATGCCTTTGTACATTTTCCATTTTTGGAAACCTCGGCAAATGCAGCCGGCATCGCAATCGTTCACTCCGGCTTCAATATTTTTTGCAACACTGATCCTGTTCCCGTTTGCAGACGGACTGGTCAAACTTGCGAAACTGACCATTCCGGACGGACCGGAAGAAAAAAGCAGACGAAGCTGTTCAGATGCTCGATACCCGTTTCCTCGACAGCCCGGCTTTTGCTCTGCAGCAGTGTAAAGTTGCAGCCGCAAAATGGCAGAACTGACCGAAACCGGTCTTGTTACTTCTGTTGACCTGATGGCCTCCTACAACGAGGCGGATGCGGAAAATGTAGATATTCTTGAGAAAAAGGTGGATCATTTTGAAGATGCCCTCGGCACATATCTGGTGAAGCTTTCCAGTGAAAAGCTTTCCCCGAAGGACAGCCAGACACTTTCCATGATTCTGCACTGCATCTGCGATTTCGAACGAATTTCCGATCACACCGTCAACATCATGAAAGCTGCAAGAGAGATGCATGACAAGAACCTGCAGTTCTCTTCTGACGGAGCCGCAGAGCTTGCTGTTTATGGAAAAGCAGTCAAAGATATTGTCAGCCTGACCTTCTCCGTTTTCAACAATGAGGATGTAAAAAAAGCAAATGAAGTGGAACCACTCGAGCAGGTGATTGACAGCCTGAATTCCAGCCTGAAGAACCACCACATCGAACGGCTCCAGAGTGGAAAATGCACGATCGAGCTTGGTTTTATCCTTTCCGATGTGATGACCGACTTCGAGCGAATCTCCGACCACTGCTCCAACATCGCCGTCTGCGTCAGCCAGATCCACAGCGGATCGTTCGATACACATGAATATCTGCATGCATTGAAGAAAGAAGAAGAGTTTGAGTCAGAGTACAAAGAACTGAAAAAACAGTATCAGCTGCCGACGATGAAAGCCTGAAAACAGACTGTACTGTAACCATAAGCTGTACAACCGGGAATTTTTATGGTAAGAATCTTCCCTTCCTTAGGCTGTCACTGTTTTGTTTTATTACCATATCACAGATGCATTACTCAATCTACTATTTTTCTCTGAATTTTTCCAAAAATACCGACTGCCCATCAATATTGATATATTCTACATTGGCAGTCGGTATTTCTATTTCATTCTATTCTTTTCTTTATACAACCTGATCCTTCGCAATAAATACCGGGAAGGAATCGGTTCCTTTGAGCTGTTTTCCTCAGATACCGTAACGTATTTATCAGAAACAACGTACTCAATCTCAGCGCCTGCTTCAATCACGGTATCCTGCATCAGAATGCAGTTCTTTACTTTTGCTCCCTTGGCTACCTTGACACCACGGAACAAAATGCTGTTTTCGATTTCGCCTTCGATCACACAGCCGTCTGCTACCATCACGTTTTTCGCTTTTGATCCGTTGATATAACGGGTCGGATTGTCGTCGCGGACTTTGGTATAGATCGGGTTGCCGGAGAAGAGACTATCGAGATTCTCATCTTTTAAGAGCTTCATGTTCTCATCGAAATAACTCTTCATATCGTCGATTCTTGCCTGATAACCGGTAAACTCATATCCCTGAATGTTCAGTTTCTCCGTTTGCGGTGCCAGGACATCACGCTCAAAGAATTTATTTCCAAGGACAAAGCCTTTTTTTGATTTCGTCGATCAGAAGCTGACGCTCCATCACGTAGATATTCATCGATACATTCTGTACTCCGTTTTCCTCCGAGTTTACAAAGATCTTGCTGATCTTCTGTCCTGCCATGGAGAAGGTGTAGTGCAGATAATTGGTTTTCTCGTAAGAGCTTCTGACGCCTTCCGGAATCGGCTGTTTGGTATAAGCTGCAGTAACATCTGCGCCGCTTTCGATATGCTGATTCAGCATCTCTTTGAAATCAAAATTGCAGGCAATGTTGGTGTCCGCCATAACAACATATTTTTCTTTCTGCCATTTCAGAAAATCGAGAACATTTGCCAGTGCTTCCACTCTTCCGGAATACACCTGAATTTTCTTCTCGGAATAAGGCGGAACAATGTTTAAGCCGCCTTTTTTCTGGCGAAGATCCCACTCACGTCCGGAGCCGAGATGATCCATCAGCGAATGGTAATTTTTGCGGACGATAATGGATACATTTCCGATTCCGCAGTTTACCATGCTGGATAAAATAAAGTCCACCATGCGGTAACGGCTGGCAAAAGGAATGGAGGCCATCAGACGCTCGTTTACCAGATCCGGTACCTGCTCATCATAGCTGTTTGGGAAAATGATGCCCAGTGCATCTGCATTTGCGTTTTACCATTCTTCTTCACCATCCTTTACATTTGCATTTACCATTGCATTTGGTCCTACTTTGGCACGCTCACCGATATGGATTCCGGATCCGATGGTGGCAACACCTTTTTCACCGTCATGCGGCATTTCTCCTACCACGGCATTCTGGCCAATCACAACGTTTTCCGCAACGATACAGTGTTTCACGACTGCTCCGGATTCGATCACGGTTCCTCCCATGATAACGGCATCTTCTACTTCTGCGCCCTCTGCAACCTTTACACCGGAGAACAGAATCGAACGTTTGACATGACCTGCAATACGGCAGCCATCGGTGATCATACAGTTTTCCACAACAGCGGTTTCGGTGATCTTATGGCCTGTTTTTCCGCTGTTTCGGCTGTAGATCTTCCAGTTATCGTCGAAGAGGTTAATGCCGCTGTGCTCCGGATCCAGAACCTCCATATTTGCCTCCCACAAAGAGGAGATGGTTCCTACATCTTTCCAGTATCCGCTGAAGTGATAAGCGTACATCTTCCGTCCGTCTTTTAAAAGATTCGGGATGATGTTGTTTCCGAAATCGTTCGCGGAATTCGGATCCGCCTCGTCCTCAATCAGATATTTCTTCAGGATATCCCAGTTGAAAATGTAGATACCCATGGATGCCAGATTGGACTTCGGCTGTTTTGGTTTTTCCTGGAACTCGGTGATTTTGTCATTTTCATCTGCCACCATAAGTCCGAAACGGGATGCCTCGTCCCATGGCACTTCCATAACCGCGACACTGAATTCTGCGCCTTTTTCCTTGTGGAAGCGCAGGAAATCACTGTAGTCCTGCTTGCAGATCTGGTCACCGGAAAGGATGATCACGTACTCCGGATCGTAGCTCTCGATGAATGGAATGTTCTGGTAGATTGCGTTAGCGGTTCCTTTATACCAGTCAGAGCCTGAGGCCTTCTGATAAGGAGGCAGCACGTGAACACCTCCATGGAGGCGGTCCAAATCCCACGGCTGACCGTTACCTATGTACTCATTAAGCACCAACGGCTGATACTGTGTCAGAATTCCCACTGTATCAATTCCGGAATTTACACAATTAGAAAGTGGAAAATCTATTATCCTATACTTTCCGCCAAATGGAACTGCCGGTTTTGCAAGCTTCTCGGTCAGCGCATAAAGGCGAGATCCCTGACCTCCGGCAAGAAGCATTGCTATCATTTCTTTTGCCATAATCTATCCCCCTGTTTTAATAGATGCATTCATTATAGCACACTATGTGCTCTAGGGACAATCTTTTTGTGCATTTTTCACTATTTTTATTTTTTTACCGATTTTATTCTGTATTTTTCTCCAGTTTACAGTTCTTTCGTGAGCTTTTTACATTTTCTGCCACCAAGCTGGGCTTGCAGATTGCGAAACTCAATCCGATCAAAAACAGCCTCCTCATTTGACGATACAAAAGCAGCCCCGCAAAGCCTTATGGTAAAGGTCTGCGGGGCTGCTTCTATGTTTTTTGATTTTTTATGCTTTTGTAACGGTAACCGCCTCCGCGAGATCGAACTGGTCACCGTACGGTTTACAGTCATCATAGGCGAGGGACTGCAGAACAACATTCAGAATACGGTATGCACAGGTCCGAAGCTGTCCAAGCGGCAGAGTTCCGTCTGCAACAGATGCTACAATTTCCTGGCGGTTTCCTTGCTGGCCAGGCATCTGCAGATCGTTTCCTGCAAGAACACACTCTCTTGAAGTGGAATGTCCGTATTTCAGGTTATATTTGTAAGCGAACAATCCGCTCATGTCCTCTGAGGTTCCCCAGTCGGTCATGACATAGCCTGCGAAGCCCCACTCATCTCTTGCTGCTGCCGTCAGAAGGTCGTGGCTGTTGGCAGTATGCACACCGTTTACCAGGTTGTAGGAAGACATAATCGTCATCGGCTGTGCCGTCTTGACTGCGATTTCAAAGCCCTTCAGATAGATTTCACGCATTGCACGCTCGCTGATATGCTCATTGACGTACATACGGTTATCTTCCTGGTTGTTGGCTGCAAAGTGCTTGATACTGGTTCCGATTCCGGCATGGGACTGAATTCCTCTGGTATCGGCTGCTGCGCACATACCTGCCACCAGCGGATCTTCCGAATAGTACTCGAAATTGCGTCCGCACAGCGGATTTCTGTGAATGTTCATGCCAGGTGCCAGCCATACGGAAATGTGGAATTCTTCCATCTCTTTTCCGACGATATCACCGCATTTCTGGATCAGATCCATGTTCCACGATTGTGCAAGGAGTGCTGCTACCGGGATTGCGGTGCAGTACTGGAAATACTCCGTGCCGCCTTCCGGAACTTCGATTTCATTTTTGTTAAACGCATCTTCCAGAGGATTTCCGGAGGATACCATCTTTCCGTCTGCATCAACGACAAAGTGCGGAATCAGACGAAGACCGGCCGGACCGTCTGCAAGAATCGTATTGTAAATACCTCTGTCCTCAAGAAGAATGGAAGTCGTATCTCCCGCTGCTCCAGGCGCCATATCGGAAGAAGATCCGATAAATCCTTCCTGGCCAAGTCCGTCTGCAGTACCATTGCAAACGGCAGCCATCTCTTCTACGGTCAGCTGCGATACGAGATCTTTTAACGTCGCTTTTCCGCTCTTTACATCTGCCGCGGTCAGCTTCTCTCCCTCATAAGCCGGGAATGCTTCCGGTGTCTCACTGTAGACAACAGTCTCCGTCTTGATGCATTTGCTGCAGATATCGATCTGTTTTGCAGCTGCTTTTTCTTCTGCCTCACCTTCATAGCTGTACGGTGTTACGCCTGCTTTTGTGAGTTCCTGTGGAGCGTCATCTGCCGGGAAGAGATTCTTTCCCTGAACCGTAACAACGGTCTCTTTGAGATTCAGGGCTGCTGCCACTTTCGTTGTTCTGGAGCTGTTGCCGACACGGATGTAATACGTTCCTGCCTCGAGTACCCATGCTGCTTTTTTCATCGTAGGAAGCCATAGATCTCGTCGGGAAGGAAATGGTAATCGTCTGGGACTCACCCGGCGAGAGCAGATCGGATTTTCCGAAGCCGCCAAGCTCCTGATACGGTTTCTCAATCGTGCCATCCGGTGCGGAATAGTAAACCTGTACGACTTCTTTTCCGGCGAATGTATCACCAATATTCTTTACGGATGCGGTAACGGTAACGTTCTTGGCATCTGCCTCCACGTCCCTTACTTCCGTCTCAAAATCAGTATAACCTTTGCCATAGCCGAAGCAGTAGTTCGGGGTTACGTTGAAGGTGTCAAAATAACGGTAGCCGACATAAATGCCGTCGCTGTAATACTCATCGTTGGTGTCACCGTTGTTGTGGCTGAAATTTTTTGAGGACGGATAGTCTTCATAGGAAGCAGCCCATGTATCGGTCAGCTTTCCGGATGGGATGCTCTTTCCGAGAACAACGTCTGCAACGATGTTTCCGGTTGCATTTCCGGCCTGTCCTGCAAGAAGAATTGCATTCAGTCCTTTGATTTTCTTTAACTCTGTGGTGTCTACAAGGTTCGCAATATTCAAAATTAAAACTGTTTTTCTCATAATGCTCTGCCAGATAGGCAATGTCAGCGAGCTCGTTTTCGCCGAGCAGATAATCGCATGCTCTGTTATAGCGGTCTGCACCTTCACCGGAGTTTCTTGACAGAACATAGATAGCGGTATCGGTGTCCTCTTTTTCGGTAATTACCGGCACGTCAGGCTGCGCAAATACTTCCGAGAACATAACAGCAAAAATCGGAACGTGAAGTTCCTCTGCTTTTTTGCCAGCTCTGCCTGATATGCAGCCTGCGCATCTGCAAGCACTTTGTCATATTCATCGAGCCATTTACCAGTCAGAATTTCAAAGCCGGCCTCTTTTAAGCCCTGTTCGATCGTAACAACCGTTCTTGTGTTAACGTCTCCGGAACCGGTACCCCTTTTACCGTGTGGCGGACGCCGTTACCATAAACTGCGACTTTTCCTGCACCGGCAAGCGGCAGGGTTCCGTCGTTTTCAAGAAGTGTCATGCACTCACCGGCCAGTTCACGTACCAGCGCGGAATGTTCTTTTTCTCTAGCAGATACTTCTCCTGTTTTTGATGCATAAAATGTTGCCATAATTCTAATACCTCCCAATAATAAATTCACATATAGCGCTTTTATTGTAACGCATTTTTCGTCATTATGCAAAAGTTTTTTTCACCTGTTTTCTCATATTTTATTTGTATTTTGTGCATTTTCTCTTATTATCCGACTTTTCTGTCTTTTTTTTCGCTCATTGATTTCTTTTTTTTATTTTTTATATTGATGCTTTTATTCTATTGATTTTTCTGTAAACGATACGCTTTTTTCCACCTTTTTTCGTCTTCTTTCACAAAATTCGTTGACGCGTTTGATTTTGGCAGTATAATGGAATCAGAGATCAATTTTAGGAGGCCCCAATTATGTTAAAACAACTTTCTATTTTCGCAGAAAATAAAAAGGCACGATGCAGCAGATCACACAGATTCTGTTTGAAAATGACGTCAATATTTTAGGTTCCGTCAACAACGACAGCGCAGAGTACGGCATTGTCCGCATGGTCGTTTCCGATCCGGATAAAGCAGAGCAGGCGCTTCAGGCTGCCGGTTACATGACACGCCAGACGGATGTACTCGGTGTCGAGGTAGTTGATCAGCCGGGTAACTTAAATTCCCTTCTGAAAACACTGCTTGAGACAAATATCGACATCGACTATATCTATCTCTTTTCAACCGCGAGTCCGGCTGCCCGATCATGGTGTTTCATGTACCGGATGTATACGAGACAGAAGCAAGCTTAAAGAGCAAGGGATATACCGTTCTCTAGAGCATGTTTGAAAAACACGAAAAAAGACATCTGGCGAAGTGATTTTTCACCTCTGCAGATGTCTTTTTCTATATCATCTATTCTTTTTTCTTCATCCTCAAACAGATGATCCCGCGTAATGTTCTTTGCCCACAGTCCGCTCTTATACCGTTTCAGAACCCACGGCCATTTTACAAACTCATCTGTACACAGCAGGAAATAAACCACAAGGACAGGAAGCTTGAAGACAAACGCTGCAATAAATCCAAGCGGCACTGCGTAACACCACATATCAATGGTATCACAGATCAATCCGAACTTTGTGTCACCTCCGGCACGGAATACTCCGGCAATCAGCGTTGTATTGACGGCAGTCCCCATAATATAATAGGTGTTAATCAGCAGCATATATTTCAGATAATGCATCGCGGTCTCATTTAAAGAAGCAAACTTCAGTACAAACGGCGTGATACCCAGTACAACCAGTCCGCCCACAGCTCCGGTAACAACCGTCAGCTTCAGCAGTTTAGACGCATATTCCTTCGCCTTTTCCAGCTTTCCTTCTCCCATAACATTTCCAAGCAGAATACCGCCCGCACTTGCCACACCAAAGCACAGCACAGTTCCGATATTTCTTACAACGACAACGAGCGAGTTTGCCGCTACCGCATCGCTTCCCAGATGGCCCAGGATCACAGAATACATCGAAAATGCAACGCCCCAGGAAAGATCATTTCCAAGCGCCGGAAGTGACAGCTTCACAAAATCGGAAAACAACAGCTTGTTGCGGATGAACATGTACCGCAGATCGAGCTTGATATCCTTACTCATGATCGACACAATCACACAACCGATCAATTCAATGACACGCGACATCGCCGTTGCGATTGCAACACCGGTTGCTCCAAGCTTCGGAAATCCGAAGAGGCCAAAAATGAAGCATGCGTTGAAAAATACGTTCAGTGCGAATGCCATCATATTCATTGCCATGCTGATCGTCACACGGCCGAGGCTTCGAAGCACCGCAAGATAGATCTCCGTAATGCCCCAGCACAGGTAGGTCACACCCATGACGCGCAGATACGAAGCACCGATCCGGATCAGTTCCGCATTATCTGTAAACAGACGCATCATCATCTGTGGCATGGTAAAAGCAATTCCTGCCACAACAACGGAGATGATGACGGAGAATCGAAGTGCGATTCCCTCAACAGTCTGAATTGCTCGCATATTGCCTTTTCCAAAGTACTGGGCACACAGAAGTGTTGCTCCTGTTCCCAGTCCGTAATAAACCATAAATAATACATTTGCATAGTTGGATGCCAGGGATACCGCGGAAATAGCGGACTGTCCCACGTAGTTCAGCATCACGACATCGGCAGAGTTGACTGCCGCGCTTAAAAAGATTCTGAATCACAATCGGCAGAACCAGCTTAAAAAATCTGGCTGTAAAAGCCCTGCTCTTTTTGTTGTTGCCCTCATGTTTCTTCTCCATTTCTCTTCTTTATTTGTCTTCTTTCTTTTCCTGTTTTGCCTTCACATACGGATATCGGACCTGCGTGTAAACAAACATCACCAGAATATAGATGCCGCATGCGATCGCCGCTGGAACGGTAAGATCCGACAGATTGACATACGAGGTTCCGATCATCAGAATGCCGATGAAAAACAGCAGAATGTGAAGTGTCCGCTTTTTCATACAAAACGCAGACTTCTGATACTCTTCCGGGAAAATATCCGGCAGACGCCAGCAGGCCAGCAGCACCATAAACTCCGTCACCATATCGGTTCCGACACCCATGTTGGAAATCAATGTCAGATCCATTCCCGTAAGGATCGGAATGGCGCCCATCAGGAAAAAAAGACCATCAGAAGGATCGCCGGAACACCGTTTCTATTCTCCTCCGCGGTTTTTTCCGGCAGCCAGCCCTGTTTTGCGGCAGCCTGCAGTCCTCTTGTCACCCAGCTCAAGGTTCCGTTCAGAGTGGTAAGCAGCGCAAATACGGCACCACCGAACACGAAGAACAGGTACAGCCAGGTTGGAAAAATCTCCTGTGCGACAAGCGTCAGGTTCTGAAATGCGACCGTTTCGACCGGAAGTACGCCGCCTGCCACGATACCAATCAGCACGTAGAATACAGCAACGATACTCGTGGAAAGCACGATAACCTTTGGAATTGTGCGGGACGGCTCCACAATATCGTCTCCGTTCTCCGCAACGAATTTTGCGCCTCCGCACGCAAAACTCAAAAGTGCTACACCTGTGAAAAAGTTCTTCGGGCCGTTCGGCATCAGGTTGGATACCGTCGGTGTCAGGGCATCCCAGCTTACTTTGGGCAGACCGAATACAATAAATAAGAACAGGCTCAAAAGCAACAGCACAACCATGCCCTTTTGCACCAGTGCGCTCGATTTCAGTCCGATGAGATTGACGGCGGTACAGATTACAAGTGCTGCCATTGCGACAGCCGGCTCGCCAAACTGCGGAAAAATCGAGCAGAAATAGCTTGCAAAGCCTTTCGCGTACGTTGCGATCAGAACCTGGCTTAAGACAAACATCGCAATGTACATAAAGCCGGCTTTTTCACCCATCAATCGTCGGATGTAAGTAAAGCCGGCGCCTGATGACGGGATTGCGGACGTCAGGATGATGAAACGGTACACAGGTGATAATGGCAAGCACGGCACCTAAAATAAACGCTGCGGCAATGCCGTGTCCTGTCAGACCGATGACGATTCCCGTCAGTACCATGATGCCCGAACCGATGATCTATCCGATCGCAAGTCCCATACAATCGGAAAAATTCAGTTTTTTATGACCTTCCCCATACATTTTCCTCCCTTTTTCTCCCAATGTACTCTCGTTTCTATTGGCGGATCCCAACAGAAACGCATAGCATCCTATTTTTTTATTCTACCGAAATCTCATCGTTTGTCAATTTGCAAAATGCGCAAGGTTTAACGCTTTACCTGTACAGAATAGGCAAATATTATAATTGAACTTATTTTTCTTCTATTTTGAACTTTTCAATATTTTTTACAAATTTCAGCTTTCCTATTGAACTTTCTTTCCACTCATGCTACAATAAGCACAGTTTTGAACTTTTTTATTTTGTATTCTATCTTAAGGAGATTTTCTATGACAAACGAAACCTTTTCCGACCGTCTGAAACTAGCCATGCAGGCGAAACAGTTCAAGCAGGTCGATTTGATCCGAGCGGCCCAGCGGCGCGGTGTGAAGCTTGGAAAAAGCCATGTCAGCCAGTATGTCAGCGGAAAAACGGTTCCGCGCTCCGACATTCTTCACTTTCTGGCCGATGTGCTCCAGGTCGATCCCGACTGGCTGCTTGCAAAAGATTCCACAGTAAACTATACGGCAGATACGGTTTCCGATCCGGCAGAATCCTTTTCTGATCCATCTGCCGCTTCCCTTTCCCAGACAAAAACAGGAGGTTCCCCTATGCGAGAATTTAAAAAATCATCGAAACTCGACAATGTCTTATATGATGTCCGCGGACCTGTCGTAGAAGAAGCAAACCGTATGGAAGCGTGCGGCACACAGGTTCTGAAACTGAACATTGGAAATCCGGCTCCATTTGGCTTCCGTACCCTGATGAGGTCATCTACGACATGAGCCATCAGCTTACCGACTGCGAGGGTTACTCTCCTTCCCAGGGTCTTTTCTCTGCACGAAAAGCGATCATGCAGTATGCGCAGTTAAAGAAACTGCCAAATGTTTCTATCGATGATATCTACACCGGAAACGGCGTCAGTGAGCTGATCAACCTCTGCATGTCCGCTCTTCTGGATGATGGGGATGAAATCCTCATCCCATCCCCGGATTACCCTCTCTGGACTGCCTGCGCAACGCTGGCCGGTGGAAAAGCCGTCCACTACATCTGCGACGAACAGTCCGAATGGTATCCGGACATGGATGATATTCGAAAGAAAATAACCGACAGAACAAAGGCCATCGTTATCATCAATCCGAACAATCCGACCGGTGCACTCTATCCGAAAGAGGTACTGCAGCAGATTGTCGAGCTCGCCAGAGAGCATCAGCTGATCATCTTTTCCGATGAAATTTATGACCGGCTCGTCATGGACGGTCTTGAGCATGTTTCCATTGCTTCTCTGGCACCGGATCTGTTCTGTGTGACCTTTAGTGGTCTTTCCAAATCCCACATGATCGCAGGCTTCCGTATTGGATGGATGATCTTAAGTGGAAATAAAGCTATCGCAAAGGACTATATTGAAGGGCTCAAAATGCTCTCTAACATGCGTCTCTGCTCTAATGTTCCGGCCCAGTCCGTTGTCCAGACCGCTCTTGGCGGCCACCAGAGTGTCAACGACTACATCATTCCGGGCGGACGGATTTACGAGCAGCGCGAATACGTTTACAAGGCATTCTGCGATATTCCGGGTATCACCGCAGTCAAACCAAAAGCTGCGTTCTACATGTTCCCGAAAATTGACACTAAAAAAGTTCAATATTACAAACGATGAAAAATTTGCTCTCGATCTGCTGCGCGACAAGAAGACTTCTGATTGTCCACGGCGGCGGCTTCAACTGGGGACAGCCGGATCACTTCCGCGTTGTTTACCTGCCGCGAATTGAAGTTTTAAAGGATGCGGTTGGAAAGCTCACCGACTTCCTCTCTTATTATCATCAGTAAAATTCTGATCACTTTTTTCACAGAGCTCCACCGGAAATACCACCTTTTTTCCGGCGGAGCTTTTTTCCTTTACCGGATTCTTTCCTGCTGCATTACACTTCACCGGTACCCGGCAAACAACAGGTAACTTTTTCGTTACTGTTCACTCAGCAGTGAAACACTTGCTGTTTCGCTGCGTAAGAAAGTGATTCAGGCGTGAGCAGCCCTCCTTTGCGAAGCAAAACTTTAAATGAGGGCTGCGAATGTTACAGTTCGCTGGGTACCAGTGAACTGTAACAACTTTTCTGTTCCACGGCTTAATTTCGATTGCGGCTCCTGTTCCTTTATGTTATAATTCTTTCAAATCAAGTCACAACCTTTCTTTTGAGTTCTGTTCTCGCTGTATCGCTTCTTGGCGGATGCCGCGCCTCCGACAAACCCGTTACGCTGACCGTATGGACGTATTACAACGGAGATCAGTTAGCTTCCTTTGAACGTCTTGTTGAGGAATTCAATACAACGATCGGAAAAAAAGAGCATATTACGGTCGAAGCCTCCAGTCAGGGCAGCATCAATGACCTGGAAAAAAAATGTTCTCGATGCCGCCAAAGGAAGGGTTGGTGCCCTTGCCATGCCAAATATTTTTTCCGCCTACGCCGATACCGCCTATACGCTTGAGCAGATGGGACAGGTCGTTGATCTTTCCCCTTATCTTACAGAGAAAGAAAAGGCTGCCTATCTACCCAATTACCTGGAAGAAGGTGACTTTTCCGATGACAGCAGTATCCATATTATTCTGACAACCTCCACAAAATTCCTGCGTATCATGGAAATGGCAAGTATTGAACTGGGTGGCTATGAGATGCGTTTTGATCTCAACACGGTCTATGTCACAAAGAACTTTTTTCCCATGCTCAACCTTCCATCTGAAGATGTCTCCGGGCTTTCCACCCGGTATTTCCAGCAGATGCTGCGTGAATTTGACCAGACACATTCTCATACCGTATGGGTCGGGCATTCTAAGGTGTATGAAATTTCATTTTCTGACGGAACAATCCGCTACATCCGTATGGAGACCTCCCGCGAGGGCTATGCGCAGATCGGACTTGTCGAAGATTTTACCTCCGTTATGCTGGAACGGCAGCGTATAGAGCACGAGCGTGATTACGATGCATTGACCGGTCTCTACAATCGACGCGCGTTTCAGCGGGAAAGTGAAGCTCTTTTTGAGCATTCGGAAGTTCTCGGTCACGCTGCCCTTCTGATGATCGACCTTGACAATCTAAAACACACCAACGACACCTTCGGCCACGACTGGGGCGATGCCTATATCCGGCAGGCAGGACAGTGTTTATCTCCTCTGTGCCGGCTAAAACGCTCTGTGCCCGTATTTCCGGCGATGAATTTAATCTTCTGTTCTACGGCTATCAATCGCAGGAAGAAATTCGAGCATTTCTGCAGAATCTTTCCCTTGCGGTTTCAAATACAGCCCTGGAACTGCCAAGTGGTCGTAAACTGCCCCTTCGCCTTTCCGGCGGAGTTTCCTGGTATCCGGAAAACAGTACAGATCTGTCTACGCTGAAAAAATATGCGGATTTCGCAATGTACCAGGTAAAGAAAGCAGAAAAAGGGGTACATTACCGAATTCGATCTGGAGCTTTTTTTACAAAAAACGCAAAGGAAACCGAGATGCGCCGCCTGTTCCATAAAATGTTGAATGAAGAGCTGTTTACGTATTACTTCCAGCCAATTGTTTCCGCCACGGACAGCAGTATCTACGCCTACGAGGCGCTGATGCGCGGAAATCTCCCGGCACTTACTCGTCCGGATCAGATCCTGCAGCTGGCTCACGAGGAAGAGTGTCTGCATGAAATAGAACGTCTGACTATGTTTCTCTCTGCAAAATCCTATGCCACATTCCTCTCCACCCATCAGATACGCGGTGATGAGCTTCTCTTTGTCAATTCGATTGCAAGCCAATACATGAATCACGATGAGTCAGTGGCTTACGTCGAACAATACAGCTTTCTTCAGGATCGGATTGTCATCGAGATCACAGAGGAGGATTCACAGGATCTTACAGCTCTGTTGAAAAAACGTGAGATGCCGGGATTTTCCGGTGTATTTGCCCTGGATGACTACGGCAGCGGCTACAGCAATGAAAAAACGCTTCTGGAGCTTGCACCGGCGTATATCAAGCTGGATCTTTCCATCATCCGCGATATCGACTCCGATCCGGACAAGCAGCAGATCGTAGAAAATATTGTTTCCTATGCACATCAAAGAGGCATGAGAATCATTGCCGAGGGTCTGGAAACTCCAGCTGAACTTTTGAAGGTACTGGAACTGGATGTTGATCTCCTGCAGGGCTATTTTCTTGCAAAACCGTCCGCTGTTCCGAAACCTGTCAGTGCAGAATCCGTTGCTGTCATAGAACGCTTCCGGAAGCATCTTGCGTAATTCCACCTCTTCCTGCAGCATCATTTCAAATCACAGCATCTATGTCTGATCTGCTGCTTCGAAACAGGTACCAGTCAGCGACCCGGAGCGTATCTGAGCAATCATCCCTCAAAAAAACATCCATAGCAAACCCTGCAAAAAGCAGGGTTTTGTCTCCACTCTGAAGGATCCTGCCTGACAGGATCCTTTTTATACTTTTTTATACTTTTTTCATATTTTTCTCCTGTTCGTTCCTCCGCTTCTGTGCTATGATACCTTACAGCAATGACAACCCATCCATCGAAAGGAGTTTTTCTATGTGTACAGCAGCAACCTATCAAACACGCGACTTTTATATGGGCCGCACACTCGATTATGAATTTTCCTATGGCGACCAGATCACCGTTACACCTCGCAATTATCCGTTTTCCTTTCTTCATATGCCGTCCCTTTCCCATCACTATGCAATGATCGGCATGGCGTGTGTGATGGATGATTACCCGCTCTATTATGAGGCGTTCAATGAAAAAAGGGGCTTGGTATCGCCGGCCTTAATTTTGTAGGAAATGCCGTTTATTTCGATCCGAAACCGGAGAAAGACAATATCGCGCAGTTCGAGCTGATCCCGTGGATTCTCGGTACATGTGCTTCGCTTGCGGAAGCAAAAAGAATCCCTCTCCCGTATCAATCTCATCAGCACACCTTTTAAAAAGAATCTTCCGCTCGCACAGCTTCACTGGATCATCGCAGATGCATCGGGTGCCATCACCGTGGAATCCACGGCGGACGGTCTGCATGTCTACGACAATCCGGTCGGCGTTCTGACAAACAATCCGCCGTTTCCAATGCAGATGTTCTCACTGAACAATTACCTGCATCTGTCACCGAAACAGCCGGCCAACACATTTTCCAACCAGCTCGATCTTTCTACGTACAGCCGTGGCATGGGCGGTCTTGGACTGCCGGGCGACCTCTCTTCTGCTTCCCGCTTTGCACGCGTGGCGTTTGTAAAGCAGAACTCGATCTCGGGAAACAGCGAAACGGAGAGCGTCAGCCAGTTTTTCCATATTTTAAATTCTGTTGACCAGCAGAGAGGATGCTGCGAGGTGGCGGACGGAAAGTATGAGATCACGCTCTATACTTCCTGCTGCAATGCGACGCAGGGAATTTACTATTATACGACCTATGAAAATCATCAGATTACTGCAGTAGATATGTACCGGGAGAATCTTGATGGCGAAACGCTTCGCTGCTTTGCGCCGGTGACGGGCGAGCAGATTCATATGCAGAATTAGAAAAATCCGGTACAGAAATCTTTGAGGACCCCTCAAAAAAGATTCTGTATCGGATTTTTTTACATCTCATCACACATTGTAAAACAGACGTCGCACCGGCTTCTGGTGCGGCATTTTTCAAAATACAGCTCCTCGTGCGGAATCCATTTCTTCTGAAATTCCACCGCCTTTTCACTCCCGTTCCGCTTTTCAATTCTCTGGATCTGCTCGATCGGATCGATCGTGAGGAAGACCTTCAGATCGTAGTATGCTTCCAGCCGTTCATGGCAGGAGCATTTTTCCAACTGCCGGGATCTGGCCGATGAAGAACGGCAGGATCAGGCCGATCGCAAAGAGCTTGCCGGAAAGGGTTACTTTTTTTACTTTTTCCATCTTGAAATTCCTCCCTTATGTTTCCTTCTGGAATCAGTGTATCATTCAAGTACACTTTAAAAGTCAAGACCTTTTCTGCATTTTTTCTCTATTTTTTTCCCACTATTTTAGTATATTTTGTATTTTCCGTGCTTCTCGGTGTCTGACTGCACTTTCTGTAGGAACTTTTTTCTGTCGTTTTCCATGGTTTTGTGGTACACTTTTGGATATTGGGAAATGCAGTCATTTTCTGCAGTTCCCTGACTATTTTTTTGAAAGGATTTTATCATCATGCAATTTTATCTCGCCCCGATGGAAGGGCTGACCGGATATGTATACCGGAATGCTTACCACAAATATTTTCCGGCGGCAGACCGTTATTTCACGCCGTTTATTACAAATAAAAAATGAGTTCCCGCGAACGGAACGATATTCTCCCGGAGCACAACGAAGGGATGACGGTGATTCCGCAGATTCTCACTAATCAGGCGGAGGATTTTCTGTCCCTGACAAAGGAACTGAGGGAGTACGGTTACGATACCGTCAATCTGAACCTTGGCTGTCCGTCCGGCACGGTTGTCGCCAAGCGGCGCGGCTCCGGACTGCTTGCGTGGCCGCATACACTCGATGCATTTCTCGATGAAATCTTTTCGTCCTGCGACTGCCGCATCTCGATCAAAACGCGGCTTGGCACAACGGATACCGACGAGTGGGAGGATCTGCTTACGGTTTACGACAAATATCCGCTCGAGGAGCTGATTATTCATCCGCGGATTCAGAAAGATTTCTACAAATATACGCCGCGCATGGAGTGTTATCGGACAGCATATGAGACGAGCCGCCACTCGCTGTGCTACAACGGTGACATTTTTCTCACCCGATGATTTTCAGAATCTCTGCCGTGAGTTTCCGGACACGGAGAAGGTGATGCTCGGACGCGGGGTACTGCAGAATCCGTGGCTGATTGGGATGCTGCGCAGTGCAGATCCGGCAGGCGGCGAAGCCTCTGCTCCCGATAAGGAGCTGCTGCGCGCATTCTGCGAAGATCTCTGTGCTGGCTATGCGCGCGTTATTTCCGGGGATAAAAATGTGCTGTTTAAATTAAAGGCACTGTGGATTTATCTTGGAATGTCGTTTACCAATCCGCAGAAATATCTGAAAAAGATCAAAAAGGCGAACCGGCTTGCCGAGTATGAAGAGGCGGTCGACGCACTGTTCCGGGAACAGGAGCTGATTCTTTAATTTCGAAGTCCATTAGTATCTTTGGAAACCATGTCACTTTCAGGTATGCACTTGTCTTTTCTGCAAAATCCGGTACGATAGAAACAGGATACAACGACTTATTTCTATTTTGTTTTTGGGAGGATTTTTACCATGATCGATTTACACCAGGAAGACGAAAAGCTTTTTGCTCTTGTCGACGCATGCCAGCGTGCTGTCCTTCTTCGTTCCTCCCCACTCGAGAAACTCCTCTAACTTTTTCACACTATTTCCTCCTTATATACCTATAGGGGTATTGGTTGTCAAGAGGAGTTTTTCAAAATCAGAAAAACAAAAAAGAACTTCCGACGAAGCATCTTTTTTCTGCTCCTGCCGGAAGTTCTCTTTTCATCTTATCTTCTTATTTTTATTTCATATTTGCAAACCGCTCCACAGCCTTCGTAAACTGTGCAATCATCTGATCCGCATCTCCGTACTCGATGCCGTCGCGCACGCAGTGCTGGATATGGCCCTCGAGGACAACTTGTCCTACTTTATGAAGTGCCGATTTTGCCGCCTTGATCTGCGCCAGGATATCCTCGCACGGCACATCCTCATCCACCCATACGGTCGATCGCCTGCACTCGACCGATGATCTTTTTCAGGCGGCGGTGAAGATTATCTGCATCCATACACTGTTTCATTTTGCATCCTCCTTGTTTCAAATCCGTCATCGCATCGGCAGCGTTACAAAGTGCAGTGGTCTTCCTCTTCTGCTTCCTCTGCAATCAGATTCCGGATATTCTGCATACGGTTATCCAGCTCCGCGCTCTGTCTTGCGCAGTCGTAGAGTTCATCCTGCAGATATTTGACATGATTTTCGGGAATATTTTTCTTGTAGCGCATCTTGTGCTCCAGACTCGCCCAGAAATCCATCGCGATCGTACGGAACTGTACTTCCACGTAGACCAGTTTCTTTGTATCCTGTAAAAAGATCGGCACCTGAACGATCAGATGAAGACTGCGGTAGCCGCTCTCCTTCGGATGCTGAATATAGTCCTTCCTCTCAATCAGCGTAATGTCATCCTGTTTCAGAAAACTGTCTGCCAGCTTATAAATATCGCTTGGAAAAGAACATATCACACGCACACCGGCGATATCGCGGATATTTTCCTCGATAGACTCCAGTGTGACCGGGATGTCTTTCACGCGGATTTTCCGCATAATGCTCTCATACGATTTGACCCTTGTTTTGATTCCTTCGATCGGGTTCTGGTCATAGGAAAGCGAGTATTCCTGATTCAGCACCCGGAACTTTGTCTCGATTTCCATAATGGCGCACTGATAATACGACATCAGAAGCTCGAACGGCTTTTTGTTCTTCTGCATCATCTGAATAAACTCGTCCGATAAAAGATTCTGCTTTACAAACTCATCCCGTTTTGTCTCGATCAGATTTTTTCCCTGTTTTCTAATTTCCTCCAGTACTTCGAGGTTTTTCATCATCCGTTTTTTCGTCCTCCCAAAACTGCGTTCTCTGTCCTTTATGCTATCATTTTAGGCCTGTAAAGTCAAATTTTTTCTTCTTTTACTCTACCTTCAGCATCCGGTAGCCAACCCCGATATGCGTCTGGATATACTGCGTCTGCTCTCCGTTCTTTTCCAGCTTTTTCCGAAGCGTCGCCATGAAAACACGGAGGGAAGCGATATCGTTCTCCCAGCTGCTTCCCCAGATTTTCTGTGTGATAAACGTATGCGTCAGCACCTTCCCTGCATTCTGCGACAGCAGGCAGAGCAGCTTGTATTCGATTGGTGTCAGATGAAGTTCCTCTCCGTCAAGATATGCGCACCCCGCTGCGTACTCGATCCGCAGTGCGCCGTTTTCAAAGACAGCCGACTGGACTCCATTTTCTGCCTGCATCTGGGACAGACGGCGCTGTGTGACTCGAAGGCGGGCCAGCAGTTCCTCCACAGAAAACGGTTTTGTCAAATAATCGTCTGCTCCTGCGTCCAATGCCTCGATTTTATCGCTGTCCTCACTTCTTGCACTGATTACGATAATCGGCATATTCGACCAGCTTCGAATCTTTTCAATCACCTCTACGCCATCAATATCCGGCAGGCCAAGGTCGAGCAGAACAATGTCGGGATTATGTGTGGAGGCCTCCATAATGGCACCCGCACCGTTCTTTGCAGAAATGTACTTATAATCGTGTGTTTTTAACGTCGTAGTAATCAGGTTGTGAACCGGCGTATCATCTTCCACAACCAGAATTAATGTCTTATTCATTCAAATTCACCTCACTGAACGGCAGGTTAAACCGAAAGCAGCAGCCCTGTGGATCGCAGTCATAAAGTGCTATCTCCCCGCCGTGCGCATTTACAATCGAACGGCAGAGTGCCAGTCCAAGGCCAAGGCTTCTGCGGCTGTCGCTTACTTTATTTTTCCCGGAATAGAACATCTCAAACACATGCTCTCTGGACTCTTTTTGGAATCCCGGGGCCGTTGTCCTCCACCGCGATCCAGACATTTTTCTCCTCTTTTCCGGCTGTCGAGAACCCACTGAATGATTTCCTGTTCCCTTGGGTCAAAGATTTTTTCCGTCTTTCCTCCCTGTCTGCGCGCTGTAAAGTGTTCCGCGGACAATTCTGCTCTCCTGTGCCCCTGCCGGTGCGGCCGTCAGATCCCTTCCCAGCAGTTTTACAAGCTTTGTCGCTGTAATATCAAAAATCTCCGACGCATCCTCTGCCTTCTGCAGAAGCTGGCTGGTATTGAAAAGAATTTTCGTCCGGAACGCATCCCGCGCAGACAGCTTTGCATTCTCTTTTAATTTTGATGCAAGCGTACCTGTCAGAATGGAAATGCCCAGCATGATGGCAAAGGTCACCGGATAACCGGAACCGTACGCGTACAGTGTCAGACGCGGTTCTGTCAGGAAGTAGTTAAACAGCACTACACTGATCACAGAACTGATTACGCTGCAGGTATAACCGCTGGTCAGAATGGACGTCATCATAACGCCGACCAGATATATGGTAATGATATTGGAATCCGGAATGATATGGATTTCCAAATCCGGCACCAGATCGGTCAGCCGTTCGGTCCATCCCCTTCTCTTTCGAAAAAAAATCCCTGATCCATCATGCTTTTTCCAATGACAATCCGCGTTACTTCGGAAATTCTCGCATATTCTGCAATCTGCAGGGGCAATGTCCTCGCTGTGCGTCGTTACAATCTCCGCCCCGCTCTGTTCTGCCAGGCGGATATGCTTCTGCAGCCTTGCCTGATCCTCCGGCGTTTTCTCTGCCGGTTCCGCGGTCTGCACATACAGTGCTGTAAAATTAGCACCAAATGCCCGGGCCATCTGTGCCGCAGTCCGGATAATTTTTTCATTGGACGGCGAAAATGACAGACAGACCAGAATATGTTCTTTTTCTCTCTGTTTTCTGTTTTCTTTTTTTCCAAATGCTTCACCTCGCTTCCAATTGTAGACTTTGACACTCCCCACAGCTAAAGCAGGGGGGATTCTTGTTTCTTCCACTACTGCAATAAACAATCAAAAAAGGACACCTTTTATTGTATAATTATGTTACCCCACAAACATACGAAAGAAGGTGTCCTTAATGAAAAATTAGCATTGAAGAAACTGCTAACTTATATGAAAAGTGTATACAAAATTTCACAAAAAATCAAGGGTTTATCCGATGAAAGAAAAAAGAAAACCCATCCCGTTGTTTAATATCGTTATGCCAGTGCTGATTTTCCTGATGCTTCAGTATGAAAGTTTTCACACCATTTTTTCAGCGCCGGAAAGCATGGAGAAACGACCGAAAAACTGTATCCGTGGAAAAATCCCAAAAGTTGATGCAGTCAGGGATCTTCTTTCCCGGATTGATCCAAAAGAAATCGAGGAAATTCACGCGCAGACGATTGATGTTCTGAAACGCAACCGCGTATTTCGGGAAGGAACCATAGGCGGATATGTTGCGGCAGGTATTGATGGGGTGGAATTATTCAGCAGTACAAAAAAGTCCTGTCCAGACTGCCTGAGCCGGAAGAACGGGACGAGGAAGACAGAATACTTTCATCGAAGTGTGGTATGTATGACGGTAGGAAAATCGCCGCATGTGATCTTTGGGCAGGAAATGCTGAAACCCAGAGATGGTTCAGAAAAAGATGAAGGGGAACTGACAGGAGCGAAAAAGGCTCATCCGGCATTTAAAGAAAAGGCATGGTCATTTCGCAGATGTGATTATGGCGGATGCACTGTACCTGAATGCCCCGTTTATCAATACTTTGAAGGAATGCGGTTTAGAAACGGTAATCCGTCTGAAAGATGAAAGAAGGCTTCTGTTTCAGGATGCGGAAAGCATGTTTCAGCGGGAACGAGGGGAGAAAAAGGAGCTTCAGGAAGGGAAAAAAAAAAGAGTATTGAAGTCTGGGATCTTTCCGGATTTGAGATAGACCTTACCTGGACGATATCTTAAGCGGACTGAAATACGAGGACGGCCACTACGATCTCGTGAGTCTTTCCGACAAGGATTATCAGAAAAAACTGGATTTCCAGATTGCCTACTGGGATAAACTGAAAAATGAAATTCAGAAGGTCAGATCCGGAGAAAACGGAACGGCGGATCTGGTAGACATGAGCGAGACGTATTTCCAGATGGCAGATGAAACGGTTGCCGCAGTCAAAGTTTCCCAATGCCAACCGCCAGCTGGAACAGAAAGCCTACATCGACCTTCACACGGGACTGCCGAACAAGAGCAAGTGCGAAGAGCTGTTCCACAATGTGGAATTCATCAAAACTCCTACTGCCTGTATCGTCTTTGACATGAACAACCTGAAACGCGTCAACGACAGCCTCGGCCACTCCATCGGCGACCAGCTGATTCTGAACTTTGCCCGGCTGCTGCGAAACTCGATTCCCGCGAAGCATTTCGTAGGAAGATACGGCGGCGATGAATTTATGGCGGTCATCTATGATGCAACCCGCGAAAGCATCACAGAAATCCTCACAGAGTTTCAGAACGAAGTCGAACAGTTCAACGGCTACGGAACCCAGTTCCGCATCAGCTATTCCCACCGCTTGGCACTTTCCACCGATTACAACGAATGTACGCTCCGCACGCTGTTTGACAAAGCAGATAAATATATGTATGAAAACAAGCAGCAGAGCAAGCAGGGACGCCAGGACTAAAGAAACGCCGGAACCGGAAATATCTTATCGCCGGTTCTGGCGTTTTTTCTTGCTGTTTCTCTTTTATTTTTTGCAAACGCTTCTATCTGCGCATATCCCGCTGAAAAATCAATGGGTTCCTCCCGCAGCTTCTTTCTGACCGCATCGCGTCCTTCCTGATCTGCCAGCACTTTCTGGATTTTATCGGCAAACTGCATCACATCCAGCGGACAGAGATATCCGTTTTCCCCATCACGGATCTGCTCGCGCATGGACGGAATATCGGAAGCGATGATGACCTTCTGCAGGCTTCTCGCCTCTACAATCGTAATCGGATAGCCTTCGTGACGGGACGGCTGGAGATACAGGTCGCAGGATTTTACGTACGGGCAGGATTTTCGCGCATTCCGAGAAAAATAATTTCCTGCTCCACCTGATATTCCTTTGCCATGGTCCGCAGCTTGTTCAGATCTCTTCCATCACCGATGATGAACCATTTGAAGCGAAGTCCCCGTTTTTCAGCTCCGCCGTAATCTGCACCGCAATATCATATCCTTTTTCTTCCGAAGCTCTTCCCACCGTCAGAAATTTCAGCTCTCCTGTGTACTGCGGATCGCTAAGCGGCTCCTCACTCCGTCTCTGCACCTGTTTGATGTCAATGAAATTCAGCAGAACCTCTGTCCGGTCTGCGAGTTCCGGAAAACGGGCAATGACCTGTTTCCGGACAGGCTCGGAAACGCAGTAAATTTTATCATACTCCGGAATAAAGTCCCTGGTCCGGAACAGCCACCAGAGATTTTCTCCGTGGAACCAGACCGCTTTTTTCCGCGCATTCGTCTTTCTGGCTCCGAATGCGGTTGTGAACGCACCGAATCCGAAAAAAGTCGAAAACAAGATCGTATTGTTTTGTTTCCGGCTCCACACACTCCAGAATCCGTTCATACAGTTTTCCATACCGTTTCTTTCCATACACGACGCGCATCAGAAATACGCCCATTCCTCTGGCATAGAAAGACCGTTCTGCCGGTGTCTCCCGTTTTCCCACAATCCGTTCCAAAGCCGGATGCGGCTTTTTGTCCCAGATCATCTGGCGCACTTCCACTTCCTTCGGAATCCGCTCCAGCAGAACGCCTCTTTTTTCGACCAGAAGAAGCGTTACATCTTCTTTTTTCTCCACCAGTTTCTGCAGCAGCGCTGCCATGGCCACTTCCGTTCCGCCCATGTCCATGGTACGTCCCAGCACCAGTATTTTACTCATTGCTTACCTCTCATCTGCTTTTTTCTCTGTTCTAACGCCAGTAGGCATCTCCCACATGCGCAGGATGACGCTGATCCTCCGGCGGAAGCTGATGGTAATCGCCGTACGGGGTGTGAAGATACGTCTCGTATCCCGCCGGGGCATTGATCAGATGGCCTTCAAACGGAAGGCGCACGATCTCTTCGATCGCTGTTTTGGGAATCGCGTCCGACTTGCGGTAACCGCCGCACTGGCAGGCCACCCACTTTGAGTCCTCCGCGCGGTACTTTCTGCACTCTTTTTTCCATCTCGCGCAGAATCCGCTCTTTTCCATAGCATTTCCGGATCGCCCATTTGCACCATTTTGCGAAGCTTCCTTTGTTTCCTTTTAAGGTCTGGCGGTAGGTGCGGAATGCATTCATCCGCTGGCTTTCCAGAAACAGCAGCTTTTTCCAGTGACGGTCGTACTCCGGTGTATCTTTTTCCGGCAGTGCGTCAAACGGGAAAATGTCGACGAAAAGACCGGTATCCACAGCTCCTGCCACGTGCTCCACAAGACTCGTTCCGGTGTGTACCAGCTTTCCGTATGCCAGTGTGAAACCCTTTGTATTATGAAAATTCATGACGCGGTACGGTGTATCCGTTTCGCTGTTTACAATCTGTTCCAGTTTTTCATAATCCGCTCTCGGCATCCAGACATCCACATCATCATCCCACGGAATGAACCCCTGATGCCGGATCAGCCCGAGCAGCGTTCCATCTGCTGCAAAATAGATCAGGTGATGTTTCCGGCAGACTTCATCCAGATACAGTAATATTCCAAGCGCAATCTCCTGTTTTTCTTTTAATTCTGTAATTTTACGCATAACGGCATTGCCTTTCTGTTTTATTTTTCCCATCCATTATAAACACTCTGCCGGATTTTTTCAATTTAAAGTTCCTGCCGCTCCGGCGCCCGTCTGAAGATTCCGCACTGTTTTTATCAGTACCTTCATATCCACCGGTTTTACTATGTGTGCGTTCATGCCCGCATTGAAGGCATTCTGCACATCTTCTGAAAATGCTTTGGCTGTCATCGCAAGAATCGGGATTTTCTTTGTCAGCGGGTGGCTGCTGTTCCGGAATTCTTTGCTCATACCGATTCCATTATCCGCTACCCGCGGGCACATCTGCGCATAATGATCCGATGTCGGCACCAGCATCAGCATCGACCAGTCGTATCCGTCCAGCTTCTTTAAAACCATGTAATACGTATTTTCTTCGATCACAACATCCGTACACATAATGGTCTTTTTTTTGTTCTTTGACCAGACTGTCATCCGGCGTACCGGATGACACTTCTTTACGTTCTTCAGATATTCTTTTGCTGCATCAAGACCGACGATTCCGGTATCCTGCTGATTCAGCTCGTCTTCCATTCCTTTTAAGAAACCACAGATCACAACGGTGTACTCTTTTTCGTCCTCCAGATCGGTTCCATCTTTGGTCAGAAGCACATATGGATACGGATATCCGTTTCCATTGAGATCACAGCCTTCTTTTGCCATTTCTTTGATCTTTGCACCCGTCAGGGTTGATGTCTGCAGCGTTCCATTGCCAAATCCAAATAAGCAGATACAATACGCTCCAATGAACACATTTCCTTATCTGTTAGATATTCGCAATGCTGACATCACTTTTTACAGTCTTGCCCTCCGGAGCTGCAGCCCATGTAGTTAATCCCATGTGTGGCTTATCTGCATCGGCTCGCTCGTAAATCAACTCCGCTGCTGTATGTCCGTGAACTGCATAGTGCATCTTGTTCTGCACTTTTGCAAAAAATTGCTTTGTTGTTTTCGCTGTTCGGTCATAATCAAGAGCTGTAGCATAGATATCTGTTATCTTCTGATAAAATCTACGCTCAGAGAGACGGATTTCTCGAATCTGCTCAAGCAAATGGTCGAAATATTCTACTGTGAGCACAGAGCCACCATTTTTCAGGCGTTCATCATCCATGACTCAACCTTTGATGGCGTAGTCCTTCACGATGCCATTGGCCCACTTACGAAACTGTACTGCTCGCTCATTATTAACCTTGAATCCAACCGCAATAATCATTTGAAGATTATATTGCTATGTTCATTTATCGTTGGCAAACCAACGTCATACAATGTGGCCATCATCCTCTGTGTCAGCCATATATTCTCATCCTCATAGCGCATCTCAATACTATCCTGCTGACCACCAACAGAGGCAACATAGGTCAAGTATTCTGCTGCACTGGAACGGATAGTTACTTCATCTTTTTTTCTTTTTCAAATAGGAGGC
>VOFC01002511.1_pt1 | contig 26828 bp, 38 predicted proteins | sample 5384161 | NCBI WGS metagenome assembly VOFC01 (sample SAMN12384722, study PRJNA508395) | human gut metagenome | isolation source: healthy gut B | host: Homo sapiens | reverse complement strand
TGTTGTGCTTCGTTCCGGTTACGTGTGCTATCAATCACCAGCGGAATGCCGTTCGTGCGCCACCGCAGCAATAGCTGCAATATCAATCACATCCAATTAGGATTGCCCAGGCTTTCAGCATAAAAGCAGCTTAGTATTAGGCTGAATGGCCGCCGCAAAGGGATTGGCAGGCTCGGAAGGGGTCCACAAAGGTGGTGGTAATGCCCTGTTCCGGCAACGTGTTGGCCAAAACAGATTATGGGTGCCGCCATATAAATTGGTGGAGGACACCACATGGTCGCCCGCCGTTGCAATATTTTTGTACCGCATAGCGGCCGCCGAACCGGACGCTGTCGCCAGGCCGCTACGCCGCCTTCTAAGGCTGCAATGCGCTTCTCAAACCCACATCGGAGGGTTGGATTCATCAGCCGGGTATAGTATTGCCGTCTTTGTTAAAACAAACCGATTGGCCGCTTGCGCCGAATCGTGAAATACATAAGTTGTGGCATAAATAGGCACTGCGCGGCGTCCGGTAGTTGGGGTCGGCCTGCTCCTGTCCCACCATGAATTTGCATCGTTTCAAATTTGTATGGCTGTCGTGTCGCGTTTTTATCGTCCCTTTTTTTATAAAATCATGCTGCCGTCAGACAAACATTTTCATTTCCTACTCAATTACTATGTTTATCATATGGTACGCCTTTTTACATACTTTGTCAATAGGTTTATTGAGAAAAATTATGGAGCCGGTCCAATCCGTCCAGCTCCCTTTTTCGCCCTTTCGTTTAAATAACATAATGATTGCCGTCTGCGGTTTCCTGTAATAAATCGGCCAGCGTTATGTCCTCAAAAAAGTCATTGACCAACATATTCTAATTTGGTCCACATAGGCAATGTTTTGCAAGTTGCCGCCCGATTACAAAGATTTTTTCTCCTTCCAGACAAGCCACCGGCGCCTTAATTTTAAAATACTGCCTACCGTATAGCTTTCCGGCTCTCTGGCCAATCGATACCCGCCGCCCCGTCCCCGCAAAGCCTGCACAAACCCAGCCCGACTTAAAACGGCGATGATGCTTTCCAAATATTTTTCCGAAATTTCCTGCCGCTTGGCAATATCCATCAAAACAATATAACCTTCGTCCCTGCGTTCCGCCAAATCAAGCATCACGCGCAAAGCATAACGACCTTTTGTTGAAATCAGCATAAAACTACCTCCTCTATCGGATAAACATAGTTTAGCACAATGTTTACCGCAATGCAAGAACGCGCCCGCGCAACCTATACCGGGTATTGTCAAAAGGAGCAGTGATTACCCTACAGCAATCACTGCTCCCTGCTCAACTCTGTTCAGTTGTTGTCAGCAATGGTTATTTGCTCATACCCATTGTCATAGAAGAGCCGGTAGATGGCATGTTCTGTTCTGCATACTGAATCATTTTTTTTTTTTTACCATGTAGCCCACCTACGTAGCCGTTTTCACGGGAAGATAACTGACCTTTATCAACTGTCTGATAGTTGTTGATTCCCAATTCATTGGCAACTTCATATTTGAAGTTGTTCAGAAAGTTGCTTGCGTTTGGTGCTGCTGGTTCATTAGAAGTTCTGGACATCTCGTTCACCCCCTTTCAGGATTGTAATTCTATTTTGTTCGGTTTCGTCGGTTTTATGCAATCCAATTACTGGTTTTTTTTCTGCTGCAGTTATCCAGGCGCAGGTCGCTTTTCATATCGCTTTTCAGACCTCTGCTGTCTTTGCTGCAGTCGTCCAGACAGTTATCCATGCTGTTTTGTGTTTTACTGTCCGCTTTTGTTTGAAAGATGGCTGTTCATTGCGAGTTTTCATCTCAACTCACCTCCTCGAAACCTATTGTGGCTCTTTTTTCGCAGGTCTGCATACCAGGAAATATTAAACAAAATTTTTTGCAATCGCTTGTGCCGATCCGTTTGCGTTCCATCCTCATCTTGTCCCAATAAAAAGCCCTATGCGCTCAAAAAACGCATAAGGCTTAACCGATAGGATCACTATGTTTACTGTTCAGGCGCTCAGCACAATTTTTTACAATCAGCCCGGCTACAATCACCAGCATCAACGGCCGAATCAATTTTTCGCCGTTTTTAATTGCCAACCCGGCGCCTACATAATTGCCCAGCATATTGCAAATCGTAGCTGGAATGGCAATCTGATAGACGATATTGCCCGTCGCCAAATAGCCCGCCAGCGCCATATAATTAGACGCCATAATAACCGTTTTACTGTTGGCAGACGCCACCCGCAAATCATACTGGAGCAGCAACGAAAAAATCATAATGGCAATGGTGCCGCCGCCAGGACCAAACAAACCGTCATAGGTGCCCAATAACAAACCGGCTACAAGCACCAGCGCAATGTTCTTGCCGTTCACCACCTGCTTGAGGATACTGCCTTGTCCCTTCTTTTTGGGAAGTAACATCATAATGGCCGCCACAGGCAGCATCACCAGTACAATATTGCGCACAACAGCTTCCTCCAAATATAATACCAACTGGGTGGCGATGGCGGAAGCCACCATCGCAGCCACAGCAGTCAACGCCGCAAATTTTCCGTCCAGCACGCCATTTTTACCAAAACGCAGCACCGCCATGGTACTGCCCAAACTGCACTGCAGCTTGCCGCAGCCATAAGCCATGTGTACCGGCATACCGGTCATCAGATAAGTCGGCAGCGCAATCAAACCGCCGCCTCCGGCAATGGCGTCAATCACGCCGGCAATAAATAACAACGGACAAACATAAAGCAAATCGCCCAACCATTCCACAGCCCTTTTCTCTCCTCTGTACAAACATCTACAACCAAACCGTTTTTATTATACCCGCTGTTTGGGCAGAAATCAACCATTGTACCCGCAGCCTTGTGAACAACCCGCCTTCGCTCATAAAAAATTCCACCTGCCAAAAGCAACGGGAATTCCATGCTTCTTTATTCTCCCCGCAGCACCTTGCCCCGCAGTTGACCGCAGGCGCCGTCGATATCGACACCCTTTTCCTCCCGCACGCTGGCCTTTAATCCGGCCTGCTGCAGCGCCTGCACAAAGGCTGCCACCTGCTTTTTTGCTGGGCCTGCTGAATTGGGCCGTATTGGCTACCGGATTGACCGGAATGAGATTGAGGTGGCAATCCAGCCCTTGCAAAAAGCTGCTGGAGCTGCCGCACATGCAGGGGCTGGTCGTTAAAGCCAGCAATGAGCGCATATTCAAAGGAAATGCGATTGTGGGTCTGCCGCTGATAGGCCCGACAGGCCGCCATCAGCTTTTCCAGCGGATACTGGCGGTTTACCGGCATCACCGCTGAGCGCTGTTCATCGTTGGGCGCATGGAGGGAAACGGCCAGCACCACGTCCAAATGCTCCTGGGCCAGCGCTTGCAGCTTGGGCACGATGCCGCAGGTGGATACGGTTATGCGGCGAATGCCGATTTGCTGACCTTGGGCGTCGTTCAGCAGCCTAATTGCTTTCAACACATTGTCCAAATTGAGCAACGGCTCGCCCATGCCCATAAAGACCACGTTGCCCACCGGCAGCGCGTCGCCTTCCTCCGCTAAGCTGTGATTGACTGCATAGACCTGACTGACAATCTCTCCGGCGGTTAAATTGCGCACAAAGCCGCCCCTGACCGGTAGCGCAGAAGGTACAGCCCATGGCGCAGCCGACTTGGCTGGAAATACACAGCGTATTGCGCTGCTTGCTCTGATCGCCGCGATAGCGCATCAGCACACACTCGATATATTCACCATCTGCCAGCGCCAGCAGGAATTTTTCGGTGCCGTCCCGGGAGACCTGCTTGCGCTCCAAATTGCAAACGGTCAGTTGGCACTGCTGCTCTAGCTGTTCTAAGACCTGTTTGCCCAAATTATGCATCTGACTGATTTGCTGCACCTGTTTCTGATGCACCCAGTTAAATACTTGTTTGGCGCGAAAAGCGGGCTGTTTTAGCTGCTGCAACAGCGCCGTCATTTCCGCCAAATCCATGACCCGCAAATCCTTTTTCTCCATCACATAGCCTCCTTGCGCAGCATCCGCGCAATAAAAAAAACCGTCCATATCATCCACAAAAGGCAAAAACTGCACATAGCCCGTTTCCGCCTTCTCCACCTGAAGCCAGCAATCGTTCAGCGTTTCATCCAGCATAAATTGAGGATGCTGCTCCAAAACTGCCGCACCATCTGGATATTTTCCTCCGGCGTAATGGTGCAGGTGCTATAGATTAACGTACCGCCCGGCGCCACCAATTGGGCCGCCTGCTCCAAAATCTGCCGCTGAACTTGACATAAACCAGCAATATCGGACGCTTCCTTAGACCAACGGGCGTCGGCCCGCCGTCCCAACACGCCCAAGCCGGAGCAGGGCACGTCGCACAGCACAACGTCGAAGGGCTGCTGCCACCGTTGGGTTAAACAGGTACCGTCCTGCAAAAACAGCTCCACGTTGTGAATCCCCAGCCGCTGGCAATTCTCGGCAATGAGTTCCAAACGGTGCTGGTGGATGTCGCAGGCATAAATCTGCCCGCTGTTCTTCATCAACTGGGCCATGTGGGTGGTTTTGCCGCCCGGCGCGCTGCACACATCCAGCACCCGCTGCCCCGGCGCCGGTTCCGCCGCCAACGCCACCAGCATAGAGCTTTCATCCTGCACAGTAAACAAGCCCTGCTGAAAAGCGGCCAACTGATGCAGATTGACCGCCGTTTCCAGCTTCAAGCCCTCCGGCGTATAACGGCTTTCGCTGACAACCACCCGGCCTGCTCCAACTGGGCTTTTAAGTCGCTGCGGCATATCTTTAACGTATTGGTGCGAATCCACAGCGGCGCCGGCTGATTATACCAGGCGCAAAGCTGCTCCGCCTGCTCCAGACCATATTGCCGCACAAACCGCTCTGCCATCCACTGGGGAAAGGAATACTGCACCGCCACATACTGCACCGGATCTTGCTCTCGGTCGGGCCACTGCAGCCCATCAAGCCCCCGCAGCAGATTGCGCAGCACAGCGTTGACAAACTTGTCCACATGGCCGTAGCGTTTGGCCAGCTTCACCGCTTCATTGACAGCGGCCGAATGGGGCACCTTATCCAGTTGCAAAATCTGATATGCGGCCATCCGCAAAATGTTGCGGGTCCAACCGTCCATTTTTTTGACTTTTGTTTTGGCGAACTGGTTCAGCACATAATCCAGCCGCCCCCGATATTTTACCGAGCCATAAACCAGCTCGGTGATAAAGCCCTTGTCGCGGGCATCCAAAACCAACACATGAAAAAAGGGCTTTATCCAAAGCCAGATTGGCATAAGCCCCTTCTTCATTTATTTGATATAAGATTTTAAAAGCCAGTTCCCGACTATTGATTTGTTTAGTCATCCCGTCCTCCTAAAAATCCAGAAATCACAATCAGACGCACCAACTGCAGCACAGCCATCAAAGCCGCCGCATAGGTCAGCGCTGCAGCCCGCAATACCTTGCCGGTGCCTTTCAGCTCAACGGAGTCCAGAAAGCCTTCGCTGCCCAGCGTAGCCAAAGCCCGGGAGCTGGCGTTAAATTCCACTGGCAACGTCACAATTTGAAAAAAACACAATGGCCGCAAACAATAAAATGCCTACCTTTACCAACGGCGCACTGCTCATAATCAGGCCCAGAAAAACAATGGCATCGATAAATAGGAGCCGAACTGGGTAACCGGAATCACCGTATTGCGGATATATAACGGCAAATAGCCGGTATCGTGCTGGATGGCATGCCCCACTTCATGGGCCGCCACGCCTAAAGCTGCCAACGACGTGCTGCCGTAAACCTCAGCAGATAACCGCACCACCCGGCTGCGCGGGTCGTAATGGTCGCTGAGCTGACCGCTGATCCGTTCAATGGGCACATCATGCAAACCATTCTGATTTAAAATATAACGGGCCACATCGGCGCCAGTCATGTTGCGGTGGAAGGCACTCGCGAATAACGCTGAAAGGTACTGCTCACCTTCATCTGGGCATAGGCGCTGATCAACACTGCCGGTATTAAAATAATCATGGTTGGATCCCAAAAAACATAAAGTAAAAAAACCTCCTAGCTAATCTTCGGTAAAATAGGCAATGGCCTGCCGTACCTTACAAAGCTGCACACTGGTATTGTGGCAGGGGCCGTTGGGCCGCTCATTCAGCACACCCACCACCGGAATGCGCTGTTGGTTCATATCCTTGATGCCGCTGGTTAAATCCCGCTCGCAGGCAATGGCCACAATGGCTTTGGGATGATAGGCCTTGGCAAATTTTCGCGCGAAGGTTCCACCGCTGGCCACCACAAAATTGACGCCAGTTTCCTCCGCAATGGTCAACAGACCGTCCACGCTGCACCGTCCGCAGCGATGGCAATTATGTACGTCAATGGTGATTTTATAAGGACAGGTGGTATTTTGCAGACAATGGGGCGCCAGCACCAGCACTTCCTCCGGCCGATACTTCTGGGCCGCCGTCACAGTCATTTGGTTGTTGATTTTGATGTAAGAATCCTCAATCTCCTCTTTGGAAATGCCAACAAGTTGGCCCAACGCCAGCACCATGGGATAGAACAACTCAATGATAGAACGGCCCAGCTTTTGCAGCAGCGGCGATTTGGCGCCAAACATCAGCGCAAAACCAAACCGCCCAGTCCAATTCCCATCATCAGCATCAACATGACAAAGCCGGCCACCAGAGCGACAATCAGCAAATGGCGCAGCGCCTCCGAGGCGTTGGTCATCAGAAACCAAATGGCGCCGAACACCAGCAAATACAACAGCAGCGTGGCAATTCCCAACAGGATAAAAATGCGTTTTTGCCTTTATCCATCCTGTTCACCAAACCGAACGCCTTTTGGCCAGCCCGTACCGTTACAAAACGCTTTGGCCGCCATAGCTTTTTTTTCCCGGCAGGCTGCAGCTCTAACAGCTCAAACAACCGGCGCCGGTCTGCACCAAAATGCCGTCCTTGCCGATTTCCACCACAGTTCCCGGCTGATGGCCGCCGTCCCGCTGCACAACACGGCTTTTCCACAGCTTCAGCCGCTGGCCGTTCCACAGCGTGTACGCGCCGGGTGCCGGCGTCAAACCGCGAATCTGACAATGCAGCGTTTCCGCCGGCTGCGTCCAATCAATCACTTCATCTTCTTTTAAAATTCTGGCTGCATAGGTAGCCTTGCTTTCCCTCCTGCTTTTGCGGCCGGATACCGCCTGCCGGTAATTGCTCCAGCACCTGCACCAGCAACTCGCCGCCCAACACCGCCAGTTTTTCAAACATGGTGCCGCTAGTATCGTCCTCCCGTAATGGGCATGCTGCCCTGCAACAGCATATCGCCCGTATCCATACCCAAATCCATCTGCATGATCGTAACGCCGCTTTCCCGACAGCCATCCAGCACCGCCCGCTGAATAGGCGCCGCACCGCGATAGGCCGGCAGCAAAGAGCCATGCACATTGATACAGCCATAAGGCGGCAATTCCAGCACAGCCTGGGGCAAAATACGGCCATAAGCCACCACCACAATCACTTCCGGCCCATATCCGGCAAGCAACTCCAAAAAGGCTCTATCCTTCACACAATCGGGCTGATGTACCGGCAACCCCAGTTCCAGCGCTCTGGTTTTCACCGCCGGAAAGGCCAGTTGCTTGCCCCCGCCCTTTGGGACGGTCGGGCTGGGTAATCACCGCAGCCACCTCATGGCCTGCCGTTACCAGCGCGTTTAACGACTGTACCGCAAAATCCGGCGTTCCCATAAACACAACGCGCATGGCAATCACCTCCTACTTCTGATACTCGATATTGGTGGCCGTATCCAGAAACAAAATCCGTCTAAATGATCAATTTCATGCTGCAAAGCCCGGGCCAGAAAATCCTCGCCTTCAACGATGATTTCTTCCCCTTCCGGATTCAGCGCCTTCACCTTGACATATTTGCTGCGCTTTACATCGCCCCACATACCGGGGCAGCTCAGGCACCCTTCCGGGCCGTCCTGTACGCCGGAGCGCTCCAGAATTTCCGGATTAATCAGCTTTAACGGGCCAGGCCCCGCTTCGCCCACATCAACCACCACAAGCCGTTTCAAAATGCCCACCTGCGGCGCCGCCAGCCTACGCCGTTGGACTGATACATGGTTTCCAGCATATTATCCAACAGCTTTTTTTCACATTGGGGGTAATTTCCGGTACCGGCTTGCACGTTTTGCGTAAAAGTTTATCTTCCTTGGTTACAATATTGTAAATGGACATGGTTTTAACCTCCTGACTATACTATAAAACACTTAATGGCTCCACATCAATAAGAATTCTCAAAGTTTTACTCTTTCTTGATAAATTCATCAACTTTTGCCCATACTCGGCGGCTTCCGCAATAAATCTAAAGATTCTCCCTTTAGAATCACATGAAACCGATGCCGGCGGCGCACAATCGAAACAGGCGCTTCCGACGGCCCCAACAATTCCACCGCCGGATAACGCTGCGCCAGCGCTGCAGCCATGTCCCGCAGCGCCTCCAGCAATCCGGCAGGCTGAAAATCCGATACCAAAAGCCGCACCAGATAACAAAAAGGCGGATACACCATCAGCTCCCGCATCTGGATTTCTTTTTTCATAAAAAGCCAGATAATCATGCTGCTGGGCTGCTACAATGCTGTAATGCTCCGGATTATAGGTTTGAATCACAACGCGGCCCAGCTTATCGCCCCGTCCGGCCCGGCCCGCCACCTGCGTCAATAACTGAAAGGTGCGCTCCGCCGCCGTATAATCGGGCAAATTTAAAATTAAATCGGCGGCCAGCACCCCTACCGCAGTCACATTGGGAAAATCCAGCCCTTTGGCCACCATCTGGGTGCCAATCAACACCTGGGTTTCTCCGCGGGCAAACCGCTCCAAAATCTGATTGTGGGCGTCTTTATTTTGGGTGGTGTCCAAATCCATCCGGTCGGTGGTCACCCACGGCCACAAGCGGCGCACTTCCTCCGCCACCAGCTCCGTTCCCGAGCCCATATAGCGGATAAAACGGCTGCCGCAATGGGGACAGTGCTTCGGCGCCGGCGTCATATAATCACAATAATGGCACTTGGCCAAATTCTGCTCCTTGTGATAGGTCAGCGCAATGGAGCATTTTTCACAGGTCAGCGTATACCCGCACTCCCTGCAAACAATGGCGCTGGAAAAGCCCCGCCGGTTCAAAAATAAAATCACCTGCTCGCCCCGACTTAGGCTATCCTCCATAGTTTGCCGCAAACACTGACTGAACATACTGCGATTGCCCGCCTGAAATTCCCGAGCCATGCTGACAATCTCCACCTCCGGCAACGGCTGGGCCTTAGCCCGCTGAAAAGGGTCAGCAGCGTACCCTTGCCCCTGCCCCACCTCATAAAAAGCTCTGCACCGAAGGCGTGGCGCTGCCCAACAGCAGCAAACCGCCATTTTGCTCCATCCGCCGCCGCGCCACCTGCCGGGCATGATAGCGGGGATCCGGCTCCGATTGCTTAAAGGTGGTTTCATGCTCCTCGTCCATGATAATCAGCCGCAGCTTCTGCACCGGCGCAAACACCGCGCTGCGCACACCAACCACCACACGGGTTTTTCCCGTCGTGCAGCCGCTGCCAGGCGTCCAGCCGTTCTCCATCGGACAAATTGCTGTGCAGCACCTCCACCGCTTCTCCCAAAACAGCCCGAAACCGGCCAATCAACTGCGGCGTTAAAGAAATTTCCGGCACCAGCACCATAGCGCCCTGCCCTTGCTCCAACACATAGCGCAGCGCCCGCAATACCCTCCGTTTTGCCGCTTCCGGTTACACCATGCAGCAGCACACAATCCGGTTGGCCGCTGTCCAGCTTTTTCCACAATGACCGCCAGCGCCGCCTGCTGCTCCCCATTCCAAACTCAACTTCTGCTCGTTGCGAAACACAGCGCAATCGGCAGAAAACCGTTCCACCTGTACCTGTTTGCGCACAATCAGCTTTTTTGCAACAATCCCTTCACCGCGCCCTGGTAATTGGGCCAATAGCTGCGCAAGGTTTTGCTGTCGCTGGCGCCCTGATAGGTCAAAAAAGCGCAGGATTTCCCACTGCACCTTTGCCCGCGCCAGTTGCTTCTGGGCCTCCTGTAATTGAGCCGGCTCCAGGCAGCTCTCATACACATACTCCAGCCTGCTGCCGCCCTGCTGCACCAAAGAGGTTTCCAAACGCACCAAATCCAACTGCTGTAGCTGCTGCAACAAACCGTCGCAATTAGGCGCCTGTTTTTGCAGCGCCGACAGCGACACTCGCTGCTTCTGCTCCACCACGGCTGCCAAACGGGCCATCTCCTCGTCCAGCAGCAAAAGCTGCGCCTGGGCCAATTCCGGAATGCCCGTTCCAGACCACCACGTCCCGCTTTTTGCTGCGGGCAAACTTGGGCAGCATATATTCCAACACATAATAGCAAGGACATACATAATACTTGCTCAACCACGCCGCCAGCTCTACCAATTCCCGATTAAGCAGCGTCTGCGGCTCCGGCACCGCCAGAATGTCTTTATAATCGGCCTGCCCATCCTCCTCCACCATTGCCGTCACATATCCGTGGGCCTGCTGATTGCTCCGTCCAATCGGCACCAGCACCAAACTGCCCCACTGCACCTGCGGCGCTAACTGCTGCGGAACCCGATAGGTCAGCAAATCACAATAATCCGCCATTTTTCGCGACACAGCCACCTCTACCAGCATTCCGCCACCTCCTTACCGCACGGGCATTTTTGTCAAACACAGATGAATATTATTATAGCATAGGATTGGCAGGATAGGCAAAAAGAATATTCTGTGCAAACTGCTGTATTTTTATTTTTTGCTACACATCGGTTCTTTTTGCTATCCTTTGTTTTTATTTGCTACACTTCGCCTATCCCTCCGTGGCTTCGGACATCGCCTTGTCTGTGCAGCTTTGCCGGACTAGCTGCGTATCCGCCCCAAGTCGGAATGTTGGCGAAGGTAGCGGGGGGAGTTTTGAACCCATAGAAGGGCAGAAAGTGCCCTTTTTTGTCATCCTGAGCGAAGCGAAGGATCTTCCTCCGGTATCAAACTTTGGAAGGCCCTTCGACAAGCTCAGGGTGACAAAGCGGTTCTATCCCTGCTCGACAAGCTCAGCATGACAAGACTGGCTCAGCATACCAAAACAACAACGCCAGAGACGAAAAAACCAGCTTCTATTCTCTCTGCTGCCGCTTTCGGGCCTGCTGCCGCCATAGTTCGGCCCTCTGGTTTAGGCTTAACTCTTGAAAATTATCGGGCCACCATGTTTGCCGTTCTATTTCTTTTGCGGCTTCTGCGCCTTTTTGGGCGTAGGTCTTTTCTAAATTGTACTGATGTTCCTGATAGGCGCTTAATTTTGCATTGCTGTTTCGTGCGGGCGCTTCTTCCGCTTCTGCTTTTCTGTTCTTGCTGAAGTCGTTCTCACTCTCTTCAGTCTTGATATACTCAGTATTATTTATATTATTATTACTTGTGTTTCCGTTTGGCACCTCATGACCTGCCATTTGAAACTGCATGTTGTTTCCGTTTGGCACCTCATGTTATTTCCTTCTGGCACTTCTGTTGTTTCCCTTTGGCACCTCATGTTGTTTCCGTTTTGGCACTTCTGTTGTTTCCCTTTGGCACCTCTCATGTTGTTTCCGTTTGGCGCTTCTGTTGTTTCCCTTTGGCACCTCATGTTGTTTCCGTTTGGCACTTCTGTTGTTTCCCTTTGGCACCTCATGTTATTTCCGTTTCCTTCTGTTGCACTTCTGTTGTTTCCCTTTGGCACCTCATGTTGTTTCCGTTTGGCGCTTCTGTTGTTTCCTTTCCTGGCACCCTTGGCACCCTTGTCCACTCCGTAATGGCTGCACATAAATCAGTGTTGGGCGATACATACCTTGCCGTTTTCGTTCCACCATGTTCGCTTCTTCCAGTTCTTTCAGTATACGGACTGCGCTTCTGCTGGAACAACCAAGTTCCTCCACGATTTCATTCTGTGTATAGATAATATAGGTCTGTCCTGCCTCGTCTTTCCAGCCGTTTTTTCTGCGATAGCTGCATACGGTCTAAAAACAGACAATACAATAACCGCGCTTCTAGGGAAATGGCTTGGTATTGCTTATCCTTTAGCAGTTGTTTGGGTAGTTGGTAGAAGGTGTATGCTTGTTCTTGTCCTTTATAATATGCGGTCGTCATATTGCCGCCCCCTTTTTTATGATAAAATTCATTGGCTGTCAGCCTCTCGTTTCCGTAATGGTATCACGATTCGTTACACCGTTGCAGCTTTGTTGCCGGTCTGTGCCGTTGCGCAATGTTTCGCTGCGCGACGATCAGGATAAACATCTCCTTCATCATAAATTTCTGTTCTGTATACAACACCTCGTAAGGACTCGGTGAATCACCGACTCCTTTGTTTCCTCGGCGATAAATTTTGTATGTATCCCATTCTGTCGATGACTGGGCGTATTGCCCAACCATCTTTTTCTGAATGTTTGGTCATTGCTTTCGCTGTATCTGCAGCTCCTAACGCCTTTGCCACATCTTTCGCACAGAATAACACTTGTCCGTTTTCTTCTAGCATTCTCATGGTACTAAGCATTGCACTTGCAAATAATCGTGTTGCTGTTGTCATGGCTGCACGCTCCTTTTTATGGAAAAATCTCCTTCGAGTATAACAGAACCCCATAAAAAAGCAAAGAAGGAATAACGACATTTCGAGAAGGATTATCAACATAATTATGTCGATAATCCTTCTCGAAATGCACATTTTGAATTTTTTCCTTGCACAAAAATTTATTTTGAAAACGGTGACTGCTCCACCATTTTGAATTTTTTCATAAACCGCCGCACATGATGGTGGCAAACTGACATAGCGTATTGGCAATGGAATAGATAGCCAGTTCTTCGCTATTGCCGCTGCTGGCCAGTTGGTTGCGCAGCTCCTGGCTAAAGTCTACAATGCATCTTTTTTCGTCCGGTTTTACATTGATATCCAGCAGTTGGGTGCCGCTGGGAACTGCTGCCACCAAGCCGCTGTCGGGCTCTGGGCCTTCCAGCAGCGTTTCCACTGTAGCCCGGGCCATGCCTTCTACTTTAGGAATTTGTTTTTCTGTTTTCACCAGCTTCTGCCGGTCGGCGTCGGCAAAATACAGGCTGACGGTGATTTCCTGTACTGCTTCGCCAATGGTCTGCACCGGCTCATAGGTTTCCTCAATGGAAATATCATTGGGGTCTGGCACTTCTAGCTGGTTGGCCTGTTGGTTGGCGTCCTCCTCGGCCACGTTCCAGGCCACATCCTGCTTGAAATCCTGCTTTAATTGCGACAGCGTTTCACTGGCGCGATTACAGCCCACTGTGCCGGTTGCCAAACATGCTATCAGCAATCCCATGATCCAAATTCGTTTCATCGCGTTCCCCCTCCGTTTTTTTTTATAAAAGGCAGCCGTGCAGTCTGTCCAGCTAACAGTCTGCCTTTTACGTTCTGATACAATATATTACGAAGGTGTTATTTTAATTCATATAACTCTATGGTTGTTTCCAACTGTACATCAATTTTTATGGTGGAAAAAAGCTGCGGCCAGTCTTTCTCCTGCGCCAATGCGGGATGCCACGCCCGCAGCCAACGGCCCAACCGCAGCGTATCGCAGCCGGTTTGCTGCATTTGCGCGATATAGGCTTCCATTTGCCGCTTAATTTCCGTCTCCGCCGCTGCCTGCACTTCTTGCTGCAAGGCTTTGATTTCTTCCAGCGAAAGCTGCTCTGTCTGCAAGTCATTCTCTACAATGGCCATCTGCGCCTGCAGCTTCGCCCGCACCTGTAACGGTTCTTCTGTTACCAGCTCCCATTTACATTTCTTTTTTACGCAGTTCTACCGTAACATCGCCCTGCGCGGGGCCTAAACCGGACAGCGTCATCAACTCTTTGCCGCCGGTAATCCAGTGATAGCTGGACAACCAGTTCTGTTCTACCCATTCCAACAGCTTTTTATCGGCCACCAGCGCCGCGCCCTGCAAACGGATGGATTGCTCGTTTTTCCACTTCCACGCGGGGAATGACCAATCCCTCGGCAAGCCCATTCTGCATGGTTAGATAATAATCGTTGAGGATAGCCTCGCTGTTATTGACTTGCCGGTTCTGGTCGCGAATCAGATTGGTTAAATAATAAATATCCACATCGGCTAATTGGGCTTTGGCTTGCAGCACATCGCCCGCTTTGCCCTCCACTGCCAGCAAATTGGTACGGCGGCGCAGAGCCGCCTGCTTCAGCATAAACTCAAAGCCGTCTTCTACGCCCTCCTGCAGCAAGCCTTCTCCCAACAGTACAATATCCAGATGGGCCAGATAAATTTCCGGCGCGCGCATGGCCAGCCAGCGCTTCTAAGGCATCGCCTACCGAATTGCCCTGCCCGTTAATGATCCACACACTGTCGCTGGATACGGTGTCCTCAATGGCATTGGGCATGAGCAACTGTACCGTCAATTCGTATTGACCGTCTTCATAATCCACTGCAACAGCCTGGGCAATGGCCAGCCGGTTAAAGTCTTTTCTATCCCAACAACCATTGCAGAAGGCTGCTGTAAAGCAAACCAGCAGCAAACATTTACACAGCGTCGACAGTTTCATGCTGCCCGTCCTCCCTTCTGCCAAAAAGCCACGTGCCTGCCAATACCAGCAACAGCAGCGCCGGAATGAAGCCCAAGCTCAGCCACGAAAATATCTGGGCTAGCTGCAGCAACTGCAACAAATTTTTGATTTGGGTGCAAATCAAAAACAGGAGTAGCACCGCGCCCCAATGCAGCCAGAGATTTTTTTCCGGCCCAATAGTTGGTGCGCACCCTCTGACACACTCAAACCAGCAGACTGCCATTGGCAAACACCACAGCCATCCACAACACTGCAAACAGCGCTTCGGTGCGCTCCAGAAAGGAACTAATTTGAATCATGCGGGCCAACTCAAGGGCAGCCAAACCATGGCCCCCCCACGCCGTATTGTCCAAACATGCCCAGGGCCAGCACCAGCCACAAAACAAAATGCCGGACGACAATACCATGGCCAGTAGAAGCTGCCCGGTGATACGGCCTGTTCTGCGCACCGCCGGATACACCATAAACAGTGTCAGCAAGCCGCCGTAAGAAAACACACTATACTGCATAGCCTGCCGTAGCTGCTGCGGCGCGTTGATGGACAGCGGCAGCATATTTTCCAGCGAAAAGGTCTGCCAACTGCCTGCCAGCGCCAGCAGCACCAAAGCCACCAACAGCAGCGCACACAGCACCACAATGCGGGCCAAATCCTCCAAGCCGTTCCAGCTCAGCCAGCCCACCGCTAAAAAAATGGTAACAGCAATCACCAGTCGGGGCGTTTCCAATAATAGATGACCGTTGATGACCTCCACAAAGCTGTATAGACAACTGACGGCAAAAACGATATAAAACAGCAGAAAACAAAAAGCCTGTCAGCTTTCCTAAGGGCTTGCCCAACATTGCCGTCAGGGAATGGAAAAAGGACTGCTCCTGACAGCGCTTGCCCCCCAAAAGGTGCAGACGAGGATAATAACAGCGCCTGTCAGCAAACCGGGCAGCAAGGAAACCATACCGGCGGTGCCGTTGTCTTTAAAATGAGATAGGGCAAAAGCCAGAATACGCCGCCCTGCTGCAACAACAATACAAGATGAAATACTTCACGGTTGGAAATCAGCTTACTACTGCCCACGGCTCTCATCTCCTCTCTGCTTCAGTGGTTGGATGCTGCGCCGCCAAAAACTGCCGGCAGAGCGGGCCGTTTGGACAGCCGGTTCTCGAAATTGCGGCCGCAGCATCATCTGCCAACGGGGCGCGCGGAAGAACACATCCCGTAATTCATTCAGCTTTAACGGCGCTAAAGGCTCCAGATAGGGAAAAGCCAAAGGAGCGCAGATGGACCAGATGCACCAAAATGGCCAACAAGCCCAGCATCACGCCGTAAAGTCCAAAGGCCGCCGCCGCCAAAAGCATCAAAGGAAAGCGCAGCAGCCGGATAGGATAGGAGGCTTCCATGGAGGGGCACAGTAAAGGAACCGATGGCGGTAATCGCCACCACAATCACCATCTGCGGCGCAACCAGATGGGCGCTGACCGCCGCGTCGCCAATGACCAGCGCGCCTACAATGCCAATGGTGTTGCCGATAGCGCCCGGCAGGCGAATGCTGGCCTCCGCAGCAATTCAAAGGCAAGCTCCATAATCAGCGCTTCCACAAAAGGCAGGAAAGGGCACACCCTCCCGCGCTGCTGCAATGCTGAGCAATAAATTTAAGGGCAGCATTTCCGGATGATAAGAGGTAATGGCCACATATAAAGACGGAAAGGTAATGGCAATCAATAAGCCCATGTAGCGAATCCAGCGCATAAAGGTGCCCGGCGCAATCCGGTTATAATAATCCTCCGGCGATTGCAAGAGCTGCACAAACATCAACGCCAGCAGCAGCACCTCCGGCGAACCGTCTACAATCAGCGCAATGCGCCCTTCCAATAGAGAAGCTGCCACCTTATCGGGCCGCTCTGTGTATTGCATTTGCGGAAAAATAGAAAAGGGCGCGTCCTCGATATACTGTTCAATACAGCTAGCGTCTAAAATGCTGTCTACATCTTTTAAATTGTCTAAACGACGGTGTACTTCGGCAATAATATTGTCATTGGCAACGCCCTCCAGATAGACAATGGAAATTTGCGTTTGGGTAAAGCGGCCCAAGGTTTTTTCTTCAAATTTTAATTGATTGGTACGCAGCCGGCGGCGAATTAACGCCGTATTAACGCGCAGCGCTTCGGTAAAAAGCCTCCTGCGGGCCGCGCAGCACCATTTCATTTTGCGAGCTGTCCACCGAGCGATGGGGAAAAGCCCTTGGCGTCTACAACAAAAACCTGGCGGCAGCCGTCCAGCAACAGCAGTACATCGCCGTTCATCATAGCCTGACTGCCCTGCTCCAAATCATCTATGATGGTGATTTCGCCGGCTGGCAGCAGGTGCTGCTTTACATAAGAAAATAATTTTTCAGATTTTGGTCATTTTCTGCATCATATTGGACTAATTCTGCGTCTAGCAAAAGAGGCTGTAAAATATTTATCATGCACAACCTTGCTGCTGGTCATGCCGTCGAAATAAAAAACAGCGGCCTGCCGCTCTTGCCGGCCGCCAACGGTAAACTGCCGGTAAACCAAGTCACTGCAGCGAACATAGCGGTTCTGCAGCCATTCCATGTCCTGCGTCAGCATACCTTGCAGCGGGACTTTGGGCACAGAAGTATCCGAAGAAGAGGAAGGCGCCACAATTTGTGGCCTCTGTACTTTGAGTTTTTTCATAACGTCCTCCTTTTTTTCCCTTAGTATTCCCGCCACTTTTGCTGCTATACGCCAAAATCTGACTAAAAAGTTTTGCCTATTTATGACTTGTGTGTTATAATAATGAACTGACTAAAGGAGGTCTTTTTTATGACTGAAACCAGGAGAAGCCAACATGCTCCTCAAAAAAAGAAAAAAACCAAGTATAAAATTCACTGGTTCCGGATTTTATTCGCCATCATCATTGTCTGCGGCATTGTAGGCTGCGGGGTGTTTGCCGGTGTTTGGGCAAGCGTAGCCAAAGATGTGCCCGACTTAGACAGCGTGGATCTGGACAACTATTCTGTTACCAGCACCGTTTTAGATAAAGATGAAAATCAACTCAGCAATTTGCATGCTGGAGAAAACAGAGTGCCGGTGGAATATGACGAAATTTCACCCAATGCTGTCAATGCGCTGATTGCCATTGAAGACCAGCGCTTCCGTACCCATAACGGAATTGACCCCATTCGTATCGCCGGGGCTATGGTTGCCAATATCAAAGCCGGTCATATCGTACAAGGCGGCAGCACCATTACCCAGCAGTTAGTAGGTTTGGTTTTCTTGGAGCGTCTAAACGATAAAAGCTACACCAGAAAAATGAAGGAAGCTATTCTGGCTATGCGGCTTGAAAAAGAATGCAGCAAAGATGAAATCATCACCCATTATCTGAACAGAGTTTTCTTTGGCGGTGCATATGGCATTGAAGCAGCCTCTGAATACTTCTTTGCCAAACACGCCAGCGAGCTGACCATACCGGAAGCTGCTTTGTTGGCAGGATGTATTCAGAACCCAACCAAATGGTCGCCTATTGGCAACCCGGAAAATGCGCTGTACCGGCGCAATCTGGTATTAGACCAAATGGTAGAATGCGGTTTCATCACGCAAGACGAAGCGGACCAATACAAAGCAACAGAAATTCAGTTATCTGAAAATCGGGTTATTGCTAAAGAATCTGGCAGTAACATGACCTATCAATCCTTTGTGGACCATGTAATAGAAGAAGCATTGGACGTACTGGAATTAAACGGAGATGCGACTTCTCTATATACTGGCGGCTATGTCATTTATACCACCATGGATGCTGCGGTACAGCAGCGCATGGAAGAAGTGTTCCGCAATGACAGCAACTTCCCTAACAATGATGTACAGGCTGCCATGATTGTCACCGACCCTGAAACCGGTGAAATCCGCGGGATTGTCGGCGGTCGGCACCAATCAGCAGCCCGGGAATTAAACCGCGCCACCCAATCCTTCCGTCAGCCCGGTTCTTCCTTCAAACCGGTAGCCGTTTACGCGCCAGCCTTTGAAGCCGGTTACGGCCCTGGTACCGTGGTAGACGACTATCCGAAGGATTATAGCGGCCATGTCTTTAAAAACAGCAGTCGTACCTATAACGGCTTAGTGACCATCCGCAAAGGGATTGTGTCTTCTCTGAACGTGGTTGCTGTCAAAACCATGGAAATGACCGGCATTGACGCTTGTTACAAGTTTGCGAAAAGTCTGGGCTTCTCCAAGCTGACCGATACAGACCGCAATCTGTCCACCGCGTTGGGCGGCTTGACGACCGGTGTTTCCCCGCTGGAAATGGCTGGCGCTTACGGCGCTTTCGCCAACAACGGCGTTTATATTCAGCCCTATGCTATTGCAAAAATCACCGATAAAAATGGCAAGGTACTGTGGGAACACAAAACAGAGAAACAGGTTGTCATGAGTGAACAGAGCGCTTATCTGCTGACAAGCTGCCTGATTGACGCAGCTACCAGCGGTACTGGCTCCCGCGCCAAGGTCAGCGGTCATCAGACAGCCGGGAAAACCGGTACCACGTCCGATAATAAAGACGCTTGGTTTGCCGGCTATACCAAACATTATGTGGGGATTGTTTGGGTAGGCTACGATACCCCGAAAAATTAGGGCAGCAATGCTTTCGGCGGCACCATCTGTGCGCCAATCTTCAGCAAGGTGATGAATACCATTCATGAAGGTCTGCCAGCGGAAAACTTTAGCCAGCCTTCCGGTATCACCAGCGTTACCATTGATACCAAATCGGGTATGCTGCCCAGCAGCCTCACGCCTGCTGAATATACGAAGAGCGAATTATTTAACAGCAAGTATGTTCCAAAAGAAACCTCTGATGTTTGGGTACCGGTAGAAGTTTGCCCTGTATCCGGTCAGAAAATGAGCCCAGGTTGCCCAGGTCCTGCTGAAACCAGAGTTGCCTTGGTTCGTCACGAACCTTGGGTGCCCATTGAAGGCGCTGTTCCTGCCGACGCTTCGTTGGAATTGACCACCGAATGTGAAATCCATACCGGTGCAGCGGCGGCCAGCATTACCTTATCCGGCAATGGCCAATACGACGCCAGCCAGACCTTACGCGCTGTACAACTGCAATGGACGCCATCAGAAGGAGAAAATGTGGTTTACATGATTCATCGCGCCACCGTTTCCGACTTCAGCGACGGCGATACGCTGGACGCTACCAAATCGACCAGCTACACCGACAGCAATCCAGTCGGCGGCGTGACCAACTACTATAAAGTTGTGGCCATTGATGAACAAAGCTCAGAACAGCTAGGCGTTTCCGGCATTATGTCCTTTGCGGCACAAGCCAGCAGCACGCAGCAGCCAACCGATTCTACACCGGTTGACAGCAAGCCCGATCATCAGCCGAACACGCCGGAACAACCGACAGTATCCAGCAATATCTCTTTAAACGGCAGCAGCAATAGCGGCGTTGTCACATTAAGCTGGAACGCACCCGGCAACGGCAGCTACAAATACTACGTGTTCCGCGACGGCGTGCAGATTGGCAAAGGGTCCATTATCACCGGCACCAGCTTTACCGACAACGACGTAGAAGTGGGCGCAGCCTACTCCTATTCGGTCATCTGCGTAGACGCCAACACCCAGGACGAAGTAGCCCGCTCCGGCTCCATCTCCGTACAGAATTAAAAACTGTCAATCACGATTGACGGCAAGGAAAGAAGCGAGATGCTGAAAATGCATCTGGCTTCTTTGCGGTACATATTACACTAATAAGAAGAATAATAAAGAACGAGCCGGAAGGTCCGCTATTTATGCAGATTTTCCGGCTTGTATATGATTCAAACTTATATTAACTCTATGATGTTCCAAACTCTAGCATAGACATTGTTTCAACATCATCTTTTCTACATATTCTCCTGTTTTTAGTATCCCTAGTCCTTTCAATTTCTATCTTAAATTGCGCTATCTTAAATTTTAGAGCCAAAATAGAGCCAATATTTGCTCTTCATCTGTGACATCTACACGATACACAAACAATTCAAAATCCCATTCGTGCCCTAATATCATTTAACCATTCGCCTTTATATTTAAAGAACCTTGCACCCGCAATAGAATATTTCTTACCCGATATCATTTTTTTTGCCGCAGCTGTCAAAGACAATTCCTTTCCCTGATATTCTACTTTTCTATCCCCGATAACCTTACACTTAATATCCGGATTATCATAATACTCTATTTCTGCACCTATTGGAAGCTGGCACTTTGTGAATGAAAAATTCTCCGCCTTTTCATGGCTCTCCGTATCAATTTCCTGCGCCAATTCCTCTTCTTTTACCTCTGTTTCATTCGGTACTATCAATTGCAATTTATCTTTACAATCGTGGATTTCAGCCATTGCCTCTAATATTGCATACGCTTCTTCCGGTTTCATTGCATAAAACTCACGAACTCTTTTTGTCCATTAAAATCATCAATCGAACGCAACTCCGGATTTAATTTATCCATAATTGAATGCAATTTTAAATCTGATAATCTGAATTTACTTCGTATGTTGCATATACTCTGAAAGCAAATGGAATACACTCACTACGATTTAACTCCTTTAAACGCTTAGCCATATCATCTGCATATCCAATCTTCACATAATCCGGAAAGGATGGATTTGTCAAAATATATATTACACCGTTTCTATCATTCATCATTATTTCCTACTTTCATTAGTTTGCTCTGTTAAACCAATACTTCCCATTTTCCATATCTCTTGCCATTCACTCTGCGGATATATCCTTTTTCCTGTAAAGATTCCATAATTCTTTTTATGGTGCTAATGGATTTTCCGGTCTCCTCTACCAGTTCTTTTTGTTTAATAGATGGATTCTTTGAAACCAGTTCCAAAACCGCTAGTTCTTCCAAAGTACAGCCCAAAGTATCAAATTGAGACTTTGGTACTTTGGGGAGCTATCAGCATCCACATAATCAATGTGCATATATCTGTCCTTCAACTCGTAGTTGGTATCTAAAAAGCAGATTGCTAAAGAACATTTCCAAAAATTTCATGGTAGCATGAACGCCGTTTTGCAGATTATTATAATTTGCTCTTACCAATGCATTACGGAAGTACCATGAGTTTTTCTCAAAGGTATCGTTGTTTACTTTGAACCCAAAGGTTTTCATATATTTAATCATAAACACGGCGGTGGCTCTTGTGTTACCCTCGCCGAAAGGATGAATCTGCCAAATGTCCGATGCAAATTTTGCAAGGTGCCTTACCGATGCTTCTATGGACAAGCCCTCATAAGAAAACTGTTTCTCTGCAGCAAAATCGTAATCCATCGTATCTTTGATGCTATTCCAGGCTGCGTAAGTAACAGTATCGCCTTTCAGTATCCATTCCTTTTTGGTAATATTTGTATTTCCTGATTTGACCGGCGTGGTCAAACACACCTTCAAACAATCTGCGGTGGATAGTCATCCATTCCGCCGGGGAAAACTGGAATGTTTTTTCGCCCAATAATTTTGCGATTCTTGCGGATACAATATCCGCCTCTTTGGTTTCGTTTTCGATTTCTGTACGCTCATTACGCTGTTCATAGTAGCTATGAATACGATTCTGCGCTTCGTCGATACTGATTTTCCCCCTCAATATGTTCTTTGGCGGTATCTAACAGATAAGCAGAAGTTTTTAAACCATCTACCGCTTGCAAGCCGATTGCAGTCTGCCATGCTTTACTTTTCTCAATTTGACCAGGTTCGCCCTGTTTAATATATTCTTCAAGTTCAAATTGCCAGTTTTTTCCGCTGACATATCTGCACCTCATTTCCCTGCTTTAATACTGGATTCTAAAATAATCCAGATAAGCCTTATACTGATCCTGCGCCATCAGGCATGTATCTGTCAGATAACCTTTTTCGTTATTCCATTCTTTCAAGCCACGGTAGTAAAACAGCTTTAAATTGTCCTCAATGATAAACGGAACGATATTATATTTCAGGCACTCTTTGAACATGAGCAGTCTGCCCACTCGACCGTTACCATCCTGAAACGGATGAATCCGTTCAAATTTTACATGGAAATCCAGAATATCCTCAAAGATCTTTTTTTCCTTGGCATTGTATTCTTTCAGCAATACCTTCATCTTATCGGCAACTTCTTCCGGGAGGACGGTATCCATGCCGCCAACCTCATTCGGCAGCTTCTTATAATCTCCAACAGCAAACCAATCTTTTCTGGAATCACTGGTGCCGTTCTTCAAGATCAGATGCAGTTCTTTGATAAACTTCTCGGTTAATGCCATTTTTGCATTCTCAATAATCATGTCGATGCAGCGGAAATGGTTTGCTGTTTCAATCACATCGTCTACATTGAGAACTTCATTTTCCACTCCGATAGTATTGGTTTCAAAAATATATCTGGTCTGTTCATACGTCAGACGACTTCCCTCAATATGGTTTGAGTTATACGTTAAATCAATTTGTGTTTTATGGTAAATACCGCCGGAATATTGACTTGCTTTTTGTTCTCTCAAAATATCCAACAAAGTAATAGCCTGCTCTTTTCTTTTTGTTGGTACGTTCCGGTTTCTCTGCATTTTCAGGAATGTTCCAAGTCTTGCCGGTAAGAAACGCACCGATCACACGTCCCTGGGCGCAATAATTTCTCACACTGCGTTCCGACACATCCCATTTTTTGCTATTTCAGTAACTGAAAGGTATCGCATCTGCTATCCTCCGTTATAAATCGAATCAATCATTACATGAATTTACTATAATAGTATACCATATTATCGGCAATAAATCCAACATATTTTCATTCTAATAGTTTTATTTTTGCCTTTATAGGAAATTTTATTCTAATCACTTATTTGTCACTTTCTAATCCTTCTTGCCTTCGATAGAGATATAGAATGACAAGAAACGCCCCATCCGTGCAGCATAATATAAAAAAATCAATAGTGTCAAGGGAGATTAGACGTCGAACCAAAGCAATCGGCGCATTTCCTGATGTTCAAAGTGCTTTCATGCTCGTATGCGCCAGACTGCGTCATGTAGCCGGAACTCACGCTACATGAATATATCTCATCTTACTAAACTGGAGGATGAACTATTGTCTGATGTCATAACCGGTTAACTACCAGATGCTGAACGGCGGGAATTAAATTTGCGAAAAAACTATTGACACTATCACACCATCATTTCTAATAATATAAAATCTTATTTTTATTTTCTCCTCCTCACTATAGAAAAAAGTCCCTCACCCTGCGGTGAAGAACCCTACTTTCAACCCAACCATTTATATACTGTATATTAGTCAACTGTAAACTTTCTTTATGTTTATACCTCAGTAAGCACAAAGAGGAAAGTCAATAGGTTCTATTAAAATTACATCCAAATACTATTCAGTGCTTTTTATCTAAATTATATACAAATACCATTTTTTACTCAACTGCAGCATCTATTAACTTCAATTGCAACATTTATTCTAACTTAAGGATTTTCTATTGTCACATTTTGGCCATTTCATGAACATCATTTCCTCCACACACTACAAATTTCATTTTGGGTAAACAGCATCGTTCCGAAAAAAGGATATACACAATATTCTTCATCTTGTATCATTTTCAAAGCATGCCCAACTTTTCTATTGCATTCGCATCTGCCACTTTATATCGTGGACTACGCTTCAACGCAGGAACAAGATTTTCTTCCATTCTTAACTTGCAACCAAAAAGAAAAAGGGCAAGAACTAACTGTTTTCATTCTGATTGGAATGATTAGCCTTTTCGAGCTTTTTGAGGATGTGGCTATTATTACGTTTTTTTATATTCTGATCATTATCTCGAAAAAAAATCGTCCCTACCACTTCGATCATTGGCAAGAGCCTCAATTTTATACCGCATTATAAAAAAATACCTTGCTCTATAATTAAAAAAATAGAGCCATTGAAATAAAAAATCCGAGAACCCGCTTTTAAATGTGGATTCTCGATTTTTACCTGTTACTCAAACTCGTCTTTTATATTTGTACGATTGGAATTAAAGTGTATTATTAGTACGTTTTTATTCTTTTTATGATGATTTATACGCACAATCCACTTCGTTCATAATATTTTGTAGCCAAAATGTAGCCGCAATTTTTATTCGCCTCACAGACTCTCATTAACTGCCACCAGATTTTTTCTGACTCATATTGAGTTCTTTCCGGTGGCTTACAAGTAAGCCACCGGAGACATCCTATGATAGAAAGATTTATCGAAAACAACATTGAATACATTCTCGCTGAAGATGGTATGTATTACCCAAATCTGTAACTCCCGGAAGATACAGAAACCCGTCCCGTCGGATTATATGGTTCACTCCACCGAACATATTTAAAAAGAACATCATCCTGCTTTGTATATGGAATTAGTTTTATCCGTTACTTTAACAAAACATCTCACCGATACAAATGAGCTAAACACAATCGTATGGAACTTATCGTAAAGCAAATGACAAAAGCAGCAAGGCATTACTGAACAGTTAAAATCCTCCAACTAGCTCAAATGGCTACAAGACATGAATAGCATCCAATCCGCAGCAACAGAAATTGTACTTTCTGAAATCGCATACGCATAAACTATTGTTTTCTATTATCGGTAATGATGCTCCCAGTACCGTTAAACACTTATTCATCAACATTAGTTTTCCTGCTTTTGCTTTCGCCTTTAATCAACTAAGTTGTTCCTTTTCAACCTATTGAATGCTTTTTCTGGTGTTGGCAAATCTTCTGGCATTATACCGCCTATTTTTTCGATAGCTCCTCGTACCTCTTTCCCAACCATATAATGGGTATCTGTCGCTGCCTTCACACCAGTAATCTTGTCTTTCCGCAATTTTTTCCTTAATCTTTGTCAAACTCAAATAAAGATTGCTCGAGCAATTTGAGCATAGTTGATTAAGACGGTATATTTTCAAGCATCGTATCCTCCGTAAATTTCGATTTTCACTATTCTAAAAAATCATATCACCCCTATCATACCTGCTTCAAATAAAGATTCAAACATATTTACCGCACCGCTACGTTAAAACAGACTCATAAATTATTCTTCCTGTACTCCCATGCTTCTCCTGATAAATGTCCACATTTTTTTTGTATATATCACTGTCTGTTGTTCTCAATCGGAGTAAAGGCAGGTTTACTTTTTTCTAAAATGCAATTTTTGATACTGTCTATTTCCTTCTGCTCTGGCCTGTCATGATCGCCGCCATCTACTTCAATCACAGCCATAGGCCTTTTTCCTATGCGATAATAAATGACAAAATCACAACTTGCTCTGTTCTTTATATATTGATTTTCCCGCCCGAAAACCTCTCGTCTAAATTCGTCACCAGCTGTTTTAAATATATCTGCTTATGAAATTCTAACGCTTCAAAAACCTTTCTCCGCCAAAATCTCCCTCAGAAGCGCAGCTCCAATCTGTTCTGATTTAAACCGGGAATCTTTCGGATTTAATCTTGCTGCTAGCTTTTCCAAAGATTTATCATATTCAGAGTACAGTAAATCAAATGCAGAAATCACTGGACTGTCTGTAACTGTATCTTCCCCTTCATAATACTCGATATACCTGATCAATGCCGCAATATATTTATTATTTTTTTCAAATACATCTTTTCCAGTAACTAAAGTAAATTTATCCTTTGCACGGAAACGGCAACATTCACCAACTCTGGATGATCCACAAAATTCAGCTGTTTTTTACTCATCAACTTCTTTGTCAAGAACTGTAGAAAAAATAATCTCTTTTACATTCTCTTCCCTGAAATTTATGAATCGTATTCTCAACTACCTGCCTGGGCAACATTTCTGCAGCCAGCTCTACCTGATTATTATAAGGTGCGATAAAACCAATATCATCAGAAAGGAAACCTATCTTCTCATTTACCTTCATTACTGACTCAATTTCTCGTTGATTCCTGTAATTTCGCATATGATTTCCGCAACCGTAAAAATCAGGGACATAGGCTGTTCCCCATGATCCTCTTTCATAGGAATCAACATACCATCATAAAATTGTTTATTACAGAACTGAATAATCCGGGGATGGCACCTGTAATGCTCCTTTAACAAAGTCACTGGTACCAAATCCTCAAAAATCCTGCAAACAGAATCCAGCAAACTATATTTTACACAGTCATAGTCTTCCTCAGGCGCACATAAATCCGTATGTGTCGGTATATGGGATAGCTGTTTGCGGTCG
>VOFC01006532.1_pt1 | contig 26847 bp, 50 predicted proteins | sample 5384161 | NCBI WGS metagenome assembly VOFC01 (sample SAMN12384722, study PRJNA508395) | human gut metagenome | isolation source: healthy gut B | host: Homo sapiens | reverse complement strand
ATCCGTATCCTGTATGGGCAGCTGATGCGAGCTCACAATACGGACAGTATGGAACCTTTGATATGGGAAATTCAGAAGTGGCCGAAAAATCGGCATCGATATCGGAGACGCCTCTTCTCTTGGAGAAAAGTTTTCCGGCCCTGAAAAGGGAAAAGGATTAAACGGATTTTCCGAAATATCCCTTCTGGTTACAGATGGCACAAATACACAAAAGCCTCAAGGCGCAACCCAAAACAAAGGGAGAGCAGAGGGTATATAAGCGTAATGGAAATTGGCATCCCTCACCGGACTTGGCGGCAAGGGGTTATGCACCATCCGACTACACAGTAAGCGAGTAAAGTCCATTTGGTGTATAAATGGCAGAGCCCAACTATGCAAGCCTGAAATATCTTATCAGCAATGAGTCCGGATCAGAATACAATCATGGGGATATTATTCTCCCGTTATGCAGGCAGATACTGGGAATATTCTCAAACGGCACAGACTATAGCTGGCAGAAATGGCGTGTTGCTCATACATGATCATATGCTGACCCCGGAACAGCAAAACTTGCAGATGAAGCAATTGGCGAACCGGTATACTTTAAAACTTTGCTTTCAAGAGAAGATGCGATTCTTAGAAAAGAACAAAGTAATTGATACCAACTGAGAAAAAAGATATTAACAATGGAATTAACTGCCGACTCGGAAAAAAAGAACCTTATGTGAAAACACAGATCAGCGAGCTGGTCTCCGAGGAAAATAAAAACGATCCGAAATGACAGAAGTATCAATGGATGAAGGAACCGGCGAAGCAGGAGTTTTGTTATCTGTAAATCAGACCTGATGCAGCAAAAAGAAACATATATGCGAGGAAATCGAATTCTCTTAGGTGCTGTAAGTATCATATTATTCATTGCGGGATTGACCAATTATTGTAACGTTGTATTCACTGGGATGTACGCTCGACGAAAAGAGTTTGATGTAATGAAAAGTATTGGAATGACAGATAAGCAAATGAAATTAATGCTCTTTGGAGAAGCCAGTTATTATTTTATGTGTGTGGTGGGATTGTTATTTACTGTAGGAATGGCAGCTTTGGTTGGGGTAAAGATTTATATGGAAAATAAATTGTCATATTTTACATTCCGTTGGCCGATTCTTATTATCGCAGGAATAATGCTATCACTTTTAGTGGTTAATGTTATGGTTACCCATTTTGTTGTTGGTTTTTGCGGTGAAGAAAAGGATTCGCATCTTACCTATATATTAGACGAGATTCGTAAAATGGGAGTGTTTCCAGAGACTGAAGAGATGGATAAACTCCTGCCGTGGTCAAAAGATTTGCCCGATGAAGTTCGAACGAAATACAAGAAATAAATTGAGCCGCCCAAGGGGGCGGCTTACTTTGATAATACGGATGATTACTTACCTTTGATCATGCACTCTGCTGCCACACGGCTGTTTCTGTCATGGGACAGGCAGGCGGTAACAATGGCATCCGGTCAAGAAAAAAAGAGCCTACGGAAAACTCCGTAGACCCTCATTGCTTTTTCTGGCAAGTATAATAATATCACATCGAAAGAGAAAAGTCAGTGCAAACTTTTCATCAGAATTAACTTCTTTGTTTTTCCTAATCGTGTTTAATGTATTTAGTGATAGTATTGATTAATTCCTCCATGTTAATCGGCTTGGAAATATGGTTATTCATGCCTGCATCCAGGGATTCCTGAATATCATCTATAAAAGCATTTGCAGACAAAGCTATAATTGGAATCGTAACTGCATCGGACCGCTCTATACCCAAGGCTCGAATGGCTTTTGTTGCTTGGTGTCCATCCATGTTTGGCATCATAATATCCATCAAAATAAGATCGTATGTGCCTCGTGGATGATTTTTAAACAAATTCACAACTTCTTTTCCGTCTGATGCGCGTGTTACGGTCATACCAGCATCTTCCAGCATTATCGTAGCAAGTTCAGCATTTAGATCATTATCCTCAGCCATAAGAACATGAATATCCGTCAAATCTCTATGCAGATGTTGTTCTTGTTCTGATTGAATAACCTGTTCTGGCAACTCCAGTGGGATCTCCACTGTGAATGTAGAACCTACACCTTTTTTGCTCTCAACAGCAATCGAACCGCCCATCATATCCACATATTTTTTTGTGATGGCCATACCAAGACCGGTTCCTTTATATTGGGTTCTGGCATTAGTAACATCTTCTTGTGAAAACGGATCGAATAATTTTTTCTGGAACTCTTCGCTCATGCCAATACCGTTATCTCGAACAACAAAATGAGTTATGATATGTTTCTCATCCGCTCCTGGGTAACTGCTGATATCCAAAGTAATCTTTCCACCGTCCTTTGTGAATTTCACAGCATTGCCAAGAAGATTCACTAGGACTTCTCGAATACGCGTAACATCCGCAAGGACATATGGGTTCTTTGGGATTTCTCGATGTACTTCAAACTTAAGATCTCGGTTATAAAGAAGTCCATTCATAATCGCCTGGACGTTATCTGTCAATTGAGTAATGTCCACTGGCTCAGGCGAAATGATAACTTTTCCACTTTCAATGCGAGTAAAATCCAGAACGTCATTCAACAAAGAGAGAAGATGATTCGAACTTTTTGAACTTTCTCCAAACTATCATGAATATCTGAAACCGTGTTCTGGTGAAGCGCAATGTTTGTAAATCCAATAATGGCATTCATCGGCGTTCTGATGTCATGGCTAATACTAAGCAAAAACGCAGATTTTGCTTTGTTGGCAGCATCTGCTTCCTCAGCGGCGGTCATTAATAATTGTTTTTGTTTTTGCTCTTCTGCCTTGCTTTTCTGGTAAAAATAATAGGTATATAGACAAATTAAAAGCAATACAGCTCCTGCGACTAAACCGCAGATGATGGAAATATGATTCGTCTTTTCAACCATTCCATAAGCTGATTGCATATCCATTTCAATGCAAAATGCGCCAATGATTTCTCCTGTCCCATCATGATTTGCGCTTACAGGATAGCAAGCCGTAAAAAATCGGACCCCATGTTGTATCAATGATATCCTGAGAGTACACATTCTCCCCAGAAATAGCCCTATCAATATACGGAACCATTTCTTCCTCAATATAATCTCCAGGGTGTCTTACATCATCCGCATCCGGATCCAAACCGTCTACCACATAAACGAGTTTTCCTTCTTCATTTTTGTAACCAAGTAATTGTATTGTTCCAAGGGAAACTCTTTTTCTGGATGGTTCAATGCAAACATTATAAATACAATAGCTATAATTAACATTATCACACCGATAATCCTTGATATACTCTTTTTCATGAAAAGCACCTCATCATCAAACTTGAATTTTCTTATGCTCCTGTTCTATTTTACAACCACAGTGTGGACAATATTCTTCACTATTTATAGGTACAACCCTTAATGATTTGCCACAGAATGGACATTGATTTTTTTTTGATTACAATTATGATTAACCTATTATAAGTTATGCCACTTCAATTTTTGCAAATATCATCCAATCTGCAATACATGAAATTAAAATAACTATTCCTAAAAATGCAGGTACTCCTGCAAATTGTTCTAAATAATTTGAATGAATTCAATATTATGCTTTTTTTCTCCTTAAATGACTTCAGAAAGATCACCCATCCAAAGATCAGCAGATTCATTACCAGTGCAACAGGAATATCTCCCCAGTGGATTTGCTGATTCTGAAGTACATCCGCAGAGTACGTTCCTGAAAAAACTACCACCATATTATTATTTCAGAAAATGAATAATTATCGGAACCCAGATATTCTGGGTTTTCATATAAGTATATGCCATAAAAATCCCCAGTGAAATACAGGTAACAAACTGGCTTGCCAGAGCCGCCAGCCCCATATCCGGCGTAGTGTAATAGAAGAAGTCTATTGGCAGATGCCATACAGCCCACACACAGCCCAAAAGGATTACGCCGCCTTTTAGTCCAAATTTTTTCTGAAGAAGAGGCTGAAGATAATATCTCCATCCGTATTCTTCTCCAAAGAATGCCACTACTGACAGGAAAAAGTTTACCAAAACAGTAAAAAATATGATCCAGGTAGTAGGATTTGCCATTATTTTGCCAAATTCAGAAAGCTGGCCGCTCAGAGCACAGGCAATCACAAATCTGGAAGATATAATCCAATAAACAACAGGATCATACGAATAGATATATTCCAATGTTCGCTGTTCAGTCCATAGGATCTGCGCTTTTCTTTACCGGATTGCAGAAGAAGAATCCAGAAAATAACGCTGCCACCTATTATAACGTACTCCATGATCGGTGCCCACTGAGAATATGGCATGCTCATCAGATCTCTATTTTGGGGGAGCCAGAACAGAAGCCGCCGTGCAGACAACCAGCACCGCCGTGAGAGCTACAAAGAATATGTAAAAAGCCGTTGGAAGATTTTTATCTCCTTTTTTGGTAATTAAATAAGCCATCATCACACCTGCTGCTGGATACAGCATCTGCGCATTTGGAAAAGCGCTGAGATCAAGACCTTTTCCCATAGCCATACCCACATCAGAAGTCCCATTACATATGTGATACCGTATGCTATAATCACATAGATCAAAAGCTGTTTTTTCTCTGTTTGCATAAATTTCATAATTAGGCACAGGTTATTCTCCAAATTGGAGAAAACTTAAAACATTGATTTACTGCAAAGCATAACGAATCTTTTTATTAAACAAGGGCAAGATGTGCCCTTGAGTAACTCTAATTTCCTTTTGGAAATTAGGAAAGGTTGTTCTTAGGAATATTTTTCTTTACATTCATTAATAGTATGTTATACTAGAATAAATCTGATAAATTTGAAACACTTACTATAGTTATTAGAAATGGAGTTTCTATGGATTTACAAATGATACTATTTATTGCTTTAATCATTATTTTTTTATAATTCCGTTACTAGTATTTATTATTAAATCTGCAGTAAAGCAAGGAATTTTGGAAGCTTACAAGATTATTAAAAATGATAAAGATAATAATATTTTATAATTCTAATCTAAAATCTAGCATGTTCAATAAAAATCCTCTTTTTAAAGAGTTGGATATTCTTCAATTATTTCTTGTTATTAGTTGTATAAGACTCATATAAGGTATCTACTTAATAGAGAAAAAGAGAATTATAGATGTTTTGAGGGAAAGTGGCTATTTTTAAGAATAGATCAATCAACTTTGTTTTATTGTATTTTGATACCCTTGTGTTAATATCTGGATAAAAAGAAATGCCCTAACAGTATTCTTCATGTTTATGTGAATATGAATTAATCTGCTAAGGCATTTCTTTTTATTTGTATCTTTAAAATATCATTTAAAATAATCAAATTTTTTAGCAAAGAAGGTCTTTTTGGTACCATATGAGACGCATTTGTGCAAGATTTCCTCCTTCTTCAGATGTTTCAAACATATGGTTGATTACCTTTGCTTTTGGGAAAGAAAAAAAGCCTTAAAACAGCGATTTTACGCGGTTTCTAAGGCTTTTTAATACAGGGGATGAGAGAATCGAACTCCCACAGAAAGTGCTAAAACCCCTGTAAAATCAATGATTGTTATGATTCATGTTGCATTTCGTGTTGCATAGACTCAAAATAGTTGATTGCAATCTTATTCATTTTATCTTCCATGTCCGGAAGAGTGTGACGGTAGACTTCTTTCAGTACCGAATCATTTCCCCATCCACCAGATTGCATGATATACGCATCTGGTATTCCTAGCGCATGTTGAACAGAAGCGTTGTAATGCCTTAAGTCGTGGAATCGAAAGTGAGGTATCTCTAATTTCTTAAGGAGATTTCCAAACGATGTTGTTAATGTATTCGGATTCATGTCTACAGTGTCGGTTGAAAGTTCCAAGAACTTCTCGATTACGAATGATGGATAATTCACATATCTGTCACCAGCATAAGACTTAGGTGCTTTTTACAATCCATTCGCCCTCATCATTCATAACCATTGTTTTTGTAACGTGTATCGTGTGATTCTTGATGTCGGACTTCTGTAATGCACAGATCTCACCTCTTCGCATAGCTCCAAACGCTGCGAGGAGAATTGGCACTTCCATGATAGTTCCTTCTGATGCACGAACAATCTTCTTAATGTCCACTTCTGTAGGAATGTAAATGTTGCTCCTGAGTTTTTTTGGAAGAGTGATATTGATTACAATTCCCGGACGAAATCTTTTCATTACCGCGCTGATCAGTCCATTCATGTCACGAACAGACTTAGGTGACAGCTCTGTAGATGCTTTATTAATCACCTTTTGAATTACGCTTTGTGTGATTTCCTTTAGCTGATACTCTTTAAGCGGTGCCATGCAATTACGTTGCATACTCTTGTACTTTCTGATGCTGGACGGTGAGAGGACAGCGGAACGTTCCTGGATATACTTTTCTAGTGCATCACCGAAAGTCATTTGTACTTCTTCATCTTTCTTGATTTCTTTGTTATCTGCCCATTCAGCAGCCATTGCTTCAGCTTTTCTTTTTCCTCTTGCCGATGGATCATCACAAGTGAAAGACTTATAGATTCTTTTTCTGTTTCTGTTTCTTCGTTTTCGGATCAATAACAGGTTTTCCGTTTTTTATCTAAGACAATTTCATAGTGGCTGAATACCTGACATCTCCAGGATCCGGAAGGTAACTTCTTAGCTGTTGCCATATAATCATCTCCTTTTAAGTATAAAAATAACAGCCATACAATAGAACAACAGTTCTGATTGATTGACTGCTCCGAAGATGATACAATATTACTGTTCATATAATTCGCACTGCTCTTCGGAGTTGTGTATCAACCGTTCCTGCGCCAACAGGAGCGGTTTTATTTTATTTAATTATCTCTGTTTACAAATTCGCTACATACATCTCTTAATTCTGTATATAACTTATCTGTAAGTTCTTCACCGGCATATTGTCTTGACAGTAGTTCTCTTCCATAAGCTCTCAATTCTGCATCGGATAAGGAAGAAAGTTTGTTGTCATAAACGTATTCTTTTGTATTCATGGTTCCTCTCATGCAAATGAACCTTGTTCCAAACACCGCAAATTAACTATTTACTGTAAACAAACTGAATATCTTTTGATGACCAGAAATCAGGAGCAACGCTAACCTCGAATTTCGAGAAAGTTGTAGGTACCTGATATGCAATCACACCGTTCATCTTCTTTCCAGCAGCAACACTTCCATCAAGCTGGTTCTTTCCACTGGCTTCAGGGGCTTGAAGTCCAACAAGATCTTGTGTTAGAGAGTAATCATCGCAATAGGCTTCGAAATTCATTACGGAGCTGATGCTGATATCTTTTGATGAGTTGTTTGCAATCTCAAACTCAAGGATTAAGAACTCGTTTCCTTCGTCAGGGGTAGTATATTCCCCACCGGCAGATTCGGTGATGTTCACAAGTGTAATTTCAACATCATTGAGATTCACAGTATCTCCAACGTTAAATACAGTCTGTTCCGGTTCTGATTCATTCTTTGAAGCATCTTGCGTTGCGTCAGTAGAAGTGTCACTGTTTACCTTTTTAGGTCCGTCATCCTTTCCACCAATAACAGAACCTATGATACCGAGTATAATAATTACGCCGATAACAATTAATACAGTTTTTAAACATCCACCTTTCTTTTTTTCATTCGTGTTTCCCTCTCTTTCTTTTTTGTGATAGAGCCTTGTTTTCTAAGCGCACCACGCGCTTTATATAAATCCCTTCCGGGAGTTATATCCTTATTTTGTTAATTCATCATATTGGTCACGATTTTCCTTGTCATCTTCCTTTTTTAAGTTTATAATTCTGACTCTTAATTCTGCGAAGACGATCACTTTCATCCATCCTAGCTTTTTGCTCTAATCTCTTTTTTTCTGTTTATATTGTTCCTTGTAGAATTGAATCAGCGCGTCTCTTTCTTCTTTAGATAAGCTGGTTGATTTAGCTTCTTCATCCTTGGTGATATCTTGTACTGGTTCTTCTATAATTTCTGCTACAGGCTTGCTAGTTACTGGTTGAGTATCTTCTATTTCAAATTTGGGAGGACTATATATCACTTTTCTATTAGCAACATGGTCCGATGTGAATTTCATACCAGTAGGAATAGCTGTTTCTTTCTTCACAATCTTATATCCGCAACATGGACAGAATTTAGAATTAATATCTATTACAGAACCACAAGCTGAACAAATCTTCTCCTTTCTTTGTTCTTTTGGCATTGGATCAATTTTGGGTTGCTGCGGAATCAATGAAGAACCGCAAGCTGTGCAGAAGTTACAACTGCTTACTATCACGGATCCACAGAAAGGACAGTTCATCATATCCTGTTTTACTGTCTCTTTTTTTCTTCTTTGTCAGATATCGAATCAGTGGGTATGGAATAAACATAACCCACCCAGAAAGAAGAAATAGTGAATCAAGAAAACTGTCAGATGGTCTTGTAGGTATACTTATCACATAGAACCAAAGAATAAACCATCCAAAGAAAATAGCAATAGTTATATTCCTATAGAAGCGAGAAGTGTGGATAACTTTAGGAACTGGATACATTTGTGTGCATAACTTTCGTTGTTCTTTTCTCCAAACTCTCTGAGCATTCTTTTCTTGCTTGCGGATAAGCTTTAATTCCTTCGTCCTGTTCTTTCTTGCAATCTTTTCACGGTATCTGTACCTTGTTGCACGAATCCACATTCTTCTGATGAGATTAAATTGACTAGGTTTCATAACTCATTCCTCATTATAAATCCTTGCCATATAAGTAGTTATATTCGGCAAGTCGGAATGTGTCACAATGCTCACGAATAAAATCAATGCGCTGTGTATCTCTGGTTCTTCTTCTACGTCCTCTTTTTTTCGTCTAGTACGGTTCTGCTCCATACATTTACTGTATGCTGATATAACCGGATCAGGTGCTTTCGTAGTAGTATGAGCCAGATATTCTATCTCTTGCACATCTTCTTTATAGAAATCATCGTTTTCAATGTGACTCATAGCATGTTTAAGTGCTGCTTGCTGTGACTCATAGTTAAGTGCTGCATTGATAAATATGGTATAACTGCCATCTTCATTCGGCACTACCATTTCATGTCCTTTCCCTTTTGGAAAGTCCATAAGGATGATGTTAACATCCGGTGTCAAAGTCACCACGTTCCTTTCGTTTCAGTGCGAGAGCCATGTTGTGTAATGCTCTTAAATCGTCTGGATCCATGTCTTTCTGAACATCGAATAGTGTTCTAAGTTCCTTGTTTTCAAAAATTTCTTGAGCAACTTTTAGCAGTTTCCTCATTCAGATAGTATTTTTCTGATTCATTCTCCTCACCTGTCATAAGGTAATCAACAGATACATTAAAATAATCAGCAATCAACTTGATTTTAGCAGTATTCGGTGTAGTGTTTCCTAATTTACTTATGTATCCCTTTCCGAATCAAGTGTTTCTTCTAGCTTATTCATAGAAATTCCATGCTCTTTACATAAGCTTTTGATACGTTCTTTCATGGTTTCCATCCTTTCTGAAAAAATCGCAAAAAACCACTTGACTTTCTGAATATATCGCGTATAATACAATTATGGGTTCTGAAAAAAACGCAAAAAATAAACAGAGTGTCGAAAGTGCTTTATTTAATTTGTTTGTGGTAATTCAAATTATAGGATATTTTCAGAGATTAGTCAATATTTTTAGTGATTTTTTCAGAACCTACGCACTAAAAAAGCGGAGGTGAAAACGTGATTTACGACAACATTTTTGAACGAGCTAAAAAGCGTGGAATCTCAATAAACAAACTTGAGGAACAAGCTGAGTTGTCAAAGGGAAGCATCTGTAAATGGGGGAAAAAGCGTAAGTCCTACAGTAAAAAGCATTAAGAAAGTTGCTGACATACTTGGATGTACGGTTGATGAGCTGATTACAGAGAAGAAATTAAAAAGGAAGTGATTGGATGCCGAAGTTAAAGACATCTGAAAGAGAAAGGCAGAACAGAACGCTTCTTGCAATCATCGAGTCAGGAAAGACTATGACAGCTATCGATACTCAGAAGCTTTCAAAACTGACCGGTATCCCGCCAAGTACTCTGTACCAGAGATTAAGTCAGCCGGACAACATCCGAATCAGTGAATTACGAGAAATCTAAGGGTACTCAAAATCACTGATGAAACAGATTGGTAGGGAAGTGATATGAGAGATTGTAGTTACTGCAAAAGAGAAACAGATGCATGGAAAGAAGCAGATGTATTCCGTGTGCATCATTTCAGAAAGAAGGTGAGAAAAACGAATCAGATCGATATGATCGACATCCAAAGAAGAACAATCCAGATCATTGATATCAAGAGACAGCCAAGAAAAATTGAGCATGATGACAGAGAAGAAAAAATATCTGCTGTTAAGACCGTAGTTGCGATGGGATTGGTAATCTTCTTAAGTATCGCAACATGGGTTATCTTCGGATATTAAAATAAGCGCCCGGAAAGACGGCAAATCTTCAGGCGCTTAGGTAATTAACCAACTTAATAATAGCAATTTAAAAAGGAGAAAGCAATGAAAAAGATAATTTTACCATAACTTTGGATAAGCTGAACGCAATCATTCCAATATTTGCATCAGAGTTTTTGTGACATGAATGGTGTCAAAGACGAAGATTTGATTATGAAAGCATCAGCATACATTTTCGCAAACGTAGAACGGTACGTGCGTGGGAGATAGAGACGTTGACGAAAAACTTCTTGCAATTAGCACACTTGTTCTGCAATTAGTACAAGAACTGCCATTGTGAAAGGAGAAAGCAATGTTGTTAGAAAAACACTTGAAGTAAGCGTTTCAAAATTTGAAGAGCTGTGCAAAACAGATGCACGAATGGAAACGCTCAAAGCTTACATCAGTAATGAAGAAAACGGATATATCAAGTTGGACACAGTGAAAGCAATTATCGGACTTCCGGTTAAGCGCGAAGAGCCTTCAGTTTGGGAGCATGAGGAACTGTCCTTTGATGAATTAGGAATCACACAACATAAGATGCATAAGAGACTTGCAGACAATTACAATGCGGAGGAAATGAAAGATGAACGAACTGAAATTTAATGTGGTACAGAGTATTGGAGAAATCACAGCTAACTTTGATGAATTTAAGAACCAGGTGTCACAGGAACTTGAGAAATATAAAAGTAAGGAGTTTACGGAAGATACAAAAAAGGATGCGAAGAAAGACCTCGCAGAGCTGAGAAAAGAAAAAGGCAGCAGTAAACGAGAGAAGAATTGAAGTAAAGAAAGAATATATGAAGCCTTATGATGAGTTCGAAGCTAAGGTAAAGGAACTTATCACATTGATTGATGAGCCAATCACACTGATCGATTACAAGGTAAAGAGTTCGAAGAGAAGCGAATCAATGAACGTAAAAGAAGAGATCCTGCTTGCTTATGAAGAAATTGTACCGGAAGAATTGAAAGACTACATTCCATTGGAGCGTATCTACGGAAAGAAGTGGACGAATGCCGGCACAAAAATGAAAGACATTAGAGAAGAACTTACTGGCAAAGTTGCAATCACAAACGCTGATATCACTGCAATCAAAGCCATGAGATCAGAAAAAGAAGAAACTGCTCAACTTCTATATGGAAAAACAACAATCTGGCATCAGCAATTAAGTACCTTAGTGATTATGAAATTCAGAAAGCAGAGATCCTTAAGAGAAAAGAAGCAGAAGAAGCTGCCAGAAGAGAAAGAGAATTGGAAGCTGAAAAAGAACGCATCCGTCTTGAAGAACGTAGAAGAATTCTCGAAGAAGAGGAAATCAAAAGAAAAGCGGAGAAAGAAACTGTTGAAAAAGCTGAAAGAAGTAGATGAGGAACAGGCAAGATTCTTGAGCAGTGAAGAGTCTAAGAAGGTAATTTACACCGTTGTTGCTACAGAAGAGGAACTTAAAGATATTGAACAGGCAATGACAAGCTTTGGTGTTTACTTTGAAAGGAAGGATGTTTGATGGAGATTGGAGAAAAGTTATCCAAACTGCAGCAGGATATGAAAGTCCCCAAAGATCAATATAACAAATTTGGTAAATTCTATTATCGAAATGCGGAGACGATTCTTGCTGAATTTAAGAAATATGAAAAGGATTTAAAGGTCTTTCTGACGCTGAAAGACGAAATTGTGGAAGTTGTTGGGAAGGTGTATATAAAAGCCACAGCAACTTTGGTTGATTGCGAATCAGATGAGGAGATTTCTGTAACTGCTTATGCGAGAGAATCAGAGGAAAAGAAAGGAATGGATGAAGCGCAGATTACTGGGTCAGTATCCAGCTATGCAAGAAAATACGCATTGAATGGTTTGTTTCTTTTGGATGATGTGAAAGATCCTGATTCTGATGAATATGAAAAGCAGAAGAATCAAGACAAGTCTGATCAGAAAGATGGGAAGAGTACAAGCAGCAATATAAAGATTAATCAAAATCATATTAATTCTCTTCGGAGTTTGTTTACTGAAAATGGAATTGATGAAAGTAAAGTACTTGTATTGTATAAAGTGCAGAAAATAGAAGCGCTGACGATTAATCAGTATAAGAATGCTTTTGATCACGTAAAAAGAGTTGAAGGAGAGTTGTAGTGCATAAATGAAGTTCACCGGAAAGTTAAAAGAGCCAATTATTGACTTTGCTACACGGAGGCTGACCATTCTATTTGAGCCAAATGAGGACTTTCTTGAGACTTACGAGGAATTGAAAGGCAAAGATGTTTTAAGCCTTGAAATAAAGCCATACAGGAAGAAAAGAAGTCTTGATGCTAATGCTTACTACTGGGTACTACTCACCAAGCTTGCAAAGGTAATGAACACATCTAATGCAGAAATGCATAACTTGATGCTGATTCACTACGGAGAGCCGGAGATCATTGAAGGAAAGCCGATATACATGACAGTACCTGATACGGAAGATGCCGGAAAGAAAGTGATGCAAGCAACAGAATATCATCTGATGCCAACATCACAAGTAAGGCAAAACTTGACGGTATCATGTACAGAACGTACAAGTTGTTGAGAGGTTCAAGTACCTACGATACATCAGAGATGGCAAGGCTCATTGATGGACTTATTACAAGTTGCAAAGAAGCAGGACTTTCAGCATCAGAGATTGCCACACCGGATGAAAAGAGATTACTGAAAGAAAGGTATGGCGTGGATATTGGCAAACGATTGAAAAGTGTGTTCACTGATGATATAATACTGTTACTTCACTGGATATCCTTATCCACACATACACCATATCTTTTGTGGCAGCAGAAGAAAGATATCTGAGAGATACGGATTTGTGATTCCCCTTGCACCGTATCTCCATGAATTTCAAAAGGGGAGCGTACATGACAATCCGAATCATGGACTGGACTTGGAGCTTAAGCAGATGGCTCAACGATATTTCGAAAGAGCATATAGGCAGCAGAGAAGAGTTCAGAGAGGTATTCGGAAAGTCTTGGCTATAACCGGTATTAACCTAGCGGATAAGGTTGATATATAAACTCCCAATGGCTGACTGAAACAGTATGTCACAATCCTTAATCAGAGCCATGATGATTCATCTCCTCGGCTTGTCCGGGGAGAGAAAGGAGAACAATGCAGACTTACGATATTGACATATTAGATTACATCAGAACCGGGCATGACAGAGCAATTACAAGAGCCGAGCTGTCTGATCTGACCGGTATAGACGATAGAAAAATTAGAGACATGATCCATTATGCAAGACGAGATATACCGATTCTCAACATGCAAGATGGAAGAGGGTACTTCGTTCCAGACATGAACATCTTAGAAGAGAGAATGATGCTGATGAAGTACATCAGACAAGAAGAAAGCCGGCTGAAGAGTATCGGCTGGGCACTAAAAAACAGCAAGGCGAACAGCCAAGAATTGCAACATGGAGGTAGACACAGATGAACTCAAACCGAAAAGGGAAAGAGGGAGAAAGAGAGTTGGCAAATCTGCTTAAAGACAGATACGGATATGATTGCCGGAGAGGGCAGCAGTTCTGCGGATCCAATGGAGATGCAGATGTAGTCGGTCTTCCTGGCATCCATATTGAGTGCAAGAGGGTAGAGAAGCTTAACATCTATGAAGCTGTGGAACAGTCCATAAACGATGCGAGAGATGGAGAAATGCCTACGGTAATGCATCGGAAGAATCACAAGGATTGGCTGGTCACAATGACAATGGAAGATTGATGAAATTATATGAAAGGCGATTACATAAAGATTAATCGGTCACTTCTCGAGTGGGGGTGGTACAAAGACAAAAACACTTCCAGATTGTTCATACACATGCTTTTAAAAGCGAACTGGAAGGACGGATTTTTCTTAGGAATTGAGATCAAAAGGGGTCATTCGTATCTTCTTTAGCCAAATTATCTGAAGAAACTAACCTTTCAGTTAGAGAGATAAGAACAGCAATAAAACACCTAGAATCGACAGGCGAAGTGACAAGCAAAAAATATAACAAATTCAGCGTATTTACGGTAAATAATTACTGTTCGTATCAATCGAGTGACACGCAAAGTGACAAGCAAGTGACAAGCAACCGACAAGCAAGTGACAAGCAAGTGACAACAATAGAAGAAGGGAAGAAAGGAAGAAAGGAAGAATATATAGATACTAACGTATCTATAAAGCAGCATAGCATTCAATCCATCATCGATGCATGGAATCAACTAGAGCCTTACGGAATCAAAATGATTTACCGCATCAACCCGGGTTCTAAGAGATGCACTTCACTGATTGCTTTACTTGAGCAATTCGGAGAAGAGAAAGTGATACAAGCTGTTGATAAGGTCAAACAGAGCGACTTCCTTCAGGGAAAGACAGATACAAGGTTCTCACTGAACTTTGATTGGTTTATCAACCCGGACAACTTCGAAAAAGTTCTTGATGGCAAGTACGCAGAGAAGTTTAAGAAACCAACGAAGAACAATAACAACTTTGAGCGAAGGCAGTATGACATGGATGATCTGGAGAGCAAGCTACTTGGAAGGTGATTAAGAATGGCAGAGATAAAAAGTGGCTGGGCGGTATGCTCAGTCTGTGGAAAAAAATTTGAGATAGTCGGCAACCGGAAGAAGTGTTGTAGCAAGGCTTGCGGAGAAGAAAGAAGCCGGAGACAGTGCTGCGAGAGAGAAAAAGGCAAGATACAGAGCCTTGAGTCCTGAACAGAAAAAGGAACTGGCAATGAAACGAAAGCAAGCCAAACCGAAGAAAGTAAAAGGCGCAAAAGAACCGAAGTACCGAAACGAATTAGTAAGAGTCGCAGCTGAAGCAAAGCAGCATGGTATGAGCTACGGAGAATATGTTGCAAAAAGAGAAAGGAGAAGAGATGGGGAAAACGATTGATGTAGAAGAGTTTCTTTCATGGCTGAATGAAACTGAGGAAGAACTAAAGGGAGAAAAGAGCGGATGAGCTGAACCCTGATCGCAAGGATGAAGGAATCCTACTGGCAACCGAGAATGTCAGAAAGTATGTCGAGAAGATGTGCAAGATTGATGATGCCGATGAGGACTGTAGATGGATTCCGGTAACGGAAAGACTCCCAGAAGATGAAAGTGATGTCCTTACAACAATCGCATCCAAGAGCGGTAGCGGATACAGAGAATACAGTGTTGGATGTTACATCAAGGTATTTGATGAGGATGAGGAAAAAGCACTGGCTTGATAGACAGTATGGTTACCTTGAGTGGGACAGATATTCAAACGGACATGGCGGTTGTTCACTGTACAAGGTGACAGCATGGATGCCACTTCCGAAACTGTACAAGGGATAAAGACCATGAACAGACAAGAGAAAGAGGATCAGGCTCAACTTGAGTACCTGAGACGATGGAAAGAGAAGAAACAGAAGAGAAAGAATCTGTCAGAAAAACTGAGAAAGAGAGGTATGAAATGAAATACAAAGTTGGAGACAAGGTAAGAGTCAGGAGTGATTTAAAAAATACGGTGCTGTATGGTGGTTTATATGCAGTTGATGAAATGTTAAAAAGAAAAAGATCGTAACGATTACATCCGTGCATGATGATTACTACAAAGTTGTAGAAGATGACTATAAGTGGACAGACGGAATGCTTGAAGGATTAGTAGAGGATGAACTGACAGCGGAAGAAGCAATTAAATTCAAGCTGAGATGTGTAGTGTGCCTTGTAGAAAATGTCAATCAGTAAAAAAAAGGTGCTTATGAGTGCAGAACTTTCAGGGCAGAACATCCTGACGAAGTACTTGAAATCCTCAAACAGCGGAAGAAAGAGCATGAGAAGAAAAAGAGGTTGAGACAGGTTTACGTGGTGTGTGCTGATTATCGAAGCTGATACTCATACCTTGAAACACGAAGAAAAGGTTGGAACTGATTTCAAATCAATAGATGCGAAAAAGGCAGAAATCCTTAAGAAATACTGTTCAGAGCATGATGGAAAATATTATGCGATCAGCGAGCGCAGATGCGTAGTAAAGGAGTAGTCATGAACACAGGAGAAAAGATAGATTACATGATTCAGTGCTTGAAAGTCGCAAAAGCTGAGTACGATTACATGGCTGATTACATTGCAAATGAACCAACTGAAAGACAAGAGTTGTGGGAATTTCTTGATACACACAGAAGTCCGAACAAAGCATTGATTAAGGACAACTTGAAGAATGTGGCAAGAATGGGATTCCAGCTTGCAAATGAGGTGAAATGATGGATGGACTAATTGTAAAAAGAGATGGTTAAATCTTATCCTTAGTGGGAAGAAAACTATTGAAATAAGAGGTAGTAATACCAAGAAAATAGGACAGCCGATCTATTTACTGGAAAGTGGGACAAACCTTGTAAAAGGCACATGTATTATAGACTCTACATATCAATATCCTGTTCTGATTGGTCTGAGGAAAGAGAAAAACACTGTGTTGACATATCTTATTCAGAGTTGAAGAAAGGTATAAAAGACCTCATGCGTGGGTACTGAGAAATGTGAAACTGACGGAAGAAGAATGGAAGTACGAACATCCAAAGGGTGCGCTTATATGGGTAAAAGATGTAATGCCGGCATAATGAACTGCAAACTGGATATATAGACGTAATTTTTAGAAACAATATGTAATTTACAGAAAGGAGACGGAGCTCCGGCCGGGCAAAGATATATCGGCTCCTTTCGAGAAGATGAAAACAGGGAGTAAGTAAAGTATACACAGATAGACCGGATTATGCAGACTTTGATTCTCCGGCAAAATTTGAAGCAATTAAGAGTATTATCGCAAAAAGATTGAGGGAACATCCTAATGCTATTTGTTCCTACTCTGGCGGTGCTGATAGTGACATTATGATTGACCTGATTGAAAGGACGAGACGGATATTTGAACTTCCACCAATCAAATATGTGTTTTTCAACACTGGATTGGAAATGAAAAGCAACAAAAAAGACCATGTGAAAGATGTTGCTGAAAATATGGTGTTGAGATTGAAGAAGTAAGACCGAAAATCAATATCGTGCAATCCACTAGAAAATATGGAATTCCATTTGTATCAAAGATTATGTCTGGAGGATTATCAGATTGGCAGAAAAAAAGGAGTTCCACTGTCTATTGCTCAAGAGTACGACCAGGCAAAGGATAAAGCGGCAAAGAGAAAAGAACTGAAAGAAAGATATCCGAAGTGTGAGAGTTTAATCAACTTTCTTTGTTGCTGCAATTCTAAAGGAGAACCAAGACCGAACATTCAGCTAGTAATCAACTCTTCAAAGTATATGCGTGATTTTATTGAGGAATATCCACCGGATTTTATGATAAGTGCGAAATGTTGTGACTACTGCAAAAAGCAAATTGCTCATAAGGTTCAGAAATCATACGACATGGTGATAACCGGAGAACGAAGAGATGAAGGTGGAATGAGATCAGTTCCAAGAAAGGATAATACAGCATTGTGCTTTACTGAGACTGCAAGCGGACAGTATCGTTTGAGACCTCTTTATTATGTATCTGACAAAGATAAGGAATGGTACAAAAAACTATTACGGAATCAAGTATTCCGATGCTTATGAGGTATACGGACTGACAAGAACAGGATGTTGCGGTTGCCCTATATCATACAAAGCTGTGGATGATTTGGAGAAAATCAGACCTTATGAACCGAATGTAGTAAAAAGCAGCATGGAACATTTTCGGCAGGAGTTATGAGTACAGAAAGAAATATAATGAGTACAAGAAGAAACGAATGGAAGAGGAAAAAGTCTGGTGTAGGACATATTAAAGGACAAATGAGTATCAGTGATTTCCGGAGGTAATGCCGAAATGAAAGATTTAATTATAGACGCCTTTGCCGGTGGCGGGGGTGCATCCGTAGGAATAGAAATGGCACTCGGCAGACCGGTTGACATAGCAATTAACCACGATCCAGATGCTATTCTGATGCATAAGACCAACCACCCGGACACACTTCATCTGACAGAGGATATTTTTAAGGTCAATTTGAAGAGATACGTAAAAGGACAGCATGTGGCTCTTATGTGGGCAAGTCCGGATTGTACAAAGCCACTCCAAAGCAAAGGGTGGCAAGCCAAGAGAAAAAGGACTTCAGATTCTTCCGTGGGCGGTATACAAACACGCAAAGGAGATTCTTCCAGATGTGGTGTTGATGGAAAATGTGGAAGAAATACAACAGTGGGGTCTGTTAGACGAAAAAGGTTATCCAATACCAGAGAAAAAAAGGTGAGGATTATAAAAAATTCATTACAGCAATGAAGAGCCTCGGGTACCGTTTCGGTAGTAGAGAATTGATAGCTGCGGACTACGGAGCACCAACCACAAGAAAGAGATGGTATGCAGTATTCCGTAGAGATGGACGGGAAATCAGATGGCCAGAGCAAACTCACAGTGCTGACGGCATTGGCTTTAAGAAGTGGAAACCTTGTGGAGATTACATTGACTGGTCAGATCTTGGCAGTTCGATATTTGACCGCAAGAAGCCACTTGCAGAAGCTACACAGAAGAGAATTGCGAACGGCATTAAGAAATATATTATCGATGCAGAACCTCCTTATATCGTGAGGAATGGAGAAGCACTGGCATATATCATTCAATATCACGGAGAGACAAGAGCCGGTGATTCAAGAGGACAGCTTTTGACAGAACCGATCAAGACGATTGATACATCGAATAGATACGGACTTGTGACAGCATTTATCACGAAGTATTACAAGACGGGGATTGGACAGGGGTGTGATGAACCATTACATACAATCACAACTTCTCCGGGACACTTCGGTTTGGTATCTGCATTTCTGATTAAATATTACGGCGGTGGGTGCGGACAGACACTGGATAGACCGCTTGATACGATCACAACAAAAGATCGGTTCGGACTGGTGAATGTAATCTTGGATATCAAGGGTGAGAAATACATCATATCTGATATCTTTTGAGGATGCTGAAACCGGAAGAATTAAAGCTGATGCAAGGATTCCCAAAGGATTACATTATCGACAGGGATTACAACTGGAAGAAATATCCGATAGCAAAGCAAGTCGCAAGAATTGGTAACAGTGTAGTGCCGATTATGGCTGAAAAACTTGTAGAAGCAAATTGTCCGTATCTGAAAGTTGGTGAGAGAATGCCGAACATGAGCATTGATGATAGTCAGGAACAGTTGAGGTTTGCGTAGGTGGAGAAAAATGGATGATAAGAAAATATTAGATGTAACGTGTGGATCTCGGACAATCTGGTTCAACAAAGAACATCCGGCAACAGTATATTGCGATATTCGAGAAGAAGAGCTAACTGGTATTTGGAAAAGCGGAGATGGACAGGCAGAGAGGGAAATGCATCGTGAAGCCGGATATAAAGTGCGACTTCACAGCTCTTCCGTTTGAAGATGAATCGTTTTCCTTGGTTGTGTTTGATCCACCACATCTGAGATATGCCGGAAAAACCGGATGGCTGGCCAAGAAATACGGTAGGCTGAACGAACACTGGCCGGAAATGTTACATGATGGGTTCAAAGAATGTATGAGAGTTCTGAAAGAAGATGGAGTGTTGATCTTTAAATGGGCGGAAACGGATATTCCGGCGCAGAAAGTTTGGAAAGCCATAGGCCAGAAACCATTATTCGGACATCATAGCGGAAAGAGATCGGGGACGTTTTGGGGATGTTATATGAAAGGGCAAGAATAGAAGCGAGGTGATGAAATTGCACATTGAATTAAAAGAGATAGACAAAGACACATTGAAAGTCGGGGATTGGGTCAGGATTGCAAGAGAAGTGAGTTACGGATGGGGTTTATCATTCCGACATAAACTGATTTATCCAGCAAAAATCACGAGAATCACTCCAAAGCGAACTAAATTCTTTACAGATAAGTTTGGAGAACATGACAAAAGAGAAGTATTTTATGAGTGTGATAGTGAAGCTGCGAGAGAAACTTTTTTTTGGCTAAGACATTTAGAGATATTCAGGACGGAATATTTGAGTTAACTGAATCGAAAAGAAAAGATCTCATTGGGAAAATCAGTGATGAAGATCTGCCGGAAGTAGCTAGACACATGAAAGCAATTATGGAAATTATGGAGAAATACAAGGAGTAGCAATGTTTGAAGAATTATATAAATTCATATCCAGATTGCATTACGGAATAAAGTTCATGCCGGAAAAGGATTTTGACGAGCTTTTTATCTCGGTGCGACTGGGAGCAAAAAGATGTATGCATTGTGCTTTAGATATTTGTAAACGTGGAGAAAAATCATGAAAGTACCTTGACAATTGAATATTGATGGTTGGAATGGTATAATTTCCGTATAAATTAAATGTACGGGGAGGAAATGCCAATATGGATTATATTGATAAACTTTTTAAAGCAGCATCCATTTATTTATCGTATAAACGAAAAATATTATGCTTTTGGAGTTAATGTGTGCGTGGAATGTAACGGAAGAAGTAGGTTATTGGAATCGAGATATAAAAACTTTGAAGAAAGTTTAAAAAATGCTGTAACAGATGAAGAAGCGTGGAGAATATTCCATAAATTATCGGGCGAAGCAAGTGGTGCAGAGACGAAGAGTAATGTTCGTGCAAAAGAAGAGTTTGCCAAATTCAATTTTAGTGAAGATGATATAAAAGAGCTGACAAAACAAATAGAAAGATATAGGAGTTACTGGTTAGAGCACCATTTAGGAAATCGAGGCAGATAACTGTAAATATTTACCAACCATCAATTATTCGGTGGTTGGTATTTTTTTACGCTTTTTTAATGAGAAAGGAACGAATTATGAAATTAACAGCAATAGCAAGAGAAGATTTAGAAGCAAAAGGGTTGATTCTTAAAAACAAAATTGAACTCAAATGCAGAGGAACAGCAATTCCGGACATTTATGCGAGTATAATCGGCAGAAAGAATGTTGATACCGGAGAATTCGAATCATTCTTCAAGGCAGACAATAAAAATGGCAATACAGTGGAATTTGATAGATTCCGGGAGAACGTCACATTGTTAGAAAAAAGAAAGCATACTGTCTTTAGTCGAGAAACGATAGAAGATAAGAATGTGATTGACTATTATGTTCCATATGATATCCAGGAGAGCAGCAAAGAATAGACCGACAGTGACGGACGAATTCCCGAAAACGCTTATCTGACAGAAGGATATTACGAGTGCGAATATGAGCTACTTCTGACTTGTGGAGATGCAACCAGAAGACTTGTAATTCCTCAGAGGACAGTCAATGTTCCGATGATTTCATTACTGTCAAACATCGAAGATGAAATCATGGATATTCTCGATGGATTTCAGACGAGGACAATGATTTCGCCAATGTTTTTGGAATTAGTAGACGAGCATTATGAAATTAAGATGTTTGATGACTATAGATTCCGGCAAATATTGAAATCAACCACGCAGCTGATTTCGTGAATATGATTGTTTCAGCTAGACAGATTAAGTGCGAATTCAAATATTGAGAGGAACAGTAAATGGGATGCAAAATTATTACTTGTACGGACAGAATGCGTGTTGTCTGGAATGTCAGATAAAAGACCAATGCAATATTCAGTGCGATGATATAGACAGCTACGAATATGCGGTAGAATGCCCGGATTATGTAAAGGAGGATGAAGATGAAAATTGTAAAAGGTAAAGAACAGGAATATAAAGACTGGTATGAAAAAAACAGTGATCCATACGGTAGAGCGTGTTTTTACATATGCTGAAAGATGGGCTGGAATGATGGAAGAGAAGATAGAAACATCAGAAGAAGACGAAATGAAAGTTATTGTTGATAATGCAAAGCAGCTGAGCTATGAAGCGGATGAAGAGGAATCACAGGATTTATGTACGGAGTAGCTGTCAGTATTCTTTTCTCAATGCTGGGAATACGGAGAATGTCTAAGAAAATGGCACAACAAAGAGTATGGATATGACGGTGACGGTGTTATAAATCCGGCGGTCATAACTGTTGGTTGAAAAGGAAAGCAAAGATGAATGGTAAAGACTTTATAAGAGCGCTTTTGGAGAAGCCAGGCTAAAAATAGAGCTGTCAAATAAACACATTTTGTTTATGCATCCTGAAGATATCGCAATACTTGATTTGGACAAGGTGAGCAACGTTATATATCTTGTTGAAGAAAGAAGATTGGAACATGGAAAAGTAATAGTGATTACAGATGAAGAATTTAAAGGATTGTATGGGATGCAATCAAAAAAAAAAAGTGAAGTATCACAGAGGAAGAGAAAATGAGAAGGTTTGATATTGGTGACAAAATCAGATGGTATTGAATCAGGTGTACGAGGTATATGTGTGAAATTTGCACACCTACAGCATGTGAGAACAGACGATGGTAGAGACAGCAGACGGAAGATTTTATCACGCACCAACAAGGACATGGAAAAGACGGATACAATTTATCTTGAGAGCCTGTCGAGAAACATTGGGATATCAGCAATATGTGATTCGATTTATGGTGAATTGCAGAAAAGCGGAAAGCACATGGTCATGGCAAGAAGAAAGAGGGAACAGAAATGAGACTAAAACCAGTAGTAAAGGCAAGTGAGTTTTATGCGGTTCGGGTTCAAGCCTTGCCGAGGACTTCTCCTGAAAAGCGCAGAGAGTTACTATCTCTGCGTGAAGAACGGGACACAGAGTGATGTTTGTGGACAGTAAGCATTTTACTGAAACTGAGTGGCCGATAAAGGATGCACGAACTAATAAAGAACTAAACTGTAAATTCAGCGACAAGCGGACAGCAACCGAGATCGAGTGTGAATTGGTAGTGAATGGCTTGCTGAAGAGGTGAGGGAATGAAAGAGAGATTAACAACATACCACCGTGGGAAAGCAGTGATTAAGGACAAGAACAAGCTGCCAGAAGTTGAGAAGTTAGCTGAGTTTTGAGGAAAAAAGAAAAAATGTGAGAATGGCTTGATGCTATCGAACTTGCGAAAAATTGCTATTGCGCTACAAAGTCGAAGGCGAATTCAGTGAGTGAGAGAGACCGAAGAAGCCAAAGGTCGATTCTTTTTGATGGTTACATTGTACAGAAAGCAGACGTGTTGTACAGCCGTTTAGCGCCTACTGGGATGGGAGAAAGTGGACAGACGATGATGATAATGTAGTGGACGAAATTGTAAAACGAGGTGGAAGAGATGAAGATTATTGGAAATAAAGAAAGTGTTAATCAAATATCATTAACACATAAAGGTATAAATGCTAGATTTAATTGTTTTATGAAACCATTTCCCTACTGTAATGATATTGACACATCTAATCCTGAAATAATCGAGATAATATTTAAGGATTCTTACGAAATAGACAACCTAATAGATGTATTAGAAAATTTAAAAAAGAATGTTTTGAACATTTGGGAGAATACTATTATGGAGTGATTAAGCATGAAGAAGGTGCATTTATAATTAAACGACACGAAAAAGATCTCAGAATTTCTCAGGACACGATTTAGCATACTGGGCATATTTGTGCGATGTCTCGTGTTGTCTGGCAACATATTTGGACAATCCTGAACTGTTGGGAAGAGGAGAATGTGCATGGAACAGATTAAGCTAGGCTTTGAGAATCGCAAGCATTGTGGTTGGGATAATCGGTTTATAGTGCGATATGGATGTGGCTGATTAATAATCGACGGAACGAAAAAAGTGAACTTGCGTGGGTATTATGGAAATGCTTTCTTTAATTGTGATTGCGCTTGCGTTCTTTAAGGACTGGTTTAGGGAAGATTATATTAGAAGATAAGGAGAATAGCAATGGCAAAGATATTTAAAGGAAGTAAGTGGATATTTTTGTAGATGTATACAATAATTATACGACAGAATACATAAATTCGATTAATCTTTAACGGATAGGTAGGGCTTAAACCTCGGCATAAACTACAGAAGTGGAAGAAATCAAAGGGTGGAGAAAAAACCATCCTCTTCTAAATGATAAATGTGACCTTACAGATTGCGAGAAAATACTTCAAGAGAAATTCCAGTAGATAATGACAAGAAATGTTACGGCAGGACAAGTCTTGAACATTTTAAGGGACATACTGTTAAGGTAATTGCAATCAGCCAGACACCGAAGCACCAGGGCAATTTTATGTAGTGTATGAATCGCGGGGACGGAGCTATTTGAGCAGACACTTACGGAATGTTTGTGATGAAGTCGACCATGAAAAATATCCAGATGAAGAAGTATAGATTCGAATCATGGAGAGTGAAAATGATGATGGTGAGAAACTGGGCGTGTGCATCGTTGAAAGCTTAAAGACACAGACCGAGGAAGAATAATTTCCGGAATGTGCTGGAGCAACAGAAGACGGAGTTATTTGTATGACATCCTGGCTGGTTCATGAAGAAAGAGGATGTTGATTTGATGCACAAGACATTGTAAGTGGAAAAGATTAGGAATTGGTGAAAAACGGGAAGGAAGAGAATAATGAAAGCAAATGAATATCAGAAAATGGCAATGAGAACAAATGACGGAAAAACAACAAAAGAGACTCAGCGTTTAAATGCATGTTGACATGTGATATGGAATACTTATTATCACAGAATCTGTATGAAGATGAAACAGCACTTAGATTTAGGCGGTATTTTCAATGCATGCCTTAGATTGTCTGGAGAAGTGGTGAGTTTAATGACATTACGATTAAGAAGTGATTTTCCAGCGAAAAAGAATCGATATGGAAACACGCAAAAGAAAGAAAATGGCGCTGTGCTTTAGTATGTGGCCGCGACGCGAATCGTTCGGTTGAATATGGACGAAAATCATGCAGATGAACGTAGATAAGCTCAGCAAGGATATTCCGGAAGGGCTTTAGTGCCAGACGCAGATCATTGGTTACAGGAGCGGATGGTGATGCATAGATGAAAAGGATGCGTACAGAGATTGACTGGAGTGGATGAACAGTGAAAAGAAGTACAGAAACAAGAAGTCCGGCAGAGATTAAAGCAAATCTGCAAAAGCATTACTGCGTGGAATGGCAGAAAAGACCGGTAGACAAGAAAGCAGCGCAGTATTTAACTGATCCGGCATAGGTCAGCAAGGAAGCCGATAAGCGACACAAGGTGATTATGATTGCAAGAAGATCCGAATGAATGACTGACAAGAGTTGGGATAGATATAAAAGCATGCGGGAGGTGGATACCATTGAGCGTGAGGAGAAACATATCTGAGCTGATTAGGCATCACTCATGAGCAAGGGAAGAAGATAATTGACTCTGGAAAGTTATCGGATATGAGCAAGTCCTTCTTTCAAAGCTGCCAGAACGTAAAGCGGAGATAGCAAATTTCTTCATCAATCTGACAACAGGACTTGGATACATAATATTCAGCAAAGGGAATACATTCCGATGCAGAGAAAGGATTTCAGGGATACAGACGGAAAGTGATTGAAGAGTACAATAGATGAATACATTACCGGGGAAGACCAATAATCTAGGTTAAATATGGTACAACGAAAGATTTCATCCAGATACAATGGTATAAGAGACATTGTATCATGCATGGAATCTTTTTCATTTTGGAGGTAGAAAGGTGAATCTCAATGGAATATCTCAAGAAGCTACAGAGAGAAATCTTGCCAGTGACAGGCTTGATCATAAAGTCGTCAGAGACAATTTATTCAGCTGAACAGAACAGACTCATTAACATCTATATATTATCTACCCTGGGCACTAGGAAAGAGACAGGCATGGAGAGTGGAAAGAGAAAGATCTAGAACGATCAGAACAACATCACAGCTTGAAATAGTGAATTGCCTGAAAGATATATGGGACAGAGGTGAAGCCATAATGTATGAAGAACTTAGCGATTAAAAAGTGAGCTAGAAGACTAAGAGAAAATAACTACTTTAAGGAAAGAAGTTGACAACGCAAAGAGCATAGCGAGAAGAGTATAGAAAGCAAGCGGAATCATACCAGCAGCAGTGCATAGAGATTAACAACCTAAACGTTGCACTGGATATTATGTGCCGGAGAGTACACTAATCTACGTAAAACGGTGGGGATGGACTTATGAGGATTGCCAACAGAGAAATAACAGATGAATGCACGCACTGTGGAAATATCTACAGTGCGAACTATTCCGTCAGGCAGAGGATACATACAGAGAGGGAGCAAATGTACCACAGATGATTAAGTGTCAAATGGAAACACAGGGAGAAAAAGAGATAGTAAAGAAAAGGGTAGGTGGTTAAATGTGCCTAAGGATAAGCTAACACCTAAGCAGAAAAAGTTCTGTGATGAGTACCTGAAACTGAACGCAACAGGCAGCAAAGAATGCCGGATATAGTGAAAAGACAGCAATGAGTATGGGCGGTGAGAACCTTCGCAAAACCACAGATTCTCGACTATATCAGCATGCAGGAGC
>VOFC01002312.1_pt1 | contig 26855 bp, 38 predicted proteins | sample 5384161 | NCBI WGS metagenome assembly VOFC01 (sample SAMN12384722, study PRJNA508395) | human gut metagenome | isolation source: healthy gut B | host: Homo sapiens | reverse complement strand
GTGCGGATAAAGTGCGCCGTACAGTTGCGGGTGCGCTTCTTGTAGCTGCCGCAGATGTAGCAGTCCTGTTTGCGGTCTTTGTTCTGATACCGCTGCTGATACAGCACATGGCCGCAGTCGGCGCAGAATAAAATCCCAGAGAACAGCCCCACTTCATCATAGCGGTTCGGGCGTTTGCGCTGTTGCGTAACTCCTGCACACGCTCCCATGTTTCCCGGTCTATGATAGGCTCATGGTGGTTCTCAAAAATGGCCTGCTTCTCCACGGGGTTTTCTACACTGTGCTTGACCTTGTAAGAGGGCTTCTCCGTCTTGAAGTTTACCAGACAGCCGGTGTACTCCCGATTTTCAAGGATATGCACGACGGTGTTCGTCGCCCACTTGCACTCATAGCCGGGGTGGTAGCGGCGGGTGCTGCCCGTCCTGCGGTATTCCAGCGTTCCCGGCGTGGGGATTTGCTGCTCCGTAAGCATACGGGCAATCTTGGTCGGGCCGTTCCCGGCAAGGCAAAGCTGGTATATCTGCTGGACAACCGGCGCGGTTTCCTCGTCAACGAGATAGTTCTCGTCCTCGTCCATGAGGTAGCCATATACCGGCTTGCTGGTAACAGGTTTGCCACTCATGCCTTTTGCTCGTTTTCACTGCTTTGATTTTCTTGCTCGTATCTCTCACCAGCCATTCGTTGAACAGATTTCGCAGAGGGGTAAAATCGTTGTCCATGCCGCCGTTTGCGCTGTCCACATTGTCGTTGACAGCGATAAACCGCACTCCCTTTTGAGGGAACAGCATTTCCGTAAAACCCTACCTGCAAGTAGTTTCTCCCTAACCGGCTCATGTCCTTGACTATGACGGTTCCGACTTTCCCGGCTTCAATGTCTGCAAGCATGGCTTGAAAACCGGGACGCTGGAAGTTTGCGCCGGAGAAGCCGTCGTCGGTGTACCAGCGCAGATTGGTAAAGCCGTTCTGCTTGGCGTAGGTTTCCAAAATCCTTTTCTGGTTCGATATGGAATTACTCTCGCCTTGCAGTTCATCTTCATGGGATAATCTCGGATAAAGGGCGGTAATAAGGTTTTGGGTTGTCTGTCTTAACATGGTTTCCTCCGTTTCTGACAGCCAGCCCCACTATTCCGTATGGTATGGGTTGTCGTCCCATATTTGCATTGTACCACGGAACTAGGGAGGGCAATAGATGAATATAAAAGCGGCAAAAAGTGTCAAAATAATTCCGCTTAAAAGCCTTTGAAATTGCTTTTTATAGAGAATGAGATTAAGAATTGCTAAAGCACTTCCGTCAAATTGCCGGTTTTTGTGTAGCAGCGGCTTCCGCTTCCAGTACCCGCGCGCCGGACACGACAAGGACGGAATTGCCCATGCGAATTTCCGTCACGCAGTCGGGGCGGCGGGCGGTGCGGGTGTCGTGCTGCTTGTTATCTGCCATAGGCAATACTCCTTTCAGTCGGTAATCAGTTTCTTCATGCTCTCCATTTTCCGCTGCGCGGTTTCCTGCCGGAAGTTGTCGCCGGTAAAGCGTACCGGGACGCACATGGAAAGCAGCCGGTCATAAATGCGGGCGTGGGCGGTGTCCTCCGGGTGCCGCAGGTCATCCAGCGTGAGGTTGGTCGTGACGATCAGCGGCTTGCCGCTGCGGTAACGGCTGTCAATCACATTGAAAACCTGTTCCAGCCCGTATTCCGTCCCGCGCTCCATGCCGAAGTCGTCAAGGATAAGCAGCGGATAGCGGCAAAGGCGGGAAATGTACTCGTTGCGCCCCTCAAAGCTGGCTGCAAGGTCATTAAGAATCAGGGCAAAGTTCGTCATGTGGACGGAGATTTCTTTCTCCATGAGGGCGTTTGCGATACATCCGGCAAGGTAGCTTTTGCCTGTGCCGACGCTGCCCCAGAACAGGCAGCCGATATTGTCTGTCCGCATATCTTCCCAATGCTCCACATACCGGCGGGCAAGCCCGGTCTGCGGGTTCCTGCCGTTGTCGTTCTCGAAAGTCCAGTCCCGCATGGTGGGGTCGGTAAAGCCCCGGCGTTTCAGTTCTTCCACGGTGTCAAGGTGTCTGCGCCGCTTTTCGGCGGCTTCCCGTTCCTCGCGGGCGGTTCTCTGGCAGTCGCACTCTGCCGGGTGGCGGTCGCGCCCGAAGATAGCGGCCTTATCCGGCGCAAAATAGGCTTCTTTCGGCTTGCGGCACTTGCCGCAGTACAGTAAACCGTCCTCGCCGGTGTAGTCCTCCGGCTCCGGGGTGGTGGCGGTCATATTCTCCAAAACAGCGTTGATTTCGTTCTTCATAAACTCTCGCCCTCCTTGCATGAGTAGTCTGGTATGCCCTTTTTTTAGGGGCTTCCTTTTTGTCGTTCCCCGCCCATATCCGCAGGGCGGCGGCATAGTTCTGGTAGCTTTTCCCGCTGGCAGCAAGGTAGCGGCTCATTTCCTCGATGAACCGTTCCAGCCTGTCGGGGTACTCTGCCTGCAACTCGTCGTATTCGGTCTGTGACAGAAAAATATTCTGGTATCGGCCATAGGGCGCGGACGGCCCCCCACTCACTCCCTTTGTTTGGCTCTCTGTAAGGTTGTTTATAGTAGTTTGGTTAGGGGGTTTTTCCGACCATCATAAGGTCGGTTTTCTGACCATCAGTAGGACGGTTTTCCGGCTCTATGAGGGTCGGATTTCCGGCCATCAGTTGGTCGGAAAACTGTACTTGTGGCACTCGCGGCACTTTGACATAAAGCCGGTTCGGTGCGGAGAAGCCGCCCCGTTCCCGTTCCAACAGCCCCGCCGTGTCCAGTTCATTAAGCGCCCCCTTTATGGTGGTGCTGCCTTTATCCAGTATTTCTGCTATCTCCGCGATGGGATAGATAATATAAATCCTGCCCTCGTCGTCCAGCCACTTGTTTTTCTGGGAGAGGGTGGAACGGTCTAACAGCAGCGAATACAGCAGCTTGGCGGTCTGTGAAATCTCCATTTTCAGCAGGAAACGGGGATACGGCAGATAGGCGGGCAGCCGCGTGTCTGCCCTGATATAATCAGCGATAGGATCACCTCCCTGTGTTCGGGTTGATTTTGGCGTATTGTCACGCATTAAAACGCCGTTTCCGGGGGAAAAGGATAAATGTATCGCGTACCCTTTGACACCCACGAAAAAAGCCTTGATTTATGCGGGTTTGAAAGGCTCTAAAGCGTGACATCTCTGCCTTTGTTTCCGCTTTCTCTCGGCGGCTTTGATTTTCTTCATGCGCCCGGCGCAGTCGGGGCAGTATTTTCCCCGGTTGGATTTGGGGACAAAGGCCGCCCCGCAGACGGCACACCGTTTCCGGCTTCCCCGGCACAAGAGGGCTGCGGCCAGCTCCCCGTCAAGGGGCAGGACAGCCACACGGAACCAGTGGCACATGAGGGAAAAGGAAATGCTCTGGACGCACACGCAAGGCTCCCCGTCGTCCAATAGCAGGCAGTTCCCCTCATCGTAGTTACAGCACTCATGTACCAGCCGCCGCGCCCGCCGGTGCTGGCGGTAGTCCATGTGGGGCAGGTTATCGCTCATGGCTCTGCTCCTTTCTGCGGTGCGGCTCGTCCCGGCGCAAAATCTGGTCGATGTTCCGCTTGACGGTCTGCAACTCCTTGAACCGCTGTTTCTGTTCGTGATAGGTGTTATACAGGCCGTCTTTCTCGGAGATAAGCTGCTCGATCTCGGCCTGCAACGCTTTCCGGGCGGGCAGCTTGGTAATGCCATGCGCCTTGAAATACCGGGCTGCTGCGTCGGCTATGATAAAATCGCTCTCATGGGCCTGCCGGTATGCGGCGCGGGCTTTCTCGGATTTCTGTGCCCGCAGCCCGTCGCGGGCGGCCTTGGTCTGGGCGTAGGCCAACACCTGCCGCTGCAACTTCTTTTTCCCTTGCAGCTTCGTTTCCAGTGCTTTCAGTTCGCCGCTGGTCTGGCGCATTTCCTGATAGGCGGTATCAACGGCGGCTTCTAACTGTTCCGGGGAAGTAAAGCCATACTGCTGGTACACATTCAGTGTTTTGGCTGCCTGCTTCAGATTGTGTATCTTCGCCCAGCGTTCATAGCCCCGGCCTTTGCCCTCGGCCATTTTCTGCTCAATGTCCACAAGCCGCTGCACTCCGTCCTGTTTCGGGGCGGCTATCTCGGCTCTGGCAACCTGCAAGCGGTCTTTTATGGTGCGTGGGGGATCGGGGGATCTGGCTGGCGCTTCGGCTGCTCTGGCGGCGTTTTGCTCTAAAACGGCAAAGACAGCGGCGCGGTCAAAATCGTCGCCCAGCTTCCGGGCGGTAATTGGCTTTGTCCTGTCCGGCGTGAGGTAGGAAAGCCGCCCCCGGCTCTCCTTGACGGTCACACCCTCCTGCAGCAACAGAGAGGAAAACTCGTCAAAGCTGGCGGCGGTGGCAAGGGCTTTCCGTAGGGTCTGCCGCAGCTTCTCCTTGTTCGTTTCAAACTTGGTCTGCCGGGGCGTGATACTATCGGCAATCATGGGGGCGTTCTGCTTGTCCAGCGCGGCCTGTCCCTTTTTCTGCGCCCAATACTCCCGGTCGGTGACGCGGTTCTTGCTGCCGTTCAAGAGGTCGATTTGATAAAGCCCCTCCCGGTGGCACATCTCCATGACTTCGGATTTGAAGTAGCGCAGGGCAGCGTCGGTACATCGGTGCTTGCAGCCGACTTTCGTGTCGGCTGGCCTGTCCATGTAGGGCAGGAACGGCACTTCCTCAATCCGCAGGCTGTTTATGACGATATGCACATGAATGTTGCCGCTGTGGTTATGCCCGTCCGGGTGGGTGCAGACAAGGGCCTGGTGGCCGGGAAAATGCTCTTTACAGAATTGTTCCCCCAACGCCTGCGCCCGGTCTACGGTCAGGCCGTTGTCCGGCCCGTCCCGCGGGTCAAAGCTGATGATGTAGTGGTGGCTTTTCACATCTTCCCGCCGCTGGTTTTTCTGATAGCGGAGATTGGCCCGCATACACGCAACGGCAAAATCCTCCCCGTCGCAGTTCAGCGTGGACAGCCGGTAGTCCTCGCGGGGGATAAGCCTGCCGGTTTCATCAAGGACGGGCTTCATGGTAAACTCGTCATGCTCAAAGAGAAGATATTGCTCGGCGGCTCCGTAGTCGGCGTTTTTTTAGAGTTGATATGCTTGAGTGTTGCCAACCGCGTCACCTACTTTCTTGAGGACTTCATACTTGAGGACGGCAAGGTCGGATATGGCGGCGCGTACCTCGCCGGAAAGGGTGTTGTAGGGTACGCCGTATTCGTTCAGATACCGGGCAATCTGATTGAGGTTGCCGCCGATCCTGCCGTACTCGGCTGTCAGCTTCCCGACAGCGGAAAGCAACTCGTCATTGACCGACGACACATGGACAACCGGGCGTATGGTCGCCCGCCGTATCGCCTGCCGGAGAAATTCGGACTGGCTGATACCATAGGGCGCAAGCCGCGCTGTGAAGTCGGCATACTCATCTTCGGACAGCCGGGTTTTCACAACGCGGCTGCGGTGGGGCGTGTTGTATTTCTTTCGCATGGTGTGACCTCCTTTCTCGCCCGTAAGGGCGCATGAGCAGGGTTTGGGGAAGGCACTCCCCAACAAGTTTCCCGCGAGGGGCAAAACTGCAGAATTGCGGATTTTGGCACCGTGGTAGAAACTTGCTCTAAAAAACTACCGCTTTCCTCGGCGGCTCTGGTTTGCGGATATACTGGCTTGCTCCACCAATATAGCGATTGCGGCGGCGTGTTCTGCCCGCTGTTCACCACTACAACGGTGAAAAGGGGGCGTTTTGGCAAACGCAGCGGAAATTTTTTTGTTTTACCTGTCTGCTCCCTACAACAATCCGGCGGTGTGGTTTGCCAAAGATTTTTGAAAATGGGCGCAAAAAAAGCAGTAAACCTTTTCAAGATTTACTGCTTATCTGCCGCTGTGATGGGCGGCGGTATTAAATTGTCAGCCGTTTTTCAAATGGAATTTATCTGCAATCGCTTTCTTTCTGCTTTCCAATTCCTTTTCTGTAATCTTCCATAATCCTAACGCAATGATCTGCTATCTTTTGCATTCCGAGTTTTTCAAAAAAGGCAATTTGTATTTTCATCATTTCTTCACAAACAGTCAACTTCTGCTCATCCATATTGCTAATAGCAAGCCATGGGAACGCTTTATATTTCTTAGTGTCCCCAATGAGAAAATTGTACCCTATCAACTCATTTTCACGGAAAACGAAATAGAATTGTGGACCTGAACCTGGAACTGACTTTTCCATAATTTGCTGCATTGTTTTCACGCCGCCGTATGCCGGAAAAAAACCTATTCGCTCAAGAGCATTTAATATGTCAATCCTTTTATTTGTGGGTATGTCTCTATAATTGATAATCTGTTCCATTTGCTCTACCCTCATTGAAGTTTAATTTGTTAGGCTCTAATTATACAACTTTTCTGTTTAGCGGTCAAAGCGGAACTTCAACAGGCTTTCTATCAGTTGCCTGACGATATGCTCCTGCATATCCGTGTTAATCTGTCCGTCCATTTTCGCACAAGAGCGGACATATCCCGCATAATGGGATAGGACGGCGGCAACAGCTTCCGGGTCGCCCTCGCTTGCCTTAACGATTGTCTCATAGGGAAGTAGCTGGCTCATAGGACAAGCCCTCCAACTCTGCCCGTAGCCGCCGTAAAATCATCTGAATACGCCGCCCGGTTGTGTTGCCAGCCCGTCCATATCTCCGTCCAATCTCCCTATGCGTCAATCGTTGGAAGTAGTACAAGAAAATGATTTCCTGTTCCATCTGTGATAGTGCGGACAGGGCTGCGGCAAGCTCTGGACTTTCCAAAAGCACCATCTGACCACAGACGAAAAGCGGATAGCTGGTCATGCCGGATTGCTCCGCAAAGTATTTATCTGTGGTACTGAATGGATAGTGTTTTTCTTCTATCAGATATTCAAGCGAGATTTCCCGCTTGCGGCGGCTCCGTATGCTCCGGGCTGCGTCTATGGCAGCGTGGCGAATAACAGTTTTGCAAAAGGCATCGTGTGTATGCCGGATATGTTCTTGATACTTTTCGTGTTCGGTCATGGAAAATCCCCCTTTCTGAATAATGGCAGAGGGCGGCAGCATCTTGTGCTGTCGCCCTCTTGATTACCGAACAGCAAAGACGGGCGGGGCTGTCAACAGCGGCGCATTTGCGCCGTTCATCTTGACCGTTGACAGGCTCGGCTGGGTTTGCTATCTCTGCTCACGGCAATTCACTCTCATTGATAGGAATTGCTTCAAGGTCCGTATTCAAATTGTTCCAATAAGAGCCAATATCCGCACTTGTGAAATACTTAAAACCGCCTGCTTCTGACTTCAATTCGCCGTTTTTAACTCCATAGCAGGCGTAAATCAAATCGTAGCTTGTTCCATCTGAGAGGTTAAATCTAAAGCTGGTCACAGCTGCTCCGGCAGTTTCCTCAGTTGTTTTGTCTTTTAAGGATAAGCCCTTGAACTTATCATACAGGGTCTTTATATCATTTTCAGCAACAACTACTTTCTTTTCTGCTGATGCAGGCACTCCGTCATAGTGGTACATTTCAACGCTTTCGACATCTTCAACCTCAAATGGGAAGTCGATTTTGACAGGCTCATAAGCAATGTTTATAGGTAACAGAAAGAGAGCTGCAAAAATTGCAATGGTACAAAGAGCGATGGAAACGAGAACAGCAATCGTTATCTTTTTTTGCCTCTCTGCTTTTTTTTTTGCCTCATGGCGCATAATAACGCTTTCGCTTTCTTCGTGAAGAACATCTTCGCTCGTGTGAGAAAGCAATTTCTGATAAATTACGTTACAGTCAGCACAGGCGTTCAAATGCTCTTTTACCATCTCTGCGCTTGCTTCGCTGCAAGCACCGTCAACATACAGCGGAAGAATATCTCGAACAATATCGCATTGTTTACTCATGCTTTTCATCCATCCTTTCTTGAATTTTTAGCTTTGCACGATGATAAGTAACTCTCGCCCATGATTCTGTTTTTCCAAAAATTGCAGCGATTTGTGAAAAAGATAGTTCCCCGAATACGCGAAGCTGAAAGACTTCTTTGTATGGTTCTTCCAAACGGTGAAGAACGAGGTGTATGCGGAACGCCATGTCAGAATCTGCAACTGAGTTCTCAACATTTTCATTTGATGGCAAGTCATTGATTTCACTCACATCAGCTACTCGCTGACGGCTTCGCATTTCATCATGGTAAAGATTTTTTGCTATGGAGCAGAGCCATGTCAATTCATCTGACTTACCTTTGAATTGTGATGTTGTAGAAACAGCCTTATAGAATGTGTTCTGCGTGATTTCCTCTGCTATCTCACGATTTTTAGCAAGAGAAATAGTATACGAGTATACCTGTAAATAGTAGGCTTTATAGAGCTTTTCATAGTCCATACTTGTCATCACCTCCTTCAGCTTCATAGGTTAGACGGAGAAATCGGAATTTCGTTACAAAGAAGTTTGAAATTTTTATACCTTTACGCTACTCTTGCTTTCTGCGGACTATTGGTAGACGCGCATTAACGGCAAGCAAAGAGATTGCTGTGTCAGCTTGATATGTTCAAATGCTAATTAAGTATAGCATACAGCTATGAATTTTTCTATTGCGTTCCCCTGACTTCGGAATAGTGGCAGGGCTGGCTATCCTTGTTTTGTGCTTCTCTACCGTACATGAGCATTGGCAGAGGGGTTATCGCCGCCGTAACCTTCCATGAGGTTTACAGCACCCCACACGCCCAGACCGGCACCCAGAGCAACCACCAGAGTCTTCAGAACGTCCACTGCACTGTTAAAGAATTCCATAGTAAAATCTCCTTTGGTTTGAAAAAAGCGACCCTGCACACACCTGAAATCCATTTATTGAAACACCATAAGCTGCGGCAGAAGTTGATTTGCTGGTGTACTTATGGGTCAAACTGTGTTTATTGCGAGAGCGAATTAGCCGAACAGACCGGACAGCAGGGGCACCAGAGTGATACCGATCAGGGCAACGCCGCCGCCAGCCATCAGCTGCTTCATACCCTGACTTTTTGCGGAGGGGTTATCGCCGCCGTAACCCTCCATCAGGTTCACGGCACCCCACACGCCCAGACCGGCACCCAATGCCACGACCAGAGTCTTCAGAACGTCCACTGCGCTGTTAAAGAATTCCATAGAAAAATCTCCTTTGTTTTGAAAAAAAGTGACCCTGCACACACCTGAAATCCGTTTACAAAAAGCCGAAAACTACGGTGAAGGCTGATTTTCCGGTGTACCTGTTGGGTCAATGGGTAAAAAATAACCGCTCGTCTTATCAGGCGGGCGGGAGTGAATCGGCATCTACCATGATGAAGGTATCATCCGGGTGGATTTTTTCTTTTCGGTTCAAGAACTTCTCGATATCGAGGGCGTTCTTGGGGTCATAATCGGAGGTGTACTTGTAGTTCGGGTGCTGGGTCAGGTCGTACTTGTCGCTCAAAAATGGGCGCACACCACGAAGCTGCAGGATGCACTTGCCGCCATCCAGCACCGCCAGCTCATCCCGGCTCATAAGTTCATGACCGAGTTTTTGATAGTTGGTGCCATAGCTTGGGCTATTGCCACGGGTATCGGAATTGTTGTAGCTGTCGATGGTTTCCTTGCCGAGTGCTTCGGCAAGATCTTTAAGGGTAGTAGGCTCGCTGCCACCCAGAAATATCTGGCTGTCCATGTTGCCCACGATGGTATCCGCATTATCCTTGTAGATGGCTTTCAACTGGCTTCTGGTTTGCAACACAAGGCAGGCCGAAATCTCGCGGCTTCGGATGGTTGCCACCAGTTTTTCCAGCTGCGGAATCTGGCCAATATTGGCACACTCGTCGATCAGGCAGCGCACATGGACAGGCAGCTTTCCGCCGTACACATCATCTGCCTTGTCACAGAGCAAATTGAAAAGCTGGGAGTAGATCATGCTGATAAGGAAATTGAACGTGCTGTCCGTATCCGACATGATAAGGAATAAGGCTGTTTTTCGGTCGCCCAGCTTATCCAGCTCCAGCTCATCGTACATGGTCGCATCCCGGATTTCTTGGATGTCAAAGGGCGAAAGGCGGGCACCGCAGGAAATCAGGATGGATTTTGCGGTCTTGCCAGTAACTGAATGTCAACAGTAATTTAATACTTTCTACGAATCAAACAGAAATTTCGGCATTTTGCACATCAAAACGTAACATTCTTTTGACTTTTTCCTGTGCGCTTTCCCGGCACCCGTCTTGAAAATGAATCAGTACGGTAAATTCCTGACCATTGATGGTACGCTTGATAAAGGGTGCGTTCTTGTTGGGCAGATTCATATTGTCCATTTAATTCCTCCATATAAATCCTAAAAAGGCATCCGGCTTCTTTCCAAAGCCGGATACCTTACAGTTCCATCTTCTGTTCCTTCTGGGATGTCTTATCCTGTTTCCGGGTTTGCTCATGTGACTGGTGAAGCCGCTCCACCACCGACTGTTTACTCTCTGCCTTGTCCAGCACTTCCACCTGTTCCGGTCCGAGAACCTGACCGACCCAATAGCGGACTTCATTCAGCGGTTTCAACTCTGCCTGGATCTGTTCCAGCTGCCGGGCAAAGGTCGCGTGATCCGCTTGCAGTTTGCTGTACTCTGCCTCCAGGGCGTCCAGGTTCACATTCAGGTCAACGTGCTGCGCTTTCAAATAGCGGTAGGCTTTGTTGTAGGCTTTCAGCTCCTCCTGATGACTTTCGGCAAAGGCGGCCTGTCTCTTTTTCCAGCCGATCTTCAGGTACTTGTCATGGACGGGCTTCTGCTCCTGGCAAACTGCAACAGCGCTCTGTATCCCGGCAATGTCCTTCATCCGCTTCTCGGCCTTTCTCATACCGGTATGGGCCTGGCTGACTTTCTGCTTCACGCCGGACAAGACGGTGTTCAGCTGCTCCAGAGTCGAGATCTTATGCTGTTGGAGATAGACAACAGCCCTTGCCACATTCTTCAAATCCTTCAGGTCGCCCTTCTGCTGCCCGGACCAGGACCAATCGCTTCGTCCCGCTTTTCTCTGGTTCAGATAATCATTGAGAAGCACCCCAAGGTCTGTAGATGCTGCCTCCTCTTTCAGCAGTTCTTTCTCTGCCTGGATAAGCTCCCCCACCCAATCTAACAGGCCCCGAATGGTTTTGCGAATGGCAGACAGCATCTGGTTGGCGGCCTTGATATCCCGATTGAGATTTCCGATGTTGGTCTGGATTCCCCGCCGCTCCATCTGAACCACTGCAGGCCCCATGTGGACGGTGGGGATCACATCCAGACCCTGACGCTCATAGGAGCGCAGGTCAAGCCGTTCTGGCCGCTCCGCTGCTTCCAGGTATCGGTTGACGGTATCGGCCCAGCCTTGCCGCCAGACCTCCGCATACTTTTGGTCGTTCCAATCCACGGTGTCTTCCTTGTGGCTTTTCCAGTTGCCGGATGGCAATCGGATGCGTTCGCCGTTCTCATCCAGGTCGTACACCTTTCGGCTCTTGGGGAGCCACTTTCCATGTTCGTCCATGGCTCGAAGGGTCAGCATTACATGGCAATGAACATTGTGTCCGGGCGGGGCAGGGTCATGGATAGCAAAGTCAGCGATCATCCCCTTGGAAACAAACTGCTTCTCGCAGTAGTCCCGGACCATCTGCGGGTACTGTTCCGGCGGAACTTCTTTGGGCAGAGCCAGCACGAAGCGCCTGGCCAGCTGGGCGTTCCATTGTTTCTCGGCAGCCTCCACCGAGTTCCAGAGGGTTTCCCGGTTGGCGTACTCCGGCGGAGCGTGGGATGGCAGCATGATTTCCGTGTACAGGATGCCACGCTTGCCGGTGTAGTTTTTGGTTTTCTGATCGTACTCCGAAAACAACTTCTCGCCGCTCTGGTAGGCTGCACCTGCCACCGCTGACTGTCCTTTGCTGCGCTGGGTGATCGTGATGTCAAAATGTGGGTTGGGCAAAACTCTCACCTCCTTCTGGGCAAAAAGAAAAGCAAGAAACCATCTCTGATTTCTTGCCTAGTGGTGCCGCCAGTAAGCGGCTGGTATTTAGTTTTAAGGTGTTGTGACTCCTAAAAGCAATTACCTTATCGGAGTTCCAATATGCTTGTCCAATCTCCATTGTGGAGTAGTTCCATCATCTCCCCAATACTCGTCAATAAAAGCGATTTTCCCATCCTTTATTTTAATAAAAGATGTTACATGACAAGAGATTTTTCTATCGCCCGAATACACATGGACAACTGTAATAATTAAATCGGAGAATTTTTCAATCCGTTCAATTTCTCCATCCCAGTCTCCTGGATATTCGCAGTTTGCTTTGATAAATTCATTGACAGTAAAATGTTCATTCGTATTATGCCAATTAACAAAAGCGTCTTTATGAAAGAATACTTTCATTTCTTCTGGTTGCTGCGACAGAGCAGCTTTCCAGTAAGCGTTTATATCCATCGTGTTACTCCCCCTGCTGTTTTTACTTTCTGGTTTATTATACTCTGTCCTGTCGGATAAGTATAGCGGGATTTTGTAAACTTGTTAAATGGAAACAGCTTGCAGCGCAAGGTGTTCCCGGGCGGCAAGTCCACAAAGGGGTAGCTGGCGGCAGCCAGCGCAGGGGAAGTGTAGCGTCTCCTGTGATGATTGGAAGCAACCGCAAGTGTGCTGGAAATCATCCGCTTTCCGCAGGAAGCCCCCGGCAGAACGCAACGCACCGGCTCGACCGGTGTATAGTTGCGCCCTTCATCCTGAAGGGTCTAGAATGTTCCGGGCTTCTTGCAAATCGTGAATCATCTTGGCCAGGGCAAGCGCAACCTCCTGTTGACGAAATGAAAGTTTCAGCAGCTCCATCACCTGGTCATCGGTTAGCTCTCCGGGGCAGATTAGGAAGCTCTCCAGCATCCCGCCGCGGGTGCAGAGACGATGGGTGCGGGCCTTACGGGTGAGTTCTGGTATTCGGTGCTCCAGCATTTTCTCCTGATGCTGGTAATACCGGAGTTTCTGTTCGGCCTTTTCTTTTTGGGTTTTCATGCGGTCCAGCTTTTCACTCATAAGTCTCCATCTCCTTTATAAATAATGAAAGCGGCAGGATCGTCCAACCGGACGCCTGCCGCTGTTTATTATAGACACTTGATTACCACTGGTGGGCAGTTTATTTGCCTTTTTCATCCTTTAAATCATGGCTCTTTGTGGCCAAAAAGGTTCCAATCAAAAAGCTGCAAATACAGAGGCAGAAAATAATCCCTGCAGTTCTGCTGTAAGATACTGGCAATACTTCATAAAAACCCTGCAAGGAGCAAAAGGCGTTAAGTGCATCGATGCAGGCAAAGAACAAAAAGATTCTTCTGCCGGTGCGCTTTACCCTGGGCCAATTATCTTCGTTTACATCAAACGGCAGACTAAAATTTACAATCGGAAAGGACATAGGGGCGTGATGCTTTTGAAATCTCACAAAACTGTCAGGCATCAGCCGCATGATGATGTACAAAATCAGATAAATAATAAATCCCGGAAAGATCACTCCATTGGAAAGCTGAAGCATAACGTTTTCCTCCTTTCTCTTTTTACACAGCAACACGGTCGTTTTCCAGCGGCATCCCCCATCACCTCCCCACACAGGAAAGGGAAAATCAAAACACACTCTATTTATTTTATATTATACCATATTTTCATGTTGTTTAGCAATTTTTTGGCAAAAAAGGTAGTGAACTCCTGCCGCTGTTTCATTTGTCATTGATCTTCTTGACCTGCTCCACCGCTTCCTGCTGCACCAACAGCCCCGCTGAGAAGCCGTACTTGAAATGGCACTCGCTCTCCTCGCCCTGGGCGATAGAGGACTGGGTTTGAAGTTCTTCCACCAGGGCGTAGTCCTCTTTACTCAGCCGCCTGGAAAGCTGCTCCATCAGCTTCTCACAGGTTTTGAGGGCCTCTATGTATGCCGGCGAAGTCGGCACCACTTTCTCACTGGGATAAAATTCCCCATTATAAATTGCTTCCAGAATCATCGTCCTGCCCTCCTCACACATAGATCATCTCAGCCTGAATGATTTCCTCGGCCCGGCTGCGGATGGAGTTCATGGCCTGCACCCAGCGTACCGGATCGGCTGCTTTCAATTCCTCCGTGATGCCCTCGGCCTGGGCCATCTGCTGGACAATCAGGCTGCACCGTTCGGCGGCCTGTTCATCCAGGTCGGCCAGGATGGTATACAGCTTCCCAGACAGAAACAGCGCTTGATAAAGGACCGGCCTGTAAGTTTTCAGGTATTCCTTATGTAATCGGCCCCAGCGGCCGATGGGGCGTTTATCTTCCGGCAGCCTCAGCGCCGGGAGATAATAATGGTCCGTCAGGACATAATCCAGACCGTTCTTGTTGTCGTGGATATGGTGTTGCAGCTTGTTCATGCGGATTCTCCTTTCGGCTCTGTTTCCAGATATTTTTGGTTGGGAAGGTAATACACACCCTTTGCACGATCTTCAGACCGGATTGCTTCTTTCTTGGCATCTATGCCGGCTTTTTTGGCCGCCTTGGTTTTCTGATAATAGGCATCCTGCCAGCCGCTTGCCTTGCGTCGAAGATAGGCTTCATGCCGTTTTTGACGCAGCCGTTCTTTTTCTTCCAAGGCGGCACGTTCCTCCTCTGACGGAGAATTGATCTCCTGCATCCCGAACTTGCCAACAAAATTGAAGTAGATCTCAATGGTCTGCGGGGAATTAGCCACGCCCTTGTAATCCCGTTCATGCACAAAGATTTTGTAGATGAACTGGTTCAGCATGACGGCATCCAGTTCTTCAAAGTTCTGGTATTTTTTCACCAGTGCAATAAACTTGTCCGCTGACTTCTGTTCCTGTTCGTATTCGTCCACTTTCTTTTGCAGGGAATCTATTTCCGCCTCAAGGGCTTCCTGTTCCTTGGTGTACTGGGCTTCCAGAATTTGATACCGCTTATCTGGGAGCTTTCCCAAAATGTTATCCTCATAGATTTTACAGAGCAGAGTTTCCAACTCATCCAGCCGCTTTTGGCAGGCAGTGAGCCGGGTCTTCTGACCCTTCATTTCGCTGGACTGCCGGTTCTCAATCTCAGACCTTACAATACAGGCAAATTCTTCTTCATCCTCTTTTGAGAACCGAACGATTTCCCGCAGCGTTTCCTGGATCAGTTTCATGACCGAATCAGCATTGACCCAGTGTCCACTGGCGCATTTACTGCCAACGGGGATTTTGCCATAACCAGAACAGGAAAAGTTTGCCGTGCGATTTCCATTTCCGGTGCGGTGAATGTACATCGGACTGCCGCAGTCTGCACAGTACAGCAAGCCGGCCAGGGGATGAACTTCCCCCCATCCGTCCGGGTAGCGCCGGATTCCGGCTCGCATCCGCTGCACCGTATCGTAGGTTTCCTGGTCGATGATCGGCTCATGGGTGTCCTTGATGATGTTCCATTGGTCCTGGTCAACGTAGTGGCTTTTCTTGTCCTTGAAGTGTTTCCGTGTTTTGAAATTGCAGGTGTGTCCCAGATAAGAGGGATTGGTCAGGATGTGGACGATGGTGGAACTACCCCACCGGTAGGGGGACTTGATTTCTCGCGTCTTCCATAGGCCAATCCCCAGCTTCTGGTGGTAGTAAGCCGGAATTTCAATGTGTTCGTTTGAGAGGATATTTGCAATTTGGTAGGGTCCTTTACCCTCCATAGCCATGCGATAGATTCGCTGTACAATCGGAGCCGCCACCGGGTCGATCACCCATTGGTTTTTATCCTGCTCCGATTTCAGGTACCCATAGGGTACAGAGCTGCTGGTATGCTTTCCAGCAAGGTTCTTTGCCTGAAATGCAGAGCGGATTTTCTTGCTGGTATCGCGGGCATACCACTCGTTCATAATATTTCGGAACGGAGTGAACTCATCGTCGCCTTTAAGGGTGTCCACGCTGTCATTCAGGGCAATCAGCCGAGTGTCGTGTTTCCGCAGCACCTCCATATAGGTGCCGACTTGCAGATAGTCACGGCCGAAACGGCTCATATCCTTCACAATGACCACGGAGATTCGGTCGGCTTTGACCTCGTCAATCATTTTCTGGAAACCAGGCCGGTCAAACCGGGTGCCGGAGATGCCATCGTCGGTGAAGTGAACACAGTTGGCAAAACCCTGCTGTTCCGCATAGTCCTCCAGGATGCGCTTCTGGTTTGAGATCGAGTTGGATTCGCCTTGCAGCTCATCGTCGTGGCTCAGGCGTTCGTAGAGCGCAGGATAGCGTTCGGATTTCCTTGCCACTAGGATCACGCTCCTTTCATCGTTGAATCGTTCATTTTAATATCTTCCAAACCGGTTTGAATCAAGCGATATTAAAATTCTGTCTGCATTCTATAACACCGGCAGCCAATTTATAGAGCTTGTACTGCCGCCCTGCAAAGCTGTTCGGCTTCTTTTTTGCCAAATCTTCAAAGAGCAAATCAACCGGATTCTGATAATCCTCGTCGTCCTCGGACACCTGCATGGTGTTGAGCATTTCCAGCAGCGTAGCAAAATTCTGTTCCTCAGCCGGGGCTTCGTAGTGCAGATAGGCAATCAGCGATGTCAGCAAAAGCCGTTCCGCCTTGTCCCAGAATGGATCGCCGCCCTGACCTTCACCTTTGGTGTTGGTCATAAGGGTCGTGACCAGCTTCAAAATATCTTTTTCCTCGTGGATATATGCGAACGGATTGTAGCGCATGGACTTGTGAAAATTTATGGTGTTCATCGTCCTGATCTTATATCCGTTCTTCAGCAAGGCAAGGCCGCATTCTTGAATGAGACCGCCTTTGGGGTCAGTTACCACGAATGAAACCGGATGGCTTTTTGACGTGCATTGAAGCAAATTCGGCTTAATAAAATACCTTGTTTTGCCGCTGCCGGAACCGCCCACCACCAGCACGTTTTTATTCCGGGCATTTTTGGGGTCAGGTGGACGGTTTGACATCATCAACCGTTCCGTTTTGGTCAGGATGATGTTATCCTCAAACTTCGGAGCCATGAACGGCGCAATATCTGCCGGAGTACCCCACCGGGCAGAGCCGTACTCCATACCGTGCCGGTACTTTTTAGCGTTTTTGCTTTTTAGATAGACCGCCAGCCGCAGTCCGGCACCGCAGCAGATGCCCACCAGAATATCCAGTGGGTGCAGACTGGGCAGAGGGTTTGCAAATGCAGCCGGGAGCGTATCTATGAGTGACACGATTCTATCGCCCAGCTCCTTACCCTCGGCCAGCCGCCATGCCTCGCCAAAATTGGTCGCAGCCAGCCCAATCACCAGATAAGGCAGGTACAGGGCCAGCAGCTTGGTGAACTTTTTCTTGTTCATAAGCCACGTTCCTCCTCTTTGTGCCGTACTTTGTCGGGGAGGTTGGCAATGACCTGTGCCAGATCGTGCAGCTTGGCCAGCACAGAGGGACGCTCGGCCTTGTTCAATACTGCTGCCGAATACTCCTTGAACGCAGCGTTCAGAGCGTCTGCATCCTGTGCCTTGAAGAAAATCAGAAACCGAGGTGGTGTGCAGGACAGGTCTTTTTGGATTGCATAGTCGATGTGATACCGCTTAGCGTAGCGGTCAAAATCCTTGATGCCAGTCTTTTCGATTTCCAGATTGGTCACACCCCGGTTCTGCCGTATGAGCCGCTTCATGGACTGCTTGCCCTGCGACGCACTCTTGTCGTACTGGCGCAGAAAGAACTGCGCCCCTCTCAAAAGTGTACGGGCAGATAGCTTTGCAGTCGAGATGGCGAAGTTGACCGTTTTGTGCTCGATTTCTTCCTGCATTTCCATCACCTCCAGTGCAGAAAGTCGTGTTTAGCGGTCAAATCCGGCATCCTTCGGCGGGGTGGTTTTGCTTTCTTCCGGGCAGACTGCTTCATCGGGCACACGAACAACCATCATCCGATGCCCCAGCCGGATAAAATCTTCCGGCTGATGGAAAAGCCGCTCGTACTTCTGCGCCATCTCCGGGGTCAGGGATGTAAAATCCTCCTCGCCCAGCCCCACCACCAGAAAGGTTCCGGCAACGGCATCGTACATCTGCCCGTCCTCGTCCCGCAGGGCACGGTTCAACGGCAGTCCCATCAGCTTACCATCATCGTTGTAGATGATGGCGACCGGGTCATCGGCAAAGGGGTAGCTTGCGCCGATGGAGCCGCCCACCGCCTGCTGCAAGGCTTTCAGGTCAGGATCGATCTCGACCTGCTTCGGGTACTGTCCCGGTGCGATCTCCAGCACCGTCAGGGTGTTCTTTTCCTGTTCCATGCTTATCCTCCTCAAATTTGATGGTGATTTCCTGTCCGGCGCGCGCCGCATTCATCAGGGCTGCGATAAAGAACCCACAGAGCGCACTGCTTCATAGATCAGAAAGTCTTTCACGAACTCCATTACGCAACCTCCGAAAGCGCAACACCAACATGGCGCATCTCAGCATCGTCATAGAAAAACAGATGCTCCCGAATAAAATCTTCCACATCGACCTTTTCATATCGGCTCGGAAGCATAAGACAACGCTCATTTTCCCTGCGGCAAAGAAATGCCGTGCCGGTCAGGATTTTTCTTCCGCTTGCGGCGAGAATCTGCTCTGGCTGGTAGCGAATCTGAAAATCCGTACGCGGAACATCAAAGACTTCGTAAGTCCCCTCAAAGTAAGGAAACTTCTTTTGAAGGGATTCATCAAACGGCACACACTGAACACCTTTTTCGGCACTGATAAGGGCAACTTCCGGCCCAACCTCGAAATGGTGCTTCAGTTCCTTGAGACACTCCTCGATAATCTCATCGTGCGACAAGCCCGGATACATTGCAACAAACCTCGCTTTCTGGGCTTTCCGCTGTTCTCTTTTTTCTCTGGTTGACATAAAAAGGCACCTCACTCCATGCAGATGCAGGGCAGCTTCTGGCCGTCAGCCATCAGGGTACGCTGTGGCGCATCAGGTACTTCTGAAAGAGGTAGACCTGATCGATCGTCAGCGAGATGAACTCGCCATCCATATTGGTGCGCACCAGAATGACCGGGCCGGTCAGATAGTGCTTGCCTGCCAGTTTTTCACCTGTGCCGGGTTGTAGCTAAGCAGCAGTGAGCTGTCGGGGATGTTCAGATATGCATCATCCTCGTCAAAGCAGGGCAGAATGTCGGGAGCTCGTCCAGCGTGATGACTGTCAGCTCCATATCCGGGGCGATGGCAGCAAAGTAGATCTCGCCGCTGCCCCTGCTCTCCGACAGTGCCGCACAGATATGCATATCAATGGTGACTTCCTGGGAACGAATAATGGGATTAGAATCATTCTTCATAGGCGTTTTCTCCTTTTTCCTAAAGAAAAAGACCCAACCGGGTCTTTCCAATTCATATCCTGTCAGCGTTCTTCACTGTGCTGACGCTTTTTCTGCCACTGCTCCAGCAGCTTGATGATGGTATCTTCCATCTGTTTGGGCGTATAGCTGCGGGGAAAGTATTTTCTCAGGGTGTCATTTTTTATGGTCACTGTATCAAGCTCGCTCTTTTTCTCCTCGCCCATAATGGCAACGACCGTCTCCGTTGTAAAAGTTCCATCCTGAGCCAGCTTCTTGATACGCTTTGCTTGTGAGACAGAAGGAAAGTTCTGGGTATCATCCATTGCCCGGATCACTTCCTGCTGTTGTTCAGGAGAAAGATAGGAAAGCTCCACAGCAGGATTGAAGGACACGGTTTTGTTATCCACCATGTCCAGCAGTTCTGGAATAAGGTTGGTCAGACGGATGAAACGTCGAACAGTCTCACGACTTTGATTATTCTCTGCGCCCAGCTTTTCATTGCTCCGCAACTTCGACACAACTTGTGTCGAAGTTAAATCTGACCTTGTACCTTGATTTTTCATGTCCAGCTTCATTTTGTAGGCAAATGCGCTCTCTCGCTGGGCAGAATATGCTCACGCTGTAAATTGCTATCTACCATGAGGATTATGGCAGCATCATCGTCCATCTGGCGCACAATGACCGGCAGGGTTTCCAGTCCGGCCAGCTCCGCAGCGTGTTGACGGCGGTGCCCGGAGATAATTTCATAGCCGCCCTTCGGTCTGGGGCGGGCAATCAACGGCGAAAGCACACCGTACTGCTTGACACTTTCCACGGTATCGCTCATAGAATCATCGTCCAGAACCTTGAAGGGATGGTTCTTGAATGAAAACAGCTCTCAATCGGAATCTGCCGCACCTGCCCGCAAAGACGGTTTGACGAAGGCTCCAACCACAGCTTCTTTGTTGAAATGTTAATCAGTTAGATTCTTTTAGAACGGGTTACAAGAGCAAAGAAGTCTGTGGTCCTAAGCAGCATTGAATAATATAACGGAGGTATAAAATGGTCTGTGTCGGAATTGATGTTGCCAAAATAAGCATGACTGTTGCATTCTCGATTCGGAAGGAACGACCCTTGTCGATTGCTTTACCATTCCCAACAACATGGATGGTTTCAAAAAGTCTGCTACAAACAATCCAAGACTGTTCTCAAAAATCAGACAAAATAAAAGTAGGGCTTGAGGCAACATTATAGCTCAACATCCTTGGGTTTCTTCTTGACAATGATCTGCCCGTCTATGTCATGAATCCCTTGCATACCAACCTGTATCGAAAGAGCCTCAGTCTTCGCAAAACTAAAACCGATCGTGTGGATGCAAAAACGATTGCAACTATGCTGTTGTCCGATGTAGACCTCAAGTCCTACACAGATACAGCATATCACAACGAAGAACTAAAGTCACTCACGAGATACCGATTTGATAAAGTTCAGGAACGCGCTAAACTAAAGCAGTCGGTGTCCAGATTGGTTACAATCCTGTTTCCGGAATTGGAACAGCTTGTTTCGTCTATCCACGGCACTTCAATCTACGCACTTCTCAGTGAGTATCCCGGTGCAAAGCAGATTTCAGAAGCTCATCTGACCAGATTAGCTAATATTCTCGTGAAAACATCCAGAGGCCATTACCGAAAAGATAAAGCTACTCATATCCGAGATGCAGCCAGAACATCCATTGGTTCTGTTATGCCTGCTAAGTCTTTGGAATTAAAGCACACCATTAAGCTCATTCAAGAACTTACCTCCGAAATCAATGAAATTGAAGATGCCATTCGGAAAATCATGGATGAATTGAAACCGCCAATCCTTTCGATTCCCGGAATGGGATTTTATTCTGCTGCGATGATTCTTGCAGAGGTGGGGGATTTTTCAAATTTCAACTCTCCTGATAAAGTTTTGGCTTATGCTGGATGTTCTCCCTCCACATACCAGTCAGGAAAACTCACAAACTGCTATGCACACATGGAAAAGCGTGGCTCTCGTTATCTTCGATACGCTCTTTACACTGCAACCAAATACGTCTGTTACTGGAATCCTGTTTTTACTGAATACCTTACCAAAAAGCAAGCTGAAGGCAAGCACTACAATGTTGCCCTATCTCATGCCACAAAGAAACTCGTACGACTTATTTACGCTTTGCAGAAGTCCGGTAAAGCATATCTTGCCGTCACTTGATTTTCTCCAGAGCTTGAGTTAAACCTAAGAACAACTTAGCTGGCGCAGCGAACCCTTGACAAACCGAAGCATTCAAATGCTATTCTGTTTTTGCGAGGGTTGGCTGGGCTTGCTTTGCTGTTCTCTCCGTCACCCTCGCTACTCCAAGGCCAGCATTTGAATGATGTTTGTCATGGGCAGCGGATGGTTGGCGGATTTTTTCATTATTTTAGGGCTTGACTTTTAATAGTTAGTCTTCGTCAGAGATTTATAGGCTTCTGCCACTTTGCCTTTCGGGTCATGGACAAAGATGCTCTTACCCGCCGCGCTGATTTCCGCTGCACGGACGGAGTGGGGGGAATCGTCTGACCGAACACTTTGATGTGCTTTCCGTATGCCTGCCGGATCAGCGTGTCGATTTGTCGGCCATAGTTGGTGCGGTTATCTGTCATCGTCAGCAGGATACCTTCGATTTTCAGCTTTGGGTTGATCTGCCGATGCACCTTGTTGATGGTCTGCAAAAGCTGTTCCAGACCTTTCGCGGAAAGGTACTGTGCCTGTACGGGTATCAGAGCAGTGTCTGTCGCCGCCAGCGCGTTGATGGTCAGCATCCCAAGGGAAGGGGTACAGTCCAGCAGAATATAGTCATATTCCTGCCTTGCGCTGTCCAAGACCTGTTTCAACATCTTTTCGCGGCTCATGGTATTGACAAGGGCAACTTCCATCCCTGCCAACTCTATGTTGGCTGGGATGAGGTCTACTCCCTCTGCATGGTGCAGCACACCTTCACCGGGTGGAATGCACTGATCGTTCATAGCTTTTGCCATCAGGGTGGAAAGGGTAGTGGGCAGTTCATCGGGCTGCTGCCAGCCCATGCTGATGGTCAGGCTGCCTTGTGGGTCGGCATCCACCAACAGGACTTTTTTGCCCTCCATCGCCAGCCCGATGCCCAGATTTTCACAGGTAGTGGTCTTGCCGGTGCCGCCTTTCTGGTTGACGATGGCAATCGTGGTTGCTTTCTTTGAAATTTTCATCACCTCCGATTCGCTAAGTCGTGGTTGGTTTGGTTTTGATAGGAAAGCTGCATGGTGGTGGGTGCGTTGTACAGAGAAGCGAGCAGGTATTGTTTCATGTTTCGGATTGGGCTGCTGTTCTCTGCAAGGCACTTCAACACAAATTTGATGTGGTCGGCGTTCAGCTTCATAAACCGGCTACGCACTACCTCGGCAGGGCGGTCATCCCCGGCAATCCGCAGCATCTTTCGCTTGGTCGCACAGGTATCCACCAGCAAATCAACAATCTGGTAGATAATATCCTCATCATCTGGGCAAAGCCGGAGAAGAAGCTCGACCTCCAAGGACTGAGAAAAATATTTTTCAAGTTGTTCGCGCTGGCTCATCCCGTCGGTTTCTTCCGAATTGAAGGGATAAGTCTCATTCATCTCAGTATTATTCTTATCAGTCTTATTACATCGTGGTTTTGCAGGGTCTTGACTTGCGCTTTTGAAGCCTCCAGATTCGTGATTTTCACGATTCTGGAATCGTGTTTTTGAAGAATCTGCCGAAAAGTTTTTCACATACACCAAACTTGGCCTTCCTAAACCTCTGCGTTTTCGTTCAATCAAACCAAATTCTTCAAGCTCCCGCAGCAACTTCGTCGCTTTGTTGTCTGCGCAACACAATGACCTCTTGACATCCTCGATCGTGAAGATGATGAACACCCGGTTCTGCTCGTCCAGCCAGCCGTTTTTGGCTGACAGGCTCATCCGATCCAGCAGGATACCGTAGAGCGTCTTGGCATCCGTGGACAGGCTCTGGAACCGCTGCTCCTGAAAAAGAGCCTTTGGAATGCGGTAGAAGGAGAAAAGCTCTCCAGTCTGTCCGTAGAAGTAGTCAAGGGTTGCGGTTGGTTTATGGATAAAAAACAGCAAAAATACATCGGCATCGTTGAGAAAACCTCCTTGTCAATACTTTTGGGAAAAATAAAAAGCGCAACTTTGATGTGTAAAATCAAAATTGCGCTAAGTAAGCTGTCAGAAAAAACTTTTCTCGTAAATGACCTTCTCTCTGAGCAAAACCCATTGACACACTTAAAAATTGGGTGGTAAAATTGCCTTGTAGGCGGAGCATGATTCCTGGAAGCAGGATGCAGCTGTGAACCTTTTTGGTGGATAGAACGTATCAACGCGATATTAAGCCTGTCCCCGCACTTTCGTGTGGGGGTGTGTTTCGATACCGTTCGGGAGAGCGCTTGCATGGCATGCAAGAGGTCACCGGTTCGATCCCGCTATTCTCCACCAATCAAGAGCAAAACGAACACAGAACCACCATTCAAATGGTCGGCAACGTGTTCGTTTTGTTCCCACGTTACCATCATCGGTAGTGTGGGCGCTTTTCTGTCTTAATTTACCGAAAATCGGAAAAAACTCCCGAAATATGAAGTTTTCTGCCAAAATGCAGACAAGCCGGGTACATATCGGCTAAAATTTCGGTAAAAGGAGACAAAAGGCTATGATTAGAATTTTGCTGTCTACCCGCCTCGGCGAAAGGCGGATGACACAGAGCGAACTTGCACGTGCAACAGGGATTCGCTCCCAGACCATCAATGAGCTGTACCACGATTTTGCAGAGCGAGTCAGCCTGGATGATCTCGACCTCATTTGCGAGGCCCTTGACTGCGAACTGGATGACCTCATCGTGAGAGAGCCCAACCCGGAGCGCAGGGTCAAAGAGGTGCGGCACATCCCTCAGACCGTGAACAAGTCTCGCAAGAAATAACCTCTCCTGCCCGGATGCGTCAAGCGTCCGGGCTTTTTTTTCGTCTTCATCATTGCGCAGCTGGATGGTCTGCCCGTCCGGCATGATGATTGCAACCTTGCCGCCGCACAGTTCCGCCGCCTTGATAAGGTCATCTGCCGACCAGCGGTTCATGCGCACCTTGTTGCTCATTGCCTGCTTGCTGCTCATACCGAGGACTTCGGCCAGATCTGCTTGCTTCTTCCCTGTCATGGAAAGCAGCCCCTTGATGATGTCCGACACTGTCATGTGTTCATCCACTCCTTTCATGTATAGGGTACACCAAAATCAATTACTTGTCAACCTCTTTTATTTCAAAGTAAATCAAAAAAGTTTATCAAAACTATTGACAAGTAAACCGAAAAGGTGTACAATGTAGATGTAAGGCAGAGAGCGAAAGCCCCTTACAGAAAGGAGTGAGGTGAATGGAAGACATGAACGTAACCAAGGCGTTGCTCAAAGCAATCCTCGAACTCATCGAGAAATGCGACACGCTGGAAGAGCTCCGTGAGAGCGTCAAGAAGATTATGGAAGAGTAAAAAAGAAGACCAGCCACCGTCCAAAGCAACTGATCTTCAACACCGAACCAACGGCGAGCCGGGAGCCTTACCCCGGCCGCCTTTATCAGAGTAAGGCCAGAAAGACAAGAGGGTAACACAATGAAGTACATCGATATCAACCGCAAGTTCACCGAGACTGTCAGCAGCTACATCGCACAGGGCTATATCATCAACACCGCTTCGATGTCCGGCAGTCAGGGCGAGATCGCTCACATCGACCTGACCGACGGTAAGCAGATTGTCCGCGTTCTGCTGGACAGCTTCACCGAATGGGAAGATTACAATCAGCTGGAAGGTCTGAAGCTCGTGGTCGGCATCGCCGCTGACAACGTCAAGCCCAACGATAACCAGCGCCGGGATGTCATCTGGAACAACCGGTTGGAGGTCATCTCTTGCGAGAAGTTCTACAAGCTGAGCAGCAACCGCGACGATTCCGTGTTCTACGGAACGCGAGAGGAGGCCACCGCAGCCGATGAAAAGCGCTTCGAGCGCTACTGCCGCCGTGACTGCCGCATCAAGAAGCACCTTTCCGAAAAGGCTTCTCCGCTGGTCAAGGAATTCGTTCGCCGGAAGTTCGGCCTGAAGCGTGTCGTGGTGAGCATCATCCAGATCACCAAGCAGAGCGGCGTGTATACCGTCACCTACAACCAGCACAGCGCCCAGCTGCACTGAGGAGGGCAAAACAATGAAAAAGGTAATCTTTACTTACGATTCCAAGGACATGAAGCACGGTCAGAACGGCGAAATCGGCGAGGCCAGTGCCTCTATTCTGGTGGAAGACGAGCGGGCAAAAGAAATCCACGCCGCATTCAATGAGGATCGTGCGGACCATACCGCCTACTTCATCCGTGAGCGAGCAATCGGTTTCTGCTGGAGCTGCGAACATCTGCGTGGCCGTGGCTACATCGAGGGCAGCCTCAAGACCGTGGAAGTCAAGGAGGTCTAAGACATGAAACTCTACAAATACACTGGCACCATTTCCGAGGTTTCCTTCCGCAACAGAACAGCTTGCGATATCAAGCTGTACGATATGAACGACCGCGACAAGGCTCCCACCCGGCTGGAGGTTTTGGAGCCCTCGGAAAATACATCTTGGATATCGAGGGCACCGATGCAGAAGAGCGGTACATCCCGATCGATTTCTACTTTGATGACAACCTGTACCTGTGGCGCATCGAAGTTCCCGGCGGGTGCGATTGGCCTGCAAAGATTATCACCCAGTCGCCTGACGACATTGACCAGCTGGAGATCTTCGGAGAGCGGGAGTACATCGAAACCGGCAAGCCGAAGTCGATGCCCGGCGAGGAAGTGAACCGCTGGCTGATGTGGGAACGCCAGAACATGAAGTGAGGAGGTTATGACCATGTTCAGTATTACCGATAATGAGAGATTGCGGGATGCGTATGCACTCCTGATGTTCATGCAGCGCGATATTTCAGCCTCTGCCGAAAAGAAATCCGCTGTGAAAAACTTGGCCGCAACCGTCAAGATGGAGATCCGGGCCTACAATAACCGCCCCGTTTCCAATGTGCGCATTATCAGTGCCGACTATGACGGCCGTCTGGAGCTTGTTCAGCTGCCCGATAAGCTGGACGAGGCGCACGAGGCGGATGCCGCCGACTGGTTTCGCGACAACTGCTATCTGGAAGCTTACAACAGCCAATATGACTGCACAGGGCAGGAGTTCACGAGCTGGTATAAGCTGTTCAGGCGGCAGGGCCACTGGTTTGCATACCACTTGGTTAGCCGAGATGTTTAAGGAGGAAGCACAATGACAGACGAAAAAGCTATTGAGAAGATGGTCTATGACCAGCAGCAGGGCTGGCCGCTGTGCCCCCGCTGCGGCGAGAGGATGCCGAACAAACTGACCCACGGAGCACTGAGCCGCCACGCCAAGGGCGTGTACATCTGCGCGGCCTGCGGCACCGATGAAGCCCTCCGGGACTGGACCGGGAACGTCAAACCACTGTCCGACTGGGTGCTGGTTCGCGTATACAACGGAGATCT